>JADMIO012901630.1_pt1 | contig 19958 bp, 19 predicted proteins | sample 8958161 | NCBI WGS metagenome assembly JADMIO01 (sample SAMN16585339, study PRJNA669376) | soil metagenome | isolation source: Crop rotation soil | place: USA: Cullars Rotation, Alabama | collected 2011
TGCGGTAAGGCTAGAAAGGATCTGAACCATCCACCCACTCCCGTGGGTGGGATTTCTCGTAGTGGTGCGGTAAGGCTAGAAAGGATCTGAACCATCCACCCACTCCCGTGGGTGGGATTTGTGGGTAGGACGGAGGTGGGGGTAGAAAGGAATTGAAAGAAACCACCCACTGCCGTGGGTGGGATTTCTGCCCAAACAAGACAAATATAAAGCCACCAACGGCAGTTGGTGGTTCCTTCAGATCCTTTCTACCGCCTCAGCCCGATGGCCTAAATCCCACCAACGGCAGTTGGTGGATAGTTCAGATCTCTTCTAACACAGCGGAATCTTGCGCATGATGATGCTCGTCTGCGAATAATTACCCGCCGCTCTGCTCAAAAACTCTCCAATAGACCACTTCTCCTACTGGCATACACATTGCCCAATGAGGGTGAGTGATATTTCAGCGGGAGTCTCACATGCCGAGTGCGCAGAAAATAGAGATAGAGGAACCAGCCGGGCTCGCGATGAAGGGAGCTGATTTCCCTTCGTTCCTGCAAGCCATTCATGCCGCGAATGTCAGCAACCTGAGTCTCCTGCACCCGCGCGGAAAGATCCTGTTCGCCGAAGGTGAGCCCGCGCGTGGCGTCCACGTGCTGCGAACCGGCCGGGCCACCGTGTCGATCTCGTCGAGTGAAGGACGCGTCGTGATACTGCGTCTCGCCCAGGCCGGCGACGTGCTCGGATTGAATTCCGTCTTGCAAAACGCTGCTTACGAAACGACCGTCAAGGCGCTCGACCCATGTCGCACGGATTTCATTTCACACGCCGAATTAATCGAACTAATGCGAAGCAGCCAGGCCGCCACTCAAGCAGTAATAAACATCTTGAGCCGCGAATTGGCCGAACTTACGAATCGAACCGGATCTTTAGTCTTACCACAAACCGCCGGCGCCAGACTGGCAAGGCTCTTGCTTGAATTGAGCAAAGAAACCAGCCGCCTCGAGAAGGTTTTTACGCACGAAGAGTTTGCGCAAATGATCTGTTCTTCGCGCGAAACCGTCACGCGGCTCCTGGCAAATCTTGATAAGCGTCAAATTATTAACGTAATATCAGGCAACATCCTGATTTGCGATCGAACGGCTCTGCAAACGATCGCTGCTGGTTGAATGTGACGCTCGTCACATCTTCACATAGGGCGGAAAACCTAAAATAACGAGCCCGGGGTCAGTTTAGTTAATCGCTAAAATTAAAAGTGGGGCTAAGATGAGTAGACTCTTTAAAGCACTCCTGATCTGTGGCTTAGCTTTCGCCGCGCTGGCGCAGATCAGCCAGGCCGAACTTCCGCAGTCCAAGTCTGGCGATTACGTCGGCAGCGACGCATGCAAAGACTGCCACGAAGATCAGTTCAAAAACTTCTCACACACGTCCCACGCTCAGCTCACCAAGCTGGCGAGCTGGAAAGAGAAAGTAACCGGCTGCGAATCGTGTCATGGACCAGGCAAGGCGCACAGCGAAGAAGGCGATCCGAAGAAGATCATTTCCTTCAAGAACAAGTCGTCGAAGGAGATCTCCGAGACGTGCTTAGGCTGTCACGCCGGCAGAGAAGAACACAACAACTTCCGTCGCGGCGAGCACTGGCGCAACGACATCGGCTGCACTGACTGCCATTCAACTCACTCTGCACCAACCGGACGGCAAACAGCCGCCTCGAACGTCTTCGTCTCGTCAGCCAACGCGCAGAAACCGGGCATTCCCGACCTCAAGTTGCTCAAAAAGAGCGAGCCGCAGCTTTGCCTCGGTTGTCACAGCGAAACGAAGCACCAGTTCAACCTGCCTTTCCATCACAAAGTGCTCGAAGGCGCGATGAAGTGCAGCGATTGCCACAACCCACACGGCGGCTTCGAGCTGAAGCAAACGCGACTGGCGACCGGCGCTGATGCCGCATGCATCAAGTGTCACGCCGACAAACAAGGTCCATTTGTTTACGAGCATGCTCCGGTCAAGACCGAAGGGTGCATCGCGTGTCACACGCCACACGGCTCGTCCAATCCACGTTTATTGACTACGAGCCGCGTCGCCCAACTCTGTCTGACCTGCCACAGCGTCGCGCACGGCGTCGGCGCGGACGAGCCTGCTGGTCCACAGCACAACCTGAACGCGCAATACGCGAATTGCACGAATTGCCACGTCAAGATTCACGGGTCTCGTACGAGCCCCGTCTTTTTCCGCTGAGCCCAAAAAGGCACAAAAGGCACAAAATGTCTTTACTAACACTACATGAAAAGATTTGGCTGCATCTGATCGGAGTGGCGTTGGTCTTCAGTGTGACCGTCAGCGTAGTCGCGCAACAGCCAGCGCCCTCGCCTACGCCAGCCGAGTCCGGCGAAAAAGCCGGAGACTACACGGCTATCGGCAGTGTCGAGTTTGGCTACCGCGGGCTCAGCGTTGACGGCGATCTCAACAAGTATCAAAGCGATCTCAACTACAAGGCCGGACCGCGACTCTTCGACAGTTCTTTCCTGCTCCGTTCGAGTGACGGCAAAGGCTCGCTGTTCGAAACGTTTCTGGTTAACTCGACCGGCTGGGGCGCCGATCCGCAAGGCAATCTGCGCGTGAACGTCGAAGAGCCGAAGTGGTATCGCTTCGACGCCACCTATCGTCGCTTCAAATACTTTCGCTTCCTCAACAACTTCGCCAATCCAAACTGGGTATTCAGCCCGGCGCAGTTCAATGTTCCGCCGAAGCTCACGACCGGAGAGCACGGCTACGACACGCGAGTAAAACTGGGAGACTTCGATCTCACGCTCCTGCCGAAGAACCAGCACATTCGTTTCAACGTCGGTTACTCACCCGAACGTTACAGTGGACCAGCCTTCACGAACTACCACTCAGGCGGAAATGAGTTCATGCTCCTCTCGCAGCTTAGGTCCCGCGCTAACGATTTCCGCGTGGGCGCCGACGGCAAGCTCGGACCAATGAACTTTTCTTTCCTGCAAGGCTTCCGGCGCTTTCGTGACGACAGCGTGATCGATCTCGGAGCCACTCCCGGAATAAATCTCAATCCGACCGCACCGAGTTTGACCAGTTTCGATCGCAACGACCCGGCGCGCGGCAGCGTCAACTACACGCGTTTCAGTTTGCAAACGCTGATCGCGAAGAAACTCGACGTCACCGGTCGCATCATTTACAGCAAAGCCGAGCAGAACTATTTGTTCGCGGAAAGCTTCACCGGTCGAAACTGGAACCCGCGCATCACCGGATTTCCGCCGAGCCCGCCCGGCGCGACGCCAAACATCCTCAATCTCGGTTTATACAATCTGACCGGCGACACGGAACGGCCGAGCTGGCTCGGCGATCTGGGCCTGACATACATGCCCACCGACAAGCTCCGGATCTCAAACACGTTCCGAGTGGAAACGTTCGAGATCACCGGCTCGGCACTCTTCAGCGATTTCTTTTCACTGACGCGCGGCACGAGGACCGACACGATCGGATTCAGCAATAACAACGTGTTTACAAACACGGACTATCGCCGGATCCAGAACACGATCGAAGGTGACTACCAGTTTAATCCGCGCTACTCGATCCATCTCGGCTATCGCTACGCGCAGCGACGCGTCGAAGAAGCGCTCAGCGGCTTCAATCTCGGCGCCAACCAACCGACGCCGCTCGTGCCCGAAAGTTTCACCGAGCACAACAACACACATGCGGTGCTGGGTGGTTTTAAGGCGCGGCCGCTGAGTGAATGGACCATCTACTTCGACGCCGAGCACGGCACCGCAGACAACGTCTTTTCGCGCATCGGCAATTACAACTACACCAACGTGCGCGCGAAGAGCAGGTACAAGCCAAGCCAGCGGCTCGCTTTCAACGTGTCAGTGATCACGAAAGACAACTCGAATCCCTCCGAGATCGCGGGTGTTTCGATCGAGGATTTCGGAGTCAACATCAAATCGCGCATCTTTACCTCGTCACTCGACTGGACCACGACTTCGAGGTTCTCTGTCAGCGCCGGCTACAACTACCACTGGATAAACAGCAAAGCCATCGTCGACTATTTTTTCAACAGCGTGCGGCATCCGCTGGGCAACAGTCTCTACATTATGAGGAACAATTTCTTCTACGTAGAGTCGACGGCGCGAATCGCTCCCCGGGCCACGTTGTTCGCGGCCTATCGGATTAACAAGGATAACGGCCAGGGAAACCGCGTGGCCGATCCGACAGGCAATCCGGGAACGCTGATCGCGTCTTATCCGATGAGTTATCAATCACCCGAAGCGCGGCTCGCGATCAAGTTGCACGACCGGCTCGATTGGAACGTCGGTTACCAGTATTACAACTACAACGAAAGCACGATTGTTGGACCACGGCCGCAGAATTATCACGCGCACCTGCCTTACACGTCACTACGCTTCTATTTCGGCCGCAAAGAATAGATCTTGAAATTGTGTCTGACATTGCTGGTGTTGAGTCTCACGTTAGCGCAAGCGCGCACGAGCTCCGACTTTTCTCATGCGACTCACGCCGGCAAAGAAAAACTCGCGTGTGGCTCGTGCCACAAAGTCGATCCCAAAAGCAACGCCGGCGTCGTCGATTTTCCGCAACACGCCTCGTGTCTGAACTGTCATCGACAACAATTCTTCGCACGCGAGCGGCCGGTTCCCGGGATTTGCTTGAACTGCCACGTGAAGGCGACACCAAAAGACACTGCGCGCCATCCGTTTCCGAATTTTGGCGAGAAGGCGGGCTTTGTCTCGGAGTTTCGAATTTCTTTCGAACACGAGAAGCATGCCGATGTTGCTTGCGCCGACTGCCATGAGACGAAGGAGCCGGACGCCAAGCCGCGCTCGCTCACTCATGCGAAGTGCTTCGTGTGTCACAACCCGGAAAGCGAGCTCGCGCCGCTGCCTGCAAACTGCGATACGTGTCATAAGTCGGCCAAAGCAGTCTTTGCCCATGCGGTGCTGCCGCAGCAGTCTGACTTTTCACAGTTCAAACACGACAATCGCAATCACGCGCGACTTCCCTGTTTGCTTTGCCATCGACGCGAAGACAATTCACCGCAACCAACGTTGCCGGGGAAAGCCGCACACGCGCCGTGCACGGGTTGTCACGCGCAGCAGTTCGCAAATCCGGCGAGCGCGATCTGCACTATCTGTCACACGGATCCGCAGAGCGGAAAGGTGAAAGCGTTTCCGCCGCTGCGCAGTTTCGATGCGAGGTTTGATCACGCGCAGCACGACAATACGGCTTGCGCTACTTGTCACCGGCGCAACCGTGATGGCGCCGGGCTCTCGATTCCGTCGCGACTGAATGCACATGTCACTTGTTTTAGCTGTCACACGCCGGGTGCGCAGGCGAATGGGCGAAACATCTCGTCGTGCAGCACGTGTCATCAGCTCGGAAAGTTGGTTCGCACTCCGGAGCGAGCGCCGGCGTTTCGGGTTGGGTTTAGTCATGCGAGTCACAAGTTGAATTGTGGGGCGTGTCACCAGGTGAGAGGACGCGGGGTTTCGGCGCCGTTACCTCTCAACCATCACGCACCGGCCCGTGCGTTCAGTTGCGCAACTTGTCACAACGGGCAGCGAACCTTCGGCGGCGACGATTTTTCCGTCTGTACCCGTTGCCACAAGGGTCCAGCATGGCGTTTTTAGAAAACAACTGTCTTGTAATTTCACGCACGGGTGGCCACGGAGGGCCACCCCTACAGTTGTTTGCGGAAAGTTTCGCAGTGGTTTGTGGAAAAGCCCGCGTTGAAGATAAAACGTTGAGAGTTTCGCGGGATTTTCCGCAGGGCACACGCGTTGCACTCGAGGAGGCATGATGAGACTCACAAAGAACATAACCATCGTAACGGCAGCAATCTTCCTGATCGGCGCGGCCTTTCTGAGCATTGCACCCGCTCAAGGCGAAGCACAACCTTCTGACCCCGCCGCTTATTACAAAGCCAAATGTCAGATGTGCCATGGCCCAAAGGTAGAGAAGAAATTCGATCCATCTCTGACCGACGAGCAATACGTCGACGCGATCTTGAAAGGCAAGAAACCCGAGAAGCCACCTAACATGCCGGCCTACGGTGAGAAGGGTGTCACTGCAGATCAGGCAAAAGCACTCCTGGAGCACATGAAACAACTGAGGTCGAGCCAGTAAACAATTTCGCAAAGCGCGTCTCCCCCGCCTCCCATGCCACTTTGGGCGAATAAATGGCATGGGAGGTACGCGTGTTTAAGAAAACTCGTTGAGACTGCCGATGAGCGAACCAAAATCTCCAACCCTGTTTAGAAACTACATAAGCTTCGCCGGCGCCATAATCGTAATCGCGGCGGTCGTGAGCATCCTGCTGCTGTTTCTCATCGAGCTGTCGCAAACAGCCGATAACCCTTATCTCGGCATCGTCACCTACGTCATCCTGCCCGCGTTTCTCGTGTTTGGCATCGTCGTGATTCTGATCGGGATGTGGTTGGAAAGACGCAGGCGCAGGCGTTCGCCAACCTCCGAGATCGCGCCGTATCCCAAAGTCGATCTGAACGATGCGCGACAACGCCACGTCGCCATCGCGATCCTCGGCATCTCGTTCATATTTATTTGCGCCAGCGCCTTCGGCAGTTACCGCGCTTATGAATACACGGAGTCCGTCGAGTTTTGCGGGAAGGCGTGTCATAGCGTGATGAAACCGGAGTTTGTTGCCTTTCATGCGACGTCGCACGCCAGGATTCGCTGCGTTGATTGTCACGTGGGACATGGCGCCGAGTCGTATGCTCGTTCCAAACTCTCGGGAGCGCGCCAACTCTTTTCACTTGTCACGGGCAGCTACTCGAGACCAATCGAGACGCCCGTACACAACATGCGTCCAGCGAATGAAACTTGCGAACAGTGTCACTGGCCTTCGAAGTTTCACGGCGCGCAGCTCAAAACTTTCAATCACTACGCTTACGACGAACAAAATTCGCTGCGACAGACGCGCATGTTGATTAACGTGGGCGGCGGCGATCCCGGCAGCGGTCCGGTGGCCGGCATTCACTGGCACATGAACCTCGGTAATCAGATCACTTTCATCGCCGGCGACAAGCAACGGCAGGTCATTCCGTGGATCCGCGTGCAGGATCGCAATGGAAACGTGACCGAGTATTACGATCGCGCTCGCCGGCCAAGCGCGGAGCAGATCGCGTCCGCCGAAAAACGGCGCATGGACTGTATTGATTGCCACAACCGGCCGGCGCATGCGTACCTGCCGCCCGATGTTGCTCTCGATCAGTCATTCGCCGCGGGCCGGCTCGATCCGGCGTTGCCTTATCTGAAACGCCAGGCGGTCGAGCTATTGAACAAGCCGTATTCAACTGAAAGCGAGGGACTGTTTGAGATTGCTTCAGGACTGGATTCGTTCTACCGCAACAACTACAGCCAGTTGCACGCGCAAAAAACCGATACCATCAAAACGGCGATCAGTGAAACGCAGCGCATCTTCAAGACTTACTTCTTCCCGGAGATGAAGACCAATTGGTCAACTCATCCAAACAACATCGGACACCTTTATTCAGCCGGATGTTTTCGTTGTCACGATGGTGAGCACGTCAGCGATACAGGCAAAGTGATTCGCAACGATTGCAACATCTGCCACACTGTATTGTCAGACTCGGCGAGGCCCGCCGTCGGTCCTCAGTCAATCGACTTCAAGCATCCGGTGGATCTCGGCGCGTTGGCCGATCGGAAATGCGAAACCTGTCACAAGGCCAACGAGCCATTCAGACACCCGATTAACCTGGGAGACATCTCGACGTTTCAGTGCGTGGAGTGCCATCCGAAACAGTAGCTGCGGAGTTATCCGCACCGTTACTCAAAATTACGCAAACTGTCTTCTTATACTTTGTCACGCACAGAACGGAGGGCGGTAGCGCCGGGTCGAAACTCAACATAAGGCGCGTTAAATCAACGTTGACCCGGCGCTACCGCGCTCGGTTCTGTGCGCTGGACGAGGCATCTGTCTTGCAGGTGAGCTTCAGCGGAGGACGCTAATGATTAATTCACAAACGACGGTCAGAGAAGTCGCACTACAGTTACCACAATCAACCCGAGTCTTTGAAACACTCAAGATCGATTACTGCTGCGGCGGGAATCAGCCATTAGCTCAAGCCTGCGCATCGGCGGGCGTTGATGTCGACAATGTGATGGAAATGTTGACGCAATCCACCTCGCCGGTTGAGGCCGGGGATTTTCAAAACCTTTCACTCGCCGAGCTAATCACGCACATACTCGACACGCATCACGTCTTCACCAAATCGGAAATGGACAGGCTGCAGTTGCTGGCCGACAAAGTACTCGCCGCGCATGGCGGCAATCACCCCGAGCTCGTTCATGTGGATGAGCTCCTGACACGGCTTTGCGCCGATCTGAAGCCACACATGTTCAAGGAAGAACAGGTACTCTTCCCTTACATCACGCGCCTCGTCGATGCAGCGAGCCAGAAGCGGCCTGCTCCTTTTGCACCGTTCGGATCGGTCAACAATCCCGTACGCATGATGATGAGGGAACACGACACGGCTGGAGAGATCCTGCGCGAGCTGCGCGCCTTGACGTCTGATTACAGCGTGCCTGCCGACGCCTGCATCAGCTACCAGACGCTGTATCAAGCGCTCGAGAATTTCGAAAAGGATCTGCACCAACATATTCACCTGGAGAACAACATCCTCTTTCCCAAAGCACTCGAGTTGGAGAACGCGCTCAATAGTTAGATGATGGCTGAAGCACGGGTACGTTTGTCAGATGATCACGACGCGGTGAGTGAAGTGCTGCAGCAACTTCTGACGGCGTTAGACAATAAAAATTTCGAAACGAGCTACGCCAGGCTCGATCTTTTGTGGGCGCGACTCGCGGTTCACATTCGCGCGGAACATCTGCACCTGTTCCCCGCGGTGACGAGCCGTCTGAGTGAAGCGCAAACAATAGTCGAAAACCTGCGCGCCGATCACGATTTCTTTATGCGTGAGCTCGCGCGCGCGATTGGCATTCTTCGTGAGCATCCTCAGAACGATGAAAAATTGGCCACCGTTTCCGTCACCGTGCGAGAAGTTGAAAAACGACTGGCCACTCACAACGAAATCGAAGAAAATAAGATCTACCTTTGGTCAAAGACGGTTCTGACTGAACCCGAGCAGTCGGAATTACTCGCGCGCATCAACGCTGAGCTCGAAAATCGCCCGCCCCGATTCTCAGAGGAAGCATGGGCAAACTGTATATGACTCGCCCATCGAAACAACGCAAACCTGTCTTGCTCGCACTCGCGGCTTCTTTCCTGCTGACCATTCTGATCGTCGCCGGCTCACGCAATCTCGAACATTACGACGCCGCTCTTTTCGGCTACACGATTGCCAGCGTCGTCGCGTTCGGCGCGATCGTTTTCCGCTATGCGATCTGGTTGCAACGTCCGGCGACGAGAGTGTATTGGCGCCGCGGCTGGAAGCTTTACTTACAAAGAGAAAAGTTTGCGCAGAATACGGCGAATGCAGCCAAAACAATCGCCACGAACCTCGTCGGACAGCGCTTCATTTTCAAACGCGGATTCTCACGCTGGGCCATGCACTTCCTGATCTTTCCAGCACATTGGGATCCTAAGCTTAGAATTCCACGTGGACAAGTTGTCGCGGCCGCTTCTATAGTGTCACCTAAATACTAGTGACTCCAGCGTAACTGGACTGGCCACAGTTAGGCCGCAAATGTAATCACACTGGCTCACCTTCGGGTGGGCCTTTCTGCGTTCGCGAGTGGACCCGATAAGCTCATGGAGCGGCGTAACCGTCGCACAGGAAGGACAGAGAAAGCGCGGATCTGGGAAGTGACGGACAGAACGGTCAGGACCTGGATTGGGGAGGCGGTTGCCGCCGCTGCTGCTGACGGTGTGACGTTCTCTGTTCCGGTCACACCACATACGTTCCGCCATTCCTATGCGATGCACATGCTGTATGCCGGTATACCGCTGAAAGTTCTGCAAAGCCTGATGGGACATAAGTCCATCAGTTCAACGGAAGTCTACACGAAGGTTTTTGCGCTGGATGTGGCTGCCCGGCACCGGGTGCAGTTTGCGATGCCGGAGTCTGATGCGGTTGCGATGCTGAAACAATTATCCTGAGAATAAATGCCTTGGCCTTTATATGGAAATGTGGAACTGAGTGGATATGCTGTTTTTGTCTGTTAAACAGAGAAGCTGGCTGTTATCCACTGAGAAGCGAACGAAACAGTCGGGAAAATCTCCCATTATCGTAGAGATCCGCATTATTAATCTCAGGAGCCTGTGTAGCGTTTATAGGAAGTAGTGTTCTGTCATGATGCCTGCAAGCGGTAACGAAAACGATTTGAATATGCCTTCAGGAACAATAGAAATCTTCGTGCGGTGTTACGTTGAAGTGGAGCGGATTATGTCAGCAATGGACAGAACAACCTAATGAACACAGAACCATGATGTGGTCTGTCCTTTTACAGCCAGTAGTGCTCGCCGCAGTCGAGCGACAGGGCGAAGCCCTCGGCTGGTTGCCCTCGCCGCTGGGCTGGCGGCCGTCTATGGCCCTGCAAACGCGCCAGAAACGCCGTCGAAGCCGTGTGCGAGACACCGCGGCCGGCCGCCGGCGTTGTGGATACCTCGCGGAAAACTTGGCCCTCACTGACAGATGAGGGGCGGACGTTGACACTTGAGGGGCCGACTCACCCGGCGCGGCGTTGACAGATGAGGGGCAGGCTCGATTTCGGCCGGCGACGTGGAGCTGGCCAGCCTCGCAAATCGGCGAAAACGCCTGATTTTACGCGAGTTTCCCACAGATGATGTGGACAAGCCTGGGGATAAGTGCCCTGCGGTATTGACACTTGAGGGGCGCGACTACTGACAGATGAGGGGCGCGATCCTTGACACTTGAGGGGCAGAGTGCTGACAGATGAGGGGCGCACCTATTGACATTTGAGGGGCTGTCCACAGGCAGAAAATCCAGCATTTGCAAGGGTTTCCGCCCGTTTTTCGGCCACCGCTAACCTGTCTTTTAACCTGCTTTTAAACCAATATTTATAAACCTTGTTTTTAACCAGGGCTGCGCCCTGTGCGCGTGACCGCGCACGCCGAAGGGGGGTGCCCCCCCTTCTCGAACCCTCCCGGTCGAGTGAGCGAGGAAGCACCAGGGAACAGCACTTATATATTCTGCTTACACACGATGCCTGAAAAAACTTCCCTTGGGGTTATCCACTTATCCACGGGGATATTTTTATAATTATTTTTTTTATAGTTTTTAGATCTTCTTTTTTAGAGCGCCTTGTAGGCCTTTATCCATGCTGGTTCTAGAGAAGGTGTTGTGACAAATTGCCCTTTCAGTGTGACAAATCACCCTCAAATGACAGTCCTGTCTGTGACAAATTGCCCTTAACCCTGTGACAAATTGCCCTCAGAAGAAGCTGTTTTTTCACAAAGTTATCCCTGCTTATTGACTCTTTTTTATTTAGTGTGACAATCTAAAAACTTGTCACACTTCACATGGATCTGTCATGGCGGAAACAGCGGTTATCAATCACAAGAAACGTAAAAATAGCCCGCGAATCGTCCAGTCAAACGACCTCACTGAGGCGGCATATAGTCTCTCCCGGGATCAAAAACGTATGCTGTATCTGTTCGTTGACCAGATCAGAAAATCTGATGGCACCCTACAGGAACATGACGGTATCTGCGAGATCCATGTTGCTAAATATGCTGAAATATTCGGATTGACCTCTGCGGAAGCCAGTAAGGATATACGGCAGGCATTGAAGAGTTTCGCGGGGAAGGAAGTGGTTTTTTATCGCCCTGAAGAGGATGCCGGCGATGAAAAAGGCTATGAATCTTTTCCTTGGTTTATCAAACGTGCGCACAGTCCATCCAGAGGGCTTTACAGTGTACATATCAACCCATATCTCATTCCCTTCTTTATCGGGTTACAGAACCGGTTTACGCAGTTTCGGCTTAGTGAAACAAAAGAAATCACCAATCCGTATGCCATGCGTTTATACGAATCCCTGTGTCAGTATCGTAAGCCGGATGGCTCAGGCATCGTCTCTCTGAAAATCGACTGGATCATAGAGCGTTACCAGCTGCCTCAAAGTTACCAGCGTATGCCTGACTTCCGCCGCCGCTTCCTGCAGGTCTGTGTTAATGAGATCAACAGCAGAACTCCAATGCGCCTCTCATACATTGAGAAAAAGAAAGGCCGCCAGACGACTCATATCGTATTTTCCTTCCGCGATATCACTTCCATGACGACAGGATAGTCTGAGGGTTATCTGTCACAGATTTGAGGGTGGTTCGTCACATTTGTTCTGACCTACTGAGGGTAATTTGTCACAGTTTTGCTGTTTCCTTCAGCCTGCATGGATTTTCTCATACTTTTTGAACTGTAATTTTTAAGGAAGCCAAATTTGAGGGCAGTTTGTCACAGTTGATTTCCTTCTCTTTCCCTTCGTCATGTGACTTGATATCGGGGGTTAGTTCGTCATCATTGATGAGGGTTGATTATCACAGTTTATTACTCTGAATTGGCTATCCGCGTGTGTACCTCTACCTGGAGTTTTTCCCACGGTGGATATTTCTTCTTGCGCTGAGCGTAAGAGCTATCTGACAGAACAGTTCTTCTTTGCTTCCTCGCCAGTTCGCTCGCTATGCTCGGTTACACGGCTGCGGCGAGCGCTAGTGATAATAAGTGACTGAGGTATGTGCTCTTCTTATCTCCTTTTGTAGTGTTGCTCTTATTTTAAACAACTTTGCGGTTTTTTGATGACTTTGCGATTTTGTTGTTGCTTTGCAGTAAATTGCAAGATTTAATAAAAAAACGCAAAGCAATGATTAAAGGATGTTCAGAATGAAACTCATGGAAACACTTAACCAGTGCATAAACGCTGGTCATGAAATGACGAAGGCTATCGCCATTGCACAGTTTAATGATGACAGCCCGGAAGCGAGGAAAATAACCCGGCGCTGGAGAATAGGTGAAGCAGCGGATTTAGTTGGGGTTTCTTCTCAGGCTATCAGAGATGCCGAGAAAGCAGGGCGACTACCGCACCCGGATATGGAAATTCGAGGACGGGTTGAGCAACGTGTTGGTTATACAATTGAACAAATTAATCATATGCGTGATGTGTTTGGTACGCGATTGCGACGTGCTGAAGACGTATTTCCACCGGTGATCGGGGTTGCTGCCCATAAAGGAGGCGTTTACAAAACCTCAGTTTCTGTTCATCTTGCTCAGGATCTGGCTCTGAAGGGGCTACGTGTTTTGCTCGTGGAAGGTAACGACCCCCAGGGAACAGCCTCAATGTATCACGGATGGGTACCAGATCTTCATATTCATGCAGAAGACACTCTCCTGCCTTTCTATCTTGGGGAAAAGGACGATGTCACTTATGCAATAAAGCCCACTTGCTGGCCGGGGCTTGACATTATTCCTTCCTGTCTGGCTCTGCACCGTATTGAAACTGAGTTAATGGGCAAATTTGATGAAGGTAAACTGCCCACCGATCCACACCTGATGCTCCGACTGGCCATTGAAACTGTTGCTCATGACTATGATGTCATAGTTATTGACAGCGCGCCTAACCTGGGTATCGGCACGATTAATGTCGTATGTGCTGCTGATGTGCTGATTGTTCCCACGCCTGCTGAGTTGTTTGACTACACCTCCGCACTGCAGTTTTTCGATATGCTTCGTGATCTGCTCAAGAACGTTGATCTTAAAGGGTTCGAGCCTGATGTACGTATTTTGCTTACCAAATACAGCAATAGTAATGGCTCTCAGTCCCCGTGGATGGAGGAGCAAATTCGGGATGCCTGGGGAAGCATGGTTCTAAAAAATGTTGTACGTGAAACGGATGAAGTTGGTAAAGGTCAGATCCGGATGAGAACTGTTTTTGAACAGGCCATTGATCAACGCTCTTCAACTGGTGCCTGGAGAAATGCTCTTTCTATTTGGGAACCTGTCTGCAATGAAATTTTCGATCGTCTGATTAAACCACGCTGGGAGATTAGATAATGAAGCGTGCGCCTGTTATTCCAAAACATACGCTCAATACTCAACCGGTTGAAGATACTTCGTTATCGACACCAGCTGCCCCGATGGTGGATTCGTTAATTGCGCGCGTAGGAGTAATGGCTCGCGGTAATGCCATTACTTTGCCTGTATGTGGTCGGGATGTGAAGTTTACTCTTGAAGTGCTCCGGGGTGATAGTGTTGAGAAGACCTCTCGGGTATGGTCAGGTAATGAACGTGACCAGGAGCTGCTTACTGAGGACGCACTGGATGATCTCATCCCTTCTTTTCTACTGACTGGTCAACAGACACCGGCGTTCGGTCGAAGAGTATCTGGTGTCATAGAAATTGCCGATGGGAGTCGCCGTCGTAAAGCTGCTGCACTTACCGAAAGTGATTATCGTGTTCTGGTTGGCGAGCTGGATGATGAGCAGATGGCTGCATTATCCAGATTGGGTAACGATTATCGCCCAACAAGTGCTTATGAACGTGGTCAGCGTTATGCAAGCCGATTGCAGAATGAATTTGCTGGAAATATTTCTGCGCTGGCTGATGCGGAAAATATTTCACGTAAGATTATTACCCGCTGTATCAACACCGCCAAATTGCCTAAATCAGTTGTTGCTCTTTTTTCTCACCCCGGTGAACTATCTGCCCGGTCAGGTGATGCACTTCAAAAAGCCTTTACAGATAAAGAGGAATTACTTAAGCAGCAGGCATCTAACCTTCATGAGCAGAAAAAAGCTGGGGTGATATTTGAAGCTGAAGAAGTTATCACTCTTTTAACTTCTGTGCTTAAAACGTCATCTGCATCAAGAACTAGTTTAAGCTCACGACATCAGTTTGCTCCTGGAGCGACAGTATTGTATAAGGGCGATAAAATGGTGCTTAACCTGGACAGGTCTCGTGTTCCAACTGAGTGTATAGAGAAAATTGAGGCCATTCTTAAGGAACTTGAAAAGCCAGCACCCTGATGCGACCACGTTTTAGTCTACGTTTATCTGTCTTTACTTAATGTCCTTTGTTACAGGCCAGAAAGCATAACTGGCCTGAATATTCTCTCTCGGCCGCCGCCGCCTTTTCCTCAATCGCTCTTCGTTCGTCTGGAAGGCAGTACACCTTGATAGGTGGGCTGCCCTTCCTGGTTGGCTTGGTTTCATCAGCCATCCGCTTGCCCTCATCTGTTACGCCGGCGGTAGCCGGCCAGCCTCGCAGAGCAGGATTCCCGTTGAGCACCGCCAGGTGCGAATAAGGGACAGTGAAGAAGGAACACCCGCTCGCGGGTGGGCCTACTTCACCTATCCTGCCCGGCTGACGCCGTTGGATACACCAAGGAAAGTCTACACGAACCCTTTGGCAAAATCCTGTATATCGTGCGAAAAAGGATGGATATACCGAAAAAATCGCTATAATGACCCCGAAGCAGGGTTATGCAGCGGAAAAGATCCGTCGACCTGCAGCTCACGGTAACTGATGCCGTATTTGCAGTACCAGCGTACGGCCCACAGAATGATGTCACGCTGAAAATGCCGGCCTTTGAATGGGTTCATGTGCAGCTCCATCAGCAAAAGGGGATGATAAGTTTATCACCACCGACTATTTGCAACAGTGCCGTTGATCGTGCTATGATCGACTGATGTCATCAGCGGTGGAGTGCAATGTCGTGCAATACGAATGGCGAAAAGCCGAGCTCATCGGTCAGCTTCTCAACCTTGGGGTTACCCCCGGCGGTGTGCTGCTGGTCCACAGCTCCTTCCGTAGCGTCCGGCCCCTCGAAGATGGGCCACTTGGACTGATCGAGGCCCTGCGTGCTGCGCTGGGTCCGGGAGGGACGCTCGTCATGCCCTCGTGGTCAGGTCTGGACGACGAGCCGTTCGATCCTGCCACGTCGCCCGTTACACCGGACCTTGGAGTTGTCTCTGACACATTCTGGCGCCTGCCAAATGTAAAGCGCAGCGCCCATCCATTTGCCTTTGCGGCAGCGGGGCCACAGGCAGAGCAGATCATCTCTGATCCATTGCCCCTGCCACCTCACTCGCCTGCAAGCCCGGTCGCCCGTGTCCATGAACTCGATGGGCAGGTACTTCTCCTCGGCGTGGGACACGATGCCAACACGACGCTGCATCTTGCCGAGTTGATGGCAAAGGTTCCCTATGGGGTGCCGAGACACTGCACCATTCTTCAGGATGGCAAGTTGGTACGCGTCGATTATCTCGAGAATGACCACTGCTGTGAGCGCTTTGCCTTGGCGGACAGGTGGCTCAAGGAGAAGAGCCTTCAGAAGGAAGGTCCAGTCGGTCATGCCTTTGCTCGGTTGATCCGCTCCCGCGACATTGTGGCGACAGCCCTGGGTCAACTGGGCCGAGATCCGTTGATCTTCCTGCATCCGCCAGAGGCGGGATGCGAAGAATGCGATGCCGCTCGCCAGTGGCTGAGCTCATGAGCGGAGAACGAGATGACGTTGGAGGGGCAAGGTCGCGCTGATTGCTGGGGCAACACGTGGAGCGGATCGGGGATTGTCTTTCTTCAGCTCGCTGATGATATGCTGACGCTCAATGCCGTTTGGCCTCCGACTAACGAAAATCCCGCATTTGGACGGCTGATCCGATTGGCACGGCGGACGGCGAATGGCGGAGCAGACGCTCGTCCGGGGGCAATGAGATATGAAAAAGCCTGAACTCACCGCGACGTCCCGAAGGCGTGGCGCGGCTTCCCCGTGCCGGAGCAATCGCCCTGGGTGGGTTACACGACGCCCCTCTATGGCCCGTACTGACGGACACACCGAAGCCCCGGCGGCAACCCTCAGCGGATGCCCCGGGGCTTCACGTTTTCCCAGGTCAGAAGCGGTTTTCGGGAGTAGTGCCCCAACTGGGGTAACCTTTGAGTTCTCTCAGTTGGGGGCGTAGGGTCGCCGACATGACACAAGGGGTTGTGACCGGGGTGGACACGTACGCGGGTGCTTACGACCGTCAGTCGCGCGAGCGCGAGAATTCGAGCGCAGCAAGCCCAGCGACACAGCGTAGCGCCAACGAAGACAAGGCGGCCGACCTTCAGCGCGAAGTCGAGCGCGACGGGGGCCGGTTCAGGTTCGTCGGGCATTTCAGCGAAGCGCCGGGCACGTCGGCGTTCGGGACGGCGGAGCGCCCGGAGTTCGAACGCATCCTGAACGAATGCCGCGCCGGGCGGCTCAACATGATCATTGTCTATGACGTGTCGCGCTTCTCGCGCCTGAAGGTCATGGACGCGATTCCGATTGTCTCGGAATTGCTCGCCCTGGGCGTGACGATTGTTTCCACTCAGGAAGGCGTCTTCCGGCAGGGAAACGTCATGGACCTGATTCACCTGATTATGCGGCTCGACGCGTCGCACAAAGAATCTTCGCTGAAGTCGGCGAAGATTCTCGACACGAAGAACCTTCAGCGCGAATTGGGCGGGTACGTCGGCGGGAAGGCGCCTTACGGCTTCGAGCTTGTTTCGGAGACGAAGGAGATCACGCGCAACGGCCGAATGGTCAATGTCGTCATCAACAAGCTTGCGCACTCGACCACTCCCCTTACCGGACCCTTCGAGTTCGAGCCCGACGTAATCCGGTGGTGGTGGCGTGAGATCAAGACGCACAAACACCTTCCCTTCAAGCCGGGCAGTCAAGCCGCCATTCACCCGGGCAGCATCACGGGGCTTTGTAAGCGCATGGACGCTGACGCCGTGCCGACCCGGGGCGAGACGATTGGGAAGAAGACCGCTTCAAGCGCCTGGGACCCGGCAACCGTTATGCGAATCCTTCGGGACCCGCGTATTGCGGGCTTCGCCGCTGAGGTGATCTACAAGAAGAAGCCGGACGGCACGCCGACCACGAAGATTGAGGGTTACCGCATTCAGCGCGACCCGATCACGCTCCGGCCGGTCGAGCTTGATTGCGGACCGATCATCGAGCCCGCTGAGTGGTATGAGCTTCAGGCGTGGTTGGACGGCAGGGGGCGCGGCAAGGGGCTTTCCCGGGGGCAAGCCATTCTGTCCGCCATGGACAAGCTGTACTGCGAGTGTGGCGCCGTCATGACTTCGAAGCGCGGGGAAGAATCGATCAAGGACTCTTACCGCTGCCGTCGCCGGAAGGTGGTCGACCCGTCCGCACCTGGGCAGCACGAAGGCACGTGCAACGTCAGCATGGCGGCACTCGACAAGTTCGTTGCGGAACGCATCTTCAACAAGATCAGGCACGCCGAAGGCGACGAAGAGACGTTGGCGCTTCTGTGGGAAGCCGCCCGACGCTTCGGCAAGCTCACTGAGGCGCCTGAGAAGAGCGGCGAACGGGCGAACCTTGTTGCGGAGCGCGCCGACGCCCTGAACGCCCTTGAAGAGCTGTACGAAGACCGCGCGGCAGGCGCGTACGACGGACCCGTTGGCAGGAAGCACTTCCGGAAGCAACAGGCAGCGCTGACGCTCCGGCAGCAAGGGGCGGAAGAGCGGCTTGCCGAACTTGAAGCCGCCGAAGCCCCGAAGCTTCCCCTTGACCAATGGTTCCCCGAAGACGCCGACGCTGACCCGACCGGCCCTAAGTCGTGGTGGGGGCGCGCGTCAGTAGACGACAAGCGCGTGTTCGTCGGGCTCTTCGTAGACAAGATCGTTGTCACGAAGTCGACTACGGGCAGGGGGCAGGGAACGCCCATCGAGAAGCGCGCTTCGATCACGTGGGCGAAGCCGCCGACCGACGACGACGAAGACGACGCCCAGGACGGCACGGAAGACGTAGCGGCGTAGCGAGACACCCGGGAAGCCTGTTAGGCGCTGAGACGGGCGCACAGCGGGCTTCCTGGGGCAGCGGGAAGGGTCGGCCGGTCCCCCGGTCGGCCCATTTCTCTTGTCTCGGTTTAGTTAGTTAGCCTAAGTAACAGTGACTCCGTCACCACAGCACAGCGGGGCGAGCCGTTGACCTGGGGGAAGTGATGCTGTGACGGAATGACTCGAAACACACATTCCTAATGACTTCTCATTGGGTAATCCAGACTTCACGCCACTTCATCACAGCGTCACCCGGGCGCCCTTCGCTGTGACCCCGAATCAGGTTGCCGACAACCTTCATATAGGTAGAGGGGTTTACGCGCCACGCATCAAGCACCGCTAAGGAACGGCGTCGAGCGCTACCCACTCAGGCCGGTCACTCCCCTGATCTCTCCCAGGGTTGAGCGACCGGCGTTGCCTCCCTAGCTCAGTTCGGTTAGAGCGCCTGTTTCGTAATCAGGGGGTCGGCGGTTCGAATCCGTCGGGGGGCTCAATGAGCGGATACACAATCGCTTGGCTCGCATGGCTTGCCGCGTTCGGCGTCATTGAGGGTCGAGCGCTCTTCAATAAGAAGCCGGGCGACACGCTGAGCGAACACGTCTGGTCATGGTTCGCCACGCAAAGCGGCAGTACAGGCAAGCCTTCGGGTTGGGTGCGTGCTCGACGCTTTGCGCTACTGGCCTTCATGGGTTGGCTCACTGCCCACTTCATGACGGGCGGTCGCTTCTAGCGCTGCCGCGCCCAGCCTACTCACGTGAGTAGGTAGGGGGGTGTCGACGGATAGGGGGGTGTCCCCGGAAGGGGGGGGGGGGTGCCCTATGCGTACCCGGTGTCTCGACTGTAGGGACTGGGCTACTCATGGTGGGCGCTGTGCTCAGCACCACGCCACCTATCAGGCACAGCGCAGTGTGAAGAGCCATGCGAAGCGGCGTGCTGCTATCGCCCGTGGGAACAACGCTGCGGCGAAGATGCGTCGTGCTATCCGTAAGGCAGTGGGCGCGCACTGTGCTACCTGCCTGGGTTGGTACCACTAGAAAGCTTCTCGAGCGGATCGATCCTGCAGGAATTCCCGGGCATAACTGTTCCACTTGTATCGTCGGTCTGATAATCAGACTGGGACCACGGTCCCACTCGTATCGTCGGTCTGATTATTAGTCTGGGACCACGGTCCCA
>JADMIO011411916.1_pt1 | contig 19953 bp, 16 predicted proteins | sample 8958161 | NCBI WGS metagenome assembly JADMIO01 (sample SAMN16585339, study PRJNA669376) | soil metagenome | isolation source: Crop rotation soil | place: USA: Cullars Rotation, Alabama | collected 2011
GGTGGCGCGCAACTGGACGTTTACCGACTTCGTGGGCACCGCGCTTCCCAAATCGCTGGGCGGCGTCAGCGTCACGGTCAACGGCAAGCCAGCCTACGTCTATTACATCAGTCCCAAACAGATCGACGTACTGACGCCTCTGGACGCCACAACAGGGCCCATCCAGGTGGTGGTCACCAACAATGGCCTGGTCAGCAATTCGATGGCATCGACCATGGCGGCCACATCGCCGGCCTTCTTCCTGTTCAAGGACAACAAGTCGATCGCGGCCGAGCACCCCAGCGGAGCGATCATTGGCGCCACCACGTTATATCCGAATATCAGCACGCCGGCCAAGGCAGGCGAGACCGTCGCGATGTTCGGTAACGGCTTCGGCGCCACGACTCCCGCCTATGCCGACGGACAGATCATCAGTGTCGCGTTGCCGTGCGCCGTAACGCCGGTGGTGACCGTGGCAGGCAATCCCGCACAAGTCACCTACTGCGGCTTGATCGGATCGGGACTCTATCAGGTGAACGTAACGCTGCCGTCGAATCTCGCGGCGGGCGATGCGGCGGTGACGATTGCATTCGGATCGATCGCGTCGACCGCGACCATGACGATCAACGTTCAGTAGCAGGATTCTGTGGGGTTTGCAGAGGGGGATGGAGCGGGCCGGGAGCAGATTCCCGGCCCGCTTCAGGGGCCTTAGATCGAGGGCTTCAGGACGGCTTGCCCGGGCTTCCAGTTGCAGGGCGTGAGGTCGCCAGTCTGGAGAGCTTCGAGGACACGCAGTACTTCCTGCGGATTGCGGCCGATCGAGAGGTCGGTGACCATTACGAAGCGGATGACGTTCTCGGGGTCGACGATGAAGGTAGCGCGCTGTGCGACGCCTGCACTGGCATCCAGGATTCCGAGCGAAGTGCAGAGCTCGCGTTTAATGTCGGCGAGCATGGGGCAGGGAAGGTCTTTGAGATCGGGGTGCTGCTGGCGCCAGGCCAGGTGGACGAATTCGGAATCGGTGCTGCCGCCCAGAAGTTGGGCGTTGCGCTTCTTGAATTCGCCGTCCAACTCGCCGAACGCCGAGATCTCGGTGGGGCAAACGAAGGTGAAGTCTTTGGGCCAGAAAAAGTAAACTTTCCATTGGCCTGCAAAATCGGTGTCGCTGATGGTTTCAAAGGTCTTGCCCTTTTCCAGGCTGACCGTCGCGGTTACGGAATAAGAAGGAAACGTCTCGCCTACGCCAAGCATGTTAATAGTCCTTTAATTTGGGTGTTTCTTGTCTGTTGATCTTTAATTATAACTAAAATGATGGGCTTTGGTGCGGATGAGGGCAGCACCCTGCGGTAGTGGGTCGCAAATTCTATTAAAGCATTCGGGGCGGCAAGCTGCAAATCGGCTCAGGAGATTAGACTCAAGTATGGCCGACATCCTTAAGGCTTCGGATTTCGTCGCGGGCCGGGAGATCGTGGAGTTCCTTGCGAGCACGCTGCCGGGAGATCGTTGGATGCGGCACGAGTGGGGCGGCATTCGAGTGGAATTCAATGCGGACGACACGAAGCGAATCGAGGATTTCGAGTCCAAGGCGAAAGAAGCAAATCTGAGTATCAGTGGGGGCTGGTAGAGTGGCTCCGGGCCCGAATGCGCAGGAGGTGGGCCGTTACCGGGCCAAGGTGCGGTCTATCCGATCGCGCAGTTTCTCGAGTTCAGGACACCGCGCGAACAGCCCGGAAAGATTGTCCAACGTAGCTCCCATTAATTCCTCGCGGCCGCTACCGGGCCTGCGCGAATCGCCGAATTCCTTGAGGAACGGCAGGAAGACGTTTTCCTTTACGGAGATGTCCGAACGTACCTGAGCCCAGGGTCGCCGCAGCTTTTCAACATGGCCCGCTAGCAGCCAGGTTTCCAGTTCCTCCACTGCCGCGCAACACAGCAGCTTTGGCGCGAACCGATTTTCGAGCTCCATGAAATGTTGTGTTCGATCTTTTCCGTCGCCATCGGGAAGGAACAGCAGCAGATCAAAGTGGTAGTAAGCTGCCACGATCTGCGGCAACTTTCCGATGGCGTGTTCGACTCCGAACAATAAGGACGCGACAACTCACACGGCACTCTCAAGCCAGCCTTCCGCGAAGAGGTCGACGATGGGCTGCGTGCGGGCGAGTTCCATCAGGCGAGGAATTTTGGAGAACGGCGTGACGGAGGTCGAGCCCGTTTCTTCGTTCTTCGAGCAGAGGAAGACGTACTTGTAGTCTTCCTCCTTCAGCCAGGAAATCGCGTACGGCGAATGCGACGTGGCGGAGATTTGTTGGATGCCTTGGCCTGCTTGCGACTTCAAGAGTTCGATAAGAAGCGGAGGCGAGTCGGGTGGAGGCCCTCTTCGATCTCTTCGAGGATCAGGGTGTTGGGGCAGGGACGGCTGAAAGAACGCGGCGGCACTAGGTCTTCGACCGCTTGAAGGGTTTGGGTTTGTAGCCGAACTTTCGGCGCGCGGTTTTGCGGTCGAACTTCCACGCGATCTTGACTCGATCCCGGTTCATTCGTCGGTTCCAGGCTCTCGCTTCTTGGCGTAGAGTCTTGAGGTCAGGGATCCGTCGATGCCCGAGACATTGCCGCGAGAAGATCCCGATTTCGATTTCGGCCTGATTCAGCCAACTCCCATGAGTGGGCGTGTAGTGGATGGTGAAGCGATTCCAGACCTCGGCTGCCATTTCTGCGCCGAAGGCATCCTCCAACGCTTTGCGGCGATGGATGTTCAGGTTGTCCAGCACCAAATGGATCGTCTCTGCTGCTGGGTATGCCATCGCCAAGGTGACGACAACACGAGCGAATTCCAAGCCGGAGCGATCTGGTGTAGGGAAGGTGAAATGGCAACCCGCCTTCGGTTCTACAGCACAGAAAACATTGGCGGTCCCGCGCCGCTCGTATTCGTTATCGCGTCGCGCTTCTCGTCCTGGAATCGCTGGCGAAGGCGGCCGCAGGTCAGCGTGCAGGGTGATCGGCTTCTCGTCAACGCAGATCACCGGCTCTAACGGGTTATAGGGGCGTTCGTAAATCTCCAAGAGGTCTTCCATCTTGGCGATATAGGCATCATCGAGGTCGGCCACCACCCACATTTTTTTCCCGCCACGGCTTCAGGTCGTGGCTCAACAGGAGAATCCGAATGGTTTCCCTTCCCACGCGAGGAATCAACTTGCGTTTGACGGCCTCCTCTGCCACCAGTCGCACCGTCCAACGGGCGCGCCCTTCCGGAGGACTGCTGCATACCATGGCAATCAACCGTTGTTTCTGGCCTTGATCGAGCACTTCTGCCGCCCCGGGCCTCTGTCTTTCATACAGGGCTCGCTCCAATCCGCCTTGCTGATAACGACGGCTAATATTCCGTATGGCCTGGGAAGTGAGCGGGACCAAGCGGGCAATTTGCGGAGCGCTGGCGCCTTTGGCCAATTGCAGCAGAGCCAGTGCACGCAGGACAACCCGAACCTGCTGCACGCCGCCGTTCAATAGCTTCGTCAGCTCTTTTTGATCCTTCGGCGCGATGTCGATGCTCAGAGCGGGACGACCCATACCTCGAGTATGCGCCAAAACAACACTGCATAAAAATGGTTTTTCCAAATATTTCAAGCGGTCACAGAACTAGTGGGCTGTCCCGGTTATATCGTTACCACAGGCTGAACCCGCCGCCGCGGATCTGTGTAGTTCCAGCGAAACGGTTTGGCTGTCTTGGCATAGGCACGAATGTACTTACGGAGCTTACGGGCCAAGTCCGTGACAGATGTGAACACCCCGCGCGCAATCACATCACGCTCCACCTTGGAAAACCAGATCTCCACTTGGTTCAGCCAAGAGGAATAGGTGGGCGTGAAATGGAAGCGAACCTTCGGGTTTTGTTCCAGGAATTCCTGCACTGTTTTGGTCTTGTGTGCCGAAAGGTTGTCGAAAATGATGTGAATCTCTTGCGCCCATTTCGCGCTGGCAATCACGTCCCCGAGAAATTCGATGAACTCCGCACTGGTGTGTCGCATTGCGGTCTTGCCCAGCACTTTGCCGGTGTTCACATCCAAGGCTGCGTACAGCAACAAGGTCCCATGGCGGTAGTACTCGAACCCGTGCCGCTCTGCGCGTCCCGGCGACATGGGCAACACCGGATCTAGCCGATCGAGGGCCTGAATGGCGCTCTTCCATCGACACAGAACACCGCTGCATGCTGAGGCGGTTTCATATACAACGCGATGATGTCGGCGGCTTTCTTCTCAAAATTGGGATCGTTACTCGCCATGTACCGCTCCAACCGGTGTGGTTGGAGCCGGGCTTGCCGCCAGATCCGCTGCACTGTTGACTTGCTCAATCCCAGTGCTTCCGCCATCTTGCGACAGGTCCAGTGCGTGCTCCCATCGGGCGGCCGTTGCGTAGTTTTGCGCAGAACTCGCGCCTGAACAGACGCCGTGGCTGTCCGCGGGGCGCTACCCTTGTGCCTCGGATCCAATCCGGCCAAGCCTTGCTGCTCAAACCGGCGTTTCCAGCGCCAATCGTCGGCCTCGAAGTCTGCAATTCCACTTCGATCTGGTTCCAACTCTTCCCATCGGCCAAAGCCAACATAAGGCGAGCTCGAAACACGTCGCCGGCCGGTAGCGTTCGTGATTGTGCCCATCGGGCAAGTTCTTCGCGGTGCTCTTGGGGCAGTTCAGCCACTCGGTGATAGCGTCGCACATCTATAAGACGGCAGTGCGATCACTTGATTACGAAATCACTGGGACAATCCACTAGATGTGTTGGATCACTATCAGAAATAGTTGATCTTCGAACGTGGGTGGCCTTGCGGAAGCCGTTCCAGTCTAAGCGGATTGGCTCCCTTGTGTTCATCGTTAAGGGCAAGCAGCGCGAAGTGGTGGATGGTGTGACTGCTCAGCACTTGCAATTCGCGGGTGAGGGTCGATTCCAGGAACTGGTCGCCGTCCTCTTCGCGGACCCGGACGATGGCGTCGATGCGGAGATCCGAGGACGCTTCGAGGGCGCCGATGAGAGAACGGATGGCGGAAGCCGCAGCCGCGCCGCTGACTTCCACGGTGCGATCCCGCAGGCGCGCGTCGTAATCGCCGTGCCTGAAAGGTGCATTGCGTCGGCCCGACGCACAATAGCTGGCGAGAGTGAGTGGCCCCACACGGCCTTCCGGGTAACGTGGCCGACCATAGGCGCGGATTACTCCCCACAAGTCGTTAGCGCCCTATCGGGAGTGCCGCGGACGACAAGGCCCCACAGAGCGGAATAAGGTTCGGGCCGCGGCACTTTCGATAGGGGCGACTTGAAGGGAGCCGCTGGCGGGGCGAGCCGCGCTATGGAGCCGCTAGCTCGTGGTTTTGGTTTTGGAAAGAATTGCGTGGACTAATGTGCACCGCGAGAGCACAGTGATGCCGCTTTAGGGACGGTTGGAGTGTCGAGCGCTTGATAGCAAGGGCCCACATGACCGAGAAGCAATGATGGAAAGCGATTCCAAGTGACGGACGAACAGACGAATACGACCGCGCCCGAGGGTACGTGGGGTGGACGCGAACTTGGCCATTAGTTACGAGCTGTCGAGAAGCCTGCACCGGGCGGCTAACTGCCGTCGGGAGAGGTTCGGTCCTATCCGCATTTCGCCATTGCAGTGAGGGCACTGCCAAGTGGAACTCTTGGCACTATCGGCAGGACCAGCTTCGGCCGGCTTCGGTGTCGTGGCGAGGAGAGTTCGGGCGAGCGCGAGCATGGTAGACCGTCGGGTGTTTGTGAGGAATCCGAAATGTCGGATTCGGACGAAGCCCCGCGGCAGAATGTGCTGGGTAAAGCGGCGGAGGAACTCCGTCGCTTGCAGCGTCATCTTCTTTTGCTTGTTGCCGTGGGCGTAATCTCGCCAGCGGAAGGTGACATGCTCTCCGTCGAAAGCGAGTAGGCGGTGATTGCTGATGGCCACGCGGTGGGTATAGCTGCCAAGGTATCGGAGCACCAGGGCTGGAGCACCGAATGCCGGCTTGGCGTATACCACCCACGGCTGCTTGAAGAGTGTATTGACATACGCGGCAAATCGCTTCGGGTTCGCGAGTTCGGCGATGGAACCGGAAAGGACGAGTTGCCCATCTCGGAATGCCTCGCGCAATCCATCGACGAACTTGGCTCGAAAAACCATGCTGAGGACGTTCACGGGCAAGAAGAATGAGTACTTCGGGTGGATCCACCGCTCGTCATCTTGGGCGAGTCCGCCTGCCGGGACGACACAGTGCACATGGGGATGTAAGAGCAGGTTTTGACCCCAGGTGTGCAGGATGCTGATGAAACCAATCTTTGCGCCAAGCCTTTTGGGATTGGCCGCCACTTCCAGCATCGTATCCGCGCTGGCGCGAAAGAGCAGGTCATACAGAATGCGGGCGTTGCGCAGACAAAGAGGGTTCAATTCGTGAGGTACGGTGAACACGACGTGGAAGTCAGGAACCTCAAGGAGTTCTTTTTCCCGTGCGGCAAGCCAGCGTTGCCGAGCTTGCGCCTGACACTTCGGGCAGTACCGGTTGCGGCAGGAATTATAAGAGATGGCCTGATGACCGCATTGGGAGCATTGATCGATGTGCCCTCCCAGTGCCGCCGTGCGGCAGCGGGTGATTGCCCGCAGCACGGTCAGTTGCTGGAAGTTCAACCAAGGGCTCTGATCCATGAAACGGTCACCTTGCTTGTGGAGTAGATCGGCCACCTCCACAGCAGGTCGCATCATTGCGGTTTACGCAACTTCCTTGAAAGCGGGAGGTTCACCGGATTCGGAATGACGATCTGTTCGAGTGGGTTTGCCGCGGCTTGCAGATGGCGCCGCGAGAGATGTAGGTAAACCGTAGTTGCCTCTAGATCCGAATGGCCGAGCATCATCTGGATGCTTCTTAAGTCGGCGCCAGATTCGAGAAGGTGGGTGGCAAAACAGTGACGTAGCGTGTGGGGCGTCACGCGCTTCTTAATGCCCGCGCGGATGGCGGCTTCATGCACGGCCTGCCAGACAATTTTTTCGGTTATCGGTTTGTCCGCGCGCTAGTGGTTCACCGTGCCAGGGAAAAGGTAGACCGCGGGCCGCATCCAGCGGTAGTATTCGCGAAGCGCGGCGAGCAGCTTTTTGGTCAAGGGAATTTCCCGGTCGATACCGCCCTTGCCTTGTACAACGCGCAGCATCATGCGCTTACTGTCTACGTCAGCCACCTTGAGACGGCACAACTCGGCACGGCGCAGGCCCGTCGAGTAGAGGGTCATTAGTATCGTGCGGTGGTACAGGTTCCGTGCCGCGCCGATCAACTGCGCGACCTCATCAGGGCTGAGGATCACTGGTAGCCGCAGGCGCTGTTTTGGATAAGGCAGATCCTCCTTCATGTCTCGCCGCTTCAGCACTTTGATATAGAGGAAGCGGAGCGCGCAAATGTTCAGGACCACCGTGTTGACAGCCAGCTTTCGCGTTCCGAGCAGGTACGCGTGGTAGCCCCGAAGATCGTCGGGGCCGACCTCTTCTATAGGCACATCCACATGGCTAGAGAAATGCTCGACTGCCTTCAGATACGAGTGAATGGTGGTGGCAGCGTAGTTGCGGCGTACGAGCTCTTCTCGCATCCGCTTCATGAGTATCGTCACAGGAATCTCCTGCGACTACCCTAGCCGCTAGCGTCCACGAACGGCTCGCTCGGCCGCCGCGCCAGCGGCTTCGTTCAAGTCGGCATTTAACCGCTGATTGCTCACCCCGTCCGCATAATCTGCTGCTCGGAAGTTGGCCGCCTAAGCCTCACTCCCCACGACCCCCGCCATGACCTCCCAAACCGCATCCTGATATCCTGTCAGGGAGGTCGTATGCGACTTTACGGCAGCACTCTGTTGCTTGTCTTTTCCCAATTAGCGCCGGCATGCGAATGCGCGCCTCCGCCACCTCCGTGCGAGGCAATTGGCCAGACCCCACTAGTCTTTCTCGGCACCGTTGTAAGTCTCGCCGAGGCCCCGTTCAAACGAGCCACCATGCGCATCGACCAGAACTTTAAGGGTCCGCTGAAGGGGCAGGTGGAACTCTATGACGACGGCATGTGCGATGGGCCCAATCTGAAAGTGGGACGCCAGTATCTGATGTACACGCATGGCACACCCGGCGTGTCCCTACCGGCGCGCGGTTGCACTCGGAGTCGCGCGGTGGAAGCCGCCGACGAAGACCTGCAGTTCCTCAGAGCTTACCTGGCGGGCAAGACGAGCACGGAAATCAGTGGAACCGTCCGCTACCGGCCGGATGAGCCGGATGACAGCCGTCTCGGTGACGAGGGCAGGACGCCGATGAAGGGTGTATCGATCCGGATCTCCAGCGCAGACCGCTCCTACACGGCTTGGACGGATGCGAACGGACGGTACGCACTCCCGGGCCTGCCGCCAGGTAAATACGAAGTCAGCGCCGAGTTGACAGGGTACCGTGCAGATTGGGTGCGCGACGAGTTTCAACTGATGCCGAACAGTTGCGCCGTGGCGGATGTCCTGATGAAGGTCGATCGCCGGATAGAGGGAACGGTTCATTCAGAGGCCGGTGAGTTGGTGGCTGGCGCGCTTGTTGAAATGGTTCCCACCAAACTCCCTTCGAATTCGTGGGAAAAGCCCATTCTGCTGGCTATGTCGAACGAGACTGGGCATTACGCGATCGATGGCATTCCCCCTGGCGACTACTACCTCGGCATCGACATTGCCAGGACCCCGACCAAAGAATATCCTTACCCCCCGACTTACTATCCGAACACTCGTGACAGAGGCAGTTCGATTCCGATAAAGGTTTCGACTGCTGCATCGGTGCGCTCCTACGATCTGGTAGTGCCGCCGAAGCTCAAAGTGATTCGCGTACGGGGCGCCATCACCGACGCTTCGGGCCTCCCGGCCAACCGTCCGCAAGTTCGCATCAAAGAGCCGGGCCTAGAGGGGCAAATCGAAACTGAGCAAATCACTGTTGATGCCCAGGGCCGGTTCGAAGTCGAGCTTTGCGAGGGCGTCCGCTACTCAGCGTTCGCATTTAGCGGTTCCCTGAAAGACGCCAGGTACAGCCAGCCGGTGGAATTCGTCGCTGGGGACAACGAACTGCGCTTGGTCTTGAATAAGTCGCCGCAAGAGTTCGACCAGCTAAGTCGGCAGTTCCGGCGGCAGCGATAAGGAAGCAGCGGCGGCGGTGAACCTCTACCATCGACCGCTCCCGAGTCGTGAGTCGTGGGATCGATAAACGCTGGGCGAGCGCTCGCTAATTACCCGACGGCCGTTCGACATGATCGACTATGAGGACTTCGCGCGGCCCTTTGGCGGGTTCGAGCTTCAACCCCAGTTGCTGTTGCAGCGCCGTGGCGAGGGATGGGCCCTCGGGTAGCGGGTCCGCAACTGGCGATCCGCCATCCGGATTCGTTGCCGCAGGCGGCCGAACCATACCCGGTGGACCAGGCGTGCTTGCGTCGGACGTAAATTCCAGATGGATATCAAAGAGTCCACTGATTCCGGTGTTGTTGATGATCGGTCGGTCCCAGAAGGCGATTCCGAGGAAAGTCCTGGCAAAATAGTCGAGCGTCACTCCCGGCACATCGAGTATCACATTCGTACCGGTACCTTTCCCGGAATGATTGGCGCCACATATTGCCGGCCTCTCGCCCAGTGTGTGCTGCGGCGGTGCCGTCGTGAGTGGCTTGACCAAGCCTGTGTCGACACAACTGCCCCTCTGATGCGGCGTGAGTTTCAGCCCTCCCTTCGCCACCGTCAGGGCATAGCTGGGCCCCTCCCTGGTTTCAAGATGAGTCTTAAGTTGAAACCGATCCTTGAGCAAAGCCTGTAGCATCGATCCTCTCATTACGGCCGGGCTCGGGGTACCCTCCGCTTTCGCGTTAATAACGTATCGTTCGGAGTGGATCCATCCTGGTCCGCCTTCGATCGGCGGAAGAGGCGGCATACCGGAGGTATATGCCGTCTCGATGATGCTCATCACGGTCCGGCAACTCAAGTCCAATCTTCCAGGAGTACCTCTACCGTCGCCGCCCCTACCCCCGCGAACGGCGGCGGCGCCGTCGTCCGAACAGGGCTTCACAGACGCTACTTCGAATTTGAGACTGGTGCCAGATGCGGATTGAGCCACTACCTGAGGAGTCATCAATTTGGCATTTGGATGTGAAACGCCCCTTGTCCGCCGACTCGACACCTTGATCCGAGGAGCGTCAATGCCGACCGCCTGCGGTTTCGCTTGGATCAGCGGCGTATTCATGATGCCGACTACCACAGGCACAGCCGCTATCGCGGCAACCGCCAGGATGGTTTTCCGTGCGTATTTCAGTCTGCGTGCGACCCGGTTGCGCATAATCGCCTCGATTCGTCTCTTCAGTTCAACCCCGGCGAAGCCGGATGCGACTCACAGATCCTGTGGATGCCTTCGGACGTGGTCGCGCGGTTCGCCGCTGGCTACTGCAATATGTAGTATGTAAGATTTCTTGAGGTAACAATTGGGCTGGCGGAGTGTTTCTACCCGGCGTCCACGCCGAGAGCCAGCGCGCGACGCCACCGTTTGGCTTGCGACGTGGTGCGCAAGCGCTTACAATACCGTTGGCGGGATCCGTGAAAACTCTGTCCCTCGCAGTGATCCGGTGGCCGAATCAGACGATTGGATGAACGAACCATTTCTTAGGACGAACGAAACATCATGAAAATCACTCGCGGCCTCGCGTCCGCCGTCTTCCCGTTGCTGCTCGTTTTCGCTGCGCTTCCGATGTCTGCCCAAACCAAGGGCCGGTCCTGGGCCGCCGACAACGGAAACGGAACCTATTCGAATCCGCTTTTCTACGATGAATTCTCCGACCCCGACATGATCCGCGTCGGTACCGATTACTATCTCACCGGCACCACCATGCACACCATGCCGGGACTGCCGGTGCTGCACTCCAAGGATCTGGTCAATTGGAGTCTGCTCGGCTATGCCTTTGACCGCCTGGATCTCGGACCGGATTTTCGCCTGCAGGACAACAAGTCGATTTACGGCGGAGGCATCTGGGCGCCCAGTTTCCGCTATAACAAAGGCACCTTCTACATCTTTGCCAACATTAACCGCTTCGGCACTCAGGTCTACCGCGCCACCAACCCGGCTGGACCGTGGACGCACAACCGCCTGGTGATCGATCCCGCTCGCCCAGACCAGGGACTGCATGACCTCTCGGTGTTGTTCGATGACGATGACAAGATCTACGCGGTGTACGCCGCCAACATCATCCACATCGTCGAACTCAACTCGGAGCTGACCGCCGCCGTTCCCGGCACCGATCGCGTGCTGATCGAGCGTTCGCAAGGAATGGGCGAAGGCTCGCATATCTACAAATTGAAGGGCAAGTACTACATCGTGAGTGCGATTCCCGGCGCCCACGTGCCCATGAAGTGCGCTCGCGCTGACAAGTTGACGGGCCCGTGGGAAGTGGAGACCATCAGCGCGGAAGAAAGCCTCGGCATCGGCCAGGGCTACCGGCCGCAGGGCCGCCGCCTGGCGCCTCCGTATGTCATCAACCCGCCCGATCTGGCCGAACGTAAGGACCTCGATCTTCATCAAGGCGGCATCGTCGACACCCCCAACGGCGAATGGTGGGGATTCTCGATGCAGGATCACAACTCGGTGGGACGCCTGACGTCTCTCTCCCCGGTAACGTGGGAAAACGGTTGGCCCTATTTCGGTCTGCCCGGAAACCTCAAACGCACGCCGTCCACATGGGTGAAGCCCAACACCGGCCACGTCGAACCCGTTACCTCTCCGTACGTTCGCACGGACGAGTTCACCGGTCCCAAGTTGGCAAACGTGTGGCAATGGAATCACGCCCCCGATGACACCAAGTGGTCGCTCTCGGAGCGTCCCGGCTATCTGCGGCTGCACGCCATGAAAGCCGCGGACTTCTGGTGGGCGCGCAACTCGCTCACGCAGAGGGCGGTGGGGCCAGAGTCCATCGTCACCACGGAGTTGGATGGCGCGGGAATGAAGGCCGGCGATGCGGCTGGGTTGGCGTTGCTCAACTCCCCCTACGCGTGGATCGGGCTGCAACGCAACGACACGGGCTACGTACTCACGCAATACGATCACACCACCGGAAAGAGCACGCCCGTACCGGTGTCCACCTCGCACGTCTGGCTGCGCGCCCATTGCGATTACGATACCGAGATCGCCAAGTTCAGTTATAGCCTCGATGGCAAGGACTTCAAACCGTTGGGCGCCGATTTCATCATGGCGTTCCAACTCACCACGTTTCAAGGCGTGCGTCCCTCGCTCTTCAGCTACAACACGGCCGGCGACGGCGGACAGGCCGACTTCAATTTCTTCCACCTGGATGAGCCCCGCCCGCGCGGATTGACCAAGCCCATCCCGGTATCGCAATCCATCATCCTGACCGATCTCGCCAACGGCAACGGACTCGCCGTGGTGGATGGCAAGCTCCAGTCCGTATCGGATGCGTCCAAGGCCACCGCGTTCAAGGTAGTGGATCGTGGCAAGGGCCGCATTTCTCTGCAGACCAAGGATGGTAAGTACGTGTCTGTCGGTGGGGAAGGGAAGTCGGGCGATGTGACGGTGAAGACCGGCGCGCCGGGCAATCCGGAGACGTTCCAGTGGGTCGACCTGCTGCGCGGCGATACCCACTTCCTGTCACTGGCAACCAATCGCTATATCGTGGCCCCGAAAGAAGCCGGGGCCGTGGGAGCAGATCGCCCCGGCGCGGCGCCCGACCGTAAAGACGGTTCCGCCTTCGCCTGGAAACTCGCGCGTTAGTGGGGCAGGCATTCGTGCTTGCAGGCCCGGCTTCAGCCGGCCCGGAGTTTGATCCAGCCTCGGATCTCGACCCCCTTCATAAAGAGGAGCATCAAACTCATGTTCGGGAAGCACGCGCTGTTGGGAACAACTCTGGCGGCATCGATGTTGTTCGCACAGCAAAACACCCGCGTCGACTTAGGACGTCTGCAGACTGGGGCGACGGTGTCGTTCGTCCGCGCCGGTAGCGAGTGGGGAATGGAGATCGCGGGGGCCGCCGCTCCTCGCATCTTCCAACCCAAGCCGGCAAGGGTGGAAGTCTTTCGCGCCGAAAACGATATTCGCTCGCTGAACGCCGGATATCTGAGCGTACAGAAGACGCCGGCTGGAATCGATACGCGTGCTGAAATTGCCGCGGGCGATGGCGTCGTGTTCCGAGTCACCGACCAGTGGAGCTTGAGCGGCGACGTTGTTTCCGTGCGCCGCAAAGTGGAAGTGACGGGCAACAGCCCGGGCGGTTTCGGATCGGCGGTGGAATTCTCCGTCGATCCCGCGGTCGGATGGTCTGACGTGAACTACCTGGCCCCTGGCGCCATTTACGGCGATCCCACTTTCGATGGTGACCGCGCCCCCGGCGGCACCTTGAACTACGCTGCCCGCCGCTTCCAGATGCGTGAGGACATCCTGCCGGCGCCGCTGTTCGCGCTATCGTTCGCGAATGGCGCCTCCGTGGCGGTGCTCGATCCCGCCCCGCGCGGCGATACCACGGTGGAAGAAACGGCGGCTCAAACGGTGATGACCGATGCTCGCTTTCAGTTCGGCTCACTGGGCGCGTGGCAGTCGGAGGCGGGCCCCATCGAATTCGGCTACCGCCTTCCGGGATCGACCGCCAGCGTCGGCGGCGGCCGCGGAACTACGGCGGCCATGCGGTGGACGCGGCGTTATCACCCCATCAAGGCGGGCACGGCACACAGCTACCAGGTGAGTTTTCGCTTCGGGCAGAACGAGTCGTTCCGCGACGTGACGCGCAATACCTGGCGATGGGCCTGGAACACTCTCAAGCCGCCGGTCACCTACATCGACGTCGACCAGATGCGGCGCGTGTTGACCGATCACATGGTGGCGCAGGCTGCGACCATCGAAGGCCGGACCGCCATCCCGTTCGTGCTCTCCACCATGGTGGACGACCTGCAGTGGAATTGGACCATGGTCGCGATGGGCTTCGTCGGCAAGAACATCGAGTGCGCCGATCAACTGCTGCGCGAAGGCGATCGCGATAAGACTGCGCGCGGGCAAAAGATGCGGCAGACGGGGCTCGGGATTATCTCGTCGTTGATCCAGGCGCTTCCCACGGTGCCGCTGGAAGGGACGGGCTACGACCTCAAGACGGGGAAGCCGTGGGAAGGTGAGCATTATGACTGGACCGCGCCCTGGCTGCGCAACGCCACCGAAGACATGCGCGTGTTGATGCGTGCCTACCGTCGCGAACGTGCGCAAGGCCGTCAGCATCCGGAGTGGTTCGCATGGGTCAAGCAATACACTGACTGGCTGCTGCAGCAGCAAAGACCCGATGGCTCGTATCCCCGGCGATGGAAGCGCGGCAGCAACGAAGTGGAGGAAGCGGCGGGGACCACCAGCTACAATCCCGTGCCGCTGCTCGTGTTGATGAGCGAAGAGACCAACGATCCGAAGTACCGGGAGTCGGCGATCCGCGCGGCGGAGTATGTCTGGTCGAACTGGGGCACCCGCGGAGTGTTTATCGGGGGCGCCATCGACAATCCGAATATCACCGACAAAGAGGCCGGCATGCTCAGCATGGAAGCCTACCTGAGCCTCTACGAATCCACCAAAGATCCCAAGTGGCTCGAGCGCGCCAAAGCGGCGGCGGACTTTGCCGAATCGTGGATCCTCATCTGGAACATTCCCATGCCCGCCGACGCGGACGACGCCAAGCTGAACTATAAGAAAGGAGTGCCGACCACCGGCATCCAAGGCATCACGGCAGCGGTCACGGGCAGCTTCGACGAGTACCTGGATTGGGCCGTGCCATCGTATGCGAAGCTGTACAACCTCACCAAGGATTCGCATTACCTCGATGTAGCGCGCGTGCTGCTGCATGACACCAAGTCGATGGTGGCCCTGCCGGGCAGACAGTACGACATGAAGGGCATTGGCTGGCAGCAGGAAGGCTGGCGCATGGGGCCGGGTTCCACGCGCGGCGGCAGCGGACATCGCTTCTGGCTTCCATGGATCTCCGCCAACCATCTGTACGGGATCACGGGACTCGAAGAGTACGACGCGGAACTCTACCGCCGGCTCGCGACCAAGCCCGCGGCAGCGGGCGCGGCGAAGTGACTTGCCATGACTCGAATCTGGCGACTGACGTTCCCCCTGTTCATCGCCTCCGCGATCGCCTTTGAGCAGCGAGGCCCAAGTGGAGCCCTTTGCGGCCCGCGGCGCCGGGTTATACACTATCAGGATATCTGGAGCCGAATTAATCTAACCGAAGGGAACCGGAGGTCAAATGAAAGTTCGAGAGTCGATTGCGATCGCGTGCCTGTTGGCCCCGCCGCTATTGTGGTGCCAGCAAGCCAATGTGAATCTGGATTACAACCCACAGAAGAACACCGAGAACCTGATTCCGTTCAGCGCCAAACTGAACTCTCCCGAAGTCCGCGACGACCGGACCGTGACCTTCCGCCTGCGAGCGCCGCTGGCTAAGGAGGTGCAGCTTTCGGGCGTCGCGGTGCTCACCGCGATTGGCCAAGGGAGCCGCCCGATTGCGTTTACCAAGGGCGAGGACGGCATGTGGACCTTGAATGTCGGCCCCTTAAAGCCCGACATGTACCAATATCATCTGGTGGTAGACGGCGTGGAGATGGCCGATCCCAACAACACCATCGCGGGCTATGCCGCGATGCCCGCGTTCAGCACGCTGGTGGTGCATGGCGATGGTCCGGCTTATTACGACGCTAAGAACGTGCCGCACGGGCTGGTGACGCGGCATGTTTACCACTCGGATGTTACCAAGGGCGAGCGCGAGCTTTACGTCTACACGCCGCCGGGCTACGACCGGGGCAAGAAGTACCCGGTGTTGTACCTGGTGGGCGGTAGCGGCGAACTGGCGCAGAACTGGATCTACGACGGACGCGCGAACTTCATGTTGGACAACCTGCTGGCCGAGAATAAAGCGGTTCCGATGGTGATCGCCATCCCCAATAATCAGGTGGTCCACCGCAACGATCCGAAGCATGCCGACCTCACGTTCGACCTGTTCGAAGCGGAAATGCGCAAGCACGTCATCCCGCTGGTGGAGTCGCAGTACAGTGTCCGCAAGGACGCGAAGGGCCGGGCCCTATCGGGCCTATCGATGGGCGGCCGCCACACCATGTTCGTCGGGCTTCGCTCGCTGGATTTGTTCGCCTCGTTCGGCATTCTCAGCGCCGGAGATACGGACGCCGAAACGGTGATCGCCAAATTTTTGAACGATCCAGACGCGAACAAGAAAGTCGATTACTTGTTCGTGGGCCAGGGAACAGAAGAGACCAAGGCCCAAATTGGCGCGCGTTGCGTAGCGCTCCATGAGGCCTTGGTGAAGCATAAGATCACCCACGACTATTATGTGGGTGGATATGGGGGCCACGATTGGTCCACCTGGAGACACCTGCTCTACTATCAGTTCCTGCCGAAGCTGTTCCGGAAGAAGTAAGTCACACGAAGGCCCGCCGAATCGCGAGCCTTCGTGAAAGAAATGCGAGCGGGCCTACCGCTGATTGACTGCGGCGTTCACAAGATCCAGTACGTCGGCTACAATCTGGGTGGTAGGGTTGTAGGCCACTACGTAGCCGTCATAGTAGCCGAACCGATAGCCGGGAGGGGGCGGCGGTAAGGTCCGATAGTAAGACATCGGAACCGCCCTCAAAGTGACTCCACGCGGAATCCGTTCACCGGCGCGAAAACCATGCCGCCTCTGGGGATGTTGGCTCCATTGCCGAATATCCCTCTGGTAGTGGGGGCTGAAGTGGTCACGATCCTCGGCGCGGAAATGGTAACTCTGCCGGTCATTGCGGTCGTGATCATCGCGGCCCCGTTGGTCTTGAGGGTTACCGCGAACATCGCCGCGCCCCCTTTGATCCTGAGGTGTATTGCGATCATCTCGGGGCCGATCCTGTGCTGCACCGGCGCCAGCAAAGGCCGCGAGAGCGGCCCCAAGTACGATTCCTTGTAGGTATCTATTTTTACTCATATTCCACCTGCCTTCCAATAGTGCACTCACCCAACCGATGTGCACGGAAGTACATCCAGGCTGTTCCGCAGTGATTAATGTTGAACCGTGATCAGAACGCCGGTGGGGGATTGAACGCCCGCGATACTTGCCACCACGGGATACTCGCCATCGGACAATCCGGCGGGTATTTGGATGGCAATCTGGTATAGGCCGGCCGCTCGAGGCGTCAACGCGGCGCCGAACACCGTGGCCGGGGCACCTCCGATCTTGACCGTTACGGGGCTGGCCGTATAGTAAGCCGTCGAAGTTGGAACCTCCACGCCTTGCGGGACGGGAGGCGCGGTTGGTCCGAAGCCCGTACCCCACAGGACAATCGTCTCGCCGGGTTTCGCCGGCAATGTGGAGAGGCCGGGGATGGCGCCATCCTTTACCGCGTCGCTGTAGTCCACTCGCGTGGCCACGGCATACTGACCCCATTGGAAGAATGACGGCTGCCAAGTCAGCGCGGTGGCGGTGATGGGGGCACTCGCACCGTTGGCGCTGGTGACCGAGACCGTCACGTCGCCGGGCGAAAGCTCGGGCGCGAGCGCATTGATTTGTCCGGGGCTGATGTATGCGATGTAGGCGGGCTGGTTGCCGACCTTGACGGTGACGCCATCCAGCGATTGCGGCAGGACTCCGTTGACAATGGAGTTGGACCAATTATCGATCTGGGGTGAGAGGTTGCTGCCCAGGATCGTGATCCACGAACCGCCGGCGATCCCCGCTTGAAAGCTGGCTGCGCTGACGACTCCCGCAGTGGGATTGACGATCGGCCCAGTTTTGGGAAGAGTGAGGCGAAAGATGGTCCCCTTATCGTAGGCGCCGCCGTTGGCGGTGACGCCGTAGAGATTGCCATCGGCGCCTTGAATTAGCGAACCCTGTGGGCTGGCGCCGTCTGTGGTGTTGAAGTGATGGAGAGTGGTAAACGCGCCGGCCGGTGTCAACCGAAAAATGGTGCCGCCATAGGAAGCGCCGCCGCCCGAGGTGACGCCGTAGAAGTTGCCGTCTCTAGCGAGCAGGAGACGGCCGGGACCGGTGCCATCGGCGAGCGAGAAGCTGTGGAGGACGGTCAGCGTGCCGGCGGGAGTAAGCTTGAACGCCACCCCCGCCCGGTTGTTTCCGCCCCGAGAGGCGACTCCGTAGAAGTTGTGTTCCGCTCCTTCGATCAAGGCCTGTTCGGGCGATGTGCCGTCGGCGCAATTGGCGAGCGCGCAGAAAACATACATTGCCGTGACGCTACCCGCCGGCGTCATCTTAAAGATCAGGCCGGGCCGCGATGCGAAGCCGCTGGCGCCGTAAAAGGAGCCGTAGAAGTTGCCGTCGGTGGCCTGCAATAAACCGCTATACGGTCCGTCACCCACGACTTGTGTAAAGGTAGTCAAGGTAGTGAGCTGACCGCCCGGCGTCATGCGAAACGCCGCGGGCAGATTGAATGGGTCTCCCATGGTCGTACCGTAGAAGTTACCATCGGTCGCCTGAATCAGAGAGTCATAGGGAGGAGGCCCACCCGGCCCGTCGAAACTCGCCAAGGTCGTAAAGCCGCCGGCAGAGGTCAGTTGGTAGACGGTGCCGGCGGCCCCGGTGCCTCCACGAGTGGTCATTCCATAAAGATTGCCGTCTGCAGCTTGAACCGGCGGACCAGCCGGTACCGTGCCGTCGCTTCCGGAAAAGGAGCGCAGGGAGGTAAGGACGCCCCCTGGAGTCAGTTGGAAAAGGGTTCCCTGTCCGCCGTTCCCACCGGCTGCAGTGGCGCCGTAGAAGTTGCCGTCGCGCGCCTGAATCAAGCCCCTGGGGTAGGCGCCGTTGCTGCCGTCGAAAATGGTCAGGGTGGTCAGGTCCGGCGGAGGGCCGGCGGCGACCGCCGTGAAATTTACCATCTGGTCAGTGTTCAAGTTCAGAAAGCTTGCGCTGGGAGGGACGAAGGTATACCCACTGGCTATGGGAGTCACGGTATAGTTGCCGCCAGCGCCGGGCGAAAAACCGAAAAAGCCGGAATCGCCGGTGGGGCCGGATTGTCCCTGGCTGCCGTCGAGCACGACGTTCACGCCGGCCAGCCCTTTGCCGGCAAACGATACCGTGCCAAAGATGGAGTATGTCGAGTAAGTGGTAGTGGTGAAACTGGCGATCGGACTGCTGCCGGCTCCAGCGGCGTTTGAGGCGGATGCCCGAAAGTAGTAAGTGGTGTTGGGGCTCAAGCGGGACAGTGGAACGGTAAGAGTTACCCCTTCTGTCGTTGAGCCCATACCCTGGTGAAACGTGGAGACGGCGCCCGTGAGCGAACTGTCGGTGCCGTAAGAAAACCAGGACTGGGTGTCGGCGCCGTTGGCTGTCACGGTCGCGGTCAGGGTGGCGCTGCTATCCGTCACCAAGGTCGCCGCGGCCCCGCTCACCGTGGGTGGTTGCGCCACCCCAGCAAGAGTCATTTTGAAGAGTAAACCGTAGCCGTACTTACCACCCTCGGCCCCGGCGCCATAGATGTTTCCGTCGGCACCCTGAATGAGCCCGCCTGCCGGAAAGGCGCCATCAACCGACGCGAAATTATGGATGTTGGTCAATTCGCCGGTAGTGGTGAGGCGGAATATGGTCCCGAGGGAATTGAGGCCGCCGTACTGGGTAGCGCCGTAAAGATTCCCGTCGCCGGCGCGGATGAGAGTTCCCCGCGGTCCAAATCCTTCGGCGCCAGAAAAGCTGTGAAGGGTTGTGAGGGCGCCCACGGGTGTGATCTTGTAGACGGTGCCATTGTCCGAAGAACCACCCGCGGATGTCACGCCAAAGAAATTTCCGTCTGTGGAAGCACGCAACGCGCCCAGTGGCGCGCGGCCGTCGGAAATGGTGAAGGTATGGATGGTGGTGAGCACCCCGGCGGGTGTCATCTTAAATATGGTGCCTGCGTTACTGGGTCCGCCAGTTGCGGTGGCGCCGTAGAAGTTGCCATCGCTTCCCTGCA
>JADMIO011606050.1_pt1 | contig 19952 bp, 11 predicted proteins | sample 8958161 | NCBI WGS metagenome assembly JADMIO01 (sample SAMN16585339, study PRJNA669376) | soil metagenome | isolation source: Crop rotation soil | place: USA: Cullars Rotation, Alabama | collected 2011
GCGACAACTTGTCCACGTGGAATTCTAAGCTTAGGATCCCAATGTGCTGGAAAGACGACTTGACCTCGGCGGGGTCCGGCTCGGGGAGGACCTCGCTGTCGCGCTTGCCCCCGGCAGGCACCAGGACGGGTTCGCGCTCCGCCCGCAGGCGATGCTGCACTGACTCGTCGCAGTAGACGACCCTCTCCGGGCGGTCGCCGAGCCGGTAGCTCAGGTCGGTCTTGCCGAACTCGGCGACGCCGATTGCTGCTTGTTGCTCCTTCACCCGCCGGCGTAGCTCGAGGGCGATCTCCGCCGCCCAGGCCAGCGCGTCGTCGGGCACCTCCATCTCCGGGTTCGGCCAGAGGAGCTTCAGCAGCCCGTTGAAGGTGTTGTTCGCTGCCTTGCGGTCACGGCCACTGAGCTGGTCACCCCACTGCAAACGGCCCTGCGTGACGTCGAGGCGAGAGCCCCGACGTAGCTGACTCCAGCACTCGGCGAGGAAGTCGCTCACGAAGCCGAAGTGGGCGGTGAAGTAGGACGGATCGAGTTTGGGGACGTCCCAGCCCGGCACGTAAGCGTGAATGCGGTCGTGGAAGGCGGTGTCGTTCCGCATTTCCTTCGGCATCGGTCCGAAGAGGTGCCCCCGCCGCAGCTCATCGGCCACGTCGACGTCGAAGTTGCCGACCATGACAATTCCACCGTCGGCCCGGATGCTCTCCTTGCCGCGGCTGAACTCCCCGGACTCCATGTAGCCCTTGAGGATGTTGACGCCTTCCTTGGTTTCGAAGGAGACGCCCGAAACCTCGTCGAAGCAGATGACGTCGTACTGCGCGACAAGACCCCGGCGGCCGGTCGTGTTGTTCACGAACATGTTGGCGATGGTCGCCTTGCCACCCGAAACGAGGTGGGCATAGGGCGACACCTGTTGGAACAGGTGCGACTTGCCCGTGCCCCGGGGACCGAGTTCGACCGCGTTGTAGTTGGGCACCACGAACGGCACCATGCGGGCGAGCAGGACGTCTTGTTCCCGCCGGGTGAACCGCGCCGGCTCGAAGCCGACGCTGCGCAGGAGCAGGTCGCGCCACTGGTCGAGGGTGAAGCGCTCCCGGCCCTTGACGAACGTATCGAGCGCATCGCGGGTCGACATCTGGATCGGCCGGACCGACTCGACTCGGAACGGCTGGCCGCCGGACTCACGGGCGAGCGCAGAGATGTATTCGAGGGTGACCTCGGCGTAGAAGCCGCCGGTGAGCATGCGGTCGTGGTCGTTGACCAGCGCATCTGCGATGTGGATGTCACTGAGCTGCAGGCTTGGCAACTCGGCCTTGTAGGCGTCGGACTTGGCGTCGAGCCGGGCACGCAGCAGGTCGATGATCTTGACCTTGCCCTTCTCACGGGCGCGTGACTTGAACAGCTCCTCCTCGCCGGCCCGAACTGTCCGCTCCTTCATCGAGCGCTCCACGACGGCGAGACCCTCAGCGATCTCGTCCGGGTCGGTGGTGGCGCAATAGCGCCCGAGGAGGAACTCCCCGACATAAGTCGGAACCGGGTACTGGCCCCGAAACTGCTGGGCCAGGTCCTTGCGCACGAGGTATCCCTCGAACACCTCGGCCGCGAGCCGGTCGAGGTCGTCGAGCACGGTCACCGGTTGCTCCCGACGACGACGTCGCGCTGGGCGAGGATCTGGCCATCGGGCCCGACGAGCACGAGGTGAGCCCGCTCCCCTTCGTGTTCCTCATCGGGCACGACGAGCGACACCCTGCCTGCGCCCGCCGTCTCCTTTGCCTCCTCGGCGATGCTCGTGTTCGGGTCCGCCGGCAAGGCACGCAGGTCGGCGACGACGCCGGTGCCGGCGCCGGCCAGCTCGATGCGGCAGAGCAGGCCGAGCCACTTCACCTTGGTGATCTCCGGGCCGCCAGTGGCAGCCGGTGCGGTGCCCGCGGTGACGGTCAGCCGGGGAACGATGCACTCCTGGGGGCTCACGCCGCCGTGCTCGTACTCCTTGTTGGCCTCGAAGCAGGTGACGCCGGGGGCGAGGGCGATGCGGACGTCCTGGTCCCAGAACCACGGGACGGTCGGCGTTCCCACCACGGCACCTTCCTTCAGCCGGGCGCAGCGGCCCTTCTTCACATCAGTGGCCGCCGGAGACAGCTCGACCTTCTCCATGCCGCCCGGCACCAGGAGCCAGCCGTGGTCGGTGACGACGTCGACCCGCTGCCAGCCGGCGTCAAGGAGCTCGCGGATGCGCCCGACGATGCGGCCGACCTCCTCGTGGAGGTGGTCGACGAGCCGGATGCCGACGTCGTGGCCGAGGTGGTCGATCTCCCCGGCCTCGGCCCAGGCCGTTCCCGAAGGGTCGCCGGTGTCGGTCGGCCCGAGTACCTGCACGCCGTTGTCGGCCATGAGGGCACGCAGCACCTGGATCGACGCCTTGGTGCCCGTCGCCGCGTTGGCCGGGTGCAGGTCGGGCCCGGCGGCGAGCGCCCCGGCGGCCACCGGCACGAGCGCCGGCTTGGCCGTCTGGGTCACGGTCGGCAGGGCGGCAAGGCTCGTAGTTGTCATCGGGGCCAGGCCGGCACTCTCCAGCCGGTCGTGTACCCGGTGGGCGACGTCGAGGCGCAGGCCGTCGACAAAGAGGGTGACGGTGCCGCTGGCGGTGGACGCCGACGGGCCGGGAGCGTAGGTGTGGGCGTTGGCCATGGGGCCGATCGACGCCTGGAGCGCCCTCGCGCCGGCGTCGAGCCACCACCGGTACACCGCCGCTGCGGCGGCGGACACTGCGGCCCGGTCGGTACTGGTCCTGGCTGCAGCGAGGGCTCGCAGGAGGGCGTCGTCGGCCCGCCAGCCGCGCTCGGCGTAGTCGGCCGTCAGCGCTGCGAGGCTGCCGGCGGCGAGTGGCTGGGCCGTCAGCTCGGCCAGCGTGACGAGCTGTTCGAGAGCGAAGGCGAGCGGCGCCAGATCGAGGTCGGCCCAGACGGTGCCCCGGCGCCAGACGTGGTCGCCGCCGAGGCGGTCGATCTCCTTGCGCGCCCCCTCGGGCGTGAGCACCTCGAAGTCGCGTAGCAGGGAGCGGAGCTGGTCCTCGGCCATCTCGTTGTCCTGCGGCCACACGTCGGGGTGATCGACGAGCAGCTCCTCCGGGCGGGCCTTCCGTAGCTGGTCGGCGATCCCCGAGTAGCGCTCGGGGGTCTCGGCAAAGCGCTTCCAGACGTTCGCCCACGTGCCGCTGCGTCCGCCGAGCTTGCGGGCGGCGGTCACCTCCCCGTCGAGGGTGGGGTCGAAGCCGTAGGCGGCCTTGCACTGTTGAAGGAACGTCGTCCACTGCGCCTGGTCGAACCGGCTGCGATACCCGTGCGGGTCGTCGAGCCACCCGAGCAGGCTTCGGACCGGGTCGGGGTTGACCAGGTCGCGGAAGTAGTCGGCGTTGAGTACCTGCTTCGACAGGCGGCCCAGGCGTTCGTCGAGCAACCGGTCGAGGGCCAGCAGCAGGGCAGCTGCGGTATCGACATCGTCGGCGACGTGGAGACCGAGGCCGCGATCGGCGTGTGACAGCAGGGCGCGCACGGACCAGTCACGGCTGTTCGGATGGGAGAACCACTGGCTGCGGTACTGCAGCTCGGCGATGGGCGCCAGCGCCGCCGGGCAGGAGTCGATGGCGCGCAGGGCGGTGCGGGCTACGCCGGGCAGGTAGACGACCGGCAGTCCTTCCGGCAGGCCGGCGTTGACGGTGCCGGCGACGACGCAACGGACCCAGTACGCCGGCCCACGCCGCGCCGCCTGGTCGTACACGCCGAGCGACACGATCGGCAGGTGCTCGCCGAGCCGGTCGATGACCGGCCGCCACTGGGCGCCCTCGTCGGGCCACAGCAGCGCCACCGGCGCAGCGTGGGCGTTGGCGTTGAACGCCATCGCAGCGCGCACGGCGGCGACGATCCCGTCGAGGACGGTGTCTCTCACGCCCGCCCTGTCCGCTTCCTTGCGTCGAGCTTTTCGGTGAGGGAGAGGTGGATGTCGTTGTGGCGCTCGGACCCGTCCGGGTTCTTGCCCCGGTCCTTGCGCCAATGGATGTTGAAGGGCGCCCGAAGCGCCCCCGCTTCGACGAAGGGGCGGATGTTGAGCCGCACGCCGTCGTTCAGGTCGGGCTCCCAGCCGACGGGCTGCTCAGGAAGGTCCTTCCACCGGACGTAGATGTCGTAGGGCTTCTCGCCCTCGAGAATGGCTTCGAGCTTGCGCTGCAGCTTCAGCGCCGCCGAAAGCCGGGCTTCGGCGCCGGCTACCTCGTCGCGTACCTCGGCCCGCTGCCGCTCGACCCAGTCCTGGCCGAGATAGGTGTAGGTGAGCTTCTCCAGCGTCTTGCGGTCGAGCCGGTGGTAGTTCACCAGTGCAGCGAACCCGTCGCGCTGGCCGTCCCAGATGTGCCAGACGAACGGCCGGTTCCCGAAGAGCGCACAGTGCTGCTTGAAGAACTCGTCGCGCAGCCAGTCGGCCAGGTTCTTCTTCTTGCTCCCGGCTTGCTCCAGCAGATCCTTCATCTTGCCCGGCGACCACGCGTCGCCGAAGGCTGTTGAGAGGCCCTGCTGCACCCGCTCTGCGGCCGGCGCCTCACCGGCGACGGACGGCAGGCATACGATCCCATCGGCGTCGGCGAACGCGTCGAGGCCGTCGCACTCGGCCTGCTCCGGCCAACGGCAGGCGACCAGCCGAGCCATCGCCACATGCAACGGCGCCGTCGAGACCTCCGGTCGACCGTCGAACAACCACTGCGTCGGATCGTCTGACCATGGTTCTGGAAGCGGCCCAGTCTCCTCCGCAACCTTCCCCCAGTGATCAACATCGAATGGGACCTGCAAAAGGATCTTGTTCGAGATGCTGACCTTGCGGTTCAGCTTCCGCACCTCCTTGGCAAGCTCTCCCGAGGCGCAGAAGGCCCACAGTGCAGCGACATCGCGTTCGTTTCGAGGCACAACGACTGCGATGTTGCTGTCGAACAGGTCGCCCGTGTAGATCGTGGGCAACAGTTCGTTCATCTGTGAGATACCAACGCCGCTCTTGTTGAGCGCCTCGAGTCCGCGGATCCACGCCCCGACGCCAGACTCTCCGAGTCTCTCGCAGACGAACCTATAGAAGTCGCCCTTGCCGTCCTCCCAGAAAAAGGCATTCTCCCGTCCTCCGTACGGAGTGAGCGTCCGTACGGATGTTTGCTGAAGATGCCACCCCGGTACGGGCAGCGGCAGTTCCCAGAAGAACCGCCCCCACCTCGCGTAGTCGCCCGACGAGATGCCCTGGTAGCTGTCCGCAATCTCCGCCAAAGGCGGGCCGGCCGAGATCTCCCTAAGCACAACGCGCGCCCCGGGATTGCCAAGTTGCAGTTGTTGCGGAAGCCGCTCCACCGAGAGGTGTGCGAGGGACTCAGCCTTTGCTGACCACGGCCGTTGGGCGGTTGCGTCAACCACCAAAATAGAGGCCGATTCGGGCGGAGGACGCCTCTCCCACGATCCAAGCAGGATGCCGAGGTCGAACAGCGGACTACTGAATGCTTGAGACCCCAGCGCTGCAATGAGGGACCATGTGTCCTGACGAAGGAGTAGCTCGCGGACCCGTCGATAGGCACCCAGGAATAGAAGCTTCTCCGGGATGACCGCCGCAAAGGCGGCCTCTATAGTGGTGAAGTCCCGCAGTCGCAGGAGCATAGCAAGCGACACGTCCGAGACTGCCTCCGGCCACCAACGCGCGACACAAAGCCTCAGGACATCGGCTTGCTTATTCTGCGAGAGGTACGGCGGGTTGGTGGCGACAAGTGTGTATCGTCGGGAAAGCAGACCGGCTGCCCGCGAGATCCCACGTGCGTCCGCGCCAAAGACCGCCGTCGCGGGATCCGCTCCTTCAGTAAACGCAAGACGATCGAGAAGCGGCGTGATCTCTTCCCAGGCGACGTCTTCGAGCGACGTCTGCAGGCCAGTGAGATCGCTGACCTCCGTTGCGCGCTTTGGATCGATCAGGGAGCCGAGGGTGTCAGCATCACGGAAGAGGATGTGCAGCCGAACTAGGGCATTCTCGAGTCGCTGATCACCACCGGCGAGCGCCTTCCATTCCTCGATCGGCGCCTTTACAGGGATGCCGGAGCAGGCGATGTTTGGTACCGGAAGCCGCCGCCAGCCCCCGCCTGCTTTCCACGCCTGGAGGGCTACGGCGAACATGGCGATCTGGACGCAGCGGGGGTCGAGTTCCAAGCCGAAGAGGTTGTCGCGCAGCACGGCATCCTGCGCGTCAACGAGGGAGAGTCCCTCCTCCTCGGCGCGCATCTGCCAAAGCATGGAGAACGCCTCGACCAGGAAGTGGCCGGAGCCGCAGCACGGGTCCATCACCGTCACCTCGGCGACGCGGTCCGGCCAGCCGTCGAACGACCCGGCGGCGGGCTTGGCGTCGTCGTCGAAGCGGAGATAGTAGAAGCCCTTGACGAGCGGGCTGTCGGGATGGCGCGCCGCCCACCAGGCGCCGAGGGAGTTCTCCAGTAGGAACCGGACCATGTAGTTCTCGGTGAAGAGCTGGGTCACCGGGCCGAGGTCGGCGCCGCCGATCTTGCGCTCGGAGGCGTTGACCTCGTCCTTCTTGTCCTTCTGCCAGAACTGGTACACCCACCCGAGGGCGTCGTCGGCGGTGAACACGTCGGCCGGGAGGCCGTCGAGGATCTGCTCAAGGCCGTGACGGCCCTCCGGCGCCAGTCGCAGACGGACACACGGGTCGTCGAGGGGGAAAATGCCGGGGAGGATCTCGGAGGCGAAGCGCGCCGCCACCGACCAGCCGTCGGGCTCGCCCAACTCGGTGGCGAGCTCCTCGCAGTCGGCCAGGGTGACGGGCGCCTTGTACTTCGGGTGTCGTAGCAGGTCGTTCTCGGCCAGGAACCGGGCGAAGAGCAGCCGGTGCCACTGCTCGTAGGCGCACTCAGCGATCAGCAGGTCTTGATCGCCGCCGAGTTGACGCCACTTGGCTCGCAACCCGTTCCTCAGCGCCGCCTGGGCCTCATCGAGGTGTTCAGGTCGGCGGTCGGCGAAGACACCCAGGCCACCGATCGACGCCCGTGCCGCGCTCTCGGCGGCGCGCCGGGCGGCTACCACCGCCGTTTCCAGCTTCTTGCGGAGCGGGGAGGGCAGGGCTCGCATCAGATGATCACGGTCTTGCCGGCGTCGAGGTGGGGCTGCACTCGCAAGCGGACCTCGTCGAGATAGGCATCAAGGTCGTCGGGCGTCCTTATGGTCGCCGACGGCGCGGGCACGGGGACACTTTGGGGTTCGAGCTGCCTCGCCGCCCGCTGGCGGGCCTGGTCCCGACGGCTAGCTACGAGGCTGATGCGGTCGTGCCAGGCAGCGAGCGGGGTGGCGTCGAGTGCCTCGAGGAGCTTTGCGTCAGTACCCACGACGGGCGGGTCGGTGGGCGCGAGCTTGGCGCCGGCGACGATGGCGGTGCGGTCGGCAGCGTCGAGCTTGCTCCACTGATCCCACGCCTCCAGCTCGGTGACCGCGTCACCCTGAGCCTGGTCGAGCTGCGCAGCCCGCTGGAGGACCTCGGCCCGTAGCGCAGCGGCGAGCTCCTGGAGGAGCGGGGTGATCGGGTCGGGGCCGTCGAGCAGCTGGCGGCCGTCGCGGATGGCGGCGACCGCCGGCGCGACCGACGCCGCCACCGGGAGGCCGTCGGCGTGGCGCAGGAGCCGTTGAAGGTTCAGCCAGGCTCCCTCGCGCTTCTCCCGCTGCTGATCGGCCGACCGCCAACGATCGAGATCGTCGCTGAGGCGCTCGTGGTCGTCGGCGACGGCCCGGAAGCGCTGGTTGCCGCCGAGGGCGAGCAGTGCGTCCAGGTGGTCTGGGTCGGGCGGCTCCGGCAGCGGCGGCGCCCCGCCGGCGCGGATGGCCAGGTCCTTGAGCCGCTGGAGCAGCGCCGGGATCTGCGCTCCCTCCTGGCCGGGTTCGTAGGCGATGCCGGCCGCGCCGAGCAGGCCCTTCACCGCTAGGCGCTGGCGGACGGTCGGCGGCTCGTCCTCCTTGTAGAGCGTGACCTTGCCGATCTGGGTCTGCGGAAGCTCTTTGGGGCCGGCCAGGTCCTTGCCGTCCTGGGAGGCCCGGACGTTGCCCGCCGCGATCAGGGTCAGCACCGCGCCGCTGACTGCGTCTTTGGGCCAGCCGAAAGGCGGCGCCGCGAATCGCTTCTGGATATCGGCGCCCTTTGTGCCACCGGCGCTGATGGCGGCCAGAACCTCCTTGCAGACGGCGTTGGTGGTGGGCTCGCCGTGGTGACCGACGGCCTCAAGCGCGTCGGGGGCGCCGTCGCGGGCTCGGGTGACAACCTTGCCCCAGTTGGCGTTGTCGCCGGCGCCGAACCTGGGAAGGAGGCGGATGAGCGCCTTCCCGGCGGCCGCTTCGACGCCGGCCCGCAGCGACGGTGTTGTCAGCTCGCCCACGCCGCCCATGAACACCCGCGCCCGGGCGGCGACCTCCTGGAACAGAGCCGTCAGGCGCTCGTCGTCGGTGGCGCGGCGGGTCTTCATCGCCCGCTGGGCGGCCCGGCCCTCGTCGGTCTGGGGGGTGGGCCGGTGGAGGGTGTCGTCGGCCGCGGCGTAGCTGGCGAGGGTGTCCTTGATCTGGTCGACCTCGAGCTTGGGCAGCAGGACGAACACCACCGCGCTCTCGTCGCCCGCTTCGGCGGCCGACTTCTTCACCGACGCCTCGGTGGCCGACCACTCGTCGCGGATCCACACGGGGACGTCGCCCTCGCCAATCGACGGCTCGTCCTGGCCCCAGTGGATGGCGACCTTGCGAGGCGTCTTGCTGGCACCGTGGGTCGGCTTGAGCCCGCCGAGGGCGGCCTCGACGGCGGCCATGAGCCGCTCGCTGCGGAGCTGGTTCATCCGGGAGGCGTCGTCGCGGACGGCGGCCAGCCGGCTGCGGTAGTCCTTCTCCCATTCGGCGCCCTCTTCGGTCTGGAGCCGGTACTCGTCGTCGATCCGCATGAGGCGGCCGTCGGCCACTAGCTCGTCGAGGAGCTCGGGTACCCGCTTGCGGAGCAGGGCGCCGTCGTGGGCGAGGTCCTCGACCAGAAGGTCGGCGAGGAAGGGGGCGGTGGCCCGCAGGCCGGTCTCGCCGCCCATCGTGCGGCTCGGGATCTGGGAGATGAGGAAGGTGAGGGCGCAGATCCGCGACTTGAGCTCGCCGTCGGCGCCCTTGGCCCGCAGGGTACGGATCAGCTCGTCGATCTCTTTGAGGAGCACGCCGCTCTGGAGCATCCCGGGGGACTGCTCCTCATAGAGGAAGTCGGCGCCGACGACGTGGCCGACGGGGTGGGCGGCGACCCGGGCGGCGGCCTCGTGAACGATGCGCAGCTGGGTGCGCAGCACTCCGGACTTTCCGGCCCGGTCGAGGGCCCGGAGGGCCAGCTCCCAGAATCGCCGCCGGGTGGGTAGCAACGGGTAATCGGGCACGAGGTCGGGCTTGTCGGCCGCCTTCGGGGCGATCTGAGTGCCGCCCAAGTGCTTGTCGATCTCGCCGCTCGCGGCCTCGAGCGTGGCCTTGAGCTCGGGGACGTGCTCGGGCTTCTTGCGGAGAACGACCTCTCGCACCACCGTCTCGACGTCCTTGTCGGAGAGGGCGACCTGCACGGCAAAGCGGTCGGTGAGCTTCTGGAGGGTGGGGGTGGCGGTGAGCGCGCTCTGCCCGGTGGCGACGAACAGCACCTGGCTCTGGAACCGGGCCGCGCACCCCTCGACGATGTTCTGCACCGTGAGGGCCTTGTCGTTGTCGTCGCCGATGTACTGCTGCATCTCGTCGAGCACGACCAGGGTAAGGGGGAGCTTGCCTGGCGTCGTCGACTGGAGGCGCAGCACGTCGTCCATGACGTCGAACATCTCGTCGTCCGTGATGTCCCTGGTCGTCGGCGAGAACTGGGTCTTCAGCAGGTCGCGGACGTCTTTCACCGAAGCGCCGAGGCTGGGGTCGGCTTCGAGGAGCGCCTTGGCTATCAGCGGAGAGACGTAGAGGTCGTGGATCTCCTTGGCGAGGGTGCGTCCCTCGGCCTCGACCGCGGCTCGCACGGCATCGAGGTAGCCGTTCTCGCGGGCCCAGATGGTGAAACGGGCGCGGGCGTACTCCTCGGGCAGGCCGGCGCTCTCGAACAGCACGGACAGGAAGGCGAGGCGGACGGCGTCGCTCTTCCCGGCGGCGAGGGTGCCGGCCGCCGACCAGAGTCCGCCGAGGCGCTTGCCGGCGTTGGACAGCTCGGTGAGGTCGGCCCGGACGCCTTCGGGGAGGGTGACGAGGGCGCGCGCTCGCTCACCGCTCGGGAGCTCGACATCACGCCAGAGGTGCTCAAGGACCCGGACGAGGTGTGACTTGCCGCTGCCGTAGAAGCCGCTCACCCATACCGCCGGCTGTTGCGCCTTGGGGACGTTGGCGAGGAAGCTGCCCAGGACTCGCTCGAGGCCGAGCGCGTACTGGCCGTCGCACACGAAGCTCTGCAGCTCCCAGCGCAGCACGTCCCACTGCTGTTGGGACTCCGGGCGGATGACCTTGGCCACGCCGTCGTTCGGGATCTTCGTGTCCGTCGGGTCCCGGTAGAAGAGCTCCCGGTTGGTAAGTGTCATCGGCCGCTCCCGTTCGCTTCTATCGGTATGGCCAGGTAGTCCCACCCGTCACGGGCGTCGAGCAGGCGGTAGCTGTTGCCTTCGTGCTCGCCCGGGAAGAAGACGAGCAGCCGCCCGGCGACGGCATCGTTCACGGCGTTCAGGAGGGCCGAGACCTTCACCGCGTCGCCGAGGCCGAACAGCGGGCCGGTGCCAAGCAGGGCGACGACGCCGTCGGGGTGTCCGTGGGCGGTGAGCTGAGCCCAGACGTCGCTGACGAGCTTGTCGAAGAAGGCGGGCAGCGCCGTCTCCAGCAACTCTGGGTCCTCGAAGTAGGCGTCGCGGTACTCGTGCGCCGCCATCCACTCCTCGAAGGAGGTGGTGACGTCGATGAGCGCCCACGGGTGGTGATGCTCGTTCGTCGCGGCCTTGAACTCGGGGAGGTGGAGGCGGAGGCGGCGCTCGTGCTCGGGCGGGTAGACGGCCATCCACACCCGCTGGGGCGGCGCCAGGTTCTGCTGCCACGGGAGGGCGACGAACTTGCGATAAGCGGTGAGCAGTCCGTCGATGTGGCTCACAGCAGCCGCCCCTGGCTGTCGCCCTCGAAGGGGCGGAGCAACTCGCCGAAGCCCACCTCGACCACGCCGCCGGCCTGCCGCAGCTCGAGCATCCCGCGCTGGGAGGCGGTGGCGGCGAGATCGAACAGGTGGGAGGTGGGCTGATCGAGCACCCGGGCCCAGAGCGTGTCGAAGAGGGCCTGCCCCCGGACTCCTTGAAGGTGACCGAGCAGTAGGGCGTACGCGGCGCTGGCCGGTGTGCTCTCCGCCCGGCATCGGTTCTTTCGAGTGGCCGCCTCGGCCAGCAGGTGGCCGGACTGCTGCCAGGATGACGACACGTTCTGAGCCGCCGTCCGACGTGTGCTGTCGCGATAGGCGCCTGGGAAGGCGTCTTCGATGGCCGAGTTGAAGTCGTCGGCGCCCACCTCGGTGCCGTACTCCTTTTCGAAGATCACCGCAGAGCTCGCTCTTAACACTGGATCGCGGGCGAGAGCGCAGAGCATCGCGAGGAGGGGCTGCCCGACGGCGTCATCGGGCCACAGGTCCCGAAGGGCCCGGAAGAGCAGTACTCGCCGCGGATCGAAACCGTAGAAGCGGCGGAGCTGGCGAAAGGCCCACTCACGGCCTCGGGCGGTCTGCTTGCCGAGGGCGTTCTGGTCGATGACCGCCGCCCGGTAGTCCTCGGGCGCCGCGGCCGCCGGCACCTGCGACAAGAGAAGGCGGAGGCTCGCCACCATGATGGTCTGGCTCGTACTCGGGCCACCCGGGACGTCGCCGGGGACGATCTCCTGGGCGTAGGAGGCACGGGTGTCATCCGTCACGGTCATCGTCCCGAGCCTGCAAGCCGCTCCGACCGCCAGAGCTCAATGTCGCTGCGCAGCCACAACTTGCACCGGCCTTGGCCGAGATCCACGACCGGCCGTGGCATCGCCGGGTACCGCCGCTGGTATGCCGAGACCGTGTTGCGTTGAGCGAGTCCGAGCAGGTCAGCGACGCCTTGTGCGTCCACGAGGTCTTCGGCGTCGAGGTAACGGGCCACGGTTCCCAAGCCTACAAGTGTTGACATCGGCGATCGGACGGAACCTCGTCCCCGTCACCCCAGCCCCAGTGAGCGGCCTACCGGCCGGTCTGGGGTACGGGCAGCTCGGACGGCCTTGGCCACGCAGTCGTAGTCGAAGCGAGCCGCGGGGTCGGACGGACGTGGGCCGAGCACCTCGGAGATCGAGGAGGCGCTTTCGGACATTCGACGATGCCCTTCGTCGACATACACAGCGATGCTTTCGACGGCACGATCCCAACGAAGCCGCTCGCGCTGGCCAAGGGGCCTGGGGCCGAGGACCTCGACGATGGCACTGGGCGGATTGGCGACGGCTGCCAGGCGGAGCTTGAGCCGCCGGGTCGATGTGGCGAGACCGACGAGCTCGCGCTCGGCGAACTCTTGGTGGTGCTCGATCGTGAAGGCGTGGTGGTCAGATTGCTCGGCTTCGAGGGCGGCTACATGCCGGTTGGCGTGCTCGATCGCCTGATCGAGTGACGCCAGGGCTTGTGAAAATCCGCGTCGGCTGTTCGGCTTCCAGCCTGCCTTCCCATGGTGGAGCAGAGAGCGTCGCGCTTGCAGGGACGCCGACGCCCTCTTGGCCTCGGCGAGCTGGTCGGCGACCGACGGTGGCTGGTTGGCGAGGACGGCATCGACTTGGTACCGACGCTCATGGAGCGCTCGAAGGGTCAGCGCCTGCGCCAGCCGGCCCGCTTCGACAGCGCGTGGATCCGTGTCGATGGCGAGCTGCTTGTCGCTGCGGCGGCCGAGGGCGTCGGCGACGGTCGCCAGCCCGGTCTCCACTGACTCAACTGCGTAGTGGTCGGCCTCGTCATCGACGTCTACGTCGCCCTCGACGACGTAGAGCTTCGTCGACTCGGTCGCCCGGGTGATGGCGACGTACCCCTCCTCGAACCGGGAGACGTCTGTCGGGTGGTACCGGGCACGGTCGAGCGTCGCTCCCTGCACCCCGTAGGTGGTGCGGGCATAGGCGTGCTCGATGTGCCCAGCGGTCAGGTAGTCGCGGGGGAGTAGAACGCGGCCCACCCGAGTGAAGTCGACCTTGATCTCCCCGCGCTGGGGATCGACGACGGTGACTCGACCGACGCTGCCGTTCTTCACGAACTCGGAGCGTCCCGGCTGGTGGAGCGATCGGTCGTTGCGGCGGGCGACCACCTCGTCGCCGACCATGAACTCGCGCTTGTGGATGACGAGGGCATCGCCTGACAGGACGCCTTCGGTCTTGAGCAGTGCTCGAGCCCGTGCGTTGAGCGCGCGTCGGGCGGTGTTGGTTCCGGCGAGCATCGGTGACGTCGATCCGGCTTGCCGATCTGCCCACCAGTCCCGGACGAGGGCGTCGTAGGTTTCGGCAGCGTTGGCTTGTCGGACGATCTTGCCGGACGCGTCGTAATGCGACAGGGCTTCCTCGATCCTTCCCTCCCGATACTCCTTGATAGCCACCCGCTCGCCTGGGTCGACCTGCCGCCGGTTCTCGACCAGCTTGACGAGGTCGCCCCTGTTGCGGGCGGCAAGGGCCTTGAAGACGCCACCGGTGTCGACCGAGGTGTGCTGGTCGGGATCGCCGATGAGCTTGATGGTTCCGCCGGCACGAGTGACATGGCCGGCGAGTCGGGCGAGGTCGCGGGTGCCGACCATCGAGGCCTCGTCGATCACGAGCGCGGTGCCCTGCGCAAGGCGCTCTCCTCGCACCTCGAGTTCTGCGAGGAGGCTCGCGATCGTCTGCGCCGGCCGCCCGACCAGGCGCTCAAAGCCCACCGTGGCTTCGAGCTCGGCCGCCGCGGTGGCACTGACGGCGCACCCGAAAACCGGAGTACCAGACGAGTTGAAGGCCTCGACGCAAGCCGCGGTGGCGTAAGTCTTTCCCGAGCCTGGGCGGCCGACGACCGGCTGGATTGTGCGGGACGAGGAGCAAACCGCGCGCACCATGGCGACCTGCTCGTCGGATAGCTCGGGCCGCAGGGCGAGAACCTGGTCGACGGCATGGGGGGTTGCGACAGCGTCCACGCCTGCGGCTGCGTTCTGCTCGGCCCACCGGAGGAGACCGGACTCCTTCTCGACAAGCTCAGGTGTGCTGAAGACGGCCGTCCCTCCGGTGCGGATGCGACGGTTGTCGACCCCGACGACCACCCGGGAGTTTCGGCCCGACGTTGGGCCGGCGAGGATGACGACACGTTCCGAGGCAAGGAAGCGGTCGGAGTGTCGTTCAACTTCCTCGGCCGTGGCGGACGCGCCCAGAGCCGCCGCAAGCCCCTGCACAACATCCCGGCGGGTGAACGTCGACGCTCGCTCGGTAAGCCCGAAAGGGCCGGCGAGGTACCGGTACAGGTCGTCAACCTTGCGCCCGGGGACGGGTGGCCGATCGAAGCATTGCTCGACGGCTTGGTCGCCGAAGCCCAGGGCGGCGGATCGTTCACGCCAGGCGTTGACGAGCGTGTCGGGGCTGACGCCGCCGTCCTTCGCACTCCGGGTGGCGAGAGTGGCGGTCTGGCGGGCACGGGCCGACGTATAGCCCGACTCGGCAAGCATCTCCTCGATTTCGTGTCGACGCTGGCTGAACTGGTCGATCACAGCATCCGGTACGCCAGCGACGTCTGCGGTGCCGTTCACGACCGGACCCCACGCGACTCCCAGGCGCTCGGTCAGTAGGTGGCGTAGGTGGGCCTGGTAGAGGTATCCGCCCGACAGGCCATGGTCGAAAAGCAGCCGGCCGTCGAGGGCGCGCCACGAATCGGCGACAGTCAGGGTCATGTTGGCCACGACGACATGTGTGTGCAGGAGTGGGTCGCCGGCCCGGCTGGTGCGGTGGTCGAAGGCGGCGGCGACGAGCCCCGCCGTCTGGACGCGGGAGCCCTTGGCCCGGGCCATGCTCGCCTGGTTCTCGCAATAGCGGACCACCTCGTCGACGGCTTCCCGGTGGACCTGGCGGATGGCGGCCCGGTGCTCGGGGTCGGCCAGTGCCCACAGGACGCTCACACTCTTGGGCGGCCGGAGGGTGAGGTCGAACCCCGGCCGGCGCTTCGCTGACTTGTGGGAGACGGCGTAGACGTTCACGTGGCCTCGCTGGATGCGCCATCCCAGGCGTCCCGTGTCCGACGACAGCGCCTTCTCACCGACCAGCTCGCTCTTGGCGAGTAGCCGGCGAACGAAGCGGGTGCTGACTCCGAGCTGGGCGGAAGCCTCCTTCACCGTGAGCCACTCGTCCTCCGCGGCGACGGAGATGCGGTCGGCCTTGGTCGGCGGGAGTGCGACGAGCTGTTCGCCGGTGAGCGGGTGCCGACCGTCGAGCAGCGCCCGGAAGTGCTCGGGGTCGACCTCGCCGCGTAGCCCCATCTCCTCGGCGAGGGAGCCAACCCACCGGCCGGACGCCTCTCCGTGGCCGAGGTAGTAGTCGTCCGGAGAAAGGGCGATCTCGCCCACGTAGTAATCGGCAGCGCCCAGGCGGAGCCGGCCGATGTTCAGCACGGGTCCACCCCGGGGTCCCGCAGGGTCCGCCGAAGGCGGAACCTGCAAGTCTGTGAGGGCATAGCGGGGAAGATGTGCGTCGATCGTGGCCGGCTTCCGATCGGCCTCGCAGGTTGCGGGAAGGCGGAGCCTTGACGCGGGTGGTGGGCATGCGCGACTGGACTGACGTGGGCGTGTTCAGGCATTGCTGGCCGGACAGTGCAGGCTGCTGGCAGCCGTCGGTCGAGCGACGAGCTCGTCAAGGGCCCACTTGGGAACGACGATGCGCCGGGCGTGGAGTCGCAGGGCGAAAAGCTGACCCTCATTGATCATGTTGCGGACGGTGCCGGGGGAGACCTTGAGGCGAGTGGCGACCTCGGCGACGGTGTAGACGAGCGGCGGGTCGGTCGGTAGCCGACGTTGCCCCGGTGCGTCCGGGATCGGCTTGAGAGTTCTGCGGTGGTGGCGTTCCATGGGAACCTCCCAGGTGTCGGGAGCGGGGAGGGCCTCGGGAGAGGCGAGGAGGGCCGCGAACGGGGCGGTTCTCAGGCGGGATCATGAGCGAGCGCGTTCCCGCTCGCGTTCCCGTTGACGTCCCGCGGGACGGTTTCTTCCCTGGATCTGTCGCCAGGCTCGCGACCGCCGGGCGAGCCGGACGGCTCTCGGCGGGAGGTTCCCGCATCCGCAGTCGTGCGGGAAAGCGACGTCCAGACCGAGTTCAGGAAATCGAGCGTTCCTGTCGCCGACCGTTCGGTGAACGGTCGGCGAGCGCTCACGGCTGTAGGCGTCTCAAGTAGCCCATGAGCCGGGGCCACTGCTGGTCCCGGGCGGATGATGGCGACGCCAGCAGCTTGCGGAGTCGGGCGGAAGTGACATTCATGGTCCAGGTATCGGCTTAGCGGTTGACAATGTCAGCAAGAGGCGCGAGACTGCTTGTCATGCCGGACCGCGATGTCTTCCCCGGGCTCCACCGCTCGTGGCGCAACGTCGGGCGCGCTGTCAGCGGCAAGCAGCCGCCTCAGGTGGTTGGCTCGCTCGCCGAGAAGGCCTTGGCGGACCAGCTTCGAACCGACCCAGTTAGCGTAAAGCTCGGAGAAGCCGCCGCCGCCATCGCCCAGACCAAGGACGTTAGGGCGATGCGGCACGTCGTCGACCTCGCCGATCTCCAGTCCTCCCCAGTTATGCGGAGGCTCGAGACGGTCGCCCGAGCATCATCGGGTTTCGATGAGCACGAGCTCGTTGAGCGCACTTTGGCTCGCGTGACCCGCGACCAGCTCGACACGCTTCGTCCGAAGCTCGTGGGAGGCGTCTTCCCAGTCGCAGCGGAGGCCACGAGGTACCTGGACGAATGCGCGGGCGACGTTCGGGTCCAGCAGCTCGCCGACCAAGTCATGCGAGGAACCAGTCGGATTCGAGCCCCGCGACGCGTTCGCAAGAGCACCGCCGATCTGCTCTACGAGTCGCTGACGTGACCATCGATTCGGCGACGGTCCACAACTTCAACTACTCGACTAGCGGACCTGCACTTGTCCGAGGCCGTGACTACTCACTTGATGACGCTGGTATCGAGCTCGTCCTCGCGTCCCACTTGGCACCGCGCCTGGCCGATTTGCTGGACATCGCACTGGCAGCGCACGTCGTCGATCGAATCGAGCGACGCCCCGGCGCCACCGTTACCGCCTTTGGGGTGACCTGGGGACGACCTCTGGTGCTCCGCGTCGGCGTACGCGATGAGGCCTTCTGGCTCGACAACGTTGACGCTCTTACGTCCTTGCTCTCCTGGCTTACGGACGATGCCTGGCTCTTCGAGTTCGCGCGGTTCGGAGGTCGACCGTTCAGAACCGAGATCGCCGACCACCTTCCGCTGCCGCGCACGGCTGCTCCTGACTGCGTTGCGCTTTTCAGCGGCGGGCTCGACTCCCTCGCGGGGGCGCTTCTAGCTTTCGCCGCCGGGCGCCGCCCGATGCTCCTGTCGGTTGAGACGAATTCCCGGATGGCGGCGGGCCAGCGCCTGCTCAGGACGATGCTACGACGGCACTGGCCGTTAGCGTGGAGCGCGTCGGCCGCCGTCGAGTTGCACGGCGGAGAATCCCGCGATGCCTCACAGCGGGCGCGTGCCTTCCTGTTCCTGGCACTCGCAGGAGTCGTAGCAGCAAGCAGCGGAATTGGAGTCGTCGAGGTCTACGAGAACGGTGTGGGCGCAATCGGGCTCCCTTACGTCGCGAACCAGGAGGGCGCGCACACGACAAAGGCGATGCACCCCCGTACGCTGAATTCGTTCTCAGCTCTGCTCGGACTCGTGGCCGACCGGCCTATCGAGTACATCAATCCGTCTCTTTGGTTCACCAAAGCCCAGCTCTGCGAGATGGTGCCACAGGCGCAGCAGCAACTCATCCCGCTGTCCGAGTCATGCGATGCCGCGTACTCCTATCGGGGAGATGGTGTCGCTCGGTGCGGTACGTGCACGTCGTGCCTCCTCCGACGCCAAGCGCTGTGGGGTGCCGGGCTCGGGACGCTCGACCGGAGCCAGCCGGTCCGCATCGATCTCATCGACGATGGATGCCAGCCAGCGCAACCCTCCGCCGCTCAGCTTCTGAACATGTTGGACCAAGCGGAGCACCTCGCAACGGCGCTAGGTCAGGTCCAGCCGTGGGCGGCCCTCACCCGGCGCTTCCCCGAACTGCTGGAAGTGGCGACCTCTCCAACGGAACAGCGAGCATGTCTCCGGCTCTTCCACACTTACGTCGACGAGTGGCGCCGGTTTCCTTCCCCACTGGTCGACCGATACCTCGATCGGTACACCCGCCTCGCTCAAGGAGGCTGCGCGCATGGCTGAGAACGTGGATATTAATGAGGTTACGCTCGATCGTCTGCGGGCTGCGCGGAGGCGACGGGGGTTGACTCAAGAGAGCGTCGCCTCCCACCTCGACATGGCGCGGACGACTGTTGTGGCAATCGAAAAGGGCGAACGCCCTCTGCGCGCTGACGAACTCGTGCGCATGTCGGAGCTCTACAACGTTCCCGTGAGCGAGCTCCTGCGAACGGCAGCCCCGCCAAGAGACTTCATCGTTGAGTTTCGACTTCCGCCTGACAAGGAGACCCTTGCGTCCGAGATGGAGGCCGCCGCCGCCGTCCTTCAGCAGCTCGCCGACGACTATGTCGAACTGGAGAAGATATCCGGCGCGCAACTGGATCACGCGATGTTCCCACCCGTGAGTCAGCCCATCGGCAAGCCGGAAACTTTCGGCCAGGCATTGGCGGCCAGGGAACGGAACCGGCTCGGTGTCGGCGACGCGCCCGTCGGCCGCCTTCGAGAGTTGCTCGACTCCGACGCCGGACTCCGAACCTTCTCATTATCGCTGCCCTCGTCCGTGGCAGGCCTGTACATCTTTTCGGATCTCCACGGGCCATGTATTGCGATCAACGCCGACCATCCTTATGAGCGTCAACGGTGGTCTCTCGCGCACGAGTACGCGCACTTCCTTACGAGCCGAGATCGTCCGGAGGTCACCGTTCTCTTTCAGTACAACCGCGTTCCGGCGAACGAACGCATGGCTGACGCCTTTGCTGAATCCTTCCTGATCCCTCGTTCCCGGCTCACGAGGCGGTTTCATGACATGCAACGGTCGCAGGGCCGAATTGCACCTGCGGACCTGCTCGCTCTCGCCGCCTACTTCGAGGTGTCGTTCCAAGCGATCGCGCTATCGCTCGAGGACGCCCGACTGCTTCCGTCGGGGACGTGGGACCGACTGAGTGCGCAAGGGTTTCGCCCGGAGGAAGGCCGGCAGATGCTCGACCTCGGAACGGTCGAGCCTGATCGGCGGCTTGTACCCCCGCGATACGAGCGTCTCGCAGCCCAAGCGTATTGGGCTGGTGACATCAGCGAGGGCGAGTTGGCGCGCCTTCTTCACGTCGACCGTGTCGCCGCTCGTCGGCGTGTTGCTGAGCTCGGTCGCGGGTTGCAGCTTGACGAGGAGGGAGGACGGACGCCGCTGCTCAGCCGGCTTACTGAGCGTGAGCTGCCTTTGACTCGAACGTGAGTTCGGCACAACCCGTAGCAGTCGATGCCTGCGTCCTGCTCAACCTCATGGCGAGCGGGTGTCCGCTGTCCGAGTTCGCAGCCGCCGCGGGAGTGACGTTCATGGCGGTCGTCCAGGTGTGGCGGGAAGTCCTCTGGCTCGACCCGGATAATCCGGATGACCCTCGGGAGGAGATTGACCTCGACCCACTTGCCGCGAGTGGTGACCTTCAACGGCTCGTACTGACTGACGACGAGATTGTTCGCTTCGTGGCGCTCGCTCGGGAGATC
>JADMIO010800036.1_pt1 | contig 19950 bp, 21 predicted proteins | sample 8958161 | NCBI WGS metagenome assembly JADMIO01 (sample SAMN16585339, study PRJNA669376) | soil metagenome | isolation source: Crop rotation soil | place: USA: Cullars Rotation, Alabama | collected 2011
GCCGCGACTTCAAGTCACGTGAATTCCAAGCTTCGGATCCCACTGTGCTGGAAAGCCGCCGGGCTGCAGGTTGACATTCACACTGGTCGCATAGTTGGAGAAGTCGTAGGTATCGTTGCCGCCGCCATCCCACAGCGTCATGAAGATGGTGTTGCCGCCAGGCGCCGCCTGGGCAACCCCGTTGATGGTCTCCTGCCCTGTGCTCGGATTCCACTTGTAGACAGTGTCCCCGCTGTTCGTGTTGTAGTTCGCGCCGTACATGTATTGAAGCGCCGCGATATCATAGAGCATCAGCGTCGTCGGAAAGCTCCAGGTCGCGTTGGTCAACCCCTGCGTGGTCGAGGCCCCGATATAGGAGCGATAGCTCATCACCGTGTATTCGAGTGAGTCCGCGCTCACCGGTACCGCACCGAATGCACCGGACGCGTCCTGCGGATGTTTCAGGCCGAGCAGATGCCCGGTCTCATGGATGATGGTCAGCCAGCCGTAATTGCCGACGACGGGATTCGTATACCAGCCATTGACGCTGTTGAACCAGGCATCGCCGCCTTCCGGCGCGACCGAGGGATAGTAGCCCCAGGCCGTGCTGGGCATGCTCGATCCGGCGTAGCGCAACGTTGCGCTCTGCGTCGCTGTCTCGGTGATTTGCGTGAAGGTAACGTTGGCCACCGCCGAATACATATTGAGGATCGAGGCGGTCGCCGCCTGCTGCACGGCATTGAACGCCGTAAAGCCCGCATTCTGTTCGCCGGAGCCGTAGGCCGCGCCGCCGAAACCCACGTAGAACGAACTGCTGGTTGGAAAGCTGTAGGTAAAGCTGTTCGTCGCCCACTTCATACCGCTGTCGACGTAGTCGACGTAGGCTATTCCCGACGGGGTGACTGTGGATACCGAAGGCAAGGTTCCCTCCTCGGCACTTAAAAATGTGCGTTTCGGAGGACCTTGATACCTGTCGCGCGTAAAGTTCCGGTCAGATCAGACGATCGATTCTTATTCGATATTTGATCGAAATTTAAAGCTCTCGTTATTCAAACTTGCATCGACTTGGACGGTCTTCCCCACTGGCGAACTGCCGCCCGATTGGGCACGGCTGGATTTTAACGTTTCGTTAGACATTGGCGGTCCCATCGCACCGCAAAGTAAGAGAAAATATAAGTGCAACCACTACCTTGCGCCCTGGGGCTGGTCTGGGTGGGGTGTATGCGCTTACTTCAATCCTCTTCTTCGGCCGTAAGGTCCGAAGTTCATTCTGAATTGTCGGAAGCGCTTGCTGTTTGCCGCGGGGCATTTATCGCCTCTGCCGTGTTCAGCGGCATGAGCAATATCCTCATGCTTACCGGTGCGATCTTCATGCTGGAGATCTACGACCGCGTCTTGCCGAGCCACAGCGTACCAACGCTCATTGCTCTTATTGTCATAGCGACGGCCCTTTATGCAGCCCTCGGCGTTCTCGACCTTATCCGTGGCCGGATTCTCGTTCGGGTTGGCGCCAGCCTCGATGAAGCAATCAGCGACCGCGTCTATGACGCGCTCGTCAATCTGCCCTTGAAAGCCGGCAACCGCGGGGACGGACTTTCCTCGCTGCGTCATCTGGACAGTCTGCGAACATTTCTCTCGGGCATGGGGCCGATTGCGTTCTTCGACCTGCCCTGGATCCCGCTTTATCTCGCCATCTGCTTTGCGTTCCACACTTTGATCGGTGTCACAGCGCTGATCGGCGCCATCATTCTCTGCGCGCTTACGATATTGACCGAGGTCTACACCCGCGACTCTAGCAAAGAGGCCATTGGCCTCGGCGTGTCGCGAAACAACCTCGCCGAAACAAGCCGGCGCAATGCCGAGGCACTTGTCGCAATGGGAATGACGCGGCGCCTGGCAAAGCGCTGGCGTGAGACAAACCGAAAATTCATCACGAGCCAGCAAAGGACGAGCGATGTTGCTGGCGGCTTTGCCTCGACCTCAAAGGTCTTGCGGATGCTGCTGCAATCGGCGGTGCTTGCCGTGGGCGCCTACCTTGTCATCAATCAGCAGGCGACCGCCGGCATCATCATCGCCGGCTCAATCCTGAGCGCCCGCGCCCTCGCCCCTGTCGATCTCGCGATCGCCAACTGGAAAGGATTTATCGCAGCACGGCAGAGCTGGCGGGCACTAAACCAACTCCTCACCCTCTTCCCAGTTCAGTCAGAGCGTCTGCAGCTCGAAGCACCCGCGGCAACTCTGGGCGTACACTCCGCAAGCGTTGCCCCCCCGGGGGTCCAGCGGCTGGTCGCAAACAACATCAACTTTGTGCTCAATGCCGGCAGCGGCCTCGGCATCATTGGTCCAAGCGGTTCGGGAAAGTCGAGCCTTGCTCGCCTCCTCGTCGGTGTCTGGCAACCCGCACGCGGCAAGGTCTGCCTCGATGCGGCTTCGCTTGATCAATGGTCCCCGGATGTCCTGGGACAACACATCGGTTACCTGCCGCAGGACGTCGAACTCCTGGCCGGAAACATCGCTGAAAACATCGCGCGATTTCAGCCGAACCCTCCGGCGGAAGCGATCATCGCCGCAGCCAAGGCGGCGGGCGTGCACGAACTGATCGTGGGCATGCCTGAAGGGTATGCGACGCCAATCGGCGAACAGGGCACTACGCTGTCCGCCGGGCAGGCGCAACGGATTGCGCTGGCCCGCGCACTTTACGGTGATCCTTTCCTGGTGGTGCTTGATGAACCGAACTCGAACCTCGACGCCGATGGCGATGAGGCCCTGACACGCGCCATTCTTGGCATCAAGGCGCGGAAAGGCATCGTCATTGTAGTCGCGCACCGCCCCAGTGCGATCGCTGGTCTCGATTTAATTCTCGCGATGAACCAGGGCCAGCAGATCGAATTCGGGCCGAAAGACGAAGTCCTGGCGAAAGTCCTCAAACGGCCCGCGCCGCTCAAGATCGTCCACGAAATCGCGGGGGCGAGCGCATGACCATGCACAAGGTTAAAGAGGCGCTTGAATTTCTTAAGCGCTATGCATCGGGTCGCGATGGATCAGAGCCTGAGAGCGCGCTTCAATCCATCCGGCGCTACACCATTGCGGGCGCGGCAGTCGTGGTCTTCCTGACGCTCGGCGTGGGCGTTTGGGCGACGACAACAGAAATCGCCGGTGCGCTGATTGCGCCCGGGACTGTTGTCGTTGAATCAAATATCAAAAAGGTCCAGCACCCAACGGGCGGCGTGGTCGGAGAACTACGCGTCAAGGACGGCGATCGGGTCAAGGCCGGTGATCTTCTGGTCCGCCTCGACGATACAGTCACGAAAGCAAATCTCGCGATCGTGACCAAGACATTGACCGAGCTCCTCGCCCGCAAGGCCCGCTTGTCGGCCGAGCGCGACGGCTCTGACCACATCACATTCCCTGACGAGCTTATACAGCAGGCCAGTGTGCCGGATGTCGCACAAGTCATGGCCGCTGAGGTGAAACTTTTCCAGTTGCGCCGGGCGGCTCGCGCCGGTCAAAAGTCGCAGCTGGGCGAACGCATCAGCCAGGCAAATGACGAAATTACCGGCTTCGCCTCGCAGAAAGCGGCCAAAGACAAGGAAATTGCCTTCATCGAAAACGAGCTCACAGGCGTGCGTGAGCTTTTTCAGAAGAATCTCGTCCCGATAACCCGCCTCAGTCAGCTCGAGCGCGAGGGAACGCGCCTGGGAGGCGAGCGTGGACAACTCGTTGCGGCAACCGCGCAGGCAAAGGGAAAAATCGCCGAGCTGCAGCTGCAAATCATTCAGGTCGACCAGGATCTGTCGAGCGAGGTTGCAAAGGAAATGCGCGAGATCGATGCGCGGATCGGTGAGTTTGTCGAACGCCGGGTCTCCGCCCTCGACCAGCTCAAGCGCACGGACCTGCGCGCGCCGCAGGACGGCACGGTCTTTCAGTCAACAGTGCACACGATCGGTGGCGTTATTCCGGCTGGCGAACCGATCATGATGATCGTGCCTGACAGCGACCGGCTCACGGTCGAAGCGAAAGTCAATCCGCAGGACATCGACAAGGTCCAGATTGGACAAAGCGCGACGCTTCGGTTTTCCGCGTTCAACTTCCGCACCACGCCGGAAATCTTTGGCAGCGTGTCGCAGGTCTCCGCCGACATCACGACGGACCAGCGCACCAGCCAGAGTTACTACACCATCAGGATCGCCATGCCGGCCGAGGAGGTCGCCCGCCTCGGCAACGTCAAGCTTGTTCCGGGAATGCCCGTCGAGGCCTTCGTCAAAACCGGCGACCGGACCGTGATGTCTTACCTGATGAAGCCGCTGTCTGACCAGTTCAACCGCGCATTCCGCGAGTAGTGGCCACCAGCTAGGCGACAGCAGCCCAGCGTAACGTGCGCGCTCATGCAGTGATAACAAGCCAACTGAACAAACGTTCAGGGTTCGGCTGATCGCGGGCCGACTCGTGTCCTTCCGGAACATGCAAGAGTTGACCGCGTTGATTGTGCGTCCGGGGGATTTAGCTGGAGGATACCCCAATGAGAACACTCAACTTGGCTATTGCGGCCGGCGCTTTGTTGGTTGCAACACAAGCGAACGCAGGAAGCTTTCCCGTAAACAAATTGACTGATGCAAACGGCGGCGGTCTTTTTGATCACGTCGCTGTGCGCGTCTACGTGCACGAAGGCAATCGTTATTGCTTCTACTTTAACGGCTGGCATGGTCCGGGTTGGTACCGCTGCGGATTTGCATTCAGACGCGGCCTCGGTTGGGGCGGCGTGTATGGCTGGAACAGTTGGAACTACGGGCCCTATGAGCGTCGGTACGGTGGCCGCCATAATGGTCAGCGGATCGGCGTTGACAGCGGATCGCGTCGGATAGACCGGGGCGTTGAAAGCCGTACACGGTCTACAACAACTACCGGCGTGCAGACCCGTACACGTTCCACGACGGATGGCGCCGTCCAAAACCGTACAAGATCGACGACCGGCAGCGGCGTTGAAGGTGGAGGCCGCGTGCGCGGAACTACGACGGGTAGCAAACCAAATGCCGACGTTCGGTCGGGAGGTGCCGCCAAGGTACAAGGCGGCGCGATGGGCGAAGGTACCAGCGGCCGTGGCGGTGGAGGTGCTCCCGCAGGCGAAGGTAATTCGAAGCGGCAGTAGCTCAATTCTGGCACGCGGGCTCACGGCTCGCGTGCTTTTTTATAAGCTCAGCACGCATATTAGCGGGACTCCGAAAAACGCGATCAGCTGTTTTTCTTTTTGATGTCGTGCCGCTTCCGCTCACTGTCTGGCTGAACATGCATTCATGGACCTAACGTCGGGTTCCCGAGTTTTCTCGCTACAGGGCGACAAACAACAAAAAGGAAGAACGCATATGCGTAAAGCGATCTTGGGTTCAGTCAGCGCACTAGCTCTTGCCTCACCCGCTGTCGCCGCAGATTTGCCCGTGCAACCTCGCTACAGCGAAGTTCCGGGCTACGAGTATCGGAATGCGCCCCCTGCGTTTGTTGAAGAGGCGCCCCCCCGTCGTTCCTGAAACTTACGTGGTTCGGCGCCCTGTCGTCATAGCGCCACCGCCAGTGATGGTCGAAGAATATCCCGTCTATGCGTCGCCACAGGTCTATGCAGCGCCTCTGTATGCGTACGCCGGCCCGGGATGGCGTGGCGGATGGGGCCATCGCGGTCACTTCCGCGGCCGTTGGTAGCTCTCGAATGCAAGGTGTAAAAATTTGAGGAGATACACAATGTCGCGCACAATATTTGCGATAGCATTTGCAGGCCTCATATTTACGGCTGCGTCAGGCACCTCTCACGCGACACCGATCCTTCCGCTTCCTGCAACTGCGACCAGCGCTCTCGACAATCTGACGGACGTGCAGTGGGGGCGACGTTGTTGGCGTGATCGCTGGGGGCGCCTGCACTGTCGTGGTGGGGGTTGGGGCCGTCACTGCTGGCGAGACCGGTGGGGCAATAGGCACTGCCGGTGGTGATTTCAATCGCGTGACTTAGCGGTCGCTGAGTGTCCGCTTTGGGTCAAAAGCGGACATTTGCGCTGCAGCTAGCGATGTCTGCTATTGGTCAAAAGCGGACGTCGTTGACTATTCGACCGCCTCATTAGCTTGGACCAGAAAAAATTCCGCGGCACGCATTCAGCGCTTTGAGAGCATTGCGTCGACTGAGTAGCGCCCAGCCCCAGCCACAAAGGCGTACAGCATACCGCCCATGATCGCGATATTTTTCAGCCAGTTATTATATTGGGCAGTCTGTTGTGCGGCTGGATATGTCCAGTAGCGATGTGCAATCGCAGTCGCTACCAGCACCCACAGGAACGATGCTAGTGCCGCATATCGGGTCGCGATACCGAGGGTCAAAGCGGTGCCAAGAACGAGTTCGGCAATGGCAGCGAACCATGCCCACAATTCTGGCGGCGACATGCCCAAGCTCGTGAAGTATGCGGTGGTCCCAGCGATGCCGTTGAGCTTGCCCCAACCTGAGGCCAGAAAAAGCCAACCTAGAAATACGCGGCCCACAAGGAGCAGAAAATCGCTCCAAGTCGCAGCAATATTATCCGTGTGAGCAAGACTAGGATGCGAAGTGCTTGCTGACGTAGCCATGTGCTTCCCCCTTTGTTGTTCACCACACATTAAACCACGGGGAGCCAACGGCGATCTACCTACGATGCTGTGAACTAAAGAATACCAAAAGTCAGAAGGCCTGACAGAAATGTCCGCTTTGGGTTAGAAGCGGACATGTGCAGCGCACAAGCTCATCTCCGCTAAGGGCTAAGAGCGGACATTGCACTTGATTTGAAATGAAAGGGGCAACCAATCGAGACGGCCTACTCTTTGATTGAGCTGCCGAGAGGCCTAAGCATAGAGTTGCCGCAACTTTAAACATACTAGGAGGACGATCATGATTCGGACCTTTGGTGTCGCAGCGTTGCTGGCACTTACCGCCGCATCTATTGCCTCACCGGCGGCGGCGCAGGATGCACTCGGAGGCGCTATCGGGGGCGCTATTATTGGCGGCGCGATCGGCGGTGCGGCGACCGGCCGCGCAGGTGGCGCAGCGATCGGCGCAGTTATCGGCGGTGCAACGGGTGCGGCTATTGGTGCCGAGGCTGAGCGGCGGCGCGGCGGCTATTATTGGTGGCACGATGGATGCTACCGCCGCTATCCCGATGGCGGTTATGTGCGCGTCAAACGGGGCTACTGCTACTGAGACCTACGCTTGTACTTATCCGCTCTCTGCCAAATGTCCGCTTTGCCCCCGAAAGCAGACATGTGCGGTGCAGCTAGGCGTCCTTACCTCCCACGGAGATAACTCTCCCTCACCGGATGAAGCGGCGGGCTGATGGGGTACGCCTCCGTTCCCGACCCATCCACAGACTGATGGAGAATAATGCTAGCCAAATCAATAATTTATCGAGACAAGCTGCAGTGATTATTCAGTGCTTGCCGATATGTCACAGCGCAGCAAATTAGCTTTGGTAACATCAAACCGATATCGCCCGGCCGCAGCGGCTTTGTTACAACGACAGGTAGTCCGCTGGGTACAAAGCGGCGCTGGGGGCTGGTCGTCAGTAGTTCGGTTCCGGTTGGGTCATGAATTACGTCAAGCGCAATTTTGGCGAGCCGAAGAGCCTTGCTCTCGGCACCGTTGATGCCTCGGCGAAGCGGGCACTCGGTTGGACGATACCATACCGGGCCATTGCACCGCTGGCGATGGCCGTTGATACGCTGATCATTCTTGCGACCGGCATCGTAAGCGGCGTTGTCTACCACCTGCAGTTCGTGAAGACGCAGGGCAATCTCGAACAATTCGCGGGTTCTGCCGCCGTCGTTGCGGCTCTTTTCGTCACCCTGGCAAAGAGCCGCAATCTCTACGAGCTCTCGGAGCTCCTCAATCTGAAGTCACAGATGCGCAAAATCACCCTGCAATGGGTGATCGTATTTGCCTTCCTCACGGCCGTGGCATTCGCCATGAAGGTCGGAGACAGTTTCTCGCGCGGTGCAATGATCGCGTTTGCGGTGTTGGGCCTCTGGGCGCTGATCGCGATGCGAGTAGCTTGGCGCACGCTGCTTGCGGACGGCCTTGCCGTGCGCAGATTTACCAGCCGGCGGATTGCCCTCATCGCCGAGCAAAGCGCCGCGGTCAGCTCGGGAGTTCTTGAAACCCTGACACGCCACGGATTGCAGCTTGCCTATCATTTTGTGTTGCCGACCGGACCTCACGAGGCGCGGCAGCGCAAGGACGTTATCGAACAGGCAATCGCGTCGCTGCGTGGCTCGAACGTCGAGGAAATCGTCATCAGCGCCGAGCTTGGCCACTGGGCCGAGATCAAGGGTCTCCTGTCAGAGCTCAGGGTGCTGCCGCTTCCGGTCAATCTCGTACCGGCAGGATCGTTGTCCGAACTATTCAAGTTTTCCTCGCACACAATCGGTGAGACGGTAACAATCGAACTTCAGCACGGCCCACGAACGCTGCCGCAACGCCTTGTAAAGCGGGCCGCTGATACCGGTCTTGCCGTGATTGCGCTGCTTTCGTTTCTGCCGATCCTTCTGGTGGCAGCGATCGCCATCAAGCTCGACTCGCCGGGTCCTGTTATTTTCCGGCAGTGGCGCCGGGGCTTTAACGGTCGGCCGTTTCAGATTTTCAAATTTCGCACGATGACGGTTCAGGAAGACGGCGACCACGTGGTTGCGGCCCAGCGAAACGATGCGCGCGTGACCCGCATCGGGCAAGTTCTCCGACGAACCAGCATCGATGAACTGCCCCAGCTGTTCAACGTTCTCCAGGGCACCATGTCGCTCGTCGGGCCGCGACCGCACGCGATGGCCCACGACACCCGCTTCGACAAGATGGTCGGCAACTATGCCTACCGGCACCACGTCAAACCTGGGCTGACCGGGTGGGCACAGGTCAACGGGTATCGCGGAGAAATGCGCACCGTTGACGACATCGACCAGAGGGTCAAACTCGACCTCTGGTACATTGATAACTGGACGCTTGGCACCGACCTCAAGATCATGTTCATGACGGTGGCGGAAATCGCGAAAGCCAAAAACGCGTACTGAACCACCGTCTGGCGATTGCCTACACGTCGCTTCGACAGGTTTCCTAAACTTCATCTTGAAGTTAAGATCGCCCTCTTTGGGCGACCTCATGACTGAACCCAAACCGGTCAACATCGTCGACTTCAGGGCCGAGCACTATTCACCCGACGGAAAGGCCGTTGTCGTATCATTCGCAACAGAACTGTCCGCTGAGCGCCGGTCCTACGCACTGCCCGTTCAGTCGCTCTACGGGTTCATCGCAGATCTGCAGAGTCTGCAAGCCGCTGCGCAGGGCAAGGAAGCCAAGTCTCCCCTAACATCCAACGCCTCCGCCCCTTCGCCGGCGTCTCCTGTGCCAGGCCAACCGAACCGGGTCACCGTCACCTTACCCAAAAAATGGATGCTGAAAGCGCTGGCGGAGCGCAACGCAGTGCTCATGGTATTCGATCCACAAATGGTGACGCAGTCCGGTTACGCGCTATCAGGTAGCTCAGCGAGGGAAATGGCGATGGCGCTGGTGAAATGTGCCGAAGACTTGGCAAATCGCGAAGCGGGCAAAGCAAAGCCCGGTTGACCTGCAACACGTTCTCGCGCACCGGACACTACCGAAACGAACCCAATTTTCCGCTTAGCGGTTCGACAGCTCACGCGTTCACTGTGACGGTGATGTCATTTTCCCCTTATTCGCAACGCATTTTCTGTAATAGGCCTGCTGCTGTCGCCCCGTCCCTTTTGCACTCCCCGCAGCGGGATTACCGATCACGCGCGGAGGAAATGCCTTGGAGGTTAGCGCGTCGCACTTTTTTGCGACTTCGACGCTGACTGCAAACGCACTATCCGTGATCATCGTCCCGGCGATACAGCCCAGCCCCACAAGTGCGGCTTTAAATTTCCGGTTGGCCAACATGGTTTATCTCCCCCCTTTGACTAAAGACGGCCACGCCAATCAAGCCACCTCAAGCTACCATACGGTAACGCGCAGGCACGAGTTCGGATACCTATTGGGCCAAACTTGATTGGAACTGGAAGGCGCTGGGGGCATTAAGATTGTCGGTTTAGCTTAATGCGGGTGTCTTATTGCGATACTGGCCTATCACTATAGGCTGTGGTTAGCAGCAGTGTTCCTGCTGTCGGAGTCTCCAAATGCGGGCCGTCGGGCGGTGTCCCCAATCGCTCGGCGGCTTCGTCTACTCTGCTTGTGCTCGTGTTTGATAGTGGTGCTTGATGAATACGCTAAGTGCTGAAACTCTGAACCTGCTGCAATCCCTCGTGGATGAGACGTGGGAATCATTGAGGCCCGACGAGAGAGTGCGGACCAACCGAATGGAAATAGGTCAGCGCCTCCTTGAAGTCTTCAAGACGGGCGAGAGAGACCCTGTCCGCCTGCGCGCCCGGGCCGTCGCGGGCATTGTCAGGTTCGCGCTCTGAGCTGGAGAAATAATAAGAAAATTTCGATCGTTGCGCCGACTATTTACTCTTCGGCTCGGGCATCGGTGTCGAATGCTGCGGCTTGGGAACTGAAACGGCTCGAAACAGAACCGGGGGCGACTTCCAGTCGAAGGGGACCGAAGGCATCTGGGTCGTGCATTCGGTAAGCAACGTTTGACCTTCGGCATTCTTCACTTCGAACACGATGCCGGGTCGAGCCATCTTCTTGCATTCGTGCCATTGCGCAATTGCAATCCATTCACTCATCGACTTGCCGCCATTCTGAACTGCCGATGTCCCGATTGAGACTCGATCGCCAGTACACCCATCGCGGGTTCCATCGTCAATCCTCCAATACCGCCTAAAAACTTGGGTCACGCTAGCGTGACCTGACAGGTGGAAAATTCACACCTGCTCTGCGGAATAGTTAACGCCTTTGCAAGGTTGGTCAGACAATAACAGACCCGCCGTATTTTTTTCGCCAACCAGCGGCGGGACGCTGGAATGAGCGGTATCGCGTTGAGTAGCCAGAGTTCCGTTCAGGCTCCGCGGGTGAAAACAACCGCGTCTCGCATCTTTGCATTATTGCTACTGTCGCTCACGCCGAACGGCATCGCGTGCCAGGATCTCGATGCCTTGCTTGCCCGTGCGCCAGGAGGGAATGAGCATCGGCAACAGCGCCTGTTTATGTCGCCATTTGGCACCATTCGCGCCGCCACGTTTGACATGCAAAGGCCCCTGGGCAGCGCGATGCCCCACTTGCCCGCCTACATTCTTCTCAACTCCGATACGGCTAGCCTGGCTAAGTTGATTAGCCAACAACCACCAGGCGACGAGCCGTGGTTGCCTCGGTTTCCCGAAGCCAACCGCCCCACGAAGACAGATTTGTTGATGTCAGGGTCACGTGAACCGACTCCGCCGCCGTTCGAACTCGCCGTGACTGAACCAGCGGCGTCTCCCGCGGCACTAAGGACACATGGCGTCGCCAGCGCCCTGCCCCCTGCTCCGACATCTGCCGCGTTCACCACGCCCGTGCTGGCGCCAATAGCTTTCGTTCGTTTCTGCATCCAATATCCGGAAGACTGTAAAATTCATTCTCATGATCGGGATCAGACGCCAATATTGCTCACACAAACACGGCTGCTTGAGCTTTCAAAAATAAATCGCAACATCAACGACTCAATCAAGCCAAAGGCAAACCTTGGAGGCGTCGTCGCCGAAGCGTGGCTTGTGTCGCCGGCCCATGGTGATTGTAACGACTATGCCGTCACAAAACGTCATGAACTGCTTGCGCGCGGATGGCCTTCGCGCTCATTGCTGTTAGCCGAAGTACAGCTCGATTCCGGCGAACATCACCTTGTACTCATTGTCCGAACGCGCGACGACGATCTGGTCCTCGACAACTTGAATTCGGACGTTCGGCCGATTTCCCAGATCACATATCGATGGATTCGCGCGCAGCAAACGGACAATCCAAGATTTTGGTCCACGATCATAGTCAGGCGACCTGATCGAATCGCAATGACCCGGAGCCACCTCGGCGGCGAGCTACATTGAACGGTTGGAAGACGCACAAACGCAGCTGAGGTTCTACGGGTTGCGCAGAGATGAAACAGTCAAGTCGCACGGTAAAATATACAGTTTGAGATCCACAAAAAGTCGGCTCTTTTTGGTCTCGGTTCGGGTCGCGAGATAGAAACCGACCTTGTCCGTACCGTTGTCCATTCTCCTTGATATCTGGACCTCGTCCTGTGGCACAAACAGGCCAAGTTGCCGCCAGCGAGCATCGATGGGAATTTGCTGCCCCCTGCTCTTTACGGACCCATCCACTCCGGTAACGGTTATTTTCGGGTAGCCCCGTTCGTGGTGGCACTTTCCATCTCGCCACACTTCCTGGTCCGCTGACCCCTTGCCCAGGTCAAATTCGGAAACGGTCGCCGGAACGATGCCGAAGAAATTGGCTTCTCGCGAATGAGCGGAAATTCTCAGTTTGACGGAAAGCTTTGCACTGACTGCTTCACCACCGGCCTGTGTCAGTAGTTGCGAGGCGGGATCAGACCTGACGGCGAGATAGAGAACATGTTCTATGCCGCGAGCGTTCGCGACGACCGTTCCGGTTGAATCGTCGGCCGCAACGCAAGTCGGTAAAGCGAGTACTGCACCAAAGGCTGCCAAAATCAGATTGAGCGATGACCAGGTCAGTGATTTGTGCATCAGGGTTTGCATGTCGTTTTCGGTAACATTTGCCTGTGCGACATCTATCAACAGCGGGAGATTCTCAGAAGAGGAAAGTTGTCAAGGTTTACTCGCGATGTCGTTCCCGAAAAACAAAAGAGGCCGCCGAAGCGGCCTCCACAAAATTTGGAGAGAATCAGGCCTCTCGCGCCCTAATTATACCCGTTGTATCCGGCATTGCCGCGATAGTAGCCGCCCGTCGGACCATAGTAATATTGGCCATAGTGGCGCCGACCCGGGGGGCCGATGTAGCAGCGGCTGCCATTGCAATCGTAGAAAGGCCCATAACCACCGTCGGGACCGTAGGGCCAGCCACCCCAAAACCACCCATAATCGGCGTAGTAGCGCGACGGTCCAGGAGGCGGAGGTGCAACGACCGCAGCCGGAGGCGCCTTGTAGACCAAATCCGCGGCATTGGCGGAACCGCCCACACAAATTGGCGATAAAGCCATCAAGCAAACCGCGATTACCCCCTTGCGCATCGAATCCTCCTGCATATTGCCCGAATACGGAGGTTACAGGCTGGAGTGACGTTTTGCCATAGCTCCGGCTCAAAAACCGACCCGATTCAGCCCGATTTTGGGGGAATGCGGCACAATGGCCACTGCATTACGGGCCAAATGGGGTCCGATTCAACGCAAATCGAAGCGATCCGGGAGGCCTTTGGACGGCGTAGTCACGCCTTGTGAGTTTTCAGCCTTTGATTGCCCGGGGGATCTCGATCAACGCCGGAATTTCGCTTGAAACAGTCCAGCAACTCGCGGTTGAGGCGTTGAGTGAGCGGATGGCGGTCGATGGCACGGCGCTCGTATTCGTCAGGCTCATCCATGTTTTTGCCGCTCATAAGCTCCTCGGTCATCTCGCCCACCTGGGAACACCAGTTTAGGCGCCCGAGCATGAGCCCAGCAATCTGACGTGCTGAGTAACCTGACCGAGTAACGTTAAGACAGGGCCCACCGAACGGCCGCCGCACCAGGTCCTTCGGCACCTACATAGGCCGGCGAGCAGACATCCGTTGGGGACGTGCTTGGGATGCGCTGTCGCTATTGCCAAACAGCTGCAAGCCGCTGCGTTTGCGGGCCAGCTTCCAGTAACAACGGATACGCCGGAAAGGAGCCCGCCCATAACGAACGCGCAAGCCCAGCTCAAACAAAGAAGTTTCCTCATCCACCGACATACGCCGCAGCAAAAACTGATCAGTTCCAAGGTCATTCAGGCCTTCCTCGACGGTGAAGGCCATTTTGAATCGATCCTGAACGCATGCGCGAACGGTCTGATTGTGACGTCCGTATGGATAGGCAAACGAGACTACCGGCGAGCCAACTATTGATTCCAGATCCTTCTTGCCGCCGTCGATTTCTTCGACGAGGGCCGTACCTGAAAGTGAGGTCAGGTCGGGATGCGAACGACTGTGGGCCCCAAATTCAACACCTCGTGTCGCCCAATATCGGATCTGCTCTTCGTTCATAAGGGGATGACCGGTTTCATCCCATGAATTGGTTCCACCCAACCGCCGTGTCACAGCAAATACACTTGCGCTAAATCCATAGCGCTGCAAAATTGGTAAGGCGTACTTTGCAAGGTCGGAATAGGCATCATCAAAGGTCAGCAGTACGGGTTTGGGAGGGAGTTCTGCTCCCTTTTCGCACCACCGGAGCCAGTCTGATGGAGTGATCCCAGTGTATCCGTGTCGAGAAAGCCACCGGACCTGCTTTTCAAACCGGCGAGCAGAAATAACCAGATGTGCCGGCAAAGGACCAGGTTCAGGACCGACGTAATGGTAAAGCAAAACAGGAAGGCGGACTCCGAATTCACGATTGAAAATATCAATCGAGCCTGCTTCGCGCACCGCGCCGCGGAGAAACTCTATTCGGTTGCGTACATTGTGTAAGCGCTTTGCAGCAGCACGCAAAGGCGGTATCCCGCGTGCCCGATCAGCAATCTCAAAAAACGGACGAAGCAGAGGTGCCAACGACACGGGCGACCGCATCAGAGCTTCACCGACCAGGCGCTTGAATACTGAGTCCTCGCCGAACGCGAGCGTCGAGTACCGTCTGTAGATAGGGTGAGCTCGACACAACAGAACCTGACTTCGTCCGTTCCACATTCCGTTTTCAACGACTGTGTGGGCGGATTTTACATTGATGTGAAAGGCCACTGCCTTGGGCTCATATCGAAATTCTACACCTGATTCCAAAAGACGAAGTCCCAGCTCAATGTCTTCCAGTGAACGAAAAAACCTGTCGTCGAACCCGCCACTCTTCTCCAAAGTCGAACGAGCTAATGAAGTGTTTGAGCACACCATCGTCTCGTCGGGTGATTTGGTTTTGTCTTGCGTTGACAAGCGACTGAGCAGGTCATTGCTGTAGTCTTGGAACATATCTGTAACGAGAGTCTTGGGGCTTTCGGGAGCAATCGGGACCGGCCCAAATACCACGACAGATTTCGAGTTTCGGTGGGCATCCAGATGCTGCGACAGCAACAACGGATTGCACAACATGTCGTCATCGAGAAACAGGACTATGTCTCCGACGGCCGACCTCCACCCCACATTTCGTGCGGTTGCTTGTCCGCGGTTTGGCTGTTCAATAACCCGGAATGCACATGAAGGTTTGAGTTTACGCAAGAACTCTGCCGTACCGTCCGTCGACCCATCAACAACAACGATGACCTCAAACGCGCTTGCTTCGAGCTTTTGAGTAAAAATAGAATCGAGCGTGCGTGCTAAAACGCTCTTCCGATTATACGTCGGAACAACAACTGAAATTTTTTTATTGGAAGGCATGAAATTCTACGCCTGTTCGCACTTCCATATACCTGAAGATATCTCTGCCGTGGGTGCCGTTTTCGTGAGGTCTACTGAGGGTGCTTAACGCCGATCAATTCTGACGGCAGCGTTTTGATAAATTGTTAATACTTGTAAGCGACCCACACCGGAGTACGGCAGAAAGCGCGCATTTCCTCGGCAAATGCGTGAATCAGGGTAAATCGTAGGCCACCGACGTCCCGCAGGCACGTTCCGGTGGTTCGTCAGATCCCGCCGGAGCGGAACGCCAAAAGTCAAAGAGTTACGACGCTCGTTTCCTGACAACAACGAACGGCTCTCGTGGGCCGTCTTCGATCGATTGAATGACGTCAGGTTCGCGCAGAAGATTTTCAAAATATTCGATAGTTTTAACCAGCCCTGCTTTCAACGACGTTGTTGGTTTCCAATCGAGAACCTTCCGCGCTTGTGAAATGTTCGGTTGCCGCTGGCGGGGATCGTCTTGTGGCAACGCGCGATGGACAATTCTCGAGCGCGATCCTGTTAGATCCCTGACGGTGTCGGCCAGCTGTAACACCGAGAATTCAACCGGATTGCCAAGGTTCATCGGACCAACAATGTCATCTGAGGAGTTCATCAGACGAATCAATCCATCAACCAGGTCGTCGACGTAGCAAAACGAACGAGTCTGCGAGCCATCGCCGTACAGCGTAATATCTCGCCCAAGCAACGCCTGAACGATGAAATTTGAGACCACGCGCCCGTCATGCGGATGCATGCGCGGGCCATAGGTGTTGAAAATGCGCGCGACTTTTATGCGCAGTTGGTGCTGACGCCAGTAGTCAAAGAAAAGCGTTTCGGCGCAGCGCTTGCCTTCATCATAGCAGGAGCGAGGCCCAATCGGGTTGACGTGACCCCAATAGTCCTCACTTTGCGGATGCACATTGGGATCGCCATAGATCTCGGACGTCGACGCCTGGAGGATTTTTGCCCTCACCCGCTTCGCCAACCCCAACATGTTGATGGCGCCATGCACACTCGTTTTGGTCGTCTGCACCGGATCACGTTGATAATGGATCGGCGACGCCGGACACGCCATGTTGTAGATCTCATCGATCTCAAGATAGATCGGGAATGTGACGTCGTGTCGAATCAGTTCAAAACGTTTTTCGCCCAGCAAATGCTCGATGTTGCGCCGAGCACCGGTGAAAAAGTTATCGAGGCAGATGACTTCCGCCCCCTGTGCGATGAGACGATCGCAAAGATGCGACCCTAGAAATCCAGACCCTCCGGTCACGACAATTCTTTGCTGAAGATGCATAGGCCTGGCCATCCGCCGATGATGTCTCGTCGGTACCAACTAAAGCTGCCGAATTTGATTGTCACGCAGACCCTTCGCGTAAGGTGAATGGCTTGCGGAAGCTCACGCCGCTCAACCAAATCCCGCGTCGTGTCTGTAAAATAGAGCCGGCCGCACTGTCCGCAGCCAGCTCTCGGCCTCGACGTTTACCTGTGCTTTGCGCGCGTGGTATCTTACTTTAGCCTGAATCGAGTCGGAGCTTGGTTAAGAGAAATTTGCATTTGGGGACGGCAATGCAGCAGTTTCTCGTTTGGGCGGGCGTATTTTTCGCACCTTCGATCTTGTTCGTGGCTTGGCTGCTGTGGCGGACATCAGGCCCACAGCACAGCGCTTCGCTTGTCAGAGCGGTCGATACTGCTGATCTCGACTGACATCGGCGCGGGTCTCCTGCCTCACACCATCACCGCGCTATTAGTGACCACCCTCCTGACTTTTCCATAAGCTATTAAAACTCTTTGGTTAATTGCGGGAATGTGTTCTGACGCGTCTTGAGCAAAGACACCTAGCATCAAAGCCAAAAACGATTAGAGTTTTGTCTGGTGCGCGAAGGAGTGTCCGTATGGGTGCATTTGTCAGGGTCTTGGTACCCTCGCTGCTTTTTGCCGCATTGGCGTTCTCGGCTCATGCTCAATCCGGGATCTCGGCCGAGCTCGCAAAAAAATGTCGAGAGCAAGCCATAAAGGCCTATCCGACTCCGAAAGCCGGAACCAAGGCGCAAGGCGTGGAGAAATCCCAGCGAGACGCTTTTCAGGCGTGCGTCACCAAAGGCGACGACAACAACAAAAAATAGGTTGAAATACCGGGCCGTCGCGTCAGGCGACGCTAGTCTTCAGCGTGAGTAGGCCCAGCCCGAGTCGGTGTATCCACCCCAGTAGTTCTCGCCGCCCCACGGCCCGTAAGCACCATAGAGTGGCGTGCAGGTATAGCTACCATCCGGGCATGTACGCGTACAAACAGGGTGCCAATTGCAGCCGTTTGGACCACATCGCCAAATCTGCAGGCAATACCGGTTGCTTGCGTATCGGCGGCCTGTCGAAACGTCCGCGTCCGCGGCTCTGGCACTGACGATCGTCGTCACGCCAGCGAGAGCAATTATGGCGACCGCCGCCGCCGTTGAAAGGATTTTGGACATCAGCCCCTCCGAATAACCAGCATCTAAGCCGAAAATGCCCCGAATGCCAAACGCTTTAGAGGCGGAATCTGTGTGCTAGCAATGACTTTACAGGCCAGACGCTGTAAAATTCGGCCGATTAGCCAAAAATCCGCAGTGTTGAGCTTTTTATGCAACACGCGGGCCCGCGCCGGAACACGATGAGCCCATCCCTGCCCTCGTGCTTTGGCCGGGCCAGCCTTATCTCCCGGTCCTCGGCCGAATCGGTGGAAGCGCGGCAGACGTGAGAAAACCCGACCTGCGGCCAAGTGTTAGCCATACCGCGCAGAATTGGCTCGGGGTGGCCGCCGGCACCGCTCTCACCAACTATAATGGGGAAAGGTGCCCCATTTCGCATTCAGGACATGGTGTACCCGAAATTGGCAATCGATCGGAGCGCGACAATGGCGACAGGCAAGATCTTCACTGAATGGGACGAGACCCATTCCGATCTTTGGAGTCAGCAGCCGATCCGGCTCGACCATGACATGCACAATTCGCCGGCGTTTTCGACGGAGGCGATTGAAAATTTGATCGAAAGCTATCCGCGCGAGCACTACAGCCTGGTCAAGACTGGCGCCAAAGGCTCGAGCCGCGTCTGGCGCGAGGGCGATATCGGCAATCTCAGCGGTCGCCAGGTTATCGAAGCGATCTCGCGCGGCGGACTCTGGCTCAACATGCGCAATGTCGGATCGGTCGATAAGCGTTTTCGCGAGCTGATCGACCAAATGTTCGAGGAACTTGCAGCAAAAATTCCTGGACTGGACGTATCCGATCACCAGGAAAGCATTCTGGTCTCGTCGCCGGACGCGCAGGTTTATTATCACGCCGATTTGCCGGGCCAAGGCTTGATCCAGATCGCCGGCCGCAAGCGTGTTTATGTCTATCCGAATACACCGCCGTTCATTCGGCACGAGAACCTCGAAGATATCGCGTTGTTCGATATCGAGGTCGATGTTCCCTACAAGGAGTGGTACGACGCCCACGCCAAGATTCTCGAGATCGGCCCCGGTCAGATGCTCAGCTGGCCAATGAACGCGCCGCATCGGGTGGAAAATCTCGGCGACCTCAGCATTTCGATGACGTTCTCCTACGGCAATGAGGAAATCCGCCGCGCCGGGATCGTCAATCTTGCCAACGGCATGCTGCGCCATCGCTTCGGTTACCAGCCGAAGAGCCGTAGCCTGCATGGACCGTCTTTCCATGCGAAGAGAGTGTTGCAGAAATTGCTGCGCAACGGAAAATGGCTGCGGAAAGAGCGCCACGTACGCCGTCCAATCGACTTCCGTCTTGATGGCGATCAGCCTGGCAAGATCGTCGATCTGCCGCAGGCGGCCTGAGCGCGCGAGGCTTATTTCGGTGCTGGCTGTGACCGCAGGAACATTCCACGCGGGGGAGAAGGTCCGGGGATGTACCTTCCGTGTTGAGTTCACCGCCGACTGGAAGCAGGCGGCGCTCCGCGGAATTGATATTGCGCCATCCACTCCGTTCCAGCGTCCACAATGGTTCGACGCCTGGTATAGCGCTTTCGCGGGCACCGTCACGCCGCTGATTGCAATCGTCACCGATGCCACGACCGGTGAATCCGCGATGGTATTGCCGTTGATCGTGCGGCAGTACCAGGGTCTGAGAATTGTTGAATTCGCGGACTGCGAACTCACCGACTACAATGCACCACTGCTCGGCCCGGCCGCCCCATGCGACGCCCAAACGGCGCGCGCCTTGTGGCGCGATCTCTTGACGGCGCTGCGTCAAGCTCCCGGCGGTGCCGATCTCCTGCGCTTCCGCAAGATGCCGTTTGATCTCGGTGACCGACCGAATCCGTTCGCGCTGCTCGATGATTCCGGCCCGTGCGCGTCCAACGGCAACATCGTCACCACCGGTGACGACTACGATGCCTGGCGCTACACACTGGAAAGGCCGGTGCGCAAGGAGCTCTTTCCAGCACATTGGGATCCTAAGCTTAGAATTCCACGTGGACAAGTTGTCGCG
>JADMIO011096036.1_pt1 | contig 19949 bp, 20 predicted proteins | sample 8958161 | NCBI WGS metagenome assembly JADMIO01 (sample SAMN16585339, study PRJNA669376) | soil metagenome | isolation source: Crop rotation soil | place: USA: Cullars Rotation, Alabama | collected 2011
GATTGCGGCCTCAAGACTCGCACCTGGGAGGAAACGAGCACCGCCTTGAAAAGAATGGTTGCAGCGGCGCGCAACATGCGTGCTCGTCTGCAAGCTCGCGAACTGACCGAGCAATCGGTCTGAGGCGAGGAGTAGTTTGCAGGAAAAGCAGTTAAATCGTGGTGGGTATACGATTGTTCGGTGGAGCGCTTATTGATCCGATTGACCGGGTTTCGGCTCTCACGTGCCGACATACTGACGGATAGCAGACCTACTTATATAACGTAACGGAACTATGCAACCTCTTCTCCAATAAGGAGAGCGACGGATTCTCCGCTTGATCGGTCTGAAGTCTCCAGTGCCTTCACGAGCTTTGTTTCCAGATGGATCAGCGTTTTTGGATCACTAAGAGGTTGCCCGGTAACGAGGAAGGTATCTTCGGCGCGGTCCCCAAGGGTGTTTATTCGCGCACTGTGTACATCCACGCCGAATTGCACCAGTACTTGCGCGACGCGGGATAGAAGTCCTGCCTGGTCACCAGCAACAATCGAAAGGATGTAGAACATGCCTTTTTCATCCAGCTCGATGTCAACCTCCGGCTTCATCGGAAAGTGCTTGACTTGCCTGCTCAGGCGGCCACGCACTGGTGGTTGCAATGGTTCGCGTTGCTCCAGTTGCCGGGCAAGCTCATGCTCTATGTAGCCTGACATATCGCGGTGGCGCTCCACGAGGTCGAGAGAGTCGAGTACCAGGAAAGTATCTAGGGCATACCCATAGCGCGTCGTGTGAATTTTTGCCTGCACAATGTTGTAATCGATATGATCGAAAAATCCACAGATACGCGCGAAGAGATCTTTTTGGTCAGCGATATAGACCAGCACCTCGATTCCCGATCCGGACGGTGCCAGACGTGCCCGCACGATCGGCAGGAGTGGCTTGACGTGCTGCCGCAGGTGCCGCGTGTGCCAAGCGATTTCTTCGGGCTCGTGCAGGAGAAGATAAGTCGAATCGAGCGCGGACCACAGCCGGTCGTGCGCCTCCCGAGGAATTCCGTCTGGTTGCAGCAACTCCAGAGCCGCGTTCTTGCGGTTGCGTAAAGCCGTTCCGGCATCCGTTGCGTGTCCGCTCAACCTCCGCCGTGTTGTCCAGAACAGATTCTCGAGCAGCTTGGCCTTCCAGGCATTCCATACTTTGGGGCTGGTGCCGCGGATATCCGCGACGGTGAGCAGATAAAGGGCAATAAGGCGGCGCTCGTTCGCCACGCGGCTGGCAAAGTCCTCAATCACATTCACGTCGGATATATCTTTTTTTTGCGCCGTCATCGACATCGCAAGGTGATTTTCCACCAGCCACGCCACCAGCTCGACATCTTCGGAGAGCATGCCGTGCTGGCCGCAAAACCTCCGTGCATCCTCCTTGCCCAGCGCTGAGTGGTCTCCGTGACGGCCCTTTGCAATATCGTGAAACAGTCCGGCGAGATAAAGCACTTCAGGTCTTTCAAAATTAGTGATGAGCTGGGTGCACAGCGGGTATTCATGCGCAAATTCCGGCGCCATGAAACGGCGAAGATTCCTGATGACCATCAGAATATGTTCATCAACGGTGTAAACATGGAACAGGTCATGCTGCATCTGTCCGATGATGCGCCCAAACGCAGGCAAATAGCGTCCCAGGATTCCGAATCGGTTCATCAGCCGCAGTTCGCGGGTCAGTCCGCGAGGCTGACGCAGGATTTGCATGAACATCTGGCGATGGCGCGGTTCGCGCCGGAATCTTGAATCGATGAGTCCCGCCGCGCGCCACATGGCACGCAGGGTCGAAGCGCTGCGCGCTTTCAGCTCCGGGTTCTGCTGCAGCAGCAGAACACTCTCGAATATGGCTCCGGGATCCTCACAGAAAATGTTCTCGTGGCGCGCTTCGAGAAGTTGACCTCGTTTCTGGAATCGCTCATTGATGATAACAGGCGCTTCGCTCGTATTCGGAAACAGCTCAGCATGGATTGTCACCAGAAGGATCGTATTGATCTGCCTGACGCCCCGTGCTGCGCGATAGTAGCGTTGCATCATCACCTCATCGGCGCGCCGGGGCGGTTTTGCGGCTATCCCAAGCTCATCGGCAAGGGGAGTCTGATAATCAAATACAAGGCGATCCTCACGTCTTCCGGAAAGATAATGAAGACAAATGCGCAAGTCTCGCAAAACCATTTCATGGCGTTGCGCAAGATGTGCCTCGTGTTGAGTGATAAACCCACGTTTAGCAAGATCACGCCAGGATTTTCCAAGCCCCGCGGCTCGGCTGACCCACAGGATGTTTTGCAAATCCCGCAGGCCCCCAGGCCCCTCTTTCAAGTTGGGCTCCAGGTTATATGTTGCGCCCCGGTATCTACCGTGACGCTGTTGCTGCTCAAGCTGCTTGGCGGCGAAAAACGCGTCGGCTTCGAGATTCGCCAGCATCTCCCTCGAAAATTCCTTGAACAACTGGCGAGATCCGGCAAGTTGGCGGGCTTCCAGGAGGCTGGTCTGAACGGTTATGTCTTTCGCTGCTTCTTCAACACATTCCGTAACGGTGCGAACGCTATGCCCGATTTCCAGGCCAATGTCCCATAAAAAGCGCACCCAGTGTTCCAGCCGCATCCTGGTCTCGGTATCCAGTTGGCCGCCCGCGCCTTCCATCCCGGGGAGTAGCACCAGCAAATCGATATCGGAGTGAGGAAACAGTTCTGCGCGGCCATAGCCGCCTACTGCTATCAATGCGACAGAGTCAGGCATCGACATGTCGCGCCACGCCGTACACAGGGTTTTATCGATCAGCCTGGCGTGATCCCTCAGCAGGATCCGACCATTGCGAGTTTCGCAATAACGCTGGCGCAACAGCGCTCGGCCTTCGAGCAGCTCCGTCCTCACAGTCTCGATGAGCAGTGGGCCTTCAGGGGGGCTGGAGAGGGCCATTTTCAGGCACGAAAGGCAGGCTTTGCCGGAGCTCCTGCCGAGAGCGTCAGCACCTCGTACCCGTTATCCGTCACTAATACCGTATGTTCCCACTGGGCGGAAAGACTGTGATCCTTGGTTACAATGGTCCAGCCATCAGCCATTTGTCTTATAGCAGCTTTACCGGCATTAATCATGGGTTCCACCGTGAAAATCATTCCTGCCTCAAGTGTTAGTCCGGTATTGGCTTTTCCATAGTGAAGCACCTGTGGCTCTTCATGGAAGCTCGTCCCGATGCCGTGACCGCAGAATTCCCTTACAACGCTGTACCCGTGTTTTTCGGCAAATTCCTGTATCGCGTGGCCGATATCTCCCAATCGCTTTCCCGGCTTGATCTCCTCGATCCCGCGCCACATCGATTCATAGGTGATGTCGCACAGCCTTCTCGCCGGAATTCCGGCTTCACCGATGTAATACATCCGGCTCGTATCTCCGTGATACCCGTCTTTAATCACAGTAACGTCTATATTAAGAATGTCCCCGGATTTAAGTTTTTTTTGACCCGGTACCCCATGACACACCTGATGGTTGACAGAGGTGCAAATTGACTTCGGATAAGGAGGATATCCGGGTGGCGCATAATTAAGCGGAGCAGGAACGGTGTGCTGGAAATCGACGATATATTCATGGCATAGCGCGTCAAGCTCGTCGGTAGTAACTCCGGGCTTGACGAAGGGAGCGATGTAATCCAGAACTTCTGAAGCCAGCTTCCCTGCGATTCGCATTTTCGCGATTTCGTCAGGAGTCTTGAGAGGCACCCTCATAAATTAATTTCTGAGTAGGAACGAGGAGGTATGATGGGGGCTGAGAGGGTGTATTGCAAGACCACCGACTGGAATTCATGAGCGGACGAAGAAAGCGGTCCGGTGTCTTCAATAGTAGATGAAAATTACGTAGCCTTTCGGCACCTCTATCTTGCAGTTGGCTGAGTCTCGCTACAGCCCATTGTCGCCGAGGCTAGCATGGAATATTCTTGAGCTCGCTTGCTGGGAACTCCTCTTTTAATTCCGTCATCTTCTCGACGACGCTTTGCGCAGGATCGCTGATTACGAATCTCACTTGCTCCAGGTTTCGCGCTCCAATAACCGCTGATCGCACTCCCTTGCTCCTTAAGCCGGTCAAAAAGGCCTGGGCATCCGCTATGTTGGGAAAGAATCCCATTGATATCGCATTGTTCCATTTGCTGTTATCCAGAACCGGGGTGATCCCTGTCACTCCAAGATTTTGCAGCTCTCCCATTTTACGTTCCAGGTGAGATTTACTGTTTAATGGGGGTATGTGCACCCAGAAGACAGGGATCTTTCCGATCTCCTGCCGCTGCACCTTGTCGTCAAGTTGCTCCCTTGCAAGCGCCGCCTCTACAGGTTGAAGATTTGTCTCGATAAAGTTCCCCCATTGAAGGCAGCTGGTTGCAGCAGGGGCAGGCTTGATTTTCTCCGGATGCAACTCGGTAGGTAATTGAAGGGCGGGAACTGCGTTGGATTTAAAGTGGATAAACGCTGCAATCGCAACATTAAAAACCAGTAAAAGAAAGAACAATATTTTCATACCCTGAATTTTATTATTTTTTACAAGGGCTTCTCTTCTTTATAGCAAAATACCGCCAGTTTTCCTGGTTTTTACCCCTGCCGCGATAACCGGTCTGGCGGCCTTCCCATGCTTGATTCGTGTTTTATAGATTTACAAAAATTTACAAAAATGGTGGAAAACCGAATTTATCCATTACTCTCGGTGCATACCTGCCCTTGCCGGTGCGATTGGAAGGTTATATGTCTGCTCGTCGCTGAGGACCGTGTAATCACTTTACTGTTGTGGCCCAGCCACTGTCTTGGTAAAATACAATGTTAACGGCATGGTTATAATTTTTCCCCGGAGCATCAGGATGCATCGCATGAAACTGGTTTCGAGCATGGTGGTATTGGTTGGATTGACCACATCCACTCCTATTTTCGCCGAGAATGCTGCGGGGATTGCCAAGACAAAGGGTGACGCTGCGAAGGGTCAACAAATCGCCACCCAAGTATGCGCCGCTTGCCACAACGCCGATGGTAACAGCCTTATTCCAACCAATCCTGCGCTGGCTGGGCAGCATGCCGAGTATATCACCAAGCAACTGGAGAATTTCAAATCTCAGGATGGCAAGCCCGCCGAGCGGCCGAGTGCAGTAATGGGCGCGATGGCCGCTCCCCTGTCGGAAGAGGACATGAAAAATCTGGGCGCATATTACGCCCAGCAAACTCCGAAGCCAAGCGGGGCGAAAGACAAAGCTCTGGCAGAACAGGGTGAAAAAATATATCGTGGGGGCAACCTCGAGACAAGCGTTCCAGCATGCTCCGCTTGCCATTCCCCCAATGGGGTAGGCATTTCGCCCAACTATCCCCGCGTGGCAGGGCAACATTCAGAATATGTACTGGCGCAGCTACGGGCTTTTCGTACTGAAGAACGCACACGGGATCCCAACAATGTCATGCACATGATTGCATCACGGATGAGCGAGAAGGAAATGCGTGCGGTTTCCGAGTTCATTTCCGGTTTGCGCTGAACCGAGATCACCGGACAGATTAATCAAGACCGCCTTCAAAAGCCCGTTGGGCTGCATCCAAGGTATCAGCAACATCCGTTTCGCTATGCGCTGCGGAAACGAATCCCGCTTCGAATGCTGATGGCGCAAAGTATATACCTTGCTGAAGCATTGCGTGAAAGAAGTGGTTGAATGCATTCCGGTCGCAACTCATAACCTCGGCATAACTTGATGGCAATTCGTCGCTGAAATAGAGCCCGAACATTCCACCCACGGCCTGGGTACAAAATTCAACACCTTGTTTCCTTGCCGCAGCGGAAAGCCCACCGGTAAGCTGAAGGGTTCGTGCTGCGAGCTTCGCATAGAAGCCTTCTGCTTGCACGAGTTTCAATGTTGCCAGCCCTGCAGCTACCGCGACGGGATTACCTGAGAGCGTACCTGCCTGGTAGACAGCCCCAACAGGAGCCAGGCATTGCATAATGTCTCGTCTGCCGCCAAAGGCAGCCATTGGCATACCCCCACCGATGACCTTCCCAAGCGTCGTTAAATCCGGCTTGATCCCGTAAAGCCCCTGGGCGCACTTTAACCCCACGCGAAAGCCCGTCATGACTTCGTCAAAGATCAATATCGCCCCATACAGGGTGCAGAGCTCGCGTAGCTTTTCGAGAAAGCCAGGCTTGGGTATAACGAGGTTCATGTTTCCTGCAACGGGTTCGACAATGACTGCCGCAATCTCGTCACCAAACCGGTCGAAGGCCTGTTCTACACTTTCAACATTGTTAAAATCGACCACAACGGTACTCGAGGCAGTCTCTTCCGGAACACCGGCGGAGCTTGGATGGCCGAATGTAAGGGCACCCGAACCGGCCTTCACGAGAAGCGCGTCGTCATGGCCATGGTAGCAACCTTCAAACTTGATGATACGGTTCCTTCGGGTATACCCGCGCGCAAGCCGGATGGCACTCATCCCTGCTTCCGTCCCGGAACTCACCAATCTTACCTGCTCAATCGACGGGACAAGCCGACAGATAAGCTCGGCTATTTCAAGCTCGGCTTCTGTTGGAGCGCCAAAGGTCAGACCGTTTCCTGCCGCCATCCGTACTGCCTCGACTACCTCCGGATGTGCGTGGCCCAGAACCAACGGACCCCAGGAACCGACGTAATCAATATAAGCTTTGCCGTCTACATCCCAGACATGCGAGCCTTTTCCGCGGTGGAAAAATACCGGTGTGCCCCCGACGGATTTGAAGGCGCGAACCGGTGAATTGACGCCGCCTGGGATATATTGCTGGGATTTTTCAAACAGTTGTTGATTACGTGAGGTCATGGGGCGGCTCGTGCTAATGAGAAAGATTATTGCGTTGCGTGAATAATCGGGCTAAGGTCTCGGCTTCCGACTGAACGTCCGAGGCGGCGAATACAGCGTGGCTTACCGCGAGGCCGTCGGCGCCCTCGTTTATAAGTTCCATTCCGCTCTTCGTTGTTATGCCGCCGATCGCCACAACCGGGACGCCCAACAAGGCTTTTGCTTCCCGTAGCAATTCCTTCGTTGCCGCTACGGCATGCGGCTTGGTCGTTGAAGCAAAAAAAGCGCCGAACGCCACATAATCCGCCCCTTGGCGCTCCGCTTCCAACGCCTGCTCCAGATTGTTATAACAGGAAGCGCCAATGATTTTCCCGGTTCCCAGCTTACGTCTCGCATGAGCGACGGGAGTATCATCGAAGCCCAGATGAACGCCATCTGCATTGACCTCGATGGCGAGGTCAAGATGATCATTGACTATCAGAGGGACGCGAAATTCCCGGCAGAGAGAGGCAAGCGAACCCGCCTGCTCCAGTCTAAGTGCTTCATTTGCACTTTTGTTGCGATATTGGAGCAGTCGTGCTCCTCCGACGAGCACCTGCCGCGCCATCTGGATCAAGGCAGAGGTGTCGGCGACATCCGGCGTAATTGCATACAAGCCTTCAATTCGAGGCCATCTCATTTGACCCTGATTGCGTCCGGTCCGTTTGCCTCGTCGCGCGCCCAGAACAATCTGTCCGGCAGATATTGGCCCATACCGGGACGAAAGCCGGCCTTTAGCGATTGCCAGGTATATTCCTGGGCTTCATATACACCTTCAGCGACCGGCAAGCCATTGGCAAGCCCTGCTGCAATGGCCGACGCGAGCGTGCAGCCCGACCCGTGGAAGGAACCTTCCAACCTGCGCCACGAATCGGTCCGTACCACGCCGCTGGTTCCATATAGATTGTTGATCACCTCGGACGTATTTTCATGAGTTCCGGTGATAAGCACGTATTCGCAGCCCATTTGTAGGAGCCGATCGGCGCACAGTACGAGGTCTGTCAGATCACTTTCATCGTCGTCATCCTGCGCGAGACGGCGTGCCTCAAGGCTGTTAGGGGTGAGAATGGTTACCTGCGGGAGCAATAGTTCCCGCATTGCCATCACCATGTCATCACTCGCCAGTTCATCGCCGCGACCTGAAGCAAGCACGGGATCCAGCACCAACGGGATATTGGGATAGTCGGAGATGACTTCGGCAATGGCTGTAATGACTTCGACGCTCCCCAGCATTCCCATCTTGAATACGTGAACGGGCATGTCTTCGAGGACGGCCCGAGCCTGGTCGGCTACCCACTCTGGATCGATCGCCAGCACATCGTCGACCCCTGCAGTGTCCTGGATGGTAATAGCGGTAATCACGGATAATGGATGACACCCCATGCTCGCCAAGGTGAGAATGTCCGCCTGGATGCCTGCGCCGCCGCTGGAGTCGCTCGCCGCAAAAGAAAGTACAATGGGGGGTGGCTGAGACATGGATTCATACCGTAAAATGCCATTTTAACCCATATTACTCTCACTCATCATGCCAACAGCTGAAACGCGTGTTTACCGTTGCTACATGTGCCTGATTTGCGGCTTCATATACGACGAAGCCGAAGGGTCGCCAGCGGAAGGTATCCCTCCGGGAACACGATGGGAAGACGTACCAATGAACTGGACATGTCCCGAATGTGCTGCCCGCAAGGAAGATTTTGAAATGGTGGAAATCTAAAACGGAGAAGCCTGATGCGAATCCTCCATACCATGCTGCGCGTGGGAAATCTGGAGAAATCCATCGCTTTTTATGTAGATATCCTCGGGATGAAACTCCTTCGCAGCAAGGACTATCCCGATGGCAGGTTTACCCTTGCGTTTGTCGGATACCAGGATGAATCAGAGGGCGCGGTGTTGGAACTGACCCATAACTGGGATACCGACAGGTATGATCTCGGAACCGGTTATGGGCATATCGCGATTGAGGTGGATAACGCGTACCAGGCTTGTGACGACGTGAAAAAGCGCGGAGGGAAGGTTACGCGGGAAGCGGGACCAATGAAGCACGGGGCGACCGTGATCGCGTTCGTTGAAGACCCCGACGGCTACAAGATCGAGTTCATCCAGAAAAAGACCTCTTGAATGTTCTCAGAACTGATCAGTTCGAGCGTCATCACGCTTTTCCTGCCACATCAGGTATAACACGGCAACGCCGATAATCACGATCGGCAAAATAACATACAGACCGAGCGCATAAAGAGCCTCGTTTCCATGGTCATGAGGCGGGTTGGACGTTATTATTTTATAGCCATGAAACGTGCCGACTAAAAGGGTCAGGGCGAGTCCAGCGATTCTGCGATTGTGAAAAAGGATGCGCCCGGTTATTTGATTGAGAAAGTGCGCCGTGAAATAACCGATAAAGAAAATCGCGGTATAAAAGATCAAGGCGCCCATAGGTTCTTCGGATTTTACTGCTAATCATTACAAGGCTCCATTCGGGATCTTGCTTACTCCTTCACCGGAATCGGTGCGGGGTGATGCATGAGCGAGATTCTCGATGGCGCCAGCATAACATTCTGTCGAGATAAACCAAAAAGATGGCTTCTCTTCCTTTTAGCCTTCTCTTTTTTTAGCCTTTTCCTGCCTTATTCCCGTCAGGCGTTATCTCGTTGGGCGCCACCAATCGCACTTCATACTGCGGATAAGGTATATCAACTCCGCTTTTCCTGAACTCTGACCAGATTTCGATGTTAAGGTCAGAGCGCAGCCTCAGCACGCCGCCCTCCGGGTCTTCTACCCATATGATCAGCTCAATATTGATCCCGCTACCGGCAAATTCCTTGAGGAAGACAACGGGTTCAGGGTCACTCAATATGTGAGGACGTTTCCTTGCTGCTTGCAGCATGATATCCATTGCAACCTCAACGTTGCTGGAGTAACTGATCTGGAACAGCACTGTCAGACGGGTTTTCCGGTTCGAGTAAGTCTGACTGACGACTGTCGAGGTGATGAAAGTGTCATTGGGGATCAGCGCATCGCTGCCGTCATCGCTCTTGAGTACTACATAGCGGGTTGTAAGGGCGGTAACTTCCCCTTTCCGGTTATCGACAGTTACGACGTCGCCGATTCGTAGTGAGCGATCGAGCAGAATGATGAATCCGCTTATATAGTTACTGGCGATTTTCTGCAGGCCCAATCCCAGTCCTACCCCAAGCGCGCCGCCGAATACCGACAGAACGGTTATATCGACTCCAACCATGGGCAGGGCGATCAGCACACCCACGACAATCAGAACGGTGCGGCTGATTTTTGACAGAATGACCCTCTGGTTGATCTCCATTGTTCGCGATTCCATAATGCGGGATTCGAGCGAACTGGCAAGCCATAGGGCAAGCAGCATGCTGCCCGTAAAGGCAACGATCCCCTGAAGAATCGATAGCACGGAGAGGCGATGCTTTCCGATGTGAAAGGAAATTTCGTCGAGAAGCTCCAGGATTTCAGGCAACAAGCCGGTGATATGGAGCGCCAGGCCGATCCATATTGCCCAACCAATAAACCGCTCCCATGGATGCAGCCATTCCTGGCTGGAAAAAACCCTTCGCAGCAAATAGACGGTGACACGTATCAACGCGAGGGCGAATAGCAGGGGAACCGCGACATTCAGAAGATGGGTGCTATACCAATGGCCAAGTGCCCACCTGCCGATGACGAGCAGAACAAGGCCGAAGATAGGGAACATGAGGCGACTCATGCTTCGCGGACTGATATTGAGCGCGAGTCCCGCTGGTTCCCAGGATGCCGCCCGTGACGTCATACGTTTGGCTAGCTGCCTCTGCATGAGCCACGCAAATCCTATGCTGGCAAGCAAAACCGCCACTTGCCACAGCACGGTAATTTCACGAGCATTGTCGATCAGATTGCGAAGCAGACTGTGCAATTCACTTTCAGGTTGCATTGAGAATTCTCAGCATTTCTGCTTGCTACGGCGTATTGAATTGGGTTTTTTGGTACCGTTACAGACTTCCAGGGAATCTGGGCTACCGAAGCGGCAACCTCTGCCGTGCTAGGACGTCTGTCTCTATGCGGGGAAAAGCGCTATTCGCATCAACCGTAGTGCTCTTGCTGCCGTTCCGGTTGTCTGCACATCTTCTCCACCGTAAATCCCGGCAGAAGATGCGACCCCTATTGACTAATCAGCAAGGGGGAGAGATGCCTCTTCGTTTATGCTAACTCATGGTAGCACGCAGGCAGGGTCGATTGAGTGGAACACGGATTGAGACAGTTTCGCTGCAAGCGGCAAGATTCCCGTCAATAGTAGAAGAAATCAGGGCCGAAGAAGGTGAAGGAGGAACTCCCGCCTTTGCTTTTCGCGCTCCTATTTTACTGTTTGATCTCCATCGCTGCGGCAAAAAAACCGTCCGTCCCGTGAGAAGCAGGCGATAGTTGTAAAAACACGCCGGTATCGACGGGGATCTTTTGCTGTGCCAGTAATTCCGTGCTGTTTAGCAAGGAGAACTGCCTGTTATTCGCGAGGAAATCCTCCACGATTTGCTGGTTCTCCTCCGGCAAAAAGCTACAGGTCGCATAAACCAGCCTGCCCCCTGGCTTGAGCAGGTGAGCAGCAGAAGAGAGGATTGCCGCTTGCTTCTGTTTGAGTTCCTCTATGCTCCGCGGTGATTGACGCCATTTCAAGTCCGGATTGCGGCGCAGCGTTCCCAGACCACTACAGGGAGCATCTACCAGGACTCGATCTATTTTTCCAGTCAGGCGTTTCACCTTCTGGTCTTTTTCGTGAGCGATAAGCTGAGGAAAAAGGTTTGAGAGACCCGAGCGTTTGAGCCGCGGCTTCAAGTTATTCAGCCGCTTTTCCGATGTATCAAAAGCATAGATCCGCCCCTGCGAATGCATCATCGCCCCCAGCATCAGTGCCTTGCCTCCGGACCCCGCGCAGAAATCGACGACCATATCGCGCCGCTTCGGGGCAACCAGATATCCCAGCAATTGACTGCCCTCATCCTGGACTTCCACTTTCCCGCTCAGGAACAGTTCATGCCGGTTAACAGCCCGGTTGTCCGCCAGTCGTATCCCCACGGGAGAATAGGGCGTAGCGGCTGCAGCAATCCCGCTTTGCTGGAGCAGCGCAATGATATTCTCGCGATTTGCCAGAAGAGTGTTGACGCGTAAGTCGAGGGACGCATTTTGTTGAAATGAGCGCCCCAGTGCGAGAATGGCGCTTTCCGTCATGAACTGCCGCAGCTTTTCAATCAACCAGTCCGGGAGTTCCGCTCGTATCGCGGTTGGCTGAGATTCCTCTGGGATCGCCTTGAGGGTCGCCGCCCATTTTGCTTCGCGTTCGCTGACAAATGGCGTCACCTCCCGCAAATTAAGTCCGCCGAATTTGACGAGGTAGGCGATAAGCAGGGAGCGCGGCACAGGCTCTGGAATCATGCTTTCAAGAAAAAACCGGTGTCGAAGAATCCCGAATATGGTTTGAGCGATAAAAGCTCTTTCATCTGGACCAAGCTTCGGATTGTTCCGAAAGAAATTCCGCAATATCGCATCGGCCGGAAATTCCAGCGGAAGCACCGCGCGAAGAGCCGAGGTGGTGATATCGAGATAAGATGGGGTAAGGCGCAGCGGCTTGCTCAAAATATCGGGCGTAGGGCCACCATCAGGGAGTCGGCAGGAGACCGCGCGTAACAGGAAAGATGAATTATTGGAGTCAGCTCGAATTATTTTATCTGGAGTTGCCCCTGTTTCAAGCCGTTCGACGGCTCTCCGTAGCTGATATTCGTAACCATCTGATCGGTTACAATACCCATTTTTTCATGCGCAATAATACGTACGGGCAGCATATGGTGCTCGACGGCGAGCCAGATCTTCTTGTCGCGTCCGCCGTCCTCGTTCTTGTCCAATTGCTTGGTCAGAACAATGGTTTCAAGTTTTCCCATCGGGGTATCCAGTGTTTCCCTGTCCACAGCGTATCGCACCGATTCAAGTCGCTTACCGTCTGTTTCATGAAGCTGTATCACCTTGCCGTGAACAGGAGTGAACATGAAGCTGTATAGCACGCTCAACTTGTCCTGCGCATCCGCCGGGAGTTGTCTGTGTTCCTCCTTGCCTTTGTGCTGAAGCGTCAGTGATTTTTTGTCCCAATCGAATATGGCAACCTTGGGCAGTTTCTTTCCATGCTGATCAGAAAAGCGCGCGGGACGCAAGGCTCCCTTGGGTGTGACCGTTCCCTCGCTGTCTCTTACTACGTTATCCGGTTGAGTGAGCGCTAATAAGCCCTTGGCTCGCCCCTCGCTGTAAATGCTGTAGCTGCGGACGCCATTTTCCTGCTTGATTTCCACCGTGTCGTTTACCTCGCCTTCAAGGTTGCCCGCTGTGATCGAATAACTGATATCCACGCGCGAGGGGACGGTGCCGCGAGACGCAGGAAGAGCGGAGATAGCGGGGAAGGTCAGCCAAAAGAAGAGGACTGCAAGAAATTGTTTCATGATGATAATCCTGGTGAATATAACACCGAGCCATCAAGCTCGGCTTTGTTTATGTCCACACAATTATCGGAAAGTTTCAGCCGGTCTTCAACGAACCAGCGCACGGCTTCAGGATAAATGCGGTGTTCCTGTTCCAGTACCCGCGCCCCTAGGGTCTCCTCCGTATCGCCTGGCAATACGGGAATTGCGGCCTGGATAACGATCGGGCCACGATCCATCTCAGGCGTAACGAAGTGCACAGTACAGCCGTGGATTTTAACGCCTTCCTGCAATGCCCGCCGGTGGGAGAAGAGGCCGGGAAAAGCGGGCAGCAGCGAGGGGTGAACATTTAACAATTTGCCTTGATAGCGGCTGACGAGATCGTTATCCAAAATATGCATGAATCCCGCGAGCGCAATGACGTCAGGAGTATAACCCTCGATCGTATTCGCTAACGCATCGTCGAATGCACGCCTGTCGGGGTATGACCGTTGATCCACCGCTACGGTTTCAATTCCATGCTTTTTGGCGATTGCCAGGCCGTGTGCGTTGGGTCGATTGCTGATTACTGCGCTTATTCTTGCAGGAAGCTTCGCTTCGATCAGCGCCTGCATGTTGCTTCCACGGCCTGAGATCAAGATAACAACGGACTTCAATTGTCAGCGCGGGAACCGCTTGCGTTTCCCTTCATTCAATGACTGCTTGAGGTGAATTTGCAACGCGCGGCTCAATCCGGCCGATGCGCCAAGCGCTCTCTCCGGAAGATTGCAACAGCGTCAGCGCATCATCGGCGAATTCTTTTGCTACGATGAGCACCATGCCGATCCCGCAATTGAAGACCCGGAACATTTCCTGATCAGCTACGTTACCCTGCTGCTGGAGCCAACGGAACAACGGGGGCATAGGCCATGAACTCAGGGTTAGCACCGCCGCCAGGTCATCCGGCAAAACACGCGGAATATTCTCTATCAGTCCACCCCCGGTTATATGCGCCATGCCCTTTATCGGAAGATGTTTCATCAGCTCGAGTATGGGTTTTACATAAATGCGCGTCGGGGTCATAAGGACGTCAATCAGCGCTTTTCCGCCGAAATCCGCCGAGAGGTCGATATTATTTGTTTCGATGATCTTGCGGATCAGAGAGTAACCATTCGAATGGGCCCCGCTTGACGCAAGTCCCAGAACGGCATCTCCTTCATGGATCGTCGATCCGGTCACGATCCGGTTTTTTTCCACAATCCCCACTGCAAAGCCGGCAAGGTCGTATTCACCCGGTGGATACATACCGGGCATTTCCGCCGTTTCCCCGCCTATCAGCGCGCATCCCGCCTGTTCGCACCCTTCCGCAATACCTTTAATGACTTTCGTGCCTGTTGATACGTCCAGCCTGCCACAGGCGAAATAATCAAGAAAAAACAGGGGCTCGGCGCCTTGCACCAAAATGTCATTGACGCTCATCGCCACCAGATCAATACCGATACTATCGTGCCTGTCGGACAAGAACGCGAGTTTGAGTTTTGTCCCGACACCATCGGTACTGGATACGAGAACGGGGTTCCGGTAGTTCCTTGAGATCTCGAATAACGCGGCGAATCCACCGATGCCGGCGAGTACTTCCGGTCGCATCGTCCGCTTGGCAAACGGCTTGATGTTTTCCACCAGCCGGTCACCCGCGTCAATATCTACCCCTGCTGACCGGTAGGAAAGCGGATTCGAGGCTGAGTTTTCCAATTTGGATGAAGTCAAGTTGAGTTCTCGCCAAGTTGCAGTTAGAGTGCTTCCTTTTTTGAGTCGCGCTGATTTTACCGTAAATATGGGCGAATCATCCGGTAAGCGCCAACCTTCTGCTTTCTTATGAAGCAATTGCTGCTAGGTATCGCCCCTCCCGCGCAGCCTACTCTGGCGAATTTTGTGCCGGGGCGCAATATTGAATTGCTGCAGACCCTGAGTAGTGTTGTTACCGGTCGAGAAGGCGAACGTCTCGTCTATTTATGGGGTGGGCCGGGTTCCGGCAAGACACATCTGTTGAAAGCAATGGCCGGAATATGCAGGCGGAGCAAAATGAAGGTGGCGTATTTCGAATGCCAGCGGGACACTCATTTCGTCGAGGGGCGGGAGGCTGATTGCATCATTGTGGATGGCGTGGACCGTCTCGGCGCGGATTCGCAGATCCGTCTATTCGGTCTTTATAATTACATCCGTGATGAAGGCCGAGCATTTATGCTCGCCAGCGGTCCGATCCCGCCTGCGCAGCTGAAGATGCGCGCAGACCTTGTATCGCGTCTCGGCTGGGGTCTGGTATATCAGATTCATGAATTGACCGACGAGGAAAAAATAAAGGCGATGAAAAGCCATGCGGCCAGCCGGGGACTCGATGTGCCAGACGAGGTGTGCGAATACCTGTTACATCATAAACAGCGCGATCTGTCTTCATTGATTGCAATACTGGATGCTCTCGACAACTATTCTTTGGCGAGCCAGCGGAAAGTCACGATTCCCCTGATCCGGGAATTATTTGACGACGAATCATGAATCTCGCTTTATTCGACCTTGATAATACCCTCCTCGCGGGCGACAGCGACTTTGAATGGGCCCAATTCCTGATTGAAAAGCGCGTGCTCGACCGTGAAGTATACGAAGCGCGCAATCTGGAATTTTATGAGCAATACAAGGCCGGCACGCTCGACATACACGAATTTCTGGATTTCCAGTTGAAGCCGCTGTCGCGGCACCCTCGCGCACAGCTCGATGCCTGGCACAGCGAGTTCATGAAGAACCGGATTTCGCAATTGATCGCTCCAGGTGCACATGAACTGATCAAGCAGCATATGCTTGGGCATGATTTGTGCATCATTATTACCGCGACCAACAGCTTCGTCACCAGGCCGATCGCGCGTGCATTGGGAATAGATAATCTGGTTGCGACCGAACCCGAACAAAAGGACGGTGAGTTTACAGGTAAGGTTTCCGGTCTTCCCTGCTTCAGGGAAGGAAAGATCGCGCGCTTGGAAAATTGGCTCGATCAACGCAATCTCACCTGGTTGTCGTTTCTGGAAAGCTGGTTTTACAGCGATTCCCTGAACGACATTCCATTGCTCAATAAGGTTACCCACCCCGTCACCGTAGACCCTGATGCAACACTCAGGGGGTATGCGGAAAGAAATTCATGGCCGATCATCAGCCTGAGGTAATGCCCCTTGTAACGCTCCGATATCCCAAGCCCTGAACGCAGGGATTGTGGGAGCCTGAATATTTCTGTCGGAGTGATTGACGCGAAACATCCCTCTTTGCGATCTCACCTATTGCTACTGGCTCTCTTCCTCTTGCTTGCCTTGGGGAGCGTGTTTACGGGTCTGCTGTTTGGGAGCGTTGACATTCCCCTGCTGGGAATTGCCCGGGCACTGATGTCTCCTGCGAATGACAGCACTCATCAGATTGTGTGGCAGCTGCGCCTGCCGCGCGTCTCGGCAGCGTTTGCCTGCGGCGGCCTTTTAGCGCTATCGGGAGCGCTTCTGCAGGTCCTGCTTCGCAATCCGCTCGCCGATCCGTACATCCTGGGAGTATCGGGAGGAGCAGCCGTGGGTGCGTTGCTGGCTATGTTACTGGGGTGGGGGGCTCTGCGGATCAATCTGGCGTCGCTGGCAGGGGCACTCGGAGTTGTCGCGCTTGTGTTTGGCTTAAGCTTTCGAGCCGCTGACTGGAATCTTTATCGCCTTCTTCTTACCGGGGTTGTGTTGTCGGCCGGCGCTACCGCCATAACCACCCTGATCCTGACCCTTGCGCCCTCGACGGATGTAAAAGGCATGCTGTTCTGGCTGATGGGGGATATTTCCCGTGCGGAAGATACACTCCCTGCCTGGGTGGTTCTTATCGTAGTGGGGGCCGCGAGTATTTTTTTTTCCGGCAGCCTTAACATACTCGGCCTGGGATATATAAAGGCGAAAACGCTAGGTGTAGCTGTGCTTCCGCTTCAACTGGGGATCTATTTTTGTGCGTCGCTCGCCACTGTCGCCGCGCTCATGCTGGCGGGAGCAATCGGCTTTGTCGGCCTGATTGTTCCACATGCGATTCGCTTGCTTGGCATTAATAATTTTCGCTGGCTTTTGCCGTTTTCAGTACTCCTGGGCGGCAGCTTCCTGACATTGGCCGACACGCTGGCCCGTACGCTCTGGGCGCCTCAGCAATTGCCGGTCGGCGTGCTGACCGCGCTGTTGGGCGTGCCAATGCTGCTGGTGCTGTTGTCGAAAAGATATTGATTGATCGTTTTGACGCCTGAAAGGCAATTTTTATTTAAATACCTATCTGCGCGCATCATTCCTGACATTCCGGAATTCTGGAAGTATCCGCTCGTTGCTTTGGCAAATATTTCTCGATATCGGCCACGATACTATGATAAAGGGGCCGAATAATACTCCGAATATCATTAATGATGCCGCGCACGCTCATCATAGATGGGGTGCGTGTTCCCCGATGTTCAATCGGCCGGCCAATTGCCTCAACCTTCACGCCAAGCTTCCTGAAGTGGCTCGCCAGCCGTTCTTCAGTCAAAACAAACAGGGTTTCCATGCCGTGCCGCCGGGCCAACTCTGTCGTTCCCAAATAGAGGCCAACGGAGATATAGGGAAAGCGCGGCAGATCGAACGGGCCAAAATCATCTTTAGTAATGCCAAGGGGCTTGCTGGCTTCCCCTTTACGCCGGCGGTATGCCGAAACGACGGCAAGGCGCGAAACTTCGGCGATCGTATGGCGGGGAAGCTTTGCAGGATCGATAATTGTTCTATCCAGTACGCTGGCACACTTTTTCTCGAATGGCAGTTGATAACCAGGATCATCGACCGGAGGCCGGACGATTCGGGAGCAACCGATGAATTCCCCGGTTTTGACACTGCGCATGAGCAGGTGCAACGAGTGGCTGTCATGCTCATCGGTTTCGCGCCTGTCCGGTTTCGATGATTCGAAGTTGAGATCTTCACAGTAAACCTGATGCCTGATCCGGTAAACCTCATCTTTCAGCATATCGGAATATGCGGGTACGATTTCAAAATACTGTTTGAAAGCGTTTCCCAGATTTGCTATATCTCTCGCAGTCATATCGGTTTAACGGTATCTTCCCGCCATTATTTAGCTTCGCAAGAGAAATTTTTTGGTCTTTCGATTTTTTTGTTTTGAATACCTCTGTCTTACCGCAGGATCAGGAGGAGTCCGCAGATGCGGGCCGGCTTCAGATTGTCAGTTTCCTCATCATGTTCCGTTTTTTCAGGGGGTCTAGCTACTCAAGTTTTTTCAAGTAATCCTTTGTAAAGACTTTATCGGGAAGATCTCGCAGCTTCATATCCGAATATTCGAGAACGGATTGTTCTCCCCTGCGCAAGGCATCTTCCATTACCAGCCGAATGGGCCGTTGCTTCCCGAGCATCGTCTGGAAATTTTCATAACGTGCTGTTTTAAGGAGCCGATCCGAAAGCGAGTAGAACTCGGCGCGGTATGGCCAGAAATTGGTTTGCCGTACCCAATATAAGACCTTATGATATGTGACTCCCCGGTCCACTCCGTTAAGCTCAAGTACCCAGTACTTTTCGCCGTCAATAATATCGGTTCTCAGAATTGAGGGATTGTAATCGCCACTGAAGTTTGCCCGCGCGAGGTCACCATTCGCTACTTGACCTGTAAGCCGCTGGGATAATGACAGACGCACAGGCTGCGAAACGCTTGGCATGAATATCCAGAGATCGCGTCCTTTCATCAGCAATATCTGACCGCGTTCCGACGCGGGTTCGGTAGTCATTACAATGCTGTTTTCATTACCTTTGGACAAGACGCGGTATTTATGTGTATCGACCGGCTGATCAGGTGAAGATGTATTAATGGTGACATCAACTTGAAAGCTCTCTCGTGGAAACCTTATCTGGTCGGATTTTTCCAGTATGCTTCGTGCCAGCTCCTCGTCATCTGCAGCGAACGAGACGGCCGGAGGCAATAACAAAAGTAACGTAATCACAATGAACAAAAAATGTTGATACATTCTAACTCCTGTTCAGGGAAGCGCTTCCGTCGAACGTTACGCGCTTTTAGGGAAGTTCAATGAGCATTGTGCGTGTCGAGCATGTTTTCAAAGATTACACTCTCGGTGACCAGAAAGTACAGGCGCTCATAGACGTTTCGCTCGCTATAGAAGCCGGCGCCTTCGCTGCAATCGCGGGCCCATCCGGTAGCGGTAAGTCTACCTTGCTTAATCTGATTGGTTGCCTAGATATCCCATCGGCTGGACAGATATTCATTGATGGCCAGGACGCGGGCGGCCGCACAGCCGATCAACTGGCCGATCTCAGGGCAAGAACGATAGGCTTTATTTTCCAAACGTTCAACCTGTTTCCGGTACTGTCGGCCGAGGAAAATGTGGAATTCCCCTTGATGCAACTCAAAGAAATAAGCTCGGCGGAGCGCAAGAAGCGAGTAGCGGAATACCTGGATATTGTTGGCTTGTCGAAATTCGCGCAACACAGGCCGAATCAGCTCAGTGGCGGGCAGCGGCAGAGGGTAGCTATTGCACGTGCGCTGGCGATACGCCCGGAAATTATTCTGGCTGACGAGCCAACTGCAAATCTTGACCATAAGACCGGCGAAGGAATTCTCCAACTGATGAAAGAGATTAACGGCAGTTT
>JADMIO010607205.1_pt1 | contig 19948 bp, 19 predicted proteins | sample 8958161 | NCBI WGS metagenome assembly JADMIO01 (sample SAMN16585339, study PRJNA669376) | soil metagenome | isolation source: Crop rotation soil | place: USA: Cullars Rotation, Alabama | collected 2011
TCGCGAGCGCAGCCGAGCCGGTCCGCGGCGACAGCGTCGTGCACCTCACGCCGGCCGGACATCAGGCCATGATCGAAATCATCGCCATCATGAAGGCGACCGAGGCCGATGCGCTGGAAGGTTTCGATTTCAGCGAGATCCAGCTCCTGAAGCAGCTGCTCGCCCGCATCGTCGAGCCGAAGTGACCTGTCCAGAGGCATCGGACAGGTCATCCCGGTGTAAAGCGGATTCCAGGGACTATTAATTGGCCTCGACCCCGGCCTCCGCCGGGTGACGGGCGCAACTTCTTCGGACATTCGCCCCGCTATGTCCCGCGCGGGCGGTGCTCTTCCACCTCTTCCGCCGCGGCGATCGCCTTGACGAGCGCGGCCGACAGCGCCTTCGCGGACTCGAGCGAGATTTCCACCGCGACGCGCGCTTCCGGTCCCAGCGCGGAGTTCACGAAGTCGATCGTGATGGCCTCCTCGTAGAGGGCGTGGTGGGGGTGGTCGTACGACACCACCGCGTTGGTGAGGTCGATCCAGCCACCCTCGCCCTTGCCCGCGCCTTCCACCCGGACGATTTCAACGATGGAAGTGCACATGCCGTCCGCTATTTCGCGAGGTGCTTCTCGAGGAACGCGAACACCTTCTTCCAGCCGTCGAGCGCCTGCTCGATGCGGTATGCGGGCCTGTCGTAGTAGAAGAACCCGTGGCCGGCGCCGTCGTAGCGGTGGAACTCGTAGTTCTTCTTGTGCTTCTTCAGCTCCTCCTCGTGCTGGTTCACCTGCTCCGGCGTGGGCGCGCGGTCCTCGTTGCCGAAGAGGCCGAGGAGCGGGCACGAAAGGTTCTTGGTGAACTCGATGGGCGCGGTGGGCTGCTTGGGGTTCAACTCCTCCTTGCTCATCACCACCCGGCCGCCCCAGAGCTCGACCGCGCAATCTATGCTCTTCGTGTGGCAGGCATAGAGGAACGTCTGCCGGCCGCCCGAGCACGTTCCCATCACGCCCACCTTGCCGTTGTGCCAGGGCTGGGCTTTCAGCCACTGCACGGCGCCCTCGGTGTCGCCGATCACCTGCGCGTCGGGCACGCCGCCTTCGGCGCGCACCTTGGCCGCGACGTCGTCGGCCTTGCCCGGCCCGGCGCGGTGGTACAGGTTGTGGCTGATCGTCGCGTAGCCGTGGTGGGCGAGCTTGCGCGTCGTCTCGCGGTACCACTCATCCCAGCCGGGCGCATGGTGGATCAGCACCATCCCCGGGAAGGGACCGGCCCCCAGGGGCCGCGCATAGTAGGCCGAGATCCATTCTCCCTTGTCGCCTTGGATAAGGTTGGTCTCCGCAATCATTCCTTCGTAGGCATAGGCCATGGTGACTTCCTCCTTGGGAAAAGTGCCGTTCAACAATCGCAGGGCATGACAAAATACAACGCTCGCGGTGCATTGTCACGGTTTCTGCCGTGGAGGATGGTTCCCGCGGCCAGTGCTGGGCAAAAGCGGTCCGTCGCGTAGCCCTCGGGCGCGCGCTGCAACTTGCGTTGCAATTCCGCTACTTGTGGATCACTTCGTGGACTGCGGGCCGGCCCGCTCAGGCGAGCGTCAGGCGTTGCGCCTCCAGCCCGTCCCAGAACGCCGCTACGCCGTCGAGCATCTCATTCCCCCAGCCGACGAAGGCGTCCTCGTCCACCTCGACCTCGAAGTAGTACTGCTCGAGCTCCTCCCGGATGTGCAGCGCGTGCTGCGCCTCCACGCGGTCGTGCCAGACAAAGAAGCCCAGCGGGAGCCGCGCGCCCGTGCGCTCGTTGTAGCGCGTCAGGCCTTCGATCAGCTCTTTCCAGAAACCGGCCGCGGCCCAGTTCTCGACCGCGTAGCTCGCCGATTGCGAGATCGGGTAGTCCTCGTGGCCGTAGATGCGTATCAGCTCGTCGCAGAAGAAGAGCGTCGCCGGCGTCGCGAAGCGGCGCTTGCCAATCTCCTGGAACCCGAGGCCCAGGGCCTGCGCGATCCGGTACAGCCATTCGAAGTGGGCCGCCTCGAAGTGGAAGCTGCTCCCCTGTATGCTGCCCTCCGTGCCGGCGCGATCGGGATCCCAGGCGCCGGAGGATTCCGGCCGCTGCGCTCCCTTGCGGAACACCACCCCGATCTCGTTCGCCAGGATCTCCTTCGAGGCGCGCATCGTCTCTAGCGAGTCGGCGTTGATCATCTTGTTCAGCTGCGCAGCCAGGAACTGGTTGGAGAACACGGAGAACTGCACGATGAAGGCCCTGACCTGCGCCTCGTTCTGCTCGCCGCGCCGGAACCACGCCGTGTAGCGGTTGTCGCGGATCACGCGGTGCTGCAGCAGCTCGCGGTTCAGGCGCTGCTGGAACGAGACGAACCGGCCTTCGCGGGCAGCGTCCCGCCTGCTTTCGACTGCTCTGTCGTTCACGTTTGTCTCCAGGAATCGACGTAGCCCGGCCATTCCACGCCGTCGGGCAGCGGCGCCACCTCCAGCGGGTCGCGCGCATCGATCATGAGCGCGACCTCGTCGGTTTCCGTGCGCGCCGCCCGCTCGGCCGTCGCGAGCGCCTTCGGATGCGGCCCGTGCGAAAACCCCGCCGGGTGCAGCGTGATCATGCCGGGCCGGATGTTGTCCCGCGAAACGAACGAGCCGCGATGATAGAAGATGACTTCGTCGTAGTCGTCGTTGCTGTGGAAGAACGGGAGCTTCAACGCGCCCGGGTCGCTCTCCAGCGGCCGCGGGCAGAACGTGCACACCACGAAACGGTGGGCCGCGAAGACCGTATGCGCCGAGGGCGGCACGTGGTAGCGATGGCTCATGAGCGGCCGCAGCTGCCGCCAGTTGAGGCGCACCGGGGCGAGCGCGCCGTGCCAGCCGACCGCGTCGAGCGGGTTGAACGGAAAAGTGATCGTCGTCAGCGTGCCGCGGCGCTTCACCACCACGGCCGTCTCGCGCTCGCCCTGCTGCCCGCGGAAAGCCCCGTCGATCGCCGGCGCATCGAGCACCGCGGGATCGAAGAACGCGTGCTCTCCGACGAGTCCTCTGTCGGGCAGCTGGTAGCCCGAGTCCGTGGCCTCGACCAGGAGCAGCGCCGTATCCGGCAACGGCTCGATGCGCCACAGCGTGCCGCGCGGGAGCGCGAGATAATCGCCCTCCGTGAGCGTCAGGTGACCATAGTCGCAGTAGAGCTCGCCGCCGCCGGCATGCACGAAGACGAGCTCGTCCCCGTCGGCGTTCCGCGCGAGATGCGGCATCGGCTCCCGTGTGCGCCACCAGCGCACCTGCACGTGCGCGTTGGAGAAGAGCGGCGCCGCATCCCATGGCGAGGCGTGGCGCCGCTCCAGCCGGTTCGTATCGAACGCGCGCGGCCTGAGCGGTCCCGCGAACGCGGTCCAGCCCGTCGGCGCGTGGCGATGGTACATGTGCGTCGCCGGGCCGTAGAACCCGTCGCGCCCGATCTCGCGCTCGTAGGTGCCGGGCGGAAGATCGGCGTGCGCCTGGCGCGAGGACAGGCCCTCCACGCGCGGAAACTGTATCCATTTGGGCATCACCGCCTCCGGAGCCAGAGCTGCTAACAATCCGCCACGGATACACACAGATAAACACAGATGTCGTTCAGCCGACCCGACGAACCTATCATCTGTGTTCATCCGTGTTCATCTGTGGCTGGATTCAGACCACGCCGCGCTCCATCTGGTCGCGCTCCATGGCTTCGAAGAGCGCGCGAAAATTGCCTTCGCCGAAGCCGCTGTTGCCGCGGCGCTCGATCACTTCGAAGAAGATCGGGCCGATGACGGTCTCCGTGAAGATCTGCAGGAGCATCCCCTCCTCCGGCGAGCCGTCCACCAGGATGGAGTTCCGCTCCAGGCGCTCGAGATCGAGCCCGTCGACGGGCACGCGCCGCGGCAGCGCCTCGAAGTAGGCGTGCGGCGTCGCCATGAAGCGCATGCCGTTCGCGCGCAGCCGCTCGACGGTGGCGACGATGTCGTCGGTGGCGAGGGCGATGTGCTGTATGCCTTCGCCATGGTAGGCCTCGAGGTACTCCTCGATCTGGGACTTGCTGTCCGTCGGCTCGTTGATGGGGATGCGGATCTTGCCGCATGGGCTCGACAGCGCGCGCGACTTGAGGCCGGTCTTCTGTCCGTGGATGTCGAAGTAGCGGACCTCGCGGAAGCCGAAGAGGCGCTCGTAGAAGCGCGCCCAGTGGTCCATGCGTCCCCGGTGGACGTTGTGCGTGAGGTGGTCGATGCGCAGCAGGCCGGCGTCATGGGAACGCGCCGCGCCCGGGATCGGCACGAAGTCGACGTCGTAGATCGTCCGGTCGCTGTAGCGGTCGACGAAGTAGATGAGGCTGCCGCCGATGCCGCGAATCGCCGGGATGTTGAGTTCCATCGGACCGACCCGTCCGTGGTGGGCCTTCGCCCCGAGCGAGAGCGCCCGCTCGAACGCGCGCCGGGCATCGGTCACGCGCAACGCGAAAGCGCAGACGGACGGTCCGTGCACGTGCGCGAAGGACTGGGCGAAGCTCGCCGGCTCGAAATCGAGGATGAAATTGACGTCGCCCTGCTGGTAGAGGGTGACGTTCTTGGAGCGATGGCGCGCCGTGGGCGTGAATCCCATGTGCCCGAAAAGCTCGGCCAGCGCGCCCGGATCGGGCGCGGTGTACTCGACGAATTCGAATCCGTCGGTCCCCATCGGATTTTCGAAGGCGGCCTCCATCCGAAACCCTCCCTTCGTCAACCCGTTCGACCCCCGTCCCGCGGGATCGTTCGCCGGCCGGCGCGCTAGCGCCGCGTCCCCGGCAGGGCCAGCTCGCCCGTCGACTGGAAGCGCGCCGAGCCGAACAGGGGACCGTCGAGCTTGCCCTCGAGCCTGTAGCTGATCTTCTCGGGGGCGCGGCCGTCGAGCATGAACCCGGCCGCCTGGAGCGCCACTCTCAGCGCGGATATGGTCACGGGCACGCCGATGACGGACTCGCCGTAGCGCGGCACGCTGCCGCGCTCGTCGCTGACCCCGGATGCGAAGGTCTTGCCGAGCACGTCGAGCTTCACGTAGACGCCGTCGAAGTCGACCGGCTCATCGTTGGGATTCTGGACGCGCAGCTTGACCAGCATGCGCATTTCCAGTCCTTCTCCCGGCAACGAGTCGATGCCGGCGACGGTGACCTGGAGCGGATCGCGTCCCGGCATGCCGGCGCACGCGCCCATCATCACTGCAACGGCAGCCAGCAGGATAACAAGGATCGAGCGTCGCATCGTCGTCCCCGCAAGGATGCCCGGTAACGAAAGAGCGCGGGGCCACCAGCGCTCATCGCAATGGTAGCACTGTGGATAGCGCGGAGAGAGGAAAGAGGCGTGCCGGACCGCGGAGCCGGCCGACGTCATTTCCCGGTGTGTGGACCGGGTGTCATGCCGCTGCGGCTGAAAGCCGGTTGTCTCAGCGGCAGCCGCACGGTGAACTCGGCACCCTGACCGACGCCTTCGCTGCGGGCCTGCACGGTGCCGTGGTGCAGCTCGACGAAGCTCTTCACCAGGCTCAATCCGAGCCCCAGGCCACCGGACTTCCCCCGCTGCTGAACCGGATTGCTCGCCTGGGTAAAGAGATCGAAGATGTGCGGCAGCAGGTCGCTGGGAATGCCATTGCCCTCGTCCTCGATCCGGACGGTCGCATCGTCGCCTTCCACCGTGGCTTTCACCCAGATCCTCCTTCCGGGCGGGCTGAACTTCACGGAATTGCCGATGAGGTTGATCAGCACCTGCTGCAACCGCTGGGGATCGGCCTCGAGCATGATGGCGTCCGGCATCAGGACCTCGACCCGGTGGTTTTTCTCCGCCACCTGCGTCGAGCAGGTCTCGAGCGCATCGTCGATCACCTGCCCCAGGTCGATCGTGGAAACATTCAGGGTGAGCTTGCCCGTGCCGACGCGGGTGAGGTCGAGGAGCTCGGCAACGAGCGACTCGATGAAGCGCACCTGCCGCTCGATGATCTTCAGGGGATAGGCGGCGTCCGGCCTGTCTCCGAGGGAAAGACGGATGAGCTGGGCGGCATTCATCAAGGGCCCGAGTGGATTGCGCAATTCATGCGCGAGCGTCCCGATGAAGATGCTCTTCTGCGCATCCGCATGGAGCGCTGCCTCCAGCCGGTTCCTCATGGTGTCGATCTGGCCCCGGACCTCGGTGCGGTCCCTGAAGATCTTGCTGAAGCCCGCCACCTGCCCGTCCGCGGTTTTCACCGTCATCAGCGCGCCGCTCACCCAGATGCGCATCTCGTCCCTGCGCACGAGCCAGCGATCGTCGTCGGCCCTGCCATGGGAAAGGGCCGTCCGGTATTCGTTTTCGACCTCTCCGCGCTCGCGGTCTTCCGGGGTGAACAGGCGCTCGAGCGTGGCTCCCAGCATCTCCTCCTCGGTATAGCCGAACATCCTCGTGGCGGCGCCGGCCCAGGACACGATTCTCTGGTGCGGGTCGAGGAGGACGACCGCATGCTCGTTCTCCTGCTCGTATGCCATCTCGCGGAGCTTTTGCGGATCGACGGACATGGCCTGTGAGGTTGAGCCTGCAGCGACGGCGCCTGGCCGCGGGTATTCCCGGGGCCGACTTCGAAGATTGGAAACGAATGAGCGCGGCAGGTTCCGCACCGAACCGGTTTCACAATGACAGGAAACGACAGGGCGCGGAAAGGCTATAGTAGTCCTTATCGCATCAAGGACTTACCGGGAGGAGACATGGCGGTCGACAGGGATCTCGATTTCAGGGGCAAGACCATCCTCGTGACGGGCTCGGGCCGCAACATCGGCCGCGCGATCGTGCTGGAATTCGCCGCCCGCGGCGCAAACGTCATCATCAACGCGCGCAGCAACGAGCAGGAGGCGCGCGGCGTGGAGAAGGAGGCGCAGGCGCTCGGCGCAAAAACGCTCGTCGTCATGGGAACCGCGGGCGAGCTCGCCACGGTGGAGGAGATGAGGCGCCGCGCGGAGGAGACCTTCGGGCGCGTGGACATCTACGTGAGCAACGCTGCGCGCCGTCTGCACAAGACGTTCTTCGAGACCTCGAACGAGGACTGGCACTTCTTTCTCAACCAGCAGTTGACGGCTTCGTGGTATCTCGCCAAGGCCTTCACCCCCGGGATGATCGAAGCGCGCTGGGGACGCATCATCCACATCAACGGGCCCGACGGCTATACCGGCGGCTGGACGCGCGTACCCCATTCAACCGCGAAAGGCGCGCTGCGCACCCTGACGAAATCGCTCGCGCTGGGCCTGGGCGAGCACGGGATCACCGTCAACGACGTGAATCCCGGCTTCATGGATACCGTGCGGGACTACACGACGCATCCCGGCGTGACGCCGGAATTCAGCGCCGAGCGCGCGCGGCAGCTGCACCCGATCAAGCGCCAGTCGCGGCCGGACGAGCTCGCCTTCGCGGTGGCGTTCCTCTGCTCCGACCGGGCCGGCGCCATCACCGGCTCGGCGATCCACGTCGATGCCGGCGCGAGGATGTTCGGCTAGGTTTCCGTGAAGGTCCTGATCACCGGCGGAGCGGGATTCCTCGGGCGCCGGCTCGCAGCGAGCCTCCTCGAGCGCAGCGTCCTCAAGGCAACGGACGGCCGCGAGCGTGCAATCGAAGAGGTCGTGCTGCTGGACATCGCGCCCGCGGAAGGCTTCACCGACCGGCGGGTTCGAACGATGGTCGGCGACGTTACGGATGCCGCGCTGCTCTCCCGCGCGGTCGAGCACGCCGCCGCGGTCTTCCACCTCGCCGCGGTCGTGAGCGCCCAGGCCGAGGCCGATTTCGATCTCGGCATGCGTGTCAACGTCGATGCCGCGCGCCTGCTGCTGGAAACCTGCCGCGCTGCCGGCCACAAGCCCCGCGTCGTGTTCACGAGCTCGGTCGCCGTCTTCGGCGGCGAGCTGCCCGCGACGGTCCCGGAGGGTACCGCGCCCAACCCGCAGTCCTCGTATGGCACGCAGAAGGCGATCGGCGAGCTGCTGGTCAACGATTACAGCCGCAAGGGCTACGTCGACGGACGCGTGCTGCGGCTGCCGACGATCAGCGTGCGGCCCGGCCGCCCGAACAAGGCGGCCTCATCCTTTGCGAGCGGCATCATCCGCGAGCCACTCAACGGCGTGGAGGCGGCGTGCCCGATCGCGCCCGGGACGCGCGTGTGGCTGCTCTCCCCGCGCAAGGCGATCGAGGGGCTCATCCTCGGCCACGACCTGCCGGCCGAGGCGCTGGGAACGAGCCGCGTCATCAACCTGCCGGGCGTGTGCGTCAGCGTGAGCGAAATGGTCGCCGCGCTCGCGCGCGTCGCCGGTCCTGAGGCGGCGAAACGCGTGCGCTGGGAGCGTGACCCGGCGCTCGACCGCATCGTCTCGAGCTGGCCCGGCGCCTGGGACGCTCGGCGCGCCGAGGCGCTCGGCTTCACGGGCGATGCCGATTTCGACGCCATCATCCGCGCCTACATCGAGGACGAGCGGCCGCGTGGTTGAGCGCCGCACTTGCCGACATGGCGCCCATCTGAAAACCCGAAAACGGACAGATGAACAGGATCACCGAATGATGTACATCCTGTAAATCCTGTCGGTTTTTCGAATAGCCTTCCGCGGCTTTCGCGAAGCAGCTGCGACCTCATTCCCTGATCCCGGCCTGCTTGATGATCTTCCCCCACTTGGCCATCTCGGACTTCATGACCCTCGTGAGCTCGGCCGGCGAGCTCGCCGCCACCTCGGTCCCCGCCGCGAGCAGCTTCTCCTTCACCTCGGGCAGGTTGAGGGCCTTCACCATCTCCTGGTGCAGCCGGCTCACGATCGCGGCGGGAGTCCTGCCCGGGGCCAGCAGCGCGATCATCGCCGTCGCCTCGTAGCCCGGCACGCCCGATTCCGACAGCGTCGGCAAACCCGGCGCGAGCGCGGACGGCACGCGGCTGGTCACCGCGAGCGCCCTCACCCTGCCGCTCTTCACGTGCGGCTCCACGGAGCCCGGCCCCGCGAACATCATCTGTATCTCGCCGGCCGCCAGCGCGGTGGTGGCCGCGCCGGTACCCTTGTAGCCGACGTGCACGATATCGACCCCGGCCATGCTCTTGAAGAGCTCCGCCGCGAGGTGCGGCGTGCCGCCCATGGCGCCCGCGCCGTAGTTGAGCGCTCCGGGCCGCGCCTTGGCGATTGCGATCAGTTCCTTCAGCGAGCGCGCCTGCACGGAGGCGTGCACCGCCAGCACGTTCGGCGCCGTCACCGCGAGGGTCAGCGGCGTGAAATCGCCGATCGGATCGAACGCGGCCTTCTCCTGCAGGAAAGGCAGCAGCCAGAAATTGTTGGCGAAGCAGAGGACCGTGTGCCCGTCGGGCGCAGCCTTCGCCACGATCTCGATGGCGACCGCGCCGCGGTTGTCGACGATCACCGGCCTGCCGAGTGCCACCGCGAGCGGCTGCGCGATCACGCGCGCGGTGAGATCGTTCAACCCGCCGGCCTGCGAGGTGACGATGCGCACGGGCCTGGAAGGGAAGCTTTCCGGCGGCGGCGCGGCGGCAGCGAGTCCGGCCAGGGCCGCAAGTATCGTGGTTGCTGCAAAGCGTCTCATGCTTGTGAAACGCTATTCCTCGAGCGAGCGCGGAAAGCTGTCGTGGAGGAGCCGCGAAAGCGCGCGGTCGGCGAGGACGACGCCTTCCGTCTGGCACCGGGCACAATAGTTGCACTCGTTTTCCGCGTAGACGATGCGCTGCACGGGCGAGCCGCAGACCGGGCACGGTTGCCCGTAGCGTCCGTGGACCGCCATGTCGGGACGGAAGGCGGTGACTTTCTCCGGAAATTTCACTTTCGCCTCCGCACGCAGGCGCGCCGTCCAGTCGTCCAGGACGCCGCGCGTCGCATGGAAGAGGCGTGCGATCTCGGGCTCGGCGAGCCTGCTCGTCAGCTTGAGCGGCGAGAGTCCGGCGCGATGAAGGATCTCGTCGGAATAGGCGTTGCCGATACCGCTGAAGAGACGCGGGTCGGTGAGCGCGCGTTTCACCGTGTGGTTCTCGCTCGAGAGCCGCGCGGCGAACTCGGCGAGCGTGCTCTCGCCCACTTCGAGGCCGCCCCGCTCGAAGGCCGCGAGCGCCTGCTCGCCTTCAACCAGGTGCAGCGAAGCCCGGCGCTTCGTGCCGGCCTCGGTCAGGGCGAGCTTGCCGCAGGCGAACTCGAAAACCGCGAGCGTCTTCGGCGGCGCCTTGGCAGCGGCCTCGCGCCAGTGCAGCCGCCCGGCAATCATGAGATGGATCACGAGGAAGAGATCGTCCTCGAGCGCGATCGCGATCCGCTTGCCGAGCCGGCGCACCTCGCGCACGCGCTTTCCTTCCGCGGACGCGAGCGGCGGCACCGCAGTCCGCAGCACGAACGGGTTCTTCAGCTCGATCCGGCGCAGCACCTCGCCCTGGATCCGGGCAGCGAGCGCTTCGCAATAGACCGTTACGTCGGGCAACTCGGGCATGGCCGGATGATAGCCCGCACGTTGCGATCACGATTCGCCCCGGATAAGTCATTGATTATTCGAGGTCGCCGAACCTAAGACAGGCCGAACGGTGCCGCAGTAGCGCCACGGCAACACCCAAAATGGCATGATGGATGGGTTCCGGCGCAGCGTTCATAACAATCAACGATGGGAGGCCGCGCATGATCCTTGTAAACCGCATCCTGGCGGCGACGTTCCTTGCCCTGCAGCTTGTCGCGTGCGCCAGCACGACCGAAGGCGGCACGGTCGGCGCCGACCGCAGGCAACTGCTCATCGTCTCGTCCGCGCAGCTCGAGCAGATGGCCGACAAGAGCTATACGAAGCTCCGCAGCGAGGCGACCAAGAAGGGCACCCTCAATACCGATCCCGCATTGACACAGCGCGTGCGCGCGATTGCCACGCGCATCGCGCCGCAGACAGCCGTATTCCGCAAGGATGCGCCAGGGTGGAAGTGGGAAGTGAACGTGATCAACAGCAACGAGCTCAACGCGTTCTGCATGCCCGGCGGCAAGATCGCGTTCTACTCGGGACTGATCACGCGGTTGAACCTGACCGACGACGAGATCGCGATCGTGATGGGGCACGAGATCTCGCACGCGCTGCGCGAGCATTCGCGCGAGCAGGTCTCGCAGGCGATGGCCGCGCAGACCGCGATAGGCGTCGGCGCCGCCCTCCTCGGCTTCGGCGACATGGCCGACCTCGCCAACACCGCCTACGAGTCGTTCGTCGCGAGCAAGTTCAGCCGCGTCGACGAAACCGAAGCCGACACCATCGGCCTCGAGCTGACCGCGCGCGCCGGCTACGATCCGCGCGCCGGCGTGACCCTGTGGCAGAAGATGATGAAGGCGAGCCAGGGCGGTCGCCCGCCGGAATTCCTCAGCACCCACCCGGCGGAAGCGACCCGCGTGAAGCAGATCGAATCGCTGCTTCCGAAAGTCATGCCGCTGTACGAGGCGGCGCACAAGCGCTGATCGTTCGGCTGCGCAAGCGGCGCATTGTCGACAAAGCTCGTCCTGCTGTAGTCGTTTTTCGGGCGGAGCTTGGAACCGCGCACGGGTTCCGCCCTCCTGTCGCTCCGGACGCCATCGCTCTGCTGCGACGTAGCACGGGGACAGGAACCAACCGTCGGCGGGGTCTGTCTGGAAATAATCGGCGCGCCTTTCCGGCGCATGCCGCATTGCAATCAACCATAAATCGTCCCCGCCGACATGGCTTCCTGCATCACGGTAAGCGGAGTGCTCGACACGGAATCGGCCGCAAGGGCGTTGCGCGCTGTTTTGGCGGGCTCCGGAATCGCCCACGAGCGCATAAGCCTGGTGCCGAGTCCCGGCGCGCCCGATGCCCCGGCCGAGTCCGCGGGGCATTCGTCGCCGAACGACTCCGGCCAGGGGAGCGTCCGTTTGCATGATCGCGACGTCCATTCGCCCGGCGAAGACGGAGCCGGCGCGGCGCACGCGGAAGCAATGCCCGGGGATGCATACCTGGTGAGCGTCGACGTCCGCAACGCGCACGATCGCATGCGGGTCGAGGCGCTGATGGCTGCCGCCGGGGCCCGACCGTCATGAAGGCGCGCACGGGCGCCAACGCCTCTCTCTGGACAGGAACACCCGAAGGGCTGCAGGCCCGCGCGTTGCAGGGCTCGGGGCGGGCCGAGGTGTGCGTGGTCGGCGCGGGCATGGCCGGCCTGAGCGTCGCGTACGAGCTTGCGCGCCGCGGCCGATCAGTCGTCGTCGTCGATGCCGGAACGATAGGCGGCGGCGAAACCTCGCGCACCAGCGGGCATCTCACCGCTGCGCTGGATGAGCCCTATTTCGAGCTGGAGCGCATCCACGGCGTGGAGCGGGCCAGGCTGGCCGCGGAGAGCCACACCGCCGCCATCGACGCCATTCAGCGCACCGTGCGGACGGAAGGCATCGACTGCGACTTTCGCAGGGTAATGGGCTACCTCTTCCTTGCGCCGGGAGAGGAGCCGGATTTCCTGTCGCGGGAATGCGCCGCCGCGCAGCGCGCCGGGCTCAGCGTCGCCCAGGTCGGCCGGGTGCCCTACGTCGCATGCGACCTCGGCGCAGCCCTGCGCTTCGCGCGCCAGGCGCACTTCCATCCGATGAAATACATGGAAGGCGTGGCGCGCGCCGTCGCTGCGCGGGGCGGACGCATTCACACCGGCACGCGCGCGCTGGAGATCCGCGGAGGCGCCCGCCCGGAGGTGCACACCGCGCAAGGCGTGCTGAGCGTCGAAGCCGTCGTGGTGGCGACTCACGCACCCGTCGACGACGCCGTCGCGCGACACACCGCCCGCCGGACCTGCGTCATCGCCGGCAGCGTGCCGGCCGGCTCGGTACCGGACGTCCTGATGTGGGACACCCTCGATCCTTACCACTACGTGCGCACGCAGCCCGGTGACCGCCGCCGCGACTGGCTCGTCGTGGGAGGACAGGACCACGAGGTCGGCCGGCAAGGCGAAGTTGCCGCGCGCTTCAAGGCGCTGGAAGCGTGGGCGCGGGCGCGCTTTCCGATGCTGCGCGAGATCGACTGGCGCTGGTCGGGCCAGGTCGTGGAGTCGGCCGACGGGCTCGGCTCAATCGGCCGCAATCCGCGCCGCGACAACGTCTACACGGTCGCCGGCGGCTCGGGCAACGGCATGACGCACGGCGCCATGGCCGGGCTGTTGCTCGCCGACTTGATCGAGGGCTCCGTCAACCCGTGGACGGAGCTCTACGATCCCGCGCGTGAATCGGCAGCCGCCGAATATGCGCCTGAAAACGCCGGTGTCGCCGCCCAGCATGCCGGGCAGTTCCTGCGCAACAAGGCGAGCGCCGGCCGGGCGACCGTGTCCCGGGAACGCGCCGCTGCGGGCGTCGGAGACCACTACCGGCGGGAATCGGCCCGGTGACCGTTGTTGGCAGGACTGGAAAAAAAACAGCCACGCGGCGAATCGAGGCGGTGCGCCGGAAGCACGCCTCGCACGCGGAGCCGGACGATGTCGTCACGCTCGCGATCGGCGCGCGCGAGGTGCGCATCTCTCATCCCGCCAAGATCCTCTTTCCCGGACCGCGGCACACCAAGCTCGACCTGGCCCGCTACTACCTCGCCGTAGCCGACGGCGCACTGAACGGGGCCGGCGGCCGCCCGAACATGCTCGTGCGCTATCCGAACGGCGTGGGGAAGCCTTTCTTCTACCAGAAACGCGCCCCCGAGCCCCGCCCGAAGTGGCTCGACGTGGTCTCGCTGCGCTTTCCGTCAGGCCGCAGCGCCGCCGAGCTCGTGCCGCGCGAGCCTGCCGCGCTCGCCTGGATGGCGAACCTCGGCTGCCTCGAGCTCCATCCGCATCCGGTGCGCGCTGACGACCTCGAGCACCCTGACGAGCTGCGCATCGATCTCGATCCCGTGCCGGGCGTCGGCTAGCCGCAGGTCGTGGCAGTTGCCCGGATCGTACAGGAGACGCTCCACGATTTCGGCCTGACGGGCTGGCCCAAAACTTCCGGCCAACGCGGCATGCACGTCTACGTGCGCATCGAGAGCAGGTGGACCTTCGACGAGGTGCGGCGCGCCGCTCTCGCCTTCGCCCGCGAGGTCGAAAGGCGCGCGCCCGACCTGGCGACTACGAAATGGTGGAAGGAGGAGCGGCACGGCGTCTTCATCGACTACAACCAGAACGCCAAGGACCGCACGATAGCTGCGGCCTACTCCGTGCGCCCGACGCCGGATGCGCGCGTTTCCGCTCCGCTCTCGTGGGAGGAGCTGGCGAGCTGCGAGCCGGAGGATTTCACGCTTTCCACCATGCCGAAGCGCTTTGCGGCCGTCGGCGATCGCCATGCCGGCATCGACCGCCGAGTCTGCTCGGTCGAGCGGCTGCTGGAGCTCGCGGCGCGCGACGAGCGCGAAGGCGTCGGCGATGCGCCGTGGCCGCCTCACTACCGCAAGGGATTGCGCGAGCCGCCGCGCGTGCGGCCTTCCCGTCGCGCAAAGCCGCCGCGGGCGGCACCGGCTCTCCGCTCGCGATAGTCTCAGCGCGGTGCCAACGTCCACCTGGGCCGTCGGCCGCGGGCAAACCCGAAGCAATCATGGGGTCCGTGGCCGGCCCTCCGGCGGCGATACGCGCTGCACCTCGTTGTGAGACCAAATCCCGATTGTCTTCCCATGCGCCGTGCGTATCCTTTGGAAAGCCGCCACCCATCCCTTCCCTCCCGGGCGGCATGCAGCCGGTCACGGTCGTCCCAGCCGTCGCCGGCTGCATCTTTTGCGGCCCCTCGGCGGCCGGCTCAGGACTTCTTCGCCTGGTGCGCGCCCGTGGCGCTGATCAGCCCATGCAGGTGCGCCGGGGAGACCGGCGCCTGGGCGAGATGCACGCCGAATGGCGCCAGTGCGTCCTCGACGGCGGACACGATCGCCGCGGGCGCCGGCACGACGCCGCACTCGCCGACGCCTTTCACGCCGAGCGGGTTCAACGGAGAGGGCGATTCCAGGTGGACGATGTCCACCGGCGGCATTTCGGTGGCCGTGACGAGGAGATATTCGCCCAGGTTCGTGGTGACGGGCTGCGCGTCGTCGTCGAAGCCCATCCATTCGTAGAGCGCGTTGCCGATGCCGTGCGCCGCCCCGCCGTGTATCTGGCCGTCCACGATCACCGGGTGCAGGATGCGCCCGCAATCGTGCGCGATGACGTAGCGCAGGATCTTCACGCCGCCGGTCTCCACGTCGACTTCCACCTCCGCCACCGCAGTGCCGTTGGCATACGCCATCTCGTCCAGGACGAAATACTCGGTAGCTTCCATGCCGGGCTCGACTTCGCCCGGCAGCGTGTAGCCGGGTGTGCCGGCAACGGCGTGGGCGACGCGTCCGAGTGCGATCTTGAGATCCGGCGCGCCCCTGACCCGCACGTCGCCGCCGGCGATCTCGAGGTCCTGCTCGGAAGCCTTCAGCATCAGCGCGGCCACCTTGATCGCTTTCTGGCGCACCCTGCGCGCAGCGAGATGCGCCGACGATCCCGCCATCACCGTCTGCCGGCTGTTGGATCCGCCGATGCCCAGCGGAATCCCGTCGGTGTCCCCGGCCGTCACGGTGACGTTCGAGAGATCGCCTCCGAGCTCGTCGGCCACGATCTGAGCGAGCATGGTGCGCGTGCTCTGGCCCATCGCCGTCGCACCGGAAAAGACGAGGATTCTGCCGGAGGGGCCGACGCGCACGGTGACGCCTTCGAACGGACCGCGGCCGGTTCCCTTGACGAAGTTGGCGAGCCCGATGCCGATGTAGCGTCCCTCGCGCCGCGCCGCTTCCTGGCGCGCGCGGAAGCCCTCCCAGCCGGCGCGCGCACAGGCTTCCGCCTGGCAGCGCGGATAGTCGCCGCTGTCGAGCACCACCTGCGTGCCGCTGCGCGTCCTGAGCTGCTTCGTATAGGGCATCCTCGCCGCCGGGATCAGGTTGCGCCGGCGCACCTCCGCGCGGTCGAGCGCGAGCTCGCGCGCGACGCGGTCGAGCAGGCGCTCCATGGCGAAGGTGCCCTGCGGATGTCCTGCGCCGCGCACCGGGGTGACCGGCACCTTGTTGGTCAGCGCCAGGCGGACGTCCATGCGATAGGCCGGCACCTCGTAGGGCAGCGTGACGGTCTCCGCCGAGTTCGTTCCGAGATTGACGCCCCGCGCCGTGTAGGCGCCGTGATCGTGGATGAACGAGCCGCGCACGCCCAGGATGCGCGCTTCCGCGTCCACGGCGATCTCCACGTCCCAGTACTGGTCGCGCTCCTGCGTCGCCGCGACGAAATGCTCGCGGCGGTCCTCGATCCACTTGACGGGCCGGCCGGTGGCGAGCGCCGCCACGCAGGTGACGACGTCTTCCGAATAGCTCACGAGCTTCGGGCCGAAGCCGCCGCCCAGGTCCGGGCTCACCACGCGCAGCCGGCTTTCGTCGCGCCCCAGCATGTCGACCAGCAGGCGCATGAGCGCGTGCGGCATCTGGCAGGACGACCAGAGCGTCAGCTTGTCCTCGAGCGGATCGTGCACCGCCACCGTGCCGCGGCATTCGATCGAGTGGCTGCCGCCGCGGTGGACCCAGAGCGATTCCCGGAACACGTGCGGCGCGCCGGCGAAGGCGGCGTCCACGTCGCCGTAGCCCATGCCGAATTCGGCGAGCAGGTTGTGCGGCGCATCCCTGTGCACGCGCGGCGCGCCTTCCGCGAGGGCGGCGCGGCAATCGGCGACCGCCGGCAGCGGCTCGTAATCCACCGCCACCCGCGCGACGCCGTCTTCCGCGAGGTACCGGTCGTCGGCGATCACGACGGCCACCGGCTCCCCGACGTGAACCACCTCGTCGCCGGCCAGCGCCAGGCGGTTGCGCTCCTGGCGGTAGCTCGGGCTCGGCAGCCCGACGACGAGCCGCTCGTTGCGCAGGAAGGGACGCAGGTCGGCGAGCGTCAGGACCGACCGCACGCCGGCGAGCGCCAGCGCGGCGCTCTTGTCGATGCCGCGGATGGCCGCGTGCGCGTGCGGGCTGCGCACGAACGCCGCGTGGAGCATGCCGGGCAGCCGAATGTCGTCCACGAAACGGCCCTGCCCTCTCAGGAACGCGGCGTCCTCGAGCCGCGGCACGCTTCTGCCCAGCACCTTCGATCCCGCACCAGAGCTCATGTCAAAACCCCGACTTGGCCACAGAGATCACAGAGGGACGTCACAATTGGGCGAATTTCTCTGTGAGCTCTGTGTCCTCTGCGGCGAGAATTGTTTTTTGCTTCTAACCACGAACTACTCCGCGCATGCGCTCGGCGGCATCGAGCGCCGCAGCCACGATGCCCGCGTAGCCGGTGCAGCGGCAGAGATTGCCCGACAGCGCCACCCGGACTTCCTGCTCCGTCGGGCGCGGATTGTCGCGCAGGAATTCGATCAGCGTCATGAGTATGCCCGGCGTGCAGAATCCGCACTGCAGACCGTGGTTGTCGCGGAAGGCCTCCTGCAGGGGGTGGAGTTGCGCGGCCGAGGGCGCCAGGCCCTCCACCGTGGTGATCTCGTGCCCGTGCGCCTGCACGCCGAGCATCAGGCAGGAGCGCGCCGCCCGGCCGTCGAAAAGCACGGTGCACGCCCCGCAGACGCCATGCTCGCAGCCGAGGTGCGTGCCGGTCAGCCCGAGCTCATGGCGGAGAAAGTCCGCAAGCGTGTAGCGGGTCTCGACCTCCGCCTCGTGGCGGCGGCCGTTCACGGTCACCACGATCTTTCTCGTTTCCGCCATCGTGTGCTCCTACGCGGAGACCCGGGAATGCGCTTTTTCCAGCGCGCGGCTGCCCAGCGTTACGGCCAGCTGCCGCCGCCAGGCCGCCGGCGCCTGAACGTCCTCCACCGCGTCGAGCGAGCGCAGGGCTTCGCACGTTTCGCGAAAGAGCTGCGCGGAGCCCTTGTTCCCGACGAGCGCGCGCTCGACACCCGGCGCGCGAACCGGGGCGGGCCCGGCTCCGCCGATGGTCAGGGAAGCCCGCGTGATCGTGCCCGAGCGGTCCGTCTCCAGCAGCGCTGCGGCGGAGATGACGGCAAAGTCGCCGTGCCGCCGCGAAAACTCCACGAAGGCATGGCCGTGGCCATCCGCCCACAGCGGAAAGCGCACGTCGGTCAGCACCTCGTCCGGCGCGAGCGCCGGCGTCATGAAGCCGGCAGGAAACCCGGAGAAGGGCAGCTCGCGCCGCCCTTCCGGTCCTGCGACGCCGACCGTCGCGTCGAGCGCGACGGCGACCGCGACGAGCTCGGCGGCGGGATCGAGGTGGCAGAGGGAGCCGCCGAGCGTGCCGCGGTTGCGCGTCTGCCGGTGGCCGACCTGCAGGATCGCCTCGCGCATGAGCGGGCAGCGGCTGGCCACCGCCTGCGAAAACTCGAGCTCGCGCTGGCGCGTCATCGCGCCGACCTCGAGCGCGCCGTCGCGCTCGCGCACCCAGGCGAGCCCTTCGACGCCGTTGAGATCGATCACGTGATCGGGCTGCACGTAGCGCATGTTGAGCATCGGCATCAGCGACTGGCCGCCCGCGAGCAGCTTTGCGTTCTCGACGCGCCCGAGCAGCGCGACGACGTCCGCAACCGTCTTCGGATCGTGGTAGGAAAACGGCGGTGGTTTCATGGGTACCGGTGCTTCCCTCCCCTTCAAGGGGAGGGTCAGGGTGGGGATGGGGTAGGAATTTCCTGGTCACCCACCCCCATCCTAACCTTCCCCCTGAGGGGGAAGGAAGTCTCGTTGCTAGCGCTTGCGATCGAGGATCGCCTTCAACCGCACGGGCGTCACGGGCAGCTGCGTGACCGCGCCCGGTATGCCGATGGCGTCGTCGATCGCCGAAGCCACGACCGCCCCCACCGCCGGCACGCCGCCCTCGCCCGCTCCCTTGATGCCGAGCGGGTTCAACGGGCTCGGCGCATCCTCCGAGACGAGGATGTCGAGCGCCGGCATTTCGGCCGCCGTGGGCTGCAGGTAATCCGCGAAGGTGACCGAGAGCGGCTGGCCGCGCTCGTCGTACTGGAATTCCTCGTAGAGCGCCCCACCGAGTCCTTGCGCGAAGCCGCCGGCCAGCTGGCCTTCCACCAGCATCGGGTTGACCGCGCGTCCCACGTCGTAGGCGACGAGACACCGCTCCACCGCGACGCCGCCGGTATCGCGGTCCACCCGGACCACGGCGACCTGCGCGCCGTACGGATAGGTCATGTGCGCGGTCGTGAACGTGCCCTCGGCCGTGAGCGCAGCGGACGTCCCCTCCACGGCGCGCGCAACCTCGCCGAGGTCCATCGCGATCGCGTCGGCGCTGTCCTTGCGCACCACCTTTCCCGCGACTACGTCGAGCGACTCGGCTTGCACGTTCATGAGACCCGCTGCCGCTGCGATCGCCTTCGCCCGCACGTTGGACGCGGCGACGTGCACCGCCGACCCGGTCAGTACCGTCGCGCGTGCCGCATGCGCTCCGACACCGTTGGCGATGCGCGCGGTCTGGCCGTGCACCACGCGCACGCGCCGGTAGTCGACGCCGAGCGCGTCCGCGCAGATCTGCGCCATGACCGTTTCCACGCCCTGACCGACCGAAGCGGACCCCGTCAGCACCTCGACGCCGCCGTCTGCGTCCACCGTGACGTAGGCCGTGTCGCGCGGGCCCGGCCCGCTCTTCTCAAGGAACATGACGAGTCCCGCGCCCACCATCTCGCCGGCGGCGCGGCGCTCGCTCAGGCTCCGTTGGAGCGCGTCCCAGCCGACGCGCGCGAGCGCCTTGTCGAGGAGCCGTCGGTAGTCCCCGGAATCGATTTCCACGTCGTCGCCGATCGCGCTCATCTCGCGCCGGTACGGCATGGCAGCGGCCGAAATGAGATTGCGCCGGCGCACTTCGATACGGTCCAGCCGGAGGCGCCTCGCGATGGCGTCCATCAGCCGCTCGCGCACGAAGCCGCCTTCGAAGCGGCCGGGGGCGCGATAGGTCGCCGCCGGTGTCTTGTTGGTCAGACGGTAGTGCCCTGTGGCGCGGTATGCCGGCACGTCG
>JADMIO011478712.1_pt1 | contig 19946 bp, 17 predicted proteins | sample 8958161 | NCBI WGS metagenome assembly JADMIO01 (sample SAMN16585339, study PRJNA669376) | soil metagenome | isolation source: Crop rotation soil | place: USA: Cullars Rotation, Alabama | collected 2011
CCGAGCCGATCACGCCGCCTTCCTGCATCAGGATCTTGGCGGCCTGCAGGCCGCACTGGCGGTTCTCATAATTGATCAGCGGCAGCCAGCGCGCATAGGCCGCCATCGCTTCCGCCCGCCGCCCCGCGAGATAGGGATCGATGATCTGCCGGATGCCATCCGGGTAGCCGCCGCCCGTCATGGCGCCGGTCGCGCCGGCGTCGAGATCGGCCATCAGCGTGATGGCTTCCTCGCCGTCCCACGGCCCTTCGATGCTGTCGCCGCCGGCTGAGATGAGGTCGCGCAGCTTCGCTGCCGCCATCGGCACCTCGATCTTGAAATAGCTGATGTTCGGAATTTCCCGCGCCATGCGCGCCAGCAAGCTGACCGAAAGCGGTGTCCCGGCAACCGGTGCATCCTGGATCATGATGGGGATGTCGATGGCGTCGGACACGGTGCGGTAGAAGTCGAAAATAGCCTTTTCCGGCACGCGGAATGTCGCGCCGTGATAGGGCGGCATGATCATCACCATCGCAGCGCCTGCGTCCTGGGCCTGACGGCTGCGTTCGGCGCAGATGCGCGAGCCGAAATGCGTGGTGGTTACGATCACCGGCACCCGGCCGGCGACGTGCTCCAGCACCGCATGCATCACCTGTTCGCGCTCGGCATCGGTCAGGACGAACTGCTCGGAGAAGTTCGCCAGAATGCAGAGGCCGTTGGAGCCGGCGTCGATCATGAAATCGATACAGCGCCGTTGGCCCGCCAGATCGAGCTCCCCGCGATCGTCGAAAATGGTCGGAGCGACGGGGAAAACACCGCGATAGGGCCGTTGTGCAGTCGGGGTCATTCTGGATGTTCCATTGATGCAGGATCAGTTATTGTATGGTTGTCCAATTCATTCATCAACATGGCAGAATGGCTCGACACAATCGAGCAGCCGGACAAGGAAAGATCGATGGGGGGAGTTCTGGAGGGCGTTCGCGTCCTCGATTTCGGGCGTTATATCGCGGGGCCTTATTGCGCGACGTTGCTGGCGGAATTCGGTGCGGAAGTCATTCGCGTGGAGAAGCGCGACGGCAGCGAGGATCGTTTCGTCGCGCCGGTCGGCGAAGGCGGCGAGGGTGCGCTGTTCCTGCAGGTCAACCGCAACAAGAAGTGCATCACGCTCGATCCGATGAAGGACGAAGGGCAGGAGGTGATGCGCCGGCTGGTCGCGACCGCTGACGTCGTCGTCGCCAACCTGCCGCCGCAGACGCTGCGCGCGATGAAGCTCGACTATGAATCGCTGAAGGCGATCAAGCCGGACATTATCCTGACGACGGCAACCGCATTCGGCGGCCCGGGGCCCTGGTCCGACCGCGTCGGCTTTGACGGCGTCGGACAGGTGATGTCGGGCGCGGTGTACATGACGGGCAAGGGCGATCCGCCGTACCGCGCCGCGGTGAACTGGGTCGATTTCGGCACCGCGCTGCATTGCGCGTTCGGCACGCTCGCCGCCCTGATCGAGCGCGGCAAATCCGGGCGCGGGCAGATTGTCGAGGGCGCGCTGCTGGCGACCGCGCTCTCTTTCACCAACGCAACCCTGATCGAGCAGGCGGTGATCTCAGCCAATCGCGTGCCGACCGGCAATCTCGGCCAGACTGCGGCGCCCGCCGATATCTACCGCACCAAGGACGGCTGGGTGCTGTGCCAGGTCACGGGCCACCCGCTGTTCATCCGCTGGGCCAGATTGATGGGCGAGGAGGATCACTGGCTGAACGATCCGCGTTTCGCCGACGATCTCAAGCGCGGCGACAACGGCCCCGTCATCAGCGAGCGAATGGCGCGCTGGTGCGCCGAGCGCACCACGCAGGAAGCGGTCGATACGCTCGGCAAAGCGATGATTCCGGCAGGTCCCGTGCTGAGCCCGCAACAGGCGCTGGAACATCCGCACATCCGCACCGCCGGTTTCATGCAGGACGTCGATTATCCGGGCCTGCCGAAGCCTGCGCCAACGGTACGCGCGGCAGTGCGGCTGTCGGAGACCCCGGGCGAAATCGCCTCGCGCCCACCGACACTCGGCGAGCATACCGATCGCGTGCTGGCCGATATCGGCTATGACGCGGCTGCGATCGCCGCGCTTCGCAACAACGGAATCATCTAGATGCAGCGGCTGATGACCCGGCGCCTCGTTCGTTGCCGTCAGGTCGTCCGTCGCCAAGCCGCAGCCAGGACATCAGCTTCATGACGCTGCTGTCGACACCGGCCAATCCCGTTCCAGAGGGGGCGTTTGCCGGAACGATCGGGACGCCGGATGGCGCCACGTTGCGCTTTGCGCGCTGGACGGCGCCGGCCAACGGCAGGGGGACCGTCTGCGTGTTCGCCGGGCGCGGCGAGTACATCGAGAAATACTTCGAAACGGTGCAGGATCTGCGCAGGCACGGCTATGCGGTGGCTGTCATCGACTGGCGGGGACAAGGGCATTCCTCGCGCCAACTGGACAATCCGTTCAAGGGCCATGTCCAGAGTTTTTCGGATTACGAGATCGACGTGGCGGCCTTCGTCAAGCAGGTCGTGCTGCCGGATTGCCCGCCGCCCTATTTTGCACTGGCGCATTCGATGGGCGGCGCCGTCATGCTGCGCGCCGCGCGTGCCGGCACCGGGATGTTCGAACGCTTGGTGCTCTGCGCGCCGATGATCGATCTGCCGCGTCTGCGCGCGTCGCTGCCGATGCGCGGCCTGATGCGCCTGCTGTGCGCCGCCGGAATGGGCGAGCGGTTCATTCCAGGCGGCAACATCGACCTGCTCAAGTCAACCGACTTTCGCGGCAATCCCCTGACCTCGGACCCGCGCCGCTATGCCCGCAACGCGGCTATCCTTGAAGCCGATCCAACACTCGGGATTGCGTCACCGACCGTGGCGTGGCTCGACGCGGCCTTTGCTGTCATGGCCGGGTTTGGTTCGCCCGAATTCGCCCGCGGAATTCATCAGCCCGTCCTGATGCTCGCGGCCGGCGACGACACCATCGTATCGACCCCTGCCATCGCGGCGTTTGCCCGGCAGCTGCCCGCGGGATCGCATCGCCTGATCGCAGGCGCGAAGCACGAAATCCTCCAGGAAGACGACCGCTATCGCGCGCAGCTCTGGGCCGCGTTCGATGCCTTCATGCCGGGCTAGGACGTGTCCTGTGCGGTGTACTGGTCGGTTTTGATCACGAATGGCTAAATTTGAATTTCGCAATGATGCCTGTGCTCAACTCCCAAACTCCATAACGGAACAGCAATGACACTCGAACTCAAAATGGTCGCCCTCAGCATCGTCCTGGGGTTGGTGCAAATTGTGTTGGCCTCCCATGCGTCAAGCTTGCAACGCGGATATTTGTGGACCGCGAGTGCTCGGGATAGTCCCGTGCCGGCCCTCACGGGCATCGCGGGCCGCCTGGAGCGAGCGCTGCAAAATTTCCTCGAGACGTTTCCGCTGTTCGCTGCAGCGGTGCTCATGGCCCACTTCGCTGGCAGGCACGGTTGGATGACCGAATGGGGTGCGCAGCTCTATTTCTGGGCGCGTGTCGCCTATGTGGTCTTCTATGCTGCAGGGGTGTTTTTGGTGCGCTCTCTTGTCTGGAACGTCGCGACCGGTGGGATTGTTCTGGTCCTCGTGTCGCTGATTTGAACGATGGGACGCGTGCAGAAACTCTCATCGACCTTTCAATCCGGAAATCGGGTGGTTGCATAACTGGGGTGCTCCTATCTTGCCGGCCAGGAAATACGCAGATGAGGAGCAACGTTATGTCGACAGAGAACAACAAGGAGATCGTCGGTCGCTGGTTCAAGGAGTTTTGGGGCAATCCCTGGAATCCTGAGATCGTCGATGAATTGGCCGCCCCGGATATCCTTCTGCAGTATTCGCTGCACGCGCCGCGCCGCGGTCGGGACGATGTCAGGGCGTTCATGGTCGCGTTCCGCGACGCCTTCCCGGATCTGAACTTCTGGGGCACCGCGGACCTGATCGCCGAGGGCGACTATGTTGTCGGTCGCTGGGAAGGTGGCGGGACGCACACCGGTCCGGCCTTCGACGATTTTCTCGTTGGGGCGCTTCCGGCGCGTTCAGGCCGCAAGATGCGCTTTACCGGTACGACGGTGCTGCGTGTGACGGGCGGTCGAATCGCGGAGGAGGTTGGCCTTGATGACGGCGCCACTGCGCTCCAGCAGCTCGGAATTCTGAAGGCGGCGTAGTGACCGGCGCAGCGGGCATCCCGGACGACAGTCGTCGTCCGGGATGTACCGTGACAACCGAGGCCACCGGCCGCAGATGAGTAAGCGCGCGCTCGCTGACCGCCGTCGAAATTTCCGGTGATGACGCGCGTCCGTCTGGCCACGCCATCTATGGCGCGGACCCCGGCGCGAGCCCCGCACCCCCAATCGGACATTATCTCCATCTCCCGGCGCGTCTACCATCGAGCGGTCCGCACATTCACTGACAAACCAGTACGGGGGTTTTCGCGTGCGTCAGCACCTTGTTTGTCACGCTGCCGATCAGAAGCATGGAAAGTCCGCTGCGCCCATGCGATGACATGACGATGAGATCGCAGCCCTTGTCCTCGGCTGCAGCGATGATGGCTTGATGGGGTTGCCCGTGCTCCACCTGAGTCGTCTTGCAGGAAATACCAACCTCCTTGGCCGCATTTGCCGCGTGATCCAACGCGCTCTTGGCCTGTTCCTTGCGCAACTCGGCATATGTTGCGACTGCCTCCTGGAACCGCCCGGTCATTTCTGAAAACGGTTCCACAACGAAGATTATGGATACCTTGGCTCCAAGGGATTTCGCCAGCGCCAACCCATGCTTCACCCCACGCTCCGCTAGCTCCGATCCATCTGTCGGAATGAGAATATGCCGGTACATGGCTTCGCCTCCCGCTTGTCTGGACGTATCGCTGCCTTCCGAATGCAGGTTAGGCCCGCGTTTCGGATGCAATCTTGAGATAGATCAATCTATCGGCCCATCGTCCCGCGACCCCGATGTCCGTAATTGGCCCACCGTAATTGGGCCGCTTTAGGAGCAAAGCGGACATCAGTTTTGATGCTCATGCCATCAGGGTTTATGAGCACGCACCCCGGTTCGAACGAACGCCGTCCATATCGCGGTTGCGAACAGACCGGCCGATCGCCGGGAATACGCCGGCCTGCATGCTGGAGATGCTTGTCATGGTGGAGTTCCAGACCGTATCGTGATGACGCCGAGCGATGACGCGCATCGCGGGCGAGCTGGGATTCGGGGTTTTGCATGGGGTTGCAGGTAAGCTTGCCGCTCTGGGTCGTCGTGCTGATGGCGATCCTTGCGATCCTGGCGGCGCTGGATCGCATCCTCATTCCCAGCGTGCGCTGGGCGGTACGCCGGCGCGCCAATCGTGCGATCGAGGAACTCAACACCAAGCTCAAGCTTCGCATTCAGCCCTTCAAGCTGACCAAGCGCCAGGTGCTGATCGATCGCCTGGTGTTCGATCCGGAGGTGCTGCGCGCAGCCGAGGAATATTCGCTCCAGACCGGCGTGCCGAACGAAGTCGCGATGGAAAAGGTGCGGCGCTACGCCCGCGAGATCGTTCCGGCGTTCAGCGCCTATGCCTATTTTCGTGTCGGGACGCGGATCGCGCGGGCCGTTTCCCATATGCTGTACCGGGTGCGGATCGGCGTCCGCAACGACGAGGCGCTGGCCGCCGTCGATCCGGCCTCGTCGGTGATCTTCGTCATCAATCATCGCTCGAACATGGATTACGTGCTGGTGACCTATGTCGCCTCGACCTCGTCGGCGCTGAGCTATGCCGTCGGCGAATGGGCCAAGGTCTGGGGCCTCAGCAGTTTGATCCGCTCGATGGGTGCCTATTTCATCGCGCGCGATTCCGGCGAGGGGCTCTATCGCAAGGTGTTGTCGCGCTATGTCCACATGGCGACAGCAGCGGGCGTCACGCAAGCGATTTTCCCGGAGGGCGGGCTCAGCCGCGACGGCAGACTGCGTCCGCCGAAATTCGGGCTGCTGAGCTACATGGTGGCGGGCTTTGATCCGCACGGACCGCGCGACGTGGTGTTCATCCCGGTCGCCGTCAACTACGACCGCGTGCTGGAAGACCGCATGTTGACCTCGGTGGCCAATGCCGAGCCGGGCAAGAAGCCGGTGTTCGGCTTCAACGCGGCGACCTTTGCGCGCCATTTCTTCCGCCATCTCTGGATGGCATTGCGCGGCCAGTGGCATCGCTTCGGGTACACCTGCGTGAGTTTTGGCGTGCCGGTGTCGCTGCGAAACTATGTCGAGGCAAGGAAGATCGATTTTCGCGTTCTCGCGGCCGAGCCGCGCCGCATCGAGGTCGAAAGGCTTGGCAACGAGTTGATGGAGGCCGTCGGCCGCGTGGTGCCGGCGCTGCCGGTCTCGCTGGTCGCGACCGCCATGCTGGAGGCAGGTGACCGGCCGCTGACGTTGTTCGAAATCAAGGGCCAGGTTTCAAGTCTGATCGGCGACCTCGAGCGGCTCGGAAGCTATGTTCACATCCCGCGCGCCGACCGCGACTACGCCATCTCCGTCGGCTTGCGCATGCTGACGCTGCGCCATCTCGTGATCGAGACCGACGACACCTACCGCGCCAACCCGAAAGAGCTCGCGCTGTTGCAGTACTACGCGAACGCGATCGTCCATCTGCTCAAGGACAGGGAAACGAATATCGGCGGCGATGTCGCTGCGCGGTGGACGGAGAGAGTTGCTCCTCCATAGGGTGGGCAAAGGAGCGATAGCGACCTGCCGATCATCTATCGCCAGTCGTGCGGCTCGATGGTGGGCACGCTTTCGCTTTGCCCACCCCACGCACCGCGGCAAATCACTTCGGATTTTCAGAAATCGTGTCAAGTCCGGAATCAAAAAATATTCCGCTTTCGTTCTCACCCAAATCAGTCGCATAACTCCGCCCGTCTCACGGCAGATGAGGGGCGTTGGCCATCGTCACGAACGTGCGGTGAGATGCGATGGACGGGAGAGCCGCGACTGACGTGTGTGGCTCAAACGTACGGCGAAGTCGTGTGGTTCGGGCGCCGCGGTGCTGGCGTTAAGTTGGCGGTTGCGCATCGATCCTATCGGATCGAGCGCGGTCTCGCCGGCGACGGAGGCAAAAGAGCCGTTCTCCGGGAAGAGCACGAAGTAAGCCGTAAAGCCATTGCGCAGGGAAGGCCGGAATGCTCCCGCTGCCCTGTATGCTCGTGTGCACATTTGTTTGCGCAAATCGCACGCGAGACCGCGGGTGCAGCAAGCACCCGGTCTTCCCTGCGCCCTCTGATTTCAAGGAGGGCCAACGAAAGATGCAAACCTCGGCCGCAATGCGCCGCGAGATCGTCACCTCACGTTCAGTTGTCGTCCCCCGCGAAGGCGGGGGATCCAGTATTCCAGAGACGCCATGATTGAACCGAAAAGCCGCGGCGTACTGGATCCCCCGCCTTCGCGGGGGATGACAGTCGCGTGTAGTGGCGAAGCATCGGACGCTTCCTTGCAAAAGCTTGAAGTTTAAAATATATGCTGAACCCTCATCCTGGAGGCTTGACCGATGTCCTCATTGTCGCGTTCCTCCCATGCGCTCGTCACCGGTGGCGGGCGTGGCATTGGACTGGCGATATCGGCGGCGCTGTCGAAAGCGGGCGCGACGGTAACGGTGCTCGGTCGCAACCGCGCAACGCTCGACGAAGCCGTGGCGTCCGGCGCGGCGCAGTTCGCAGCCGTAGCCGACGTCGCCGATCAGGCTTCGGTCAAATCGGCCGTTGCGGAAGCCGCCGCGCGGCAACCGATTGACATCCTCGTTGCCAATGCGGGCGCTGCGGAATCGTCGCCGTTCGGCCGTTCCGATGCGGCGCTGTTCCAGCGGATGATGGGCGTCAATTTCATGGGTGTGGTCCATGCCACGCAGGCGGTATTGCCTGGCATGATCGAGCGCCGCCACGGGCGGATCGTCGCCGTCGCATCCACCGCCGGTCTCAAGGGCTACGCTTATGTCTCGGCCTACAGCGCGGCGAAGCACGCGGTCATCGGCCTCGTCCGTTCGCTGGCGCTGGAGACGGCGAAGAGCGGCGTCACCGTCAACGCCGTCTGTCCCGGGTTCACCGAAACCGATCTGCTGGAAGGCTCGATCGACAACATCGTCAAGAAGACCGGCCGCAGCCGCGAGCAGGCCATCGCGGAACTGTCAAAGCACAATCCGCAGGGACGCCTTGTGGCGCCCTCGGAAGTGGCCGATGCCGTGCTCTGGCTGTGCGGCGAGGGCGCCGGCGCCGTCACGGGTCAAGCCATCGCGGTAGCGGGTGGCGAAGTCTGATCCGCCGTCACATCGATAATGATTAAATTCAGGGAGATCCCATGAGTAAACCCGCCAATCCCGTCACGCTGCCGCTGGCCGACTATTCGCCGAAGCACTTTTTGCTCGCCGTCGTCGATCGCGTCGCCACGGTGACGCTCAATCGTCCTGAGCGAAAGAACCCGCTGACCTTCGAAAGCTACCGCGAGCTCACCGATTTCTTCCGCGCCTGCGCGATGGATGACGAGGTCAAGACCATCGTCGTGACCGGCGCGGGCGGAAATTTCTCATCCGGCGGCGATGTGTTCGAGATCATCGGTCCCTTGATTCAGATGGATACCAAGGGATTGACCGCCTTTACGCGGATGACCGGCGATCTGGTGAAGGCGATGCGGGCGTGCCCGCAGCCGATCGTGGCCGCCGTCGAAGGCATCTGCGCCGGCGCGGGCGCGATCGTCGCGATGGCCTCCGACCTGCGCCTGGCCGCTGTTGGAGCCAAGGTTGCGTTTCTGTTCAACAAGGTAGGCCTCGCCGGCTGCGACATGGGCGCCTGCGCGATCCTGCCGCGCATCATCGGCCAGTCGCGGGCCTCGGAACTGCTCTACACCGGCCGCTTCATGACGGCAGAGGAGGGCGAGAAGTGGGGCTTCTTCAGCCGTATCGTCACGCCGGATGCGGTACTGCCGCAGGCACAGCTCATGGCCAAGCAGATTTCCGAAGGCCCGACCTTCGCCAACACCATGACCAAGCGTATGCTGGCGATGGAATGGGCAATGTCGGTGGAAGAGGCGATCGAGGCCGAAGCGGTGGCCCAGGCCCTCTGCATGACCACGGAAGATTTCGGCCGTGCGTTCGAAGCGTTTTCGAACAAGCGGACCCCGGTGTTCGAGGGAAATTGAGGGCTGCAGCCCGGGTGGAGCGAAGCGAAACCCGGGACCGCTGCCCCGAATGTCACGAGAATCCCGGATTGCGCTACGCTCCATCCGGGCTACGAACGAGCCATCAGCCCCCCTTGCCAAAAATTATTTTAGGCTTAAAGTAATTTCGAGCTAGCCCGACAGCCTGTTTCGGAGGCGGTAGATGAAGATCGCGATTATCGGCGGCGGACCGGCCGGTCTCTACGCCGCGATCCTCCTGAAAAAACAGCGGCCCCAGGCCGAGATCACGGTCTATGAGCGCAACCGCGCCGACGATACGTTCGGCTTCGGCGTGGTGTTCTCGGACGCCACGCTCGACAATTTCGAGAAATACGATCCGCCGAGCTACCGCCGCATCACCCAGGAATTCGCCTATTGGGATGACATCGCCGTGCATTTCCGCGGCACCGTGCACCGCGTCGGCGGCAACGGTTTTTGCGGCTGCTCGCGCCGGACGCTGCTGTTGATCCTGCAGGAGCGCGCCCGCGAACTCGGCGTGACGCTTAAGTTCGAGACCGACATCGACGACGAAGCGCGATTTGCCGATGCCGATCTGATCGTACTCGCCGACGGCATCAACAGCCGCTTCCGCGACAAGCACATCGACCACTTCCAGCCGCAGGTCGACCTGCGCTCCAACAAATTCGCCTGGATGGGCTCGACCAAACCGCTCGACGCCTTCACCTTCATCTTCCAGGAGACCGAGTGGGGGCCGTTCATCGCGCACGCCTATCAGTACGAGGCGGGACGCTCGACCTGGATTTTCGAGACCGATGCCGAAACCTTCCAGCGCGCCGGGCTCGAAGGCCTGAGCGAACAGCAATCCGCCGACCGGATGGCCGAGATTTTCGACTGGTTCCTCGACGGCCACTCCTTGATGATCAACCGCTCGATGTGGCGCAATTTCCCGATGATCCGCAGCCAGCGCTGGGTCAAGGACAACATGGTGCTGCTCGGCGATGCCAAGGCGACCGCGCATTTCTCGATCGGCTCCGGCACCAAGCTTGCGATGGAAGACGCGATTGCGCTGGCTGACGCGATGGCGCAAGCGCCGACGGTCGATGCCGCATTGCAGACCTACGAGCACGGCCGGCGCGAGGAGGTCGAGAAGACCCAGCATGCCGCCGACGTGTCGCTGGTCTGGTTCGAACATGTCGACCGCTTCTGGGATTTCGATCCCGTGCAGTTCGCCTTCGGCGTCATGACCCGCGCCAAGGCGATCACCTACGATAATTTGACGCTGCGCGCGCCGGAGTTCGTCCGTGAGGTCGACACGGCGTTTGCGAAGCAGGTGCGTTCAAAAGGCTTCGACGTCGATATCGACAAGCCCGCGGCGCCGATGTTCCAGCCGCTCAGGCTGCGCGAGATGGAAGTCGCGAACCGCGCGGTGGTGTCGCCGATGTGCATGTACTCCGCGAAGGAGGGCGTGCCCGGCGATTTCCATCTGGTGCATTACGGCTCGCGCGCGATCGGCGGCGCCGGGTTGATCTTCACGGAGATGACCTGCGTCGGCCGCGACGCCCGCATCACGCCGGGCTGCACTGGATTATGGAACGACGAACAGCAGGCGGCATGGACGCGCATCGTCGACTTCGTCCACGCCAATTCGGCGGCAAAGATCTGCCTGCAGCTTGGACACGCCGGCCGCAAGGGCGCGACCAAATTGATGTGGGAGGGCATGGACCGGCCGCTGGAGCAGGGCGGCTGGGACACCATTTCGGCGTCGCCATTGCCTTACTTCCCCGACAGCCAGGTGCCGCGCGAGATGGATCGCGCCGCGATGGACCGTGTCAAGCAGGAGTTCGTCGCGGCGGCATTGCGCGGCGAGGCCTGCGGCTTCGATATGCTGGAACTGCACTGCGCCCACGGCTATCTGCTGGCGAGTTTCATTTCGCCGCTGACCAACCAGCGCACCGACGAATATGGCGGCACGCTCGCCAACCGGCTGCGCTATCCGCTGGAAGTGTTTGCGGCGATGCGCGCGGCATGGCCGGCGCACAAACCGATGTCGGTTCGTATCTCCGCCACCGACTGGGCCGCAGGCGGCATCACTGGCGACGACGCGGTCGCGGTCGCGCGCGCGTTTGGCGAAGCCGGCGTCGATCTGGTCGATGTTTCGACGGGGCAGACCGTGCGCGACGCGCAGCCGATCTACGGCCGCATGTTCCAGACGCCATTCTCCGATCAGGTTCGGAACGAAGCCCGGATCGCAACCATGTGCGTTGGCAACATCACGACTGCGGATCAGATCAACACCATCCTCGCCGCCGGTCGTGCCGACCTGGTCGCGCTCGCCCGGCCGCACCTCGTCGATCCGTCGTTCACGATGCGAGCCGCGGCCTGGTACGGCGCGGACATTGCCTGCCCGCCACAATATCTGCCCGGCAAGGAACAAATCTTCCGCAACAGCGTGCGCGACCGGCAGGATTTCGAAGACCTCAAAATTAAGGGTAAGCCGAAAACCCGGGCCGAGCTGAAAGCCGAGGCGACAAAGCCACTTGCGGCCGAATAGGGTGAATGGCAGGCTCTATCCACTCCCTCTCCCCGCCCTTCGCGGGGAGAGGGCAGGGGTGAGGGGCTCTCTCCGCGAGTGAGATCGCCGTGAGTGCGGTACCCCCTCACCCGGATCGCAAGGGCGATCCGACCTCTCCCCGCAAGCGGGGCGAGGTGGAGGAAGAGAGTGGAGTAGCGCATGAAGGCAATCATCGTCGGAGGCGGCATCGGAGGCCTCACCACCGCGTTGATGTTGCGCGCACGCGGCATCGACTGCGAATTGTTCGAGCAGTCCGAAAGCATCCGTGAACTCGGCGTCGGCATCAACACGCTGCCACATGCGATCAGGGAATTGACCGGCCTCGGCCTACTGGACCGGCTGGATGCCGCCGCCGTTCGCACCGATCAATTATATTATCTCAACCGCCACGGCCAGGAAGTCTGGCGCGAGCCGCGCGGTCTCGATGCCGGCCACGACGTGCCGCAATTCTCGGTTCATCGCGGTCGCCTGCAAAGCGTGATCCATCGCGCCGTCGAGGAACGGCTCGGGCCTGAGGCGATCCACACCGGCTGCCGTCTCGGCGCGTTCGCGCAGCATGAGGGCGGCGTGGTTGCGCATTTTTTCGATCGGACCGGAGCCCATGTCAAAACCGCGCGCGGCGACATCCTGATCGGCGCCGACGGCATTCATTCGCGCGTGCGCGAGATGCTGTTTCCGGACGAGGGGCCACCATGCTGGAACGGACATATGCTATGGCGCGGCGCGCGCGACTGGCCAGCCTTCCTGACCGGCCGCTCCATGATCGTGGCCGGCGGGCTGAACGCCAAGGTGGTGATCTATCCGATCGCGGAAGGATCCACCCCCGCGAGCCGGCTGACCAACTGGGCGGTCATGGTGAAGATCGGCGACGGCAATTCACAGCCGCCGCGCCGCGAGGACTGGTCGCGGCCCGGCAAGCCGGAGGAGCTGATGCCGCATGTCGAGCGGTTCTCGGTGCCTCATGTCGACGTGCGCAGCCTGATCTCGGCGACGCCGGAATTTTACGAGTATCCGTGCTGCGACCGTGATCCGCTGCCGTACTGGACCTGGGGGCGGGTGACGCTGCTCGGCGACGCCGCGCATCCGATGTATCCGGTCGGATCGAACGGCGCGTCGCAGGCGATCCTCGACGCCCGCACGCTGGCCGATGAACTGGCGCGAGCTGAGCATCCACGTCAGGCGCTGGCGGCCTATGAGAAGAAGCGACTGCCGATGACGGCGGAGATCGTGCGCTCGAACCGCCGCGGCGGCCCCGAGGGCGTGATCGACGCGGTCGAGCAACTCGCGCCGGATGGCTTTACCGATATCGAGAAGGTGCTGAGCCACGCCCAGCGCGAGGCGATCGTGCGCGGCTATGCCTCCAAGGCCGGCTTCGCGCCGCCGCCGTTGGGACTGGCGGCAGTGCGGGGATAGCTCACGCCTCCCGTAGCCCGGATGGAGCGAAGCGCAATCCGGGATTCGAACAGCAGTGGTAGTGGTCCCGGGTTTCGCTGCGCTCCATCCGGGCTACGAACACCTCACGCCCCCGGAGGCGGCGGCAGGAAGTGGATGTTGTGCTCGGCAGCCAGCGCCACCACCGCGTCCGGCGTCTGCTGCTTCATGTTGTGGATCGCCCAGAACAGGTCGTAGAGCCGCCGCGTCGGCGAGACCCAGAACAGCGTCTTCGCCGTCCGGCCCGACTTGTTGAAGATGCCGTGCGGCTTGCCCATCGGCAGTCGCACCAGATCGCCGGGCGTCGCCTGCGTGTCGGCGCCGTCGAGGAAGAAGTCGAGCTGGCCCTCCAGGATGTAGAGATATTCATCCTGGTCGGGATGAATATGCGGCGGCACGAAGGTTTCGGGCGGGAACGTCGCATGCCATGAGAAGGAATGCTCGGTGACGCTCTTCGGCACATAGGTCTGGCCGAGGATGCTCCAGGAAATTCCCTGGATGCCCTCGTTGGCGCGGGTGATGCCGGCGATTTCGGTCTTCATCGTATGCTCCCTCCTGATGCTTATTTGGCCGGCGCGCAATCCTTGGCGTAGCGGTCGCCGTAATTCGAAAACACCTTCTCGACGATCTCGGTCTGGAATTTCCCGTCTGGACGCTTGGCAACCTTGGTCAGGTAGAAATTCTGGATCGGATAGCCGTTGACGTTGAACTTGAAGTCGCCGCGCAGCGAAGTGAATTCAGCCTTCCGGATCGCGGCCGAGACGGCTTCCTTGTTCTTGAGGTCGCCCTTCACCGCCTTCACCGCGCTGTCGATCAGCATGGCCGTATCATAGCCCTGCATGGCGTAGGTGCCGGGCACGCTGTTGTAGGCGGCCTCGTAGTTGGCAACGAACTTCTTGCTCTGCGGATTGTCCATGTCCGGCGCCCAGTTGGCGCCGCCGAACATGCCGACAGCGGCATCCTGCTGCGCGGGCAGGGTGGATTCATCGACTGTGAAAGCCGACAGCACCGGGATCTTGTCGGCAAGGCCGGCCTGCCGGTACTGCTTGACGAGGCCGACGCCCATGCCGCCCGGCATGAAGGTGAACAGCGCGTCCGGCTTGGAGGAGGCAATCTTGGTCAGTTCGACCTGGAAATCCAGCGTGCCAAGCGGCGTATAGCTTTCCTCTGCTATCTCGCCCTTGTAGTCGAGCTTGAAACCGGCCGCCGAATCCTTGCCGGCCTGATAGTTCGGCACCAGCACATACATGCGCTTGTAGCCGCGATCCTGCGCGACCTTGCCGAGGATCTCGTGAACCTGGTCGTTCTGGTAGGAGGTCACGTAGAAGAACGGGTTGCACTCCTTGCCGGCATAGCTCGACGGCCCCGCGTTCGGGCTGACCAGGAACGTCTTGTTCTCTGTCACCGGCCGGTGAATCGCCTGGAGGATGTTGGAGAAGATCGGCCCGACCACGAAATCGACCTTCTCGCGTTCGAGCAGGCCCTTGGCCTTGGTCACGGCGCCATCGGGCTTGAGTTCATCGTCGACGACGACGACCTCGACGTCCTTGCCCGCCATCTTGCCGCCGAGGTCCTTGACGGCGAGCTGGAAGCCGTCGCGGGCTTGCTGGCCGAGGACGGCGGCAGGTCCCGACAGCGTCACGATGATGCCGACCTTGATCTTCTCCTGGGCGGCCGCCGGAGTGGCGGCAACACCCAGCAAAACCGCAAGTCCGGTCAGCTTCAACGACTGCTTCATGATTATTCCTCCGTTCGGCCTTTGCGGCCGAAACACACGCCACACCAAATGCTCGGACGGCAGCTTATTCTGATGACGACCGCACCTGCAAGCTGCGCTGCGTGCCATGCAATCCCTGCGCCAATTGCTTGAAACTTAAAGAAATCTGGACAATGATCCGAAGCTGCGGTCTGTTCACTCGCCCAGGCCTGAATTCTTCGAAGCTCAAAGCAGACAAGATCACACCATGACTCTCGATTCAGAGACCAAGGCCGTCGAACTCCCGGAGCATCATGGCGACGAACTCAGGCTGTGGCTGCGCCTGCTGACCTGCACGACCCTGATCGAGGGCGAGGTGCGCAGCCGGTTGCGCGAGCGCTTCGACGTCACGCTGCCGCGGTTCGACCTGATGGCCCAGCTCGACAAGGTTCCCGAGGGCATGACGCTGTCAGATGTCTCCAAGCGGATGATGGTATCGAACGGCAACGTTACCGGACTGGTCGAACGCCTCGTCGAATCCGGACATCTCGACCGCCGCACATCGGACGCCGACCGTCGTGTGCAGGTGATCCGCCTGACCAAGGCGGGGCGGGCCGAATTCCGCAAGATGGCGGCCGAGCACGAATTGTGGATTGCCGACGTCTTCGGCGATCTGACGCCAAAGGACGTTCGCGAACTGATGCGCCTGCTAGCCAAGACCAAGGCGTCGGCGCAGAAGTCCGCGAAGGCGCGGACGGGCTGAGGCCGGTGCGGTTGCGGCTGAAGCACCTCGCGGGACGCTAGTTCATCGCGCGCAGGGTCGCCGAGGGCGTCTCGCCGAATTTGGCGCGATAGGCGCTCGCCATCCGGCTGAGATGGGTAAATCCGAGCTCGAATGCGATATCGGTAATGCTTTCGTCAGGAGTGGCGCCGGTCAATCTGAGATTGAGATGCGCGAGCCTGATATCGCGCAGCATCTCCGAGATCGACGTGCCGAAATGCCGTTGGAAGCCAAGCTGTAGCGCGCGGATACCGGTGCCTACGGCCGCGGCAAGCTGCGTGAGATCGAGCGGCTCTTCGGCGTTTGTATACAGGAATTCGCGCGCCCGCCGTACGGACTGCGGCAGTGCCTCGGCTCGGCCGCCAAACCGGTCGATCGCATCGCTCGCGCTGTGGCGCTGGCCGTGGAGCAAAGCGCCCAACAGCGTCTCGCGCATATTGGCGGCCGCTATCGGTGAAAGTCGCTGTTGCGGTCCGAGGCGTTCGGCGAGATCGACGAGTTCCAGAATCCGCGACTGAATCGCCCGGCCGCCCGCGGAAGACAGATCGACCGCAGGCTCGAACTCGACCGCGTACGCCGGCCGGCCCGATAGCGCCGCAGCTCGTTGCTCCAACAGGCGGCGATCGACCAGCAGAATGAGCTGGGCGCAATTGCTCTGCCAGGTCATTCGGGTGGGAATCGTCGGTGACAATAGCGAAGCGCAGGCGCCGGGAGCGGCTGCGATGTCGCGCGCCGCCGTTTGGATCCGCGCCGAACCGTGCACGGGGATTTGCAACAGGAAGAAGCGCTCGAGACAGCCGGGGTCGATCGTCACCGACCCGCCATAAGCGACGTAGTTGACGGAGAAGCCGCCAAAGACCGCGCTGTTATGCAGCGCGAAGAATTCGGGCGACGTTCGCGTGGTGGGCTTCAAGTCATGCGGGCAGAATATCCGTCCGACCGCGTCGGCCGCGTCGTCGACGCTATCGGTCGAAACGCGGTTGAACGCCGCCAGCCGTACGGCGGGGTCATGCTCTGGAACGCTGGTAGCCCTCGCCACGGTCCGACCCTTTGCATTTATTTGAAGCCTATAATATCGGCGCTGACCTCTATTGGAAAGGCGATTTGTTGGCGTTTGCCTGCCTGATCCGGAGGCAAGAGCCGTCCTTTCGCGCCGCAGCAATAGAAAAATTTCGATCCGCAGACGACGGATTCGTTTTCTGGCTAGACGGTCGGGCCGTTGGGCCGCAGCCTGTCCGAACGAGTTCGACACCAAGAAACACCAACTGCGACAGAGGAGATGGCGAGATGGCGGCACTCGAAAAGGGCATCACCGCGAATGGCACAGGCTACGGCGGCAAGACCTGGAATATCCTGGGTCAGGTCTATTTCCCCAAGGCCATCACTGATTCAACCTTTGCCTTCGAGACCAACAGCGAGCCCGGCCAGTTCGTGCCAGTGCACATTCATCCAACGCAGGATGAGTTCATCCTGGTGCAGGAGGGCGTACTGGACCTCAAGCTCGACGGCGTCTGGGTGCAGGCCAAGGCCGGCGATCTGGTCCGCCTGCCGCGCGGCATTCCGCATGGCTATTTCAACAAGTCGGACAAGCCGGCGCGGGCGCTGTTCTGGGTGTCGCCGATGCAGAAGCTCGAGGCGCTGTTCAACCAGCTCCACAATCTGACCGACCCTGCGGAGGTGGTCCGGATCTCGGCGCAGCACGAGGTGGATTTTTTGCCGCCCGAGGCCAACGAATAGCTCCGCAACCGCCGGGCAACTGCGCCGGAAACCGCAATGCGTTGAGCCCTCAGTTCGGGGGCCGAACCCTGCTGGAGAATTGTCATGGTCAGGCAAAAAAAGGTTTGCGTCATTGGTGCCGGTGTATCGGGGCTCGCGGCCGCAAAAGCCTTCGCCGCACGCGGACATCAGATCACCATCATCGAGCGCAGCGGCGATCTCGGTGGCGTCTGGGAGCCGGCGCGCTCCTATCCCGAGGTGCAGACACAAAGCCCGAAGGATCTCTATCGTTACACCGACAAGGCGATGCCGGATTCATATCCGGAATGGCCGAAGGGCCCGCAGGTCCATGCCTATCTCACCGAGTACGCCAAGGACAACGATCTCCTCGGTGCGATCCGCTTCAACACGGCCGTGGTGCAGATGAACCGCCGCCCCGATACCAGGCCAGGGTGGTGGCTCGACCTGCGGGGCCCGGATGGCGGTACCCGTCACGAGGATTTCGATTTCGTCGCGGTGTGTACAGGACAGTTCAATGAGCCACAGACGCTCGACCTGCCGGGTGAAGATGCCTTCAAGGCGCAGGGTGGGCGCGTCATGCACTCCTCGAAGTATAACGATCCGGCCATCGCCAAGGGCCGGAAGATCGTCGTGCTCGGCGGTTCGAAGTCGGCGACGGACATCGCGGTCAACGCGGTCAATTCCGGCGCTGCCGAAGTGACGCTGGTGTACCGCGAGCCGGTCTGGCGGATTCCCTATTTCATCGGCGGCCTGGTCAATTTCAAACGCATTCTCTACATCCGCGCGCAGGAGGAGATGTTCAAGAGCTGGGGCATCGGCGCGCTGTCGCGGTTCGCGCATGCGGTCGCAAAGCCGCTGGTCTGGGCCAATTGGCGCGGGCTGGAGAGCCTGCTGAAAGTTCAGCTCAAGCTCGGCAAGTGCGACATGGTGCCGAAGGAGCGGATCGAGGATGGCGTCAACTGCTCGGTGCCAATCGCAACCCCAGGCTTCTTCCCGATGGTCGCCGACGGCCGCATCAAGGCCATCAGAGGCAGCTTTGAGCGCTGCGACGGCAATTCGATTGTGATGACCGGCGGGCAGCGCGTCCGGGCAGATGTCGCTGTACTGGCGATCGGCTACAAACTCGGCGTGCCGTTCCTGCCGCAGGCGTACCGTGAAAAGCTCGTCGATTCCGATGGGCAATACCGGCTCTATCGGCTGATCGCCAATCCGGACCTGCCCGAGATGGGGTTCGTCGGTTTCAACTCCAGCTTCTGCACGGTGCTGTGCGCGGACCTCGCCGCGAACTGGCTGGTGCGCTACGCCGATGGCCAACTCGCTCGTCAGCCGACGCCCAAGGAGATGCGGGACAACATCGAGATGATGCTGCATTTCAGGCGCGTCGAGCGGCCGGCGGCCGGCGTCTATGGTGGGCTGTGCGTGGCGCCCTATCACTTCAAGCATTTTGACGAGTTGATGTCCGATATCGGCGTGTCCGGACGCCGGGCCAACCCGCTGGTGGAGAAATTTACCCCACCCGATGCCGCTGCCTATGGCCGCTTCCTGGCCTCCGCGCCGGCCTACCGCGCCGCCTGAGGGGGCCGGGTTCCCGCAGGGGTGCTGCGATCCGGCATCCCCGCGGCGGGGAGGCGCGATTCCGCACTTGCGAAAAATTGTTTTAAGCCTAAAATGATTTGCGAGACGGCGTTGCCGGGCGTCCTCGATATTGATCTCGAGCCTTTCATTGATGGAAGCGAGGGGAGATGAAGATGTCACCCAGCCGGACCCTTGATCGGTCTCTTGGCCCGTCGGGCCATATTGACGACTTCGCGCGGCGAAATCTGCCGCCGTCCGAGCAATGGCCGGACCTGCTGCTCGATCGGCCCGAGTTTCAATATCCGGAATATCTGAATGCCGCGGTCGAGCTGACCGACCGTATCGTCGAAAAAGGCTGGGGCGATCGGATCGCGCTGATCGGCAACGGCCGCCAGCGCACCTACAAGGAACTGGCTGACTGGTCCAACCGCCTCGCGCATGCGTTGGTGGAAAACTACGGCGTCAAGCCCGGCAACCGTGTCCTGATCCGCTCCGGCAACAATCCCGCGCTGGTCGCGGCCTGGCTCGCAGCCACGAAAGCAGGAGCCGTCGTCGTCAACACCATGCCGATGCTGCGCGCCGGCGAACTGGGCAAGATCGTTGACAAGGCCGAGATTGCGCTGGCGCTGACCGACAGCCGCATTGCCGATGAGCTGGTCGCGTGCGCGAAGACCAGCCGCTTTCTCAAGCAGGTGGTGAATTTCGACGGCACGTCGAACCATGATGCCGAGCTCGACCGGGTGGCACTGAACAAGCCGGTAAAGTTCGACGCCGTGAAGACGGGACGCGACGACGTCGCACTGCTTGGATTTACCTCGGGCACCACGGGCGAACCCAAGGCGACGATGCATTTCCACCGCGACCTCATGATCGTCGCGGATGGCTACGCCAGGGAAGTCCTCAACGTGACCGAGGACGATGTTTTCGTCGGCTCGCCACCGCTCTTTCCAGCACATTGGGATCCTAAGCTTAGAATTCCACGTGGACAAGTTGTCGCG
>JADMIO010007354.1_pt1 | contig 19945 bp, 15 predicted proteins | sample 8958161 | NCBI WGS metagenome assembly JADMIO01 (sample SAMN16585339, study PRJNA669376) | soil metagenome | isolation source: Crop rotation soil | place: USA: Cullars Rotation, Alabama | collected 2011
CCGCGACTTCAAGTCACGTGAATTCCAAGCTTCGGATCCCACTGTGCTGGAAAGCACGCAGCACCTCATGCCGGGCTTCCTTGCCGAGCACGAAGATTTCGCCGCGCGGCAGCCAGCGCGCCGCGCGTTCGACCGCGTCGAAACCGACCAATTTGTCGTCGTCGGTTGCAACGATGAACACCGGCGTCTTCACTTTTTCGAGCGCCGCCTGCGCATCGATCTTGCGCACCGAAGCATAGCCGCGCTCGACCCAGCCCCAACTCCCCGGGCCCATCACCAGCTCCGGGCGCCGCTTGCGCCACGCGAGTTCGTCGGAATAGCGCTGGGGATCGTGCGTGAGCAGGTCCATTCGGCCGGCCGGGACTTCGCCGGGCTTTTCGCTCCATTTCCACGCCGGGCGGCGGCGGTCGCCAAGGCCCGCCATGATCTTCGCGGCCGCATGCATCACCCCCGCCGGAATGCCGCGGTTAAGGAAGCCGAGCATCGGCGCGGAAAGGATTGCCCCGGCCGGGCCGATCGCACCTTCGGCCAGCGCGCGAAGCACCAGGTGCCCGCCCATCGAATGCGCGGCGACTACATGCGGGCCGGGCGTCTCGGCGATCCAGCGTTTCCAGAAGAACCCGAGGTCGCGCACCCAAATCTCGAAATCGTCGATATGTCCGGTTACCGCGTCCGCGCCGAGCCGCCCGGAGCCGGCCTGGCCGCGCCAGTCGGATGCGGTGACCCGCCAGCCTTCGCGTGCCCAATGGTCGAGCGTTTCGAGGTATTTCTCGTAGAAATCGCCGCGGCCAGGGAGGAACAGGATCGATCCCTTGGCCCCGCCCTCGGGCAGCGGCCAATCGATCCGGCGGACCGGCCAGCCGTCTTCGGCATGCCAGAAACCCTCGACCGCATCGGCCGGAATGGCCTGTCCATCGAAGCGGACGGCTTGTGGTTGACCTGCTTGGCTAATGCCAGCCTCCTGCCCTTGGTTACTTTTTGGTAAGCCCTGACGAGTACCAGAGCCCCACGGACTTCCAGGGGGCCCCGATGCAAGACGCTTCGATTCAGTACGTTCTGCTTGCCTTGTTGGCAATCGGACTGCTGGTGGCCGCCTTCACCGACATCCGTTCGCGCCAGATCGCGAACTGGCTTAACGCCGCGATTGCGCTGGGCGCCCCGCTGTTCTGGTGGGCCAGCGGCCTTGCGCTGTGGCCCGACGCGGCGATCCAACTGGGCGTGGCCGCGGCGACCTTCGTCGCGCTTGCCGTCCTGTTCGCATTGCGCGCGATGGGTGGCGGTGACGTCAAATTGCTTACCGCGCTCGCCTTGTGGATCCCGCCCACGCAGTTCCTCAGCCTGCTGATCGTGATGGCGCTGGCCGGCGGCGTGCTCACGATCGTGTGCGGCGCGTGGCACGTCGCCCGCCGCCAGCGCGAGAAACTGGCCGTGCCTTACGGGGTCGCCATCGCCACCGCCGGCCTGTGGGTTTTGGCGGCAAACTATCTCGACGCCGCGCGCGCCAGCTTCGGCGCGAGCGTGGGGTGAACCTGATTTTAACCATTCCGGACGAAAAGCCGACTTTGGACTTACGCTTTTCGGCCATTGAGGGGGCTTGACGCACCATGGACAGGAAGAAACTGGTACTGCTGCTGGGGGCGCTGATCGTTGCGATCGGTACGGCCATGGCAGCCCGTAGCATGTTCGCGGGCGCGTCCGCCCCGACCGCCGCGGCCGCTCCGCAGGAGCCCGAAGGCCCGAAGGTCCTCGTCGCGCAGCGCGCCCTGCCGGTCGGCACGATCATCACCGCCGATGCCGTGTCCTATCAGCTGTGGCCGAAGGAAATGGTGCAGGACGCCTATTTCATCGACGGCGAATCCGACATGAACACCCTGCTCGGCACGGTCGTGCGTCATCCGATCACTGCCGGTGAGCCGGTGACCCAGGGCTCGCTCGTCGCCCCCGGCGACCGCGGCTTCCTTGCCGCCGCGCTCGGGCCCGGCATGCGCGCAATCACCGTTCCGGTGTCGGCCAAGACCGGCGTCGGCGGCTTCGTCTTCCCGGGCGACCGCGTCGACATGGTCCTGACCCAGACGGTCAAGGGCGAAGACGACGGCCCGGCGCTGAAGGCTTCGGAAACCATCCTCAAGAACATCCGCGTGCTCGCGACCGACCAGTCGACCGAGACCGAACATACGCCCGACGGCAAGACCGTGGTCCGCGCCTTCCGCACCGTGACGCTGGAAGTGACGCCGAAGATCGCGGAGAAGGTCGCCGTCGCGCAGACGATCGGTACGCTCAGCCTCTCGCTGCGCTCGATCGCCGACAACCAGACCGACCTCGAACGCGCGATCGCTTCGGGCGAGGTGAACATCCCCGACGGCGCTTCCAAGGCCCAAGAGGAAAGCATCCTGCGCAGCGCGCTGGCCAAGCCGCGCGACGGGGCCTCGAGCTTCGTCACCGGCGGCGACGTGTCGCGCTTCCAGCGCCGCTCGATCCCCCGGATGGAGCCCAAGCCGGCCACTTCCGTCGTGTCGATGGGCAATGGCGGCGGCGGCGACAACTCCGGCGCGTCCTCCGCGGCCGCTCCGGTCCGCGTCGGCCCGGTGGTCCGCATCACCCGCGGCAAGAGCACGGTCGCCGTGCCGGTCGGGAAATAACGCCATGAACAGCATCATCACTGACGCGAAGCGCAACGGAATTCAACCGAGGGGCAAGATCATGAAGCGCCGCCTTATCGCCACCATGCTGACCGCGGCCTGCGCCGTGCTGCCGGCCGCCGCGCCGACGGCCCCGGCCTATGCCCAGTCCGCCATGCGGCCTTCGATGGACATCGTCCTGTCGGTCGGCCGGGGGCAGCTGATCTCGATCCCGGGCAACATGGCCGACGTGTTCGTCGCCAATGAGCAGGTCGCCGACGTCCAGGTGAAGTCGCAGCGCCAGCTCTATGTCTTCGGCCTGTCGGGCGGCGAGACCACCGTCTACGCTTCGAACGCCTCGGGCGACATCGTCTGGGCGGCGAACATCCGCGTCGGTTCGAACATCGACAGCATCGATCAGATGCTGGCGCTGGCAATGCCGGAAGCCAAGCTCTCGGTCGCCACCATGGGCACCAACACGGTGCTGCTGACCGGCACCGTCGCGGCCCCCGAAGACGCCGCCGAGGCCGAGCGCCTGGTGAAGGCCTATCTCGGCGAGACCTCCAACGTCGTCAGCCGCCTCAAGACCGCCACCCCGTTGCAGGTCAATCTGCAGGTCCGCTTCGCCGAAGTCAGCCGTTCGCTCGTCCGCACGCTGGGCGCCAACCTGACCTCGATCGACAGCAGCAGCGGCATCCAGTTCGGACTCGGCAATGGCCGCGCTTTCGCGCCGAATTTCCGTCCCAATGGCGCGCCTCCTTTTGCCAATTCGGCGCTTGGAACCGGCAGCGTGGTCAAGGTGCCTACGCTCGATCCCAACACGGGCGAAGTTATTTACGTCGACGGCACCTCGGTCAAACCGATCAACCCGGGTTCGACCGTGGCTCTTGCGGGCAAGCTGCTCGGCCTCGATCTGCTCGGCGCGCTCGACTTGGCCGAACAGGACGGCCTGGTCACCACCCTCTCGCAGCCGAACCTGACCGCGCTTTCGGGTGAAACCGCCGAGTTCCTCGCGGGCGGCGAGTTCCCGATCCCGATGAGCCAGGGTCTCGGCACGACGTCGGTCGAATACAAGAAATACGGCGTCAGCCTGGCTTACACCCCGACGGTGCTGGCCAACGGGCGCATCTCGATCCGCGTGCGCCCGGAAGTGTCCGAGCTTTCCACGCAGGGCGCGGTGACGCTGAACAACTTCACCATTCCCGCACTGACCGTGCGGCGCGCCGAAACGACCATCGAGCTCGGCTCCGGCCAGAGCTTCATGATCGCCGGCCTGCTGAGCAACAACGCGCAGAATGCGATCAGCAAGGCCCCGGGCCTCGGCGATCTGCCGGTGCTGGGCAATCTGTTCAAGTCGACCGAATTCCGCAAGGGCCAGACCGAGCTGGTGATCGTGGTCACCCCTTATCTGGTGCGGCCGGTCGACGCGAACGACATCAAGCTGCCGACCGACGGCTTCCGCGCCCCGACCGCCTTCCAGCAGCTCATCACGGGCCAGGAAAGCGACGGCGTGACCGGCGGCGACCGCCCCAAGCCGACCGCGGTCGGCGAAGGCGCCGCTGCTCCGAAGGTCAGCCTGGAAGATACGGACGACAAGGATCGTCCGCGCAACGGCAAGGCGGACGACCGCCGCGCCGAAGCCGATGCAGCGCCCGGCTTCAGCCTCAAGTGAGAAAGGTGAACACGATGCTTATCCGCATGACCAAACCGGCGGCTGCCGCCATCGCCCTCACCTTGGGTCTGTCGCTCGCCGGCTGCAGCCAGCCCGGCGCCAACCGCTCGCTCGACTCGGTCAAGCAGCCCGTGGTCGAACGGACCAATTCGACCCTCGACGTCGACACCAACGGCGGCGGCCTCTCGATCTACGAGCAGCGCCGTCTCGACGACTGGTTCGCCGCGATGGACCTCGGCTACGGCGATCGCATCTCGATCGACGATCCGCTCGCCACTCCCGGCACGCGCGAAGCGGTGGCGAACATCGCCGCGCGCTATGGCCTGCTGGTCAGCGAAGGCGCGCCGGTAACCGAAGGCTTCGTCAATCCGGGCAAGGCCCGCGTAGTCGTCACCCGTTCCAAGGCCAGCGTGCCCGGCTGCCCCGACTGGGGCGGCAGGTCGAGCTACAATTTCAACAACGGCACCCATGACGGCTACGGCTGTGCGGTGAACGGCAATCTGGCCGCAATGGTCGCGGATCCGGAAGACCTGATCCACGGCGACAGCGCCACGGGCGGGACCGTGATCATGACGTCGAACAAGGCCATCGACAGCTATCGCAAGCAGGTCCCGACCGGCCAGGCCGGGCTCAAATCGTCCGGCGGCGCCGGCGGCTCGGGAGGTAACTAAGACATGAATGCGCCTTGGAAAGCCGGTTCGCCCAACGGGCGTGATCCCTTCGCGGCCTTCATCTGCGACGAAGCCGCGCTGGACGTGCTGCGCCCGGTCGTGATCGAGATGGGCTGGCAGCCCGAGAAGTGCGCCAAGGGCGGGCTTCGCAACGCTGTCCAGTCGCTGTCGATCACCGCGAGCCCGAACATCCTGATGGTCGACCTGTCGGAAAGCGGTGACCCGCTGAACGACATCAACGCCCTTGCCGAGGTCTGCGAACCCGGCACGGTGGTGATCGCGGTCGGCCAGGTGAACGACGTACGCCTCTATCGCGACCTGCTCGCGAGCGGAATCCACGACTATCTGCTGAAGCCGCTGTCCTCCAGCCAGGTACGCGACGCCCTCGTCGGCGCGCAGACCGTGTTCTCGGCTCCGAAGACCGCCGACGGCGCGACTGCCAAGCGCCACATCTCGACCGCCGTGGTCGGTACGCGCGGCGGCGTAGGGGCTTCGACCCTCGCGACCTCGCTCGCCTGGCTGTTCGCCACCGATCACCGCATGCCGACCGCGCTGCTCGATCTCGACGTGCATTTCGGCACCGGTGCGCTGGCGCTCGACCTCGAGCCCGGCCGCGGCCTGACCGATGCGATCGACAATCCCAGCCGTATCGACGGGCTGTTCATCGAACGCGCGATGATCCGCGCCAACGACAACCTCGCGATCCTTTCGGCCGAAGCGCCGATCAACTCTCCGCTGATGACCGACGGCTCGGCCTTCGTGCAGCTGGAGGAAGAGTTCCGTCACGCTTTCGAGATGACGGTGATCGACCTGCCGCGGAACATGCTGATCAATTTCCCGCACCTGCTCGCCGACGTGAACGTCGTCGTGCTCGCAACGGAAATGACCCTTGCCTCGGCGCGCGACGCGATCCGCATCCTGTCGTGGCTCAAGACCAACGCCCCGCATGCGGTGCCGCTGGTTATCGCCAACAAGGTCCAGCAAGGCGTGGGCGAGATCAACAAGGCGGACTTCGAAGCCTCGATCGAGCGCAAGATCAACTACCAGATCCCGTTCGACCAGCGCGCCGCGGTCAACGCCGCCAAGCTCGGCCAGACCTTCGCCGACGCCAACCGCGCGTCGAAGGCCGCTTCGGTGATCCGCGAGATCGCCGCGGGCGTGATCGGCTCCGGCAGCGACGACGGCACACCGGCTCCGGTTGCGGCGAGCAAGTCGCTCCTCGGCAAGTTCGATCTCAAGTCGATCATGCCGAAGAAGGCCAAAGCGGCCGCCGAAGTCGAATAAGATCCGAGGGACGGCAGCCGGGCCGCATGATCCGGTTGCCGAATTCCCGCCCCGAATGACGCGTTAGGAAAGGCGAGCCAGACGATGCCCATCAGCCAGCTCCTGCTGTTCGCGGTCGGCCTGATGACCGTGCTGGGGCTCACCTACGCGGCCTTCAACGGCCCGTCGGCGGCCAAGGAAGGCGCGCGCCGGCTGCAGGGCCTGCGCTATCGCCACTCGGAAAGCACCACCGACAAGGTCGAAAGCCAGCTGAAGAAGGCGATCGCCGCGCGCAAGCCGACGATGCACCGCATCGCCGGTTCGAACTCGCGGATCGAGGCGCTCGCGCTGCGGCTGCATCGCAGCGGCAAACCGTGGACGCTCAGCCAGTATATCTATGGCTCGCTCGGCCTCGCGCTGGGCGTCACGGTGCTGGTCTATCTGAAATCCGGCGCTGCGCTGCTTTCGCTCGGCTTGGGCGTGCTGTTCGGTGCGGGCATCCCGCACATGCTGCTGAACTATTTCATCAAGAAGCGCATCAATGCATTCAACTCCAAATTTCCCGATGCGATCGAACTGCTGGTGCGCGGCCTGCGTTCGGGCCTGCCGGTCACCGAGACCCTGGGCGTTGTCGCGCAGGAAATCCCCGGTCCGGTAGGCGTCGAATTCCGCGCAATCGTCGATCGCATCCGGGTCGGCCGAACGATGGACGAATCGCTGCAGGAAACCGCCGACCGCCTCGGCACGCCGGAGTTCCAGTTCTTCTGCATCACGCTGGCGATCCAGCGCGAGACCGGCGGCAATCTGGCCGAAACGCTTTCCAATCTGGCGGACGTGCTGCGCAAGCGCGGCCAGATGAAGCTCAAGATTCGTGCGATGAGCTCGGAATCGAAGGCCTCGGCCTATATCGTCGGTGCTCTGCCCTTCATCGTGTTCGGCATGGTGTGGTGGATCAACCCCAAATACCTCAACGGCTTCTTCACCGACGACCGCCTGATCGTGGCCGGTCTCGGCGGGCTGGTGTGGATGACCATCGGCGGCCTGATCATGGCCAAGATGGTCAGCTTCGAAATCTGAACGGGACGGAACCAGGACCATGATCAACAGCCCTCCCGGCCCTACGCTTCTCGGCTTCGACGTCATCGCGGTCGGCACCATACTGGCGGGCCTTGCCGCGCTGGCGGTGATGATGGCGGTCTATGCCGCGGTTACCGTGCGCGACCCGATGGCGAAGCGCGTGAAGGCGCTCAACGCCCGGCGCGAGGAACTCAAGGCGGGGATCACCACCGCCACCGCGCGCAAGCGCCAGAGCCTGGTCCGCAAGACCGAGACGACCGACCGCATGAAGGACACGCTGGCGGGCATGAAGGTCCTCCAGGACAGTCAGCTCAAGAAGGCGCAGCAGATGCTGGCGCAGGCCGGCTATCGCAACAAGGAATGGGCCGTCGCGGTGATCTTCTCGCGCATGGTCCTGCCGATTGTGCTCGGCGCCTTCGCGGCGCTGATGATCTACGTGGTCAACTATTTTCCCGAATGGAGCAGCATGAAGCGCTTCGCCGGCTTCGCTGCGGCGGTGATCGCCGGCTACAAGGCCGCCGACATCTACCTGAGCAACCGCATCAACAAGCGCACCAATGCGATCCGCAAGGGCCTGCCCGATGCGCTCGACCTGCTGGTGATCTGCGCCGAAGCCGGCCTTACCGTGGACGCGGCGTTCAACCGCGTCGCCAAGGAACTCGGCCGCGCCTATCCCGAACTGGGCGACGAATTCGCGCTCACCTCGATCGAGCTCTCGTTCCTCACCGAACGCAAGATGGCGTTCGAGAATCTCGCCTATCGCGTCAAGCTCGACGCGATACGCGGCGTGGTCACGACCATGATCCAGACCGAACGCTACGGTACGCCGCTCGCTTCCGCGCTGCGCGTGCTCTCGGCCGAATTCCGCAACGAGCGCATGATGCGCGCCGAGGAAAAGGCCGCGCGCCTGCCCGCGATCATGACCGTGCCGCTGATCCTGTTCATCCTGCCGGTGCTGTTCATCGTGATCCTGGGCCCCGCGGCCTGCTCGATCAGCGACGCCTTCGCGGCCAAGCCCGGCCAGAAACACTAAGCAGGTTTCATCGCCTGGAAACGGAAAGGCCCCGTCGCGATATCCGCGGCGGGGCCTTTCTGGTTTCTGCCGATGCGCAGATCAGTTGTCGTAGATGCCGCTGTCGATCCCTTCGGCGTGGAGATCGCGGACCTCCGCCTTCATCCGCACCAGCAGCGACTTGAACGCGGCAATCTCTTCCTCGCTGAAGTTCGACAGCAGCCGCCGCTGCATCTCAAGCGCCAGCGGCATGATCTCGCCATGCATCCGGCGGCCGTGCTCGGTCAGTTCCAGCAGGTGCGAGCGCCCATCCTTGGTGTTGGGCTGCCGCCAGATGAGATTGCGCTCTTCCAGTTCCTTGCACGCGCGGTTCACCGCGACCTTGTCCATCAGGGTCAGCGCGGTGAGATCGCGCTGGGTCAGCGCGCCGGCATCGCCGAGCACCGCCATCACCCGCCACTCCGGCACCTTCAGCCCGAAACGGGTGCGGTATTCCTGCGCAATGCGCCCGCTCACCGCATTCGAGGTGACCGAAAGCATGTAGGGCAGGAACTCCGAAAGGCGCGGGGTCGGTTGCATAATCACGCCCTCTACCGAGCGTGAGCCTGCAATGGCAAGTCGCGAAGGTGAATTACGTAAGGTAATGCCGCCGCGGTGTTGCGGCTCAGCCGCGCCCGAGCACTCGGCCCGCAACCGCATCGAGCCGCGCGACCAGCTGCGGATCGCGCTGTTCGGGCGCGGTGACGATTGCGCCGTCGAGCGCCGTGTCGATCGGGCTCGGGTCGCGCGTCTCTGGGAGCAAGGCGGCCAGCGCCGACAGAGCTTCGCGCGCCTTGCCGGCGTTCGCTGCCATCACCGCCAGCACTTCATCCACCCCGACGGCGGCTTCGTCCGCGCGCCAGCAATCGTAATCGGTGACCATCGCGAGCAGCGCGTAGGGCAGTTCCGCCTCGCGCGCGAGGCGCGCCTCGGGCATCGCGGTCATGCCGATCACGTCGGCGCCCCATTCGCGGTACATCAGGCTTTCCGCGCGGGTGGAGAATTGCGGCCCTTCGATCGCGACATAGCAGCCGCCGCGGTGGAGCTTGGCGCCGGCCTTCTTGGCCGCATCGCCGAACAATTGGGTGAGCCGCGCGCAGACCGGGTCCGCCAGGCTGACGTGGGCGATGAGGCCCGTGCCGAAAAAGCTGCGTTCGCGCGCAATCGTCCGGTCGATCATCTGGTCGACCGTCACGAACATGCCCGGCTTCAGTTCCTCGCGCAGCGAACCGATCGCCGAGATCGAGACGAGGTCGGTCACGCCGCAGCGCTTCATCACATCGATATTGGCGCGGTAATTGATCGCCCCCGGTGCGATCCGGTGGCCCTTGCCGTGGCGCGAGAGGAAGGTGAAACGCACTCCGCCGATCGTGCCGGTAACCACCGGCCCCGAAGGCTCGCCGAAGCTGCTGTTGACCGGGATTTCCTGCGCGTTCTCGACGACATCCGCGTCGTAGAGCCCGGTTCCCCCGATCACCCCGATATGCCAGCCGCCCGCCATACGATCCCTAATTCCTGAGTAGACCCGCCATGATGAAATCGATCGTATGCGCGCGATAGCGGTCGCGCAATTCCTCGCTGAAGGTGTCCTCGCCGAAGCAATAGCGCAGGAACAGCCGCGCGGCGAAGAACCGGTCGACCGCGCCGGTGGCGGTGAAATAGAACAGCTGCGGATCGACCTCGCGGAACACGCCGGCTTCCACCCCTTCGCCGATCAGCCGGTCGTAGGCGCGGTAGATCGGGCTGAGATAGGTGCTGGCGATCCGCTGCGCCTCGACCGGCTCGCTCTCGCGGATAATCCGCATCAACAGCCGCTGGATGTAGGGCACCTGGTAGAAAGTATCGACCACCGCCGATAGGTGGCGGCGCAGCTTGGTCTCGGGATCGAACTCCTTGGCCACCAGCGCGTCCACGGAGGCGACGATGGCCTCCATGTCGCGTTCGAGCAGCGCGGTCATCAGCCCGGCCTTGTTGCCGAAGTAATACTTCACCAGCGCCGAATTGAGCCCGGACTTGCGGCTGAGCTGAGCGAGCGAAATATCGACCGTGTCGCTTTCGCGCATGATCGCCGATGCCGTCGCCAGCAGTTGCTCGCGCGCTTCGGTGGAAGTCTGGGGAAGAGCGGCCATTCGTTTACCTCGGTCTCTCTTCCGGCTGCTCTCAGCGCGGCTGCATCCGGATAGCGCCGTCGAGGCGGACATGCTCGCCGTTGAAATAACCGACTTCGATCATCGTAAGCACCAACGCAGCATATTCCTCCGGGTGCCCGAGGCGCTTCGGAAAAGGCACCGAAGCGGCAAGCGATTCCTGCGCCTTCTCGGGCAGGCCCGCGAGCAGCGGGGTGCGGAAGATCCCGGGGAGGATGGTGTTCACCCGGATGCCTTCCTCCATCAGGTCGCGCGCGATCGGCAGGGTCATGCCGACAATCCCGCCCTTGGAGGCGGAATAGGCGGCCTGGCCTATCTGGCCGTCAACCGCAGCGACCGAGGCGGTGTTGACGATCGCGCCGCGCTCATTGTCCTCGAGCGGGTCGAGCGTCATCATTCCCGCTGCGCATTTGGCGATGCAGCGGAAGCTGCCGACCGTGTTGACCGCCAGCGTCTTGGCGAAGGCGTCGATCGGGAAATGGGTGATCGCGCCGGTCTCGCGGTCGCGCCGCGTGGTCTTGCCGATCGTGCCGATCCCGGCGCAGTTGACCAGGATCCGTTCCTGCCCATGCGCCGCCCGCGCCTTGGCCAGGCCGGCATCGACGGATTCGTCGGAGGTCACGTCGACCTGGCAGAAGATCCCGCCGATCTCGGCCGCAACCGCTTCGCCCTTGTCCTGCTGGAGGTCGAACAGGGCGACCTTGGCCCCCTTGGCGGCGAGCGCGCGAGCGGTTGCTTCGCCGAGTCCCGAGGCGCCCCCGGTTACGATTGCGGATACCGAACCGTTGATTCTCACCCTTGCCCTCCTGAAATTCCCGCCCTTGGCGCAAACGAACGCCCGGCTAGGCGCGCCGTTCCCAACGGTCAAGCGCACGTAGGTTTCGTTTCATCGGCAACCTGTTGTGCACATGCAACATGGTTTCACAAAAATGGCTAATTAAAGTCACACTCTGGAAACAAACCGCCATCCGGAGATATTGGACATTCAGCGTATGCCTCCATTCGCTCCGCAGGGGTGCGGGCGAATGGAGTTCTTATCCGTAGCACCTGCCGGCTCTGGCAGGCCATGTAACGAGGACTGAACCTTTGAAAAAACAAACGACGCTGAAGGGCGCGGCCGCGCCCATCGCTCTCGCGTGCGCGCTGCTCGCGCAGCCCGCTTTCGCTCAGGACGACACCGCTGGCAGCGGCGTCCAGGTTGCAGATGCCGACGACGGGGCGATTATCGTCACCGGCTCGCGCATCGCGCGCCCGCAGGTTGAATCATCGGTCCCGGTTGCGGTGGTTTCCGCCGAGACGATCAAGGACGCCGGCCATACCAACCTGCTCGACGCCCTGCGCGACCTGCCCATCGCGGGCCAGTCGGCCGACCGGTCGGCATCGAATTTCCAGAACTCCGGCAACGGCCAGGCCACGGTAAACCTCCGCAACCTGGGCTCCGCCCGCACCCTCGTGCTGATCAACGGACGCCGCAGCGTCGGCGTGCCGGGTAGCTCGGCAGTCGATCTCAACAACATCCCGGTCGACCTGATCGACCATGTCGAGGTCGCCACCGGCGGCGCATCGGCGGTCTACGGCTCCGACGCCGTCGCCGGGGTGGTCAACATCATCCTCAAGAACAATTTCAACGGCGTGCAAGTCCATGGCGAGTACATGGTCTCGACCCACGGGGACGGTGACACACCGTTGATCTCGGTGTTGGGCGGCACGGACTTCGCCGGCGGTGCCGGGCATGTGACCGCGAATTTCACCTATACCAAGTCGGACGGAATTCCCGCGAGCGCGCGCAGCTTCTCAAAGAACGACTCTCCCAGCGGCAGCGCCTATACGCCGGTCGGCTTCTTCGGCGATGTTTTCGGCGACGGGGACGTTTTCACTTTCGACGCGAACAACAATGTCATCCCGGCCACGTTCGGCGCAGACCAGCGTTACAATCGCGCTTCCGAACGTCTGCTGGTGACACCGGTGGAGCGCTATTCCGGCGCGCTGCTCGCCCATTACGACTTCAGCCCGGCCGCGACGGTCTATGCCGAAGCGATCTACAACCGCACCAATGCCAACGGGCATATCGAGGCCTTGGCGGTTGACGATGGGGGCGCTCAGGGTCAGTCGGTCCTGGCCTTCGACGGCACGGCGACCTTCCCCGGCATCTCGACCAACAACCCGTTCTTGCCGCCGGAGATCCTGGCAGCTTTCGGGCCCGACCAGTACATCGACTTCTTCAAGCGTTCGACCGGGATCTTCGACCGCAGTCCGCAGGATAACCGCGATTACTACCGCGGCGTCATCGGCCTGAGGGGCGATCTGGGCTCGAGCTGGAACTACGATGTTTCCTACGAGCACAGCTATGTTCGCGACAACACCTTCAATGAAGCGATCCTGCTGAACAATTACGGGGCGGCGCTCCAGGCGATCAAGATCGGCAACGATATCGTCTGCGCCGATCCGGTCGCTCGCGCCGCGGGCTGCGTGCCGATCAATCCGTTCGGCAAGCCGAACTACACGCAGCAACAGCTCGATTGGCTCAGCACTTACTCCGGCGCAGGGGCTGTCATCCCCGGCGCGAAGGCCGGCGACCACGTGATCGCGAACTTCCTGCAGAAGAACTGGCAGGACGTCGTTTCGGCGTCGATCACCGGTTCGCCCTTCGACCTGCCGGGCGGTCCGGTCGGTATCGCGGCGGGCGTCGAGTATCACCGCGAGAAAGTTTCGGAGATCTTCGATCCCTTCACCGTCTCCGGCTTCAGCTCGCAGCAGTCGAACGGCAACGAAGTCGGCAAGTACGATTCCAAGGAAGCCTTCCTCGAGCTTAATGCGCCGATCCTCGGCGGTAAGGCCGGGATCTACGAATTGTCGCTGGAAGGCGCTGCGCGTTACTCCGACTATTCGACCGTCGGCGGGGTGTGGAGCTACAAGTTCGGCGGCACATACGCGCCGGTTCCCGACCTGCGGTTCCGGGCGATCTACGCCCGCGCGGTTCGCGCGCCGAACCTGAACGAATTGTATTCGCCGCAGGCCAACACCGCGCAGCAGGTCATCGATCCCTGCGACCAGGGCCAGGGCCTCGCCGGAGCAGAGCCTCTGGTCGCCCTGCCGGCAGGTTGCGCCGCCATCCCAGGCATCAGCGCGTATCTGCAGACCCATCCGAACTTCGTCTACACGCTGGCGCAGGTGCAGACGATTTTCGGCTATACCGGCGGTAATCCCGATCTGAATGCGGAAGCGACCAACACCTTCACGGTGGGTGCGACGTTCACGCCGACCTTCCTGCGCAATTTCATCCTGACCGCCGACTATTACTCGATCAAGGTGAAGAACGCGATCTCGCTGGTCGATCCGCAAATCTCGGTCACCCAGTGCTTCGAGACCGGGGATCCGAACTTCTGCGCGTCGGTCTTCCGCGATTCCAACGGCTTCATCACGCAGGTTGATCAGGTTCAGATCAACGCTGCGGCGTATCAGGTTGCGGGCATCGACATCCAGGCAATCTATGGGTTCAACACCCATATCCTGGGTGATGACGAGCGGATCGATTTCGACGTCTATTACAACCACAAGTTCAAGCAGCAGCAGACGCCCTATGTCGGTGGTGTAGTCTCGGACGAGCTGGGCCGGGCGGACACTTACGCCAGCCAGCAGCTTGGCACCGGCTTCAAGGACCAGGTGACCTTCAACTTCAACTATACGCTTGGGAATTTCCGGTTCCACTACCGCATGAAGTATCTCGGCCCTGTGAAGGCACAGTTCGGTTCGACCGAAATTCCGATTCCGGCGTTCACGTACCACAACATTCAGGGCAAGTATGACATCGGCAACTTTGAGATCTACGCCGGCGTCAATAATCTGTTCAACAAGCAGCCGCCGTTCATCATCGGCGGGAACAGCCAATGGCCGGGTACCAACACGGTGGCGGACACATACGACCTGCTGGGTCGGATGTTCTACGCCGGCGCCACGATGAAGTTCTGATCCAGGGCTTCTTTTCCCGGACGGAAGAAGAAGGGGCGGCTCGCGGGCCGCCCCTTTTTTGATGCGCTTCCCGAGCCTTCCGCGCTTTCAATCGGCCGCAATCAGCCTCCGCCCGCAGGCAAACATTTCGTCTCAATGGCAACTGTTGTGCGTTTGCAACATTTCCGCAGTGAATCCTGCAATGCAAATTGATTTGAATTGAAACCAGTCTGCGGTTCCCGCAGGTGGTAGGCAGCAACAAGTGCTGTGTTGTCCGCATGCGCTGCAAAGGGGGCCGTGCGGGCGACGTTTTGTTTCTGGAGCCCGGACGCGTCCGGGCCTGCATTGGGGACTGCCTGTGAAAATCCAATCACGCCTTAGGGGCGCTGCTGCGCCTATTGCTCTTTCCGTGGCGCTGCTGGCGCAGCCCGCCTTCGCGCAGGACGAGGACGATAGCGCGCCCGTCGCGACCGTGACCGCCGACGAACTCGGCAATGCCCAGGCCGATGACGGCGACGAGGGCGAAGCGATCGTCGTCACCGGTTCGCGCATCCGCCGCAGCGAATTCAACAGCCCCGATCCGATCACCATCGTCAGCCCGGAAATCGCCAAGGCGCAGGGCCAGATCAGCACCGCGCAGATGCTGCAAAGCTCGCCGATCGCTGCCGGCTCGACCCAGGTGACTTCGGCCATTTCGGCTGTGTTCAACACCAATGGCGGCCTCGGTTCCGAAACCGTCTCGCTGCGCGGCCTTGGCGCCAACCGCACGCTGGTGCTGCTCAACAGCCGCCGTGCCGGCCCGTCCGGTACCCGCGGCGGCGTGTCGTCGTTCGACCTCAACGCCCTGCCGACCTCGATCATCGAAAACGTCGAAATCCTGAAGACCGGCGCTTCGTCGATCTACGGTTCGGACGCGGTCGCGGGCGTGGTCAACATCATCACCAAGAAGGACACCAACGGGATCGAGCTTGACGGTTTCATCTCCAAGCCGTCCAAGGACGGCGGCGAAGATTACCGCCTGAGCGCGACCTGGGGCAAGGATTTCGGCAACGGCCACATCCTCGCGACGGTCGACTGGAACAAGAAGGAAATGCTCCGCCGGAGCGATCGCTCTTATCTCGATTGCCCTGAGGAATACATCTTCAAGGGCGTCGACACCGGACGCACGCTGCCCGGCGGCGACATCGACTACGATCCGACCGACGAGCGCGCCGACATCATCGATCCGCGCACCAATGCGCCGCGTTGTAACGACTTCCTCTGGGGCCACGTCTGGACTTACGACGCGACCCAGTTCCGTCAGGCGGGCCTGTACCAGTATGACTATGACGGTTCGCTGGCGAAGTACCTGCAGCCCAATCCGGTGTTCGATCCGCGCAGCGGCAGCCAGCTGGTTATTCCGGACGGCTTCTATCGCATGACCGACGAAAGCCCGAAGTACCCGCTGCCCGGTGGCGACGATTACAAGCGGCTCGCGCGCGGCCTGATCAATGCCTATCACCCGTTCCAGGCCAAGCAGTCCGTGATTCCGGAAACCGAGCTGTGGACCGCTTATGTCGACGCCGGCTACGATGTCTCCGACAATCTCGAGATCGGCGCCGAGCTGCTCTATAACAAGCGCAAGACCTATTACGATTCTTACGGCCAGTTCTATTATCTGACCGGCTACACCGGGAATTTCGACAACGGCTTCGGCGATCCGTTCTCGCCCGGCTGGGAAGGCCTGTTCTTCCTCAGCCCGACCGCGATCACCGATCACAACGACACCCGCGTCCAGGTCGACTACTACCGCGGCGTGCTGTGGGCCGATGGCAAGTTCGGCGATTTCCTGTCCGGCTGGAACTACAACGGCTACTTCCAGTACAGCAAATCGAAGGGCAAATATAACAACGACATCCTCTTCAAGGACTCGGTCGATTGGCACGACTACCGCACCACTTCGTGCGCCGGCGTGCAGTTCAGCGGCGGTCGTCAGTGCGTCGACATCGACTGGACCCAGCCGGACTTCCTGGCGGGCGATCTTTCGCCTGAGGAACAGGCGTTCCTCTACGGCCAGGATATCGGCCAGACCACGTTCGAGGAAAAGATCGCGGAATTCTCGGTCTCCGGCCCGCTGTTCAAGCTGCCGGCCGGTGAAATCCAGGTCGCACTCGGCGTCGACGGTCGCTGGGACTCGATCAACGACGTTCCGGGCGACGAAACCCTCGCCGGCAACGTGTGGGGCGCCAGCACGGCCGGCATCACCGCAGGCAAGAGCACCACGCTGGAAGCCTTCGGCGAAATCGAAATCCCGCTGATCCACGATACGCCGCTGATCCAGTCGTTCACCCTTTCGGGTTCCGGCCGCGTGACCAACGTCAAGGCCACTCGCGCCAGCGACGGCGTGACCGACAACGACAACGGCAACTGGACCTATTCGTTCGGCGCAAGCTGGGAAGTGACCGACTGGCTGCAGTTCCGCGCCCGTTACGGCACCTCGTTCCGCTATCCGGCGCTGTACGAGCTGTTCCTGTCGAACCAGACCGGCTTCCTCTCGCAGCGTGAAATCGATCCCTGTATCGATCTCGCCGGCAACGAAACGGTCAACGACCGCGTCCGGGCCAACTGTATCTCGGGTATTCCGGGCAAGCTGGTCGGCGTGGACGTGAACCACCCGGGCGCCGGCGTGGAAGCTACGATCGTCACCGGTGGCGGCCTCGGGGTTCTCGATCCCGAAACCTCGACTGCCCGCACGGCCAGCGTGATCTTCCGTCCGCGCATCAGCAACAGCACCAAGCTGAATGTCGCGCTCGATTACTACGACATCCGCATCAAGGGCGAAGTTGCGACCCTGGGCGCGGCGAACATCATCTATGGCTGCTACAATTCGGAATTCTTCCCGAACGAGCCGCTGTGCGACCTGTTCAGCCGCCTTGAGACGGGTGCCGGCATCGAGAACATCGATACGGTCACCAGCACCTACATCAACATCAACTCGCAGCGCAGCGAAGGTCTCGACCTTACCGTCGATGTCACGCAGGACATCGGCAAGTTCGGTGAAATCCAGCTGCTCGCGCAGATGAACTGGCAGTTCAAGGACTCGATCGAACTGTTCGACGGCACGCCGCAGGACAACAACGGCGAAGTCGGCGAACCGAAATGGGTCGGCGATTTCAACCTGATCTGGCGCCCGAGCGAAGACTGGTCGTTCTTCTGGGGCGTCGACGTGGTCGGCAAATCCTCGAGCGAGCAGGACTATATCGACGTGTTCGGCGATATCTGCGGCGACTTCGACACCTATGGCCCGATCTGCGTCGACGTGACCACGCCGACGACGTTCTACCACTCGGTCTCGGTGACGAAGAACTTCAAGAACTTCACCATCACCGGCGGTGTCGCCAACCTGTTCAACACTCGCCCGCCGCGGATCACCGTCGACGGCGGCAACAACATGAACGGCGGCGTGGTCCAGACGATCGGCCAGTCGCCGCTGGCGTCGCAGTATGACTACTACGGCATCCGCGGGTTCCTGAGCGTCAACGCGAAGTTCTGATCCCGTCTACGAACAAGGAAATGGGCGGCGCCTAGGCGTCGCCCATTTTTTTTGTTAGCGCGCGGGGCACTCCGCGGCCCCAATACCCAATCCGGAAATCGGCGATCATGGCGAAAATTCTCCTCCAGCCCGACACGCTCAATTCGGCAACCGAGCGGTTCGCGCCCGATCCCATCAAGCAGCCGATCTTCATCAATGCGTTGCAAAAATCGGGCACGCACCTCGCTCGCAACATCCTGCGGATGTTCGTGCCGGTTGAGCAGCAGCACCAGAAGGCCTTCATCCAGTGGCCGAACCTGCAGGAGAACCTCGAAGCCTTCTCCGCCGACGAGCCCAAGCTGAGCTGGGGCCATTTGCTCTATTCCGACGCCTCGGCGTTCGAAACTGCCGCTGCCCGCCGCATCATCCTCGCGCGCGATCCCTACAGCTGGGTGCTCGCCCGCGCGCGGTTCTTCATCTCCGAACAGTTCAACGCCAATCTTGACCATCTCAAGAACGGCGCGCTCTCGATCGAAGACCTGCTGAACCTGATGATCTTCGGGATCCACAACAAGGCAGGATCGCTGGCGGATATGTACCGCCTCACGATGCTCGCGTGGCTCCACACCGGCTCGTTGATGATTCGCTACGAAGACCTGGTGAAGCACGCCAACAACATCGATACGCCCGAGGCCGAAGCCTATTTCAAGGTGCTGCTCGATTTCTGCGGCATCGCTATGCCTGCCAATTGGGCCGAGCGCGTCACCACTGGCGCGGACCGCAAGCAGAGCGGCACGGCGCGCGAGAAGCTTTCGCTCGGCAATGCCTACATTCCCGACGAACTGCCCGAAGGCCAAAAACGCTTGGTCGATGTGTCGGCCCCCGGATTGCGGGCGTTTCTCGGCTACACCTGATGGCCGGCGACAAGGTCCAGTTCGAAACGGGCTCGATCGAAGCCGGCCTCGCCAACGGCGCCAGACTGCTTGAAACCACACCGCCCGCGGCCGCGCTGCAGGCCCGTGCGATCCTGAAACTGGATCCACAGAACACCGCCGCCCACCGTCTGTTCGCCAAAGCGATGTCCGCCATCGGCCGCACGGAGGACGCGCGCATGGCGCGGGCGCGGGCGGTGCAGTTCTCCCGCCATGTGCCTGCGATCGCTCAGGCACATCAGGCGGCGCTGGACGGCCGGCCGGACGTCGCCGAGGAAATGCTGCGCGACCACCTCGGTCACTATCCCGACGATCCGGTGGCGCTGATGGTGACCGGCGAAGCGCTGGCGCGGATGGGCCGCGTGCGGGAAGCGGTGCGCAATTTCGAGGCCGCCTTGGCCTTCATGCCCGAATATGTCGAAGCGCGGGTCGGGCTGGTGCGGGTTTACCAGAACCATTTCGATCCGGCGGCTGCGCTCGAAGAACTCGAATCGCTGCTGGCCGAACGGCCTGGCGATGTCTCGCTGCGCCGCTGGAAAGCGAGCCTGCTGAGCAACCTTGGCGAGAACGCGGCGGCTGCCGAGATCCTCGCCGGAACAGCCGCGGACGAGCCCGGCAATCCGGAAATCTGGATCAGCCTGGGCGACGAATTGCGCACATCCGGCCAAGCGGACGAGGCCGCGGCCGCCTATCGCCGGGCCACCAAAGTCGCCCCATCGATGGGCCAGGGCTGGTGGGGCCTTGCCGCGCTGCGCAATGCGCCATTCGACGATGCCGACCGCGCACAGATGGAAACGGCGCTGGCCAAGGCCCCGCCGGTGCCGGAAACCGCCTATCTCGAATTTGCCTATGCGATCGCGCAGGAAGAAATCGGCGATCGCGGCAAGGCCTTCCGTCACTTCGCCGCCGGGAATGCTCTGCAGCTCGATCGCGAACCGTTCGATCCGGCGATCGTCGCCAACGAAGTCGAGCGCAGCCGCGAGTTCCTGACGGCGGAGTTCTTTCCAGCACATTGGGATCCTAAGCTTAGAATTCCACGTGGACAAGTTGTCGCG
>JADMIO011201754.1_pt1 | contig 19940 bp, 15 predicted proteins | sample 8958161 | NCBI WGS metagenome assembly JADMIO01 (sample SAMN16585339, study PRJNA669376) | soil metagenome | isolation source: Crop rotation soil | place: USA: Cullars Rotation, Alabama | collected 2011
GACGATGGCCGCCGGCCGCCCGTGCTGGCCAATGGCGGGTTTGCCGCGGAATTCGCGCGGCACTTGCTCGACTTGGGTGGCGCCACCGGGCCGATGCGTGTCGGCCGCGTAAATGTCCTCCTCCAGCGTCCCGCGGCTTTCGCACAATTGGCCGATACCCTCGTGCGGCAAACGCCGGGGCTCACGCTGCGCTTGCATACGGAGATCATCGGGGCAGGGGAGACGTTCACCTTGAACTGCCGCGGCACCACCGAGCAGGTCACCGCTCGCACGATGGTCGATGCCACCGGCGACGCCATCCTCGCCGCGCTGCGCGGCGCTCCGTGCGACATGATCGATGGCGGCAGGTTGCAACGCCCCGCCTACATCTTCGCGCTGGGCGGCGTGGCCGCGACCGCCCTCGACGAGGAGGCGCGCCTGCGCATCGCCCAGCGCATCACCCAAGCGATCAAGATGGGCCGTCTTCCGGGGGCCGCCCTCGGGGCGCATTTGCGCGGCAGCGGACAGAGCGGCGAGGCGTTTGTCACCATCGATCTCCCGGGCGGACCGGGCTTTGACCCGCTCGATCCCGAGTGCCTCACCCGCCTGGAGCTCGAAGGCCGCGAACTCGCCGGGCGGCTGGCGCTCTTTTTTCGCGAGGAGGTGGATGGCTTCCAGTCGAGTTACGTGGCCACCTGGCCGAGCCGCGTCGGGGTGCGCGAGAGCCGCCGCATCGTGGGCAGATACCAGGTCAAGACCGAGGACATCCTGCGCGGCACCCAGTTTTTCGACCAGGTAGCCTTCGCCGCCTGGCCCATCGAATTGCGCGAAACCGCCTCCGGCCCGCGCCTGCGGTTTCCGACCGGCGCGCAGCCGGCGGGCATCCCGCTGCGCGCGCTCCAGGCGAAGCAGGACCCGGCGCTCTTCATGGCCGGCCGCTGCATCTCGTGCAGTCACGAGGCGCAGGCCTCCATCCGGGTCATCGGCACCTGCCTGGCCACCGGCGAGGCCGCCGGGATCGCCGCGGCTCTCACGGCATTAAAGGGAAGTTGCGACGCCGAGACGGTGCGGGAAAAGATCGCGCCGTGAATATCGTCGAGCGGATTTTCCATGATGCGGATCGAAAGGCCCTCGCTCTCATCTGCGAAGGGCAGGAGATCACCTACGGGCAGTTGATCGAGAGGGCCGAGTCGGCGGCCCGGCCGATCGCCGCCTGTTCCGCCGCCCGCGTGGGTCTCGATTGCCCGAATGGCGTTGACCATGTCGTCCTCGCGCTCGCCATCGTGCGCGCCGGCAAATGCCTCGTCCCGCTGGCCGGCGAGCTTGCGGCGCCGGAGCGCGAGCGCGTGATTCGCGAGACCGGCGTGGGCGCGATCGTCGATGTCTCGGGAGGCGTCCGTCCCGTGCCCGTCGGCGACCTGCCGTTCGACGAAGCGGCGCTGGCCGCGCTCAACCCAGCCTTCATCCGCTTCAGCTCCGGCACCACCGGCACGAGCAAGGGGATCGTTATCTCCCACGAAAGCCTGCTCGCGCGCGTCACCGCGGCCAATCGTGGCTTGGGCATCGGCCCGGCGGACCGCATCGTCTGGATTCTCCCGATGGCCCATCACTTCGCCGTCTCGATCATGCTCTACCTCCTGCATGGCGCGACGACGATCGTCGAAAACTCGCACCTCGCGGAGGATGTGCTCTCTGCCGGGATCACGCACGGCGGCACCGTGCTGTACGGCGCGCCGTTTCATCATGCGTTGCTCGCCGCGGAAGGCTCCGGGCGCGCGTGGCCCGATTTGCGACTGGCGGTCTCGACGGCCGCGGCGCTCCCGCTCGCGACCGCGCAAGCTTTTGCCCAGCGGTACGGCCGGCCGCTCACGCAAGGCCTCGGCATCATCGAAGCCGGCCTGCCTTTGCTCAACCTAGGGCACGCGCCGGAGAAACCGATGTCGATTGGCCGCCCATTGCCGGACTATTCGGCGGAGGTCCGCGGCGAGGGCGGCGAACTGTTCCTGCGCGGCCCGGGGATGCTCGACGCGTATCTCCATCCGTGGCGCACGCGCGCGGAGATCCTCGAGGACGGCTGGTTTCGCACGGGCGATCTCGCCAGTATCGATCAAGACGGCGATTTCCAACTCCTCGGGCGCAGCCACTCCGTCATCAACGTCGGCGGCCTGAAATGTTTTCCCGAGGAGATCGAAGCCGTCCTCAACGAGGTTCCCGAAGTCCGGCGCGCCCGCGTGTTCGGCAAGGCCAATGCGCGCTTCGGCGCTGTGCCCGTGGCCGAAATCGTGCCGCGCGATCCCGCGCACCCTCCCAAAATCTCCGGGCTCGCCGCGCATTGCCGCGGCGCGCTCGCGCGGTATAAGGTGCCTGTCGAATTTCGCCTGGTCGAGAGCGTCCCGCTCACGCCGAGCGGCAAAATCCAACGATGAAAAAACGCATCCAGACCGTCGGCATCATTGGCAGCGGCCCTTCCGGGGCCACGCTCGCCTCGCTGCTCACCATGCGCGGCGTGGATGTCACGCTCTTCGACGATGGGCGCCGCCCCGACTTGATCGTCGGCGAATCGTTGATCCCGGCCATCATTCCCGTCCTGCGCAAGCTGGGCATCGAAGACCGCGCCGCCGGCGCCTGCCAGTACAAGCCCGGTGTTTCCTTCACCTTCGGGCGCGAATACGAAATCGATTTTTGCTTCGAGTCCGTCAAAGGCGTCCTGCCCACCTACGCCTACAACGCGCCGCGGCCGGCCTTCGACCGCATCTTCGACGAGCGGGCCGACGAGCTTGGCGTGAAGCGCGTGCGAGCCCGCGCCAAAGTCGAGCGCGATGACGCCCGCGGCATCAAGCTCTCCGAGGAAACTCTCTCGCAAGCCCCATGGCTGAAGGGCCGCCAGCCCAACCTCCTCGTCGATTCCACCGGCCGCAGCCGCCTCTTCGCGCGGACGATGGAAATCCCCGCGCAAGTCGGCCCCCGCAAGGACGTGGCCTACTTCGCGCACTACGAAGGCTTCGTGGAGCGTCCGCCGCAGGGGCAGGTCGTCATCGGGCGGCTCGATCACGCCGGCTGGAGCTGGCGCATTCCGCTCCCGGGCCGGATGTCCGTGGGCGTGGTCCTCAACAAGGACGAGGCCTCCACCCTCGGCTCTTCCCCGGAGGAGCGCCTTGAGGCTGCCATCGCGCGCGATTCGCGGCTGTCCGAGGCCGGCACCACCCGCCGGCGCCTCAGCGAAGTCGCGGTCTACACCAACTACCAGCTCGTCTCCGACCGCGGTCATGGACCCGGCTGGGTCATGACCGGCGACGCCTTCGGCTTCGTCGACCCGATGCTTTCGCCCGGCATGTGGCTCGCCCTGCATTCCGCCGAGGTCCTGAGCGAAAACCTCGACAATCTCCCCGCGTACGAGCGCGAGATGCGCCGCCTCATTGCGGCCTGGATGGAGCTCATCGAATACTTCTACGACGGCCGCATCTTCGCCATGTACCAGACGGGCACCCAATTCGAGCGCGAGTATCCAGGCAGGATCAGCGATTGGATGAAATGGTACTTCAACCGCCTGATCGCCTCCATGGCCTCCGGCGCCACCACTACCGCCGCCTACCCCCGCGCCGTCCTCAAATTCATGGCCCGCCACGGCATCTGGAAGTCCGACCCCGTGGCGCTGGCGATTCGGTGACGGCACTCTGGAACGCAGCGCGCTTGCGTTCTTGGGGAGCACGCCCGTCTCGGGCGTTGTTTTTGGCGTCCTCGCCGAAAACTCTGGCGGAGCGAGCGGAGAGATGGCGGGAACGCGGAGGGTCCGGGTAGCGCGTGCTTCCAGCGCGCTGGTTTCGACATCCTGTCGAAACGAACTTCCCAGGACTTGGAAATCTGACGTCGTTGCTCTAGCTATTGGCTGATGAAGGAAGTTATTTCCCGGATCTGGATCGTCGCGGGGTTGTTGCTCATTGCGGGTCTGCAGTCCCTGTTCGCGATCGAAAAGGAGTTTGCGGCGCAAAATTTTGCCATAACTCCGCCGGTCGGGTGGGCTGCCATTACCCTGCCATCGCAGCCTGGGCTTTACGCGTCCTTCGGCAAACCCGACCGGATGTCCATTTTTTATGTGGTGGTGGAAGGGAAATACAAACCCTCGGCGCGCATGGATGACTCCTTCATTGCCGAATTCGACAAGGGCGTGACGGAAACAAGCGGGGACAAGAAGATTTCGGGGCGTTTCCTGGAAGTGGATGGGATCAAACGAGCGTCTGGGCCACGTCACCATCAAAGGCCGCGACGTCTCGACGCTCGGTCACGTGATCCTGGCTGGCGATAAATGCTACTGTGTCCAGGGCATGAGGTTCGATGGCGACGCGAGCGCGGACCCGGAGATTCGACAGGCGCTGACCAGCTTCCGTTTTCTCAGGGCTCCCACTCTTTCCACCACGGACGAGGGCTCCGCGGCGTACCGGGCCGGGCGCGTCGCCGGGCGCTGGTTGTTCTTCGCGATTCTGGCTGTCGTGGGCATTGCGGTGCTCAGGCGACTGTTCTAGTCGCCAACGTATTTGCCGATAGGACAATACCCAGCCGCTCCCGCTTGCGGGAACCGCTTTTCCGTGTAGCGTCCGCGCGCGATGTTTCGTCCCGTCAGGCTGCTCCTCTTATCTCTGTCGTTTTTTGCGCCCCTTGCCGGGGCATTCGCGGCTCCCAACGCCTTTATCGAGAAGTACTGCGCCGATTGCCACGACGCCGATGAAAAGAAGGGCGGCCTCGACCTGACCGCGCTCGCCTGGGACCTCGACCAGCGCGAAAACTTCGACAAATGGGTCAAAGTCGTGGACCTCATGGAAAAGGGTGAAATGCCCCCGAAGAAGAAGGCCCGTCCCGACGCCAAGGCCGCTCACGACTTCATCGCCAGCCTGGGCGGGGCGCTCCGTGCCTTCGAGTCGCAGCGTCAGGCCCAGACCGGTCGCGCTGTGCTGCGTCGTCTCAACCGGGTGGAGTACGAGCGGACGATGCAGGATCTCCTCGGCATTTCCACGCCGCTCGTCGCCCTGCTGCCCGCGGATTCCCCGATGCACGGCTTTGACACCGTTGCCGAAGGTCTGCGGCTTTCGACATTGCAGATGGAAAAGTACCTCGAGGCCGCGGATATCGCGCTCGATGCCGCCATCAATCTCGCCCCGGAGCCCGACCCGGTGAAAGGCCACTGGCTCGTGAAAGAGGAACAGGGGATCCGCAAGAACCTCGATACCCCGGAAGGCACGATCACCAACAAGAACGACCCGAAGAGCAAACACCGGCACCTGATGCTGGAACTCCCGGACAGCGTGGTGTTCTTCAACGAGGGCTATCCGTCCGCGCAGATCCGGCAGATGGAGCGGCACCCCGCCGGCACCTTCCGCATCCGCATCAGTGCCTACGGTTTTCAAAGCAAAGGCCGCCCCATCCCGATGCGGGTCTATAGCGACAACTACCGGGAAAAGGTCCTGCTCGGCTGGTTTGAAATGCCGCCCGATCAGCCGCGCGTCGTGGAGTTCACGACGAAGCTGAACGGCAACGAAGGCCTGCGCATCGAGCCCTCCGGCACGGGCGTCGATGACAAGGGGCAGAATATCTACAACATCGGGGTGAATGGATTCACCGGGGCTGGCCTGGCCCTGCAGTGGGTGGAAGTGGAGGGCCCGCTCCTCGAACAGTGGCCACCCGCGAGCTTGAAAAACCTCTTCGGCGACATCCCGCTCACCGCCGTGGAAGATCCGAAAAAGAAGGGCGGCAAACAGAAGCCCTCCTACACGCTCACCCCGGCCGATCCCAAGGCGGATGCAAGGCAGTGCCTCGAACGTTTCGCCGCGCGCGCCTTCCGGCGCCCGCTCGAACCCGGCGAAGCCGACCGTTTTGTGAAACTGGCCACCGACGAACTCGACGCCGGCCGCCCCTTCATCGAGTCCATGCGCGTGGCCTTCCGCGGCATCCTCACCGCCCCGCAATTCCTCCTCTTCCAGGAAGCCCCCGGCAGGCTCGACGACTACGCCCTTGCCTCGCGCCTTTCGTACTTCCTCTGGAGCACGATGCCGGATGACGAATTGCTCGCGCTCGCCGGCGATAAGAAGCTGGGAAAGCCCGCCTTCCTCCGCGCGCAAGTTGAGCGGATGCTCAAAAACGCAAAAGCGCAGGCCCTGGCGAAGAACTTCGCCGGCCAATGGCTCGACCTCCGCAACATCGACGCCACCACGCCTGACAAGCGCCTCTACCCCGAGGCCGACGAACTGCTCCAAGTCTCGATGGTGCAGGAAACCGAGGCCTTCTTCAACGAAGTGCTCGACCGCAATCTCAGTATCAACAACTTCATCCAGTCCGACTTCGCCATGCTCAACAGCCGCCTTGCGGTCCACTACGGCATCCCTGATGTCGTGGGTGAAGACTTCCGCCGCGTTGCGTTGCCGCCGGACAGCCCGCGTGGCGGTGTCATGACCCAGGCCAGCGTGCTCAAGGTCACGGCCAACGGGACCACGACCTCGCCCGTGATTCGCGGGGCGTGGATTATGAGAAGGATTCTCGGCCTACCGCCCGCCCCCCCGCCACCCGGTGCTGGCTCCATTGAGCCCGACACCCGCGGGGCCACCACCGTCCGCGAGCAACTCGCCAAGCATCGCAACCTCGAGACCTGTGCCGGTTGCCACAGCAATATCGATCCGCCCGGTTTCGCCCTTGAGTCCTTCGACGTCATCGGCGGCTTCCGCGACCGATACCGTTCGCAGGACAAGGGCGACCTCATCACCGTGAAGAACACCTGGAGCCGCCGGCAGTACGTCAAACTCGGCCTGCCCGTGGACGCCAGTGGCGAACTGCCCGATGGCCGCACCTTCGCCGGCATCCAGGACTTCAAGAAACTGCTTCTGGAGAAGTCCGATCTCGTCCTCGCCTCGCTCACCAACAAGCTCGTCATTTACTCCACCGGCGCCGGCATTGCATACTGCGACCGCCCAGCCGTCGAAGCCATCGCCGAGAAAGTAAAGAAGCAGGGCGGGGGACTGCGCACCCTCGTCCACGAGATTGTCGAAAGCCCGATTTTCCAAACCAAGTAGTCGCCTGCCATTCATGAACATCGCCAAAGCTCCAATCTCCCGTCGCACATTTCTTCGAGGCACAGGCATTTCGCTGGCTCTGCCCTTCCTTGATGCGATGTGGCCGCAGCGGCTCTTGGCGGCTGATGCCAGCACGCCGAAGCGACTGGTCGCAGTTTGCACCAGCTTGGGAATCTACGGGCCCGCACTATTTCCAAAAGAGGTCGGGCGCGAATATACATCTACTCCGTATCTTGATACGCTCAAGGATCATAGGAGTGATTTTACGGTATTTTCAGGTTTATCGCATCCTGACCAATCCGGTGCTGACGGGCACTCTTCGGAGATGACCTGGCTCACGTCCGCGCGTCATCCCGGCCTCGGTGGTTTTCGCAACTCGATGTCCATCGACCAGATGGTTGCGGAGAAGTTTGGCTTCGAGACGCGCTATCCTTCGCTCGTCCTCGGTACGAACAACGTCAGCCAAAGCTACACCCGTAGCGGGGTGATGATCCCCGCCGAAACGCGCCCTTCCGTCGTCTTCGCCAAATTGTTCATTGACGGCACACCCGATGAGATCAAGCGGCAGATGAAGAAGCTGCGCGAAGGCCGCAGCATCATGGATTCGGTCGGCGAGGAGGCGAAGCGCTTCGGCGCCCGCGTCGGCGCGGCCGACCGTGACAAGCTCGACGAGTATTTCACCTCCGTCCGCGAGATGGAGCAGCGCCTGGCCAAGGCCGAGGATTGGGTGCAAAAGCCCAAACCGAAGATCGATGCGACCAAACCCGAGGACATCGCCAACAACGCCGACATCGTCGGCCGCCTGCAGTTGCTCTTCGAACTCGTCCCGCTCGCCGTGCAGACCGACAGCACCCGCCTCATCACCATCCTCGTCCAGGGCCGCGGCGACGTCCCGCCAGTCGACGGCGTGACGATCGATCACCACAACCTCTCGCACCACGGCCAGGACCCGGAAAAGATCCGCCAGCTCGAGTTGATCGAGAAAGCCGAGTTCGGCGCCGTCGCCAAGCTCCTCGCCGCGCTCAAGCAGAAGAAGGAAGGCGGCGCGCCGCTGCTCGACAACACCATGGTCCTCTTCGGCAGCAACCTCGGCAACGCCAACAGCCACGACTCGCGCAACCTGCCCATCCTCCTCGCCGGTGGCGGCTTCCAGCACGGCCAGCACCTCGCCTTCGACGCGAAGAACAACGTCCCGCTCTGCAACCTCTTCGTCCAGATGCTCCAGAAGATGAACGTCGAGACGAATACCTTCGGCAGCAGTACCGCGTCCAGCGTGCCGGGGCTGGCGTAACGGCGAGGGGCCGGAAAGTGGATGCGGCATCCTGCCGCGTCTTGTTGAAATCCAAGCGGCCGGAAGCCGCTTCCACTTTACCTGCCGCCTCCGCCCCATGTGGCCACAGCGCGTCGGATTCAATACACCGGCGCTTTTTTGGTGCCGAAGCCGCGGGCGATTGCCTACAACCTCCGCCGATGTCGTTCACCCCCCGCACGCCCTGGTATCGAGTCCTGTATGTCCAGGTCTTGATCGGCGTCGCGCTCGGAATTGTGGTGGGGATCCTGTGGCCAAAGCCGCACGAGGTCATTTTCGGATTCAAAGTCCCCGCGGAGGCCTTCGGATGGAAGTGGCCGTCTGTCGAGGACGCCTTCAAGCCGCTCGGCGACCTCTTCATCAAGCTCGTCAAGATGATCATCGCGCCGATCATCTTTTGCACGGTGACGCACGGGATCGCGTCGATCTCGGATGTGAAGAAGCTGGGCCGCGTGGGAGGCAAGTCGATCCTCTATTTCGAAATTGTCTCCACGATCGCCCTCGCCCTGGGTCTCCTCGTTGTCAATCTGCTCGAGCCCGGGAAGGGCTTTGCCGGGGTGGCCAGCGGAAAAGCCCTTGAGGCCACCAAGGGTTTCGCGCAACAAGCCCATGGGCTCTCGACCGTCGGATTCATCCTCAACATCATCCCGACGACCTTTGTCGACGCCTTCGCCAAGGGTGATTTATTGCAGGTCCTGCTCGTCGCCGTCCTGACCTCGTTCGCCATTTCCGCCTTGGGCGAAGCGCGCAAACCGGTCCTCCTCGTCATCGACAATGCCGGGAAGATCTTCTTCGGCATCATGGGTATCGTGGTCAAACTCGCGCCCGTTGGCGCCTTTGGGGCCATGGCCTACACCGTCGGCACCTTTGGTGTGGGCGCCTTGGGCAACCTGCTCAAGCTCATGCTCGGGTTTTACCTCACCGCGGGGATCTTTGTCGTGGTCGTCCTCGGACTCATCGCCCGCTTCTGCGGGTTCTCGATTTTCCGTTTTCTTTTTTACATCAAGGAAGAGCTCCTGCTCGTCCTGGGCACGAGCTCTTCCGAGACGGCGCTGCCCGGCATGTTGCGCAAGATGCGGCTCCTGGGCTGCTCCGAATCGACCGTGGGCCTCGTCATCCCCACGGGCTACAGCTTCAATCTCGACGGCACCAATATCTATATGACGATGGCCGCGGTCTTTCTTGCCCAGGCCACGAACACACCCTTGAACCTCCAACAGCAGCTCGCTCTTCTGCTCGTGGCGATGATTTCCTCGAAGGGCGCCAGTGGCGTGACCGGCTCGGGATTCATCACCCTCGCCGCCACGCTGGCGGCGGTGCCGGGCATTCCCATCGAATCGCTGGCCCTGATCCTTGGCATCGACCGCTTCATGAGCGAGTGCCGCGCCCTGACCAACCTCGTCGGCAACGGCGTCGCGACCGTGGTCGTGAGCCGGTGGGAACGGGAAGTCACACCGGACCAATTGCAAAAGAACCTGCGAGAACCGCATAGCCTCACCGAAGTCACCCCGCACCCGGTCCCGGTGGCGGAGGGAGAGTAGGGGAGGAAAGGGGAGAACATCCAACATCCAACACCCACGTGCGTCAATCGACCGAAACGCCAGGAATGTGGTTTGATCCCGCACGCGGGATCAAATCGAAAGCGCCCCCCGCGAAGCGGCCAACCATTGGATGTTGGATGTTGGATGTTGGGTGTTGGATGTTTTCGCACCGACAAGTGCAATTCCCCTCAACCTGCGCTATCTTCATTCGCAGCCTCACTTAATTCCAAGCCCATGGCCTTCCTTCGAGATCTCGCAAAATCAAAAAACGATGTCGTCATCGGAGGCGTGTGTGGCGGCCTCGGGGCTTACACGCCCATCCCCCCGTGGATGTGGCGCGCCGCCTTCCTCGTCGCGCTTCTGTTCTTCGGCACCGGCGGCCTGTTTTACGTGATCCTCTGGATCGCCTTGCCCGACGAGAAGTCGGCTCAGGCCGCTCCGGCCGAAAAGCCAGCCGCACCGCCCCCGGCGGAAGGCAGTAATCAGTAATCAGTGCAGGCAAAGTAATCAGTGCGGCCCGACTGATTACTCGCTCCGAACTGATTACTGATTACTTCTGTGCTCCAAAAGTGCACCATGTCCGGATGCACACGTTCCCCGTCCCGCGTGCGCTCCTCGCGCTGGCTGTTCTTCTCCTCGCCCTTGAGGTCGTCCACGCCGGCGACCCGCCGAAATTCGAATCCGACGCCGCCGCAGACCAGTGGTTGCGCCAGGCCAGTCCGTACTACCGCATGATGGCGGAGCAGATCGAGACTCGCGCCGCGCCGTACAGCTTTCGCGGTTCGGACGAGATCTCCGGCGGCATGGTCGGTTGGGAATCAGGAAAATTGATCATCGAAATGAGCAATACCCTCTCGGGACCAAAGCGACTCAGCATCCTCATCTTCGAGATCACCAATGCCTTTCAAGACGCCCAGCATCGCGAGGTCGACGCCGGCGCCAACACGGGACGCATCACTTCGCCCCGTGAATTTGGCATCCTCCATGAGCTCGTCGAACTCGACGGCCTGCGCCATCACCGGTTCGTCCTGCAAGACCTGGATCGCAAGCTTCAGGGGATTCCCGCGGCGATGCTGGAATGGATCAATCCCGAGCTGAAGAAGCTGAGCGACTACGAGTTGCCCTACGCCTTCGAGTACATCAAGGCGCAGGAGTCCGGTGGACACACCAAACACTACCACGAATGGTTCTACCGCCAGGCGCCGCCCGCGGCGAAGCCTGCCGCCCCATGATCCCGTTCTTCGCGTCTTCTATTTTATTTCGGCGCAAGAAACATGCGGGACTTCTTCACTTCGATCGGCGTATCGCCGTCGTCCCATTTCACGGTGCAGGTCTGTTCGGTGACGGCCGTCACGGTGCCCCCAAACATTTGGGCGCCTTTCCAGGCCGCCACGACATGATCGCCGACTTTGAAGGCCGTGTCGGTCGAAAGCGCGCGGACGCTGGAGAGCGGAACTGTAAGCTTGTCGCCGTCTTCGTAGAGCAGATCCGCTTTGTCGCCGGAAATCCCCGTAATGGTCGCCATGAAAAAGGCGCTCTGGCCTTTATCGTTTGACCACGGGGCGGCGACGGAATCGCCGACTTTAGGATCCGCAGCCAATGCGGAGGGAATTGAAGCCATGAATAACACCAAACCAAGTGTGAGTGAGAGGAGCGTTTTCATGGCGCAAACGGTAGTAAACATTTAGCCTTCGGTCCAAGCCGAAATGCAAGGTGGCCGATGCTCCAAGCCAGTGTCGTGGTGCGCTTGCGTTTTGGACTCGAGCGGAGCGAGAGGTCCGAGGAGGCGGAGGGGACTACGAGTGTTCGGCGGACGGGCGAGAAAGGCGCTGGCGAGCCCGCAGGGCCGAGGTGGCGGTCGAGGTGGAGGGCGAAGGCGGGGTGCCGGGTCTGCCCGCAGCCAATGGCACACCCACAATGGAGGAGAGGACCACGAATCACGCGAATCACACGAATGCAGAAGATGCGACGCTGCATGTCATTCGTGTGATTCGAGTGATTCGTGGTCAAACGCCTTTCTGTTCCGGTTCCGCCGCACCGCAGCCTTCGACAGGTTCCTTGACCGCCCACACTGCTTTGCCCGAAACATCGAGCCTTCCCCATGCGTTCCCTGTCCCTCCCCGCCGTCGTCATTGCATTCGCCGTCTTGTCTCTCCTCCCCGCGACTGCCGCAGAACTCAACCTCCCCGACCCGCTCACCCTGCAAAACGGGGACAAGGTCACCAACGCCGGGACATGGCAGGAAAAACGACGGCCCGAAATTCTCGAACTATTTCGCACCAACGTCTACGGCCGCGCCCCGATCGGCCGCCCGGAGGACTTGAAATTCGAGATCACGGAGACCGCGTCCGACACCATGGACGGCAAAGCGACGCGCCGGCAGATCAAGATCAGCTACCGTGGCCGCGGCGGCGAGGGCGCCATCCGCCTCGTGGTCTTTGTGCCCAACGAAGCGCGCAAACCCGTGCCATGCCTGCTGCTCATTTGCAATCGTCCGCCGAGCAACATCGACCCCACGCGCGCCGAGAAAAGCCCGTTCTGGCCGGCCGAGCAGATGATCGCCCGCGGTTACGCCGCCGCGGCCTTTTACAATGCCGACGTGGCTCCGGATACAAAAGACGCCTGGACAAAGGGCGCGCACGCCATCTTCGACACGCCCCCGCGCGCCGCCGATGCCTGGGGCACCATCGCCGCCTGGGCCTGGGGGGCGAGCCGCTGCCTGGATTACCTCGTTACCGATCGCGATATCGACGGCAAGCGCGTTGCCGTCGTCGGACATTCCCGCGGCGGCAAGACGGCCCTCTGGGCCGGCGCGGAGGACCCGCGCTTTGCCATGGTCGTGAGCAACGATTCCGGCAGCACCGGCGCCGCCCTCGCCCGCGGCAAGGGCGGGGAGCACATCCGCGACATCAACAAGGGTTTTCCGCACTGGTTTTGCGACAACTACAAGCGCTACGACGAGCGCGAGGCCGAATTGCCCGTCGACCAGCACATGCTCGCCGCCCTCATCGCCCCGCGCCTTCTCTACATCGCCAGCGCGAGCGAAGATTCGTGGGCCGATCCCCGGCACGAATTCCTTTCGGCGGTCCACGCCACGCCCGTCTATCGCCTCCTCGGCCTGCCCGGCCTCACCACCGTCGAAATGCCCGCACCCGATTCCCCGCTGCACGAAGGATCGATCGGCTACCACGTCCGCACCGGCAAACACAACCTCACCGAGTACGACTGGAAGTGCTACATGGACTTCGCGGACAAACACCTGCGGTAATATTCAAACACACCCACCCATTCCCGGCTTTACCAGAGAGCATCATGATCCCCCATCGCATCCTCCCCATCGCCCTCTGCGCAACTTTCTGTGCACTGCCCGCGCCGTCCGACGCCGACTCCCCCGAAATCACCGCGCTCCTCCAGCACGCCATCATCGATTCCGACGTCCCGCTCTCCGAGGTGCAGGCCTACGTCGAGGCTCACGTGCCGCTCGTGCCGGCGGCAAAATCGCGCGAAGAGTGGGAACAATTCGCCACGAAGGCCCGGCGCGATGCGCTCGACAAGGTCGTTTTCCGCGGTGAAGCCGCGAAACAGTGGCGCGACGCGAAGACCAAGGTCGAATGGCTCGACACGATCGAGGGCGGCCCCGGCTACCACATCAAGAAAGTGCGTTACGAAATCCTCCCGGGCCTGTGGACCGTCGGCTTGCTCTACGAGCCCGACCAGCGCGCGGAGAAGATTCCTGTGCACCTCGCCGTCAATGGCCATGACGGAGCCGGCAAGGCGGCGCCCTACAAGCAGATCCGCTGCATCAATCTCGCCAAGCGCGGCATCGCCTCGCTGAATGTCGAATGGCTGGGCATGGGCCAGTTGCGCACGGAGGGCTTCACGCACACGCGCATGAACCAGCTCGATCTCTGCGGCGTGAGCGGTCTCGCGCCCTTCTATCTCGCGATGTCGCGCGGCCTCGACATCCTCCTCGCACTGCCCTACGCCGACCCGAAACGCGTGGCCGTGAGCGGCCTCTCCGGCGGCGGCTGGCAGACGATCATCATCAGTTCTCTCGACACGCGTGTGACCCTCAGCAACCCGGTCGCCGGCTATTCCAGCTTCCGCACCCGCGTGCGTTTCCCGTCCGACCTCGGCGATTCCGAGCAGACGCCGAACGACCTCGCCACCGCCGCCGATTACGCGCACCTCACTGCGATGCTCGCCGGCCGCCGCGGCGCTCTGCTCACCTTCAACGCCAAGGATAACTGCTGCTTCGCCTCCGACCATGCGCTCCAGCCGCTCCTCGATGCCGCGGGACCGATCTTCCAGCTCTACGGCGATACCGGGCGCCTGCGCAGCCACATCAACTACGAGCCGGGTAATCACAACTTCGAAGTCGACAATCGCGAAGCCTTGTACCGCGTGGTGGGCGAGGAGTTCTTCCCCGGTGACAAGACTTTCGATCCGAAAGAGATCGACTCAGCCGCCGAAGTGAAAAAGGCCGAGCAGTTGCAGGTCGCCATCCCGGAGGGCAACCTCGATCCCCACCAACTTGCCGTGAAATTGAGCGAGTCGCTCCCGCGCGATCCGCGCCTCGCGGAGAAAGACGCGGAGACGGCGCGTACCCGCCTCGCGGAGATCGTCAAATACAAGCCGCACACCGTCACTGCGAAGCGCATCGGCACGGAGAAACGCGGCGACGTCCAGGCGACATTCTGGCAATTGCGTTGCGGCTCGGATTGGACGGTGCCCGCCGTCGAACTCGTCCGCGGTGAACCCAAAGGCACGGCGATCCTTGTCGCCGACGAAGGCCGCAAAAGCCTTGCCCCGGCCGTGGAAGCCAGCCTCGCGAGCGGCCAGCGTGTCCTCGCCATCGATCCGTATTTCTTTGGCGAATCGAAGATCATGCAAAAAGATTGGCTCTACGCCATCCTCCTCGCGGCGTGTGGAGATCGTCCGCTGGGCATCCAGGCGAGCCAGGTCGCCGCCGTGGCCCGCTGGTCGGCGGAGACGTACAAGGACGGCCCGGTGACCGTGGAAGCCACCGGCCCGCGCAGCAGCACCTATGCGCTCGTCGCCACCGCCCTGGAACGCCGCGCCATCGCCTCGCTGAAAACGTCGAATCCCCTCACCAGCCTCCGCCAGATCGTGGACGAAAACCGCAAGGTCGATCAAACCCCTGAGCTCTTCTGCTTCGGCCTGCTAGAGTCCTTCGACATCCCGCAGATCAAGCAGCTCGCCGGTGCCGATCGAATCCGTTAACAGACAGGAATGCCTAGCTCGAAGCGCCCCGGCGAATGAAGCAGTCTCCTCATTCAGCTTCCGATTCCATGCTCCGGGTTTTGCTCCTCTTTGTCGGGTTTTCCATCGCGTCGGTCCCATTCGCCGCAGCTCAGCAATCCCCGGATCCATTTCGCGATGGGCGTTTTCATTGGCGCGCGAGCGGGCCGCTTGTCGACATCGGTCCGGGTCGCGATGCACCCGATCCGCATGTCGCGATCAAGGATCCCTCGATCGTCTTCCACGAAGGCCGCTGGCATCTCTTCACTACCCTCCGGATGAAGTCGGGGCGGGTGATCATGGAATATCTCAGCTTCGCCGACTGGGCGCAGGCGAACACGGCGCCGCGCACCTTGATCGATCTGCACGACAAGTATCACTGCGCGCCGCAGGTCTTCTATTTCACGCCGCATCGCCGCTGGTACCTCATCTGCCAGTTTGCCAATCCCGAGCGCACGCCGGGCATGAGCCCATGCTTCTCCACGACGGAGAACATCGCCGATCCCAAGTCGTGGACCAAACCCGTGGCCATGATCGACAATGCACCGGCAGGCACGAGGTGGATCGATTTCTGGGTCATTTGCGACGCGGAAAAGGCCCACCTGTTTTATACTTCCAACAACGGGAACATGTGGCGCCGCGAAGCGAAACTCGCCGATTTCCCGCGCGGCTGGTCGGAGCCGGAACTGGCCCTCAAGGGCGACATCTTCGAGGCGTCCCACACCTACAAGCTCAAGGGCCGCGAGCAGTATCTCACCATCATCGAGGCGCAGACCTCCGGCCGGCGCTACTACAAGGCGTATCTCGCCGACCGTCTCGAGGGCCCGTGGCGCGGCCTCGCCGATACCCTCGAAAAATCCTTCGCCGCGAAGGAGAATGTGCTTCAGCCTGCCGATGCCACCTGGACCGCGAGCATCAGCCACGGCGAACTCCTGCGCTCTGGCGTGGACGAACGGCTGGAGGTCGATCCCGCTCATCTGCGCTTCCTCTTCCAGGGTGTGAGCGAAGCGGACTACCGGCAAAAATACGGCGGCATTCCGTGGCGGCTGGGCATTCTCGACCTGGAGTAGCGTCGTAAAAAGGTGGTGAAATCCCGTAGGGCGGGTATCCTCGACTCGGATTGATGAGCCGTTTTGGCCCAACAGTACCAGCACTCCCTATGATGACCGCCCCCACCATCGACGCCGGGTTTGGCCCGGATGACAAAAGGGAATCGAACGAACAAGCCGCCGGACCCAAGGCGATCCCGTTGACCATTCGTCCGTATCAGCCTGCCGACGAGGATGCCGTGGTCGATCTCTGGAAGCGTTGCAAGCTGGTGGCCAGCGGCAGCGACCCGCGGGCGGACATTCAACGCAAGCTGACGGTGCAGCCGGAGCTGTTTCTCGTGGGCACGCTCCTTGGGAAGGTCGTGGCCACCGCCATGGCCGGCGACGACGGGCACCGCGCCTACCTCTACTACCTCGCGGTGGCGCCGGAGCATCAGCGCCGGGGCTACGGGCGCAAGATGGTCACGCAGATTCTGAACCTGCTCCGCGAGCGCGGCTGTCCCAAGCTCAACCTGTTTGTCAGCCTGAAGAATCCCCAGGTGATCGCCTTCTACGAGCACCTTGGTTTCAAGCAGAACCAGATGGTGAGCCTGGGCCGTCGCTTCCGCGGCTGAGATCGGCGCTGATTTCTAAGACCTCGGGCGGCGAAAACGTCGTCACTGTCATGCCCTCCCTCCATCGTCTCGCGGCCTGTGCGGTCGCCCTCTGTTGCCTTGCATCGCCCCGTGCCTTTGGCTTCGCCTCGGAGCACCCGATCGATGAGCCGGTCTCGCACCCCGATACCTGGCCCGCGCCACTCCTCCAGATCGTCAACGATACCCCGCGCGTCGGCGGATATTTCGTGAACCAGGACGACTACTTTGCCTTCCTGGGCAGCGCGGGTGCGTTCCAGACCTTTCTCGAAACCTGCGCGGCCCTGAAGGATTTCGGTCCGACCACGCTTCACATCCACAAGGGGAAGGGGACATTCCAGCCCCTGCAACAGAAGGAGCCTCCGGTCTTCTGCGACTGGCGGCTCGACGTGATCAATCAATGGTGGCGTGCGATCGACGACAAAGCGAAAGCCAAAGGACCGCAGTATTCCCTGGAACTGCATGTCTGGCTGGAAGGGCCGTTCGACTTCAAGACGATCAAAGTGCCCGCCGTGGTGAAGACCGTTCGCGACTGACGGGTTGGAAATCACTCACGGGCGGTCGAGCAAGGGCTCTCCCCACGAAGTGCATGGCCAGGCTGCGTCATTCGCAACCGATCCGTCTAAACGCCCAACCGGCCCAGGATCTCCTGCGCCTTCGGGTTGCCTCCGAATGTCTGCAGCACCTTCTTCAACACCACACGGCACTGGTGGTTCGTATCGGCGATCGGATTTCTCTCCTGCGTCAAGAGCGCGAACAGCCTGTCCAACTCCTTGTGCGCGGGGGAAGCGTTGTTGTCCTCTTTGGCCTTCACCACATTCGCCTCGGTGCGGAAATCCATGTGCAGTTCAGATGACTTGAGCTCCATCTTGTCGAGCGTCTCGAGGAGCTTCTGGGCCACGTTGATCGCGATGTCGGGCTTGGTCTTCAGTTGGGGATGCGTCTCCAGGGCCTGGCATTTTTTCAAGAGCTCGGTCATGGCGACCCGGTCGGACTTGAACTTCTCCTCGAGCGCTTTGAACCCCTTCGTCAGTTTCATGTAAACCATCCGCGCTTCGTAGCGCTGCGGCACGTTGGGGTCGTTGTTCGTGTTTTCGTACATGCGGGCATCCTCATCCCGCTGCTTGTCGACATCCCCCATCACGTCATCGACGATCTTCTTGATTTCGCTATCCGATCTCACCTTGACCGGCGGCTTCTCGACCGGAGGCTTGGTGTCGACCGGAGGTTCGGCCGCTTCGATCCCCGCTTCAATGGCGGTCTTCTGGTCGTGCACCACCTTCAGGAGCTTGGTGTAGTACTTCTCCTTGGCGTGCTTCTCCTTGAGCTGTTTCTCATACAGCCCGATTTTCTTGAGGAGGACCCTGGCCGCGTCGGCCGTCTTGTCCTTCTGGAAACGTTTGAACTCGTCGCCCATGCTGACCTTTTCGGTCAGACCCGTTTTCAGGCCGGCTTTATCGCGGGCCAGTTTCCACTGCTTGTCATCGAATACACCATCGAACATAGGTTTGGCTTCTGTCAGGATTGAAGGATTGGGACGTTTAGAACGATTCCACGTCGCGATTTTGGAGTGTGGCGTGTCTCTTCCCGCAGTCTAGCCTAAACCCCGTAGCATCCTCGCGATGACGCGTATCGTCTGGTGGGCGAGGATTATGTTTCCAATGAGTTTATCTGTTTCGGCGGCGAGTCTTACTCGCCGCGGAATTCCCCCTTCCAAACCGGAACCAGGTAGCGGCTGCGCTGGTCACGGTATAGGGCGTAGGAGAACTCTGTTTCGGCCAGGAAACTTTTGTAGGCGGTGGCATCGCGGTAGAATGTCGATTTCTCCGCATCCGCGGCGAGAAGGCCCGCCTCGCGAAGGTCGTGATGGAGGCGGATTAGGTTCTCGCCGAACATTTCCAGGCGCTTGCGCTGGGGCTCCGTCGTCGTTTGGGACAAGGTCTCCAGGTAGAGCCGCTCCATTTCCGCGAAGACCGGGGCATGTACTTCCGCGAGGAGATCGTAGTTCACTTCGTAGTTCTGGCCTCGATACTCGGGCGTTTCCTTTTCCTTGCGGGCCGTGAGGCGCGTTTCAAGGAGGCGGTAGAGCCTCTCCATCGCCGGCCAACCGGGACCGTAGGCCCGCTCGAGCCACGCGCGGTACAACGCGTCGACGTCGACCTTCGGGTTCCACAGTTGCCTCGCGAGGATGTAGTTCGTCGGGCCGCCGTAGCCCCAGGCGCCCAGTCCCATCACCGTCGCCCCCTGAAAGCCCGCGGTGCGCAGCCCCGGCAACTCCTGTTTGAGGATCGCCACGCTTGGGGGGATCGGGGCTCCGTTGTAGGACCGCATCCAACTCGTATAACTGCTGCACGTCAGGTTGGGCGTCACCTCCCGCCAGGAGGCGGCGGCCTGGTCGAACTCGTCGCGATACACCGGCTTGGCCAGGCCCCAGCCATAGTAATTCAACGCGGCCCAGGCGAGCCAGAGGTTCCTGGAGAGCGGCGCCCGCGGTTTCCCGTCACCAGTCGGTGGGGGCGGGTATTGGTAGTTGTAGTAGACGAGGCCGCAGAGGAGCAGGTCGGGATGTTTTTCCGCCACGCGGCGCGCGACGGTGTCGTAGAACTCGATCATCAGCGTGGAGTAGGAGGGCCGGCCGTGCGGGTCGCGGGTGATGCTCGGAGTGCATTTCGGGCACTGGCAGAAATCGCCGCCGTCGCTCGCGGAGATCGAAGCACATCGCAGGCGGGGGTTCTTTTCCAGGTGGCGATTCACGCCCGCGACGAAGGCCTCGATCAGCGCGGGTTCGCGAGTGCAGAACTTGATGGCCTTGTGCCGGGCAAATACCCGCGGCTGGCCCGAGGCATCTTTGGCCAGCCATTCAGGGTGGGCGGTGGCTTGCTCGGGTGAAATGTAATCGTCCCAGGAATGACCGGCGGGAAGCTTCTGGCCATCGAAGATCGACGAGACCCGGTGGTGCTCCAGCCAGAGTTTGGGTTCATTGGGGCGCTTGTCTTCCGGCGGGCGGCGATCCTGCACGTCCTGAATCGTGCGCGCGAAGAAGGCGGGCGATTGGCGGATCTCGATCGGCGGCACGGCCACCGTTTTTTGGCTCGGCACGTCTTCGCCCCACT
>JADMIO010980264.1_pt1 | contig 19938 bp, 11 predicted proteins | sample 8958161 | NCBI WGS metagenome assembly JADMIO01 (sample SAMN16585339, study PRJNA669376) | soil metagenome | isolation source: Crop rotation soil | place: USA: Cullars Rotation, Alabama | collected 2011
GTCGGTGCGGATGATGGCGGCACCCACGCCGTTCTGCGACAGCGCGGACTTGATGCGATTCGCGTCGTCCAGGCTCTGGTAGGGACCCAGGCGCACGCGATAGAGCGTTCCCTTGTCCGGGATGCTCACCGCGCGCACCGAGGCCTCCAGCCCTGTTAACGCAATGCGGGCTTTCAGGTTGTCAGCTTCGCGCTCTTCGGCGAAGGCGCCCGCCTGCAGCCAATAGGTCTCGCCGGTGTGCGGCTTCGGCGTGACGGGCGTGGCTCCCGCCTTCGAGCCGGCGGTCGAGGGCGGCCGGGGAGCGCTCGGGGACGCGGCCTTGGCCTCCTTGTCGGTCACTTCCTTCTCGCCGGGGAGGATCTGGTAGAACTCGAAGCGCGGCCGATCCGCAGGCTTCGCCTTCTCGGGCGTCGCCGCGGGCGCCGCGGGCGGGGCCGTCGCGGGAAGCTTTCCGCGCGCCGCTTCCGCTGCCGCCTTCGCCGCTTCCGCGGGCGGTTGCGGCTGCGCGGGCGCGAACTTCGCCACCGGCTCGACCTGCTTGCCTTTCTCGACGAACGGATTGGACAGGCGATTGAGCCAGAGCGCCACCGCGAGCGAGATCACCACGCCCAGCAGCAGGCCGATGATCATCCCCAGCAGCATCGGGTGCGCGAGGCGGCTTTCCGAGCGCGCGGCCGGGGCGTCCTTGTAGTCCTTCGGCATTACATCCTTTCCGGGGCGCTCACGCCGAGGATGGCGAGGCCGTTGGCGAGCACCTGTCGCGTCGCGGCGACGAGCGCGAGGCGGGCGCGCTGGAGGCCCTCGTCCTCGACGAGGAATCGCTCGGCATTGTAGTAGGTATGCAGGCGCGCGGCGACCTCGTCGTGCAGGTAATACGTGAGCAGGTGCGGCGCGAACTCGGTCGCTGCGCGCGTGACGAGCTCGGGGAACTCGGCCAGCTTCTGCGCGAGGGCGCTTTCGTGCGGCGAGGTGAGCAGGTTCAGGTCCGCGCCCGCGAGCGTCGCGGGATCACCGCCCCACTCGCGCATCACGCTGCACAGGCGCGCGTGCGCGTACTGCACGTAGTAGACCGGGTTCTCGTCCGACTGGCTCTTCGCGAGGTCGACGTCGAACACGAGGTGCGAATCGACGCGCCGCATGAGGAAGAAATAGCGCACGCCGTCGCGCCCGACCTCGTCGATCAGGTCGCGCACGGTGACGTAGGAGCCTGCGCGCTTCGAGATCTTCACTTCCTCGCCGCCGCGCGTGACCGTGACCATCTGGTGCAGCACGTAGTCGGGATATCCCTCGGGGATCTGCGCCTCGAGGGCCTGCAAGCCCGAGCGCACGCGCGTCACGGTCGAGTGGTGGTCGGCGCCCTGGACGTTGACGACCGCCTCGTAGCCGCGGCGGAACTTGTCGAGGTGATAGGCGACGTCGGGCACGAAATACGTGTACGTGCCGTCGGACTTGCGCATCACGCGATCCTTGTCGTCGCCGAACTCGGTGGTGCGCAGCCACAGGGCGCCCTCGCCTTCGTACGTGTGCCCCGCCTTCTTCAGCAACTCGACGGTCTCGTCGACCTTCCCGTTCGTGTAGAGCGAGCTCTCGAGGAAGTACGAATCGAACTTCACGCCGAACGCGTGGAGGTCGAGGTCCTGTTCCTTGCGCAGGTATTCGACCGCGAACTGGCGGATCTGGTCGAGGTTCTTTCCGGCCGAGTCGCCGAAGTGGGCGGAGACGTACTCGCGCGCGATCTCGCGGATGTAGTCGCCCATGTACCCGTCCTTGGGCATCTCGACCGTTTCGCCGTGCGCTTCCCGGATGCGCGCCTGGACCGAGGCGGCGAGGTTGGCGATCTGGTTGCCCGCGTCGTTGTAGTAGAACTCGCGCGTCACGCGCCAGCCTTGCCACTCGAGGAGCGTGGAGATGGCGTCGCCCAGGGCTGCCTGGCGGCCGTGGCCCACGTGCAAGGGTCCCGTGGGATTCGCCGAGACGAACTCGACCATGATCCGGTGGCCGGCGCGCGCGGACGACTTCCCGTAGCTCGCGCCGGCCGAGAGGATGGCGTCGACGACGGCAAAGCGGGATCCCGCGGCGAGCGTGAAGTTGATGAAGCCGGGGCCTGCGATATCGCAGCGCGCGACGGCATCGCTCTTCGGCATCGCGGCGACGATCGCGTCGGCGACCTCGCGTGGCTTCTTGCCGACGTGGCGCGCGAGCTGCAGGGCGACGTTGGTCGCGAAGTCGCCGTGGTCGCGGCTCTTCGGGCGGTCGAGCTCGACCACCGTGGCCGGAGCGGACGGGAAAGCGGAGCGGACCGCCTGCTCGACGAGCTCGGCGAGACGTGATTTCGAATCGGGGGATGCCACGGCGGAGGTGCTTGATTCCAAACCGTCATTATACGGGGGGAGGGGGTGCGGGCCGCGGTCAGACTTCCTGCGGATCGACGTCCAGGGACCACCGGACCCGCCGCTCGGCACGGGCTTCGAGCGCCTCCCTCCAGGTCCGCAGGAAAGCCTGCAGGACGGAGCGCGACGAGGCTCGAACGAGGAGCTGTGCACGTTCGAAACCGGCTTTCCGTTCGAGCGACGCGGGGACCGGGTCGAACACATCGACGGCGGCCTCCTGCCGACAGGCCATGCGCGCCGCGAGAGTGAGGAACCCCAGCGCTTCGCCGGCATTCTTGGATTCCGCGCGCAGCAGGGCCAAGTGCGAATAGGGTGGGAAGCCGGCCGCGCGCCTTTCTTCGAGCGCCGCATCGGCGAAGCCGTCGTAGTCGTGCCGCGCGACCGCCGCATAGAGCGGGTGATGCGGAAAGTCCGTCTGGATGAGCACTTCGCCCCGGCGATCGGCGCGGCCGGCTCTCCCGGACACCTGCACGAGCTGCGCGTGCAGGCGCTCCGCGGCGCGGAAATCCGCGCTGAACAGCGCGTTGTCCGCTCCGAGCACCCCCACGAGCGTGAGCGCGGGGTAGTCGTGTCCCTTGGCCAGCATCTGGGTGCCCACGAGGATGTCGATCTCGCCCGCCCGGACTTGGTCGAATACGCGGACAAGCGCCCCTTTGCGCGCCGTCGAATCGCGGTCGATGCGCGCGATGCGAGCGCCGACGAGCACTTCGGCGAGCGTTTCCTCGATGCGCTGGGTGCCCTCGCCCACGGGTGCGAGGTCGGAGCCGGCGCAATTGGGGCACACGGCCGGGATCCGTTCGCGCTTGCCGCAATGGTGGCAGCGAAGCTCCGCATCCCGCCGGTGCAGCACGAGGTTCGCGCTGCAGCGCGAGCAGGTCGAGTGCCAGGAGCAGGCGCGGCAGAAGAGCACCGGCGCGAAGCCGCGGCGATTCACGAACACGAGCGACTGCTCGCCGCGCGCGAGCCGCGAACGGAGCGCCGCGACCAGGCCATGCGACAGTCCCTCGACCGGTCGATCCGCTCGCGTGTCGATCGTCCGGACCTCGGGCAGCGTGGCCCCGGACGCAGCGCGGGCGTCGAGGCGCGCCAACGCATACCGGCCCTCGCGCGCATTCGCGAGCGACTCCAGCGACGGCGTGGCGGATCCCAGGACCACCGGAATCCCGAGGCGCTGCGCGCGCAGCACCGCCACGTCCCGCGCCGAATATCGCAGCCCTTCCTGCTGCTTGTACGAGGGGTCGTGCTCTTCGTCGACCACGATGAGGTCGAGCTGCCGGAACGGCATGAGCGCGGCCAGGCGTGTGCCGAGCACGATCCGCGCCGCCCCGGATTGCGCGGCCAGCCATGCGCGGGCGCGCTCACCCTGCGCGAGGTGGCTGTGCGCCGCCGTCACCGCCATCCCCGGAAAGCGCGCGCGCACGCGCTCCTCGAACTGTGGCGTGAGGCCGATCTCGGGCACCAGCAGCAAGGCTTGCCCGCCTTTCTCGATCGCTTCCGCGACCAGGCGCAAATAGACCTCGGTCTTCCCGCTGCCCGTTACGCCGTGCAACAGCACCGGGTGGAATCGGCCGAAGCCTAGTCGCACGGCCTCGATCGCGGCGACCTGCTCCGGAGTGGCGCTCACCAGCGGCGCCGCCGATTGCCCCGCGGAGGCCCGCCCGGGCGCTTCCAAGGGCCGGCGGCTCACCTGGCGCAGTCGCGGCGGCAGGCTGGCCGCGATCACCTCGCCCAGCGCCCTCTGGTAGTAGGCGGCGCAAAACTCGAAGAGCTCGAGCTCCTCGCGCTTGAACGGCGCGACGTCGGGGACCACTGACTCGACCGCTCGAACTCGCGCGGGTGCCAGCTGCGTCGTCTCGCTCGCTTCGACGACCACGCCCACCTTGCGCGTCCGGCCGAAGGGCACGATGACGAGCGCGCCGACGGGCGTTTCCGTCCCCTCGGGGGCGCGGAAGTCGAAGCGCTCGTCGAGGGGAACGTCGAGGGCGACACGGACGTACTTCACGGCGCTAGCACCCCGAGCGACGGGGGTGGAAAGGGGTGTGGATAAGTCTGTGAATACGTGGGCGGATCGCCGCGGCGCGAGCGGGAATCCGCCCGGATCGCGCATCCATGCCGCACCGCATCATCGCGTAAAGCCTTGACGAAATTGGCGATTCCGGAATCTCAGGCAATCGAGTCCGCGGTGGCTGTCGCGCCACGGGAGAACGAGGGATGTGTGAATAAGCAATCACATCCGAAAAATAAATTTCTTGACACGCCCTATCGCGCGTGCGCCCCGACGGATCGCACATGCACCGCCTCGACGAGCGCGGCGACGTGCTCGGGGGGCGTGTGCTGCGAGATCCCGTGGCCGAGATTGAAGACGTGCCCCGCGCCGTGTCCGTACGCGTCGAGGACGCGCTGGACTTCCGCGCCGATCGCGCCCGGGGGGGCGAAAAGCACATTCGGATCGAGGTTGCCTTGCAGCGCGACGCGCTCGCCCACGCGGCGCCGGGCGGAAGCGAGCGGCGTCTGCCAGTCGATGCCGAGCGCGTCGGCGCCGGACTGCGCCATGTCCTCGAGCCAGTGCCCGCCACCCTTGGTGAAGAGGATGCGCGGCACGATGCGCTCTTCATGCACTCGCGTGAGGCCCTGCAGGACCTGGCGCGAGTACGCGAGCGAGAACTCCTGGTACGCGCCGTGCGCGAGCGTGCCGCCCCACGTGTCGAAGACCTGGACGGCCTGCGCGCCTGCGGCGATCTGCGCGTTCAGGTACGCGGTGACCGCGCGCGCATTCACGTCGAGGATGCGATGCATGAGATCCGGGCGCGAGTAGAGCAGCGTCTTCACGCGCCGGAAATCGTCGCTGCCCCCGCCCTCGATCATGTAGCACGCGAGCGTGAACGGGCTTCCCGCGAATCCGATGAGGGGCACGCGTCCATCGAGCGTGCGGCGGATGAGCGAGACGGCGTCGAAGACGTAGCGCAGCTTGTCGAGCGATGGAGGCTGCAACCGCGCGACGTCGTCCTCGGTGCGTACGGGCCGCTCGAATTTCGGTCCCTCGCCTTCCACGAAGCCGAGCCCGAGTCCCATGGCGTCCGGGACCGTGAGGATGTCGGAGAAGAGGATCGCCGCGTCGAGCGGGAAGCGCGCCAGCGGTTGGAGCGTGACCTCGCAGGCGAGCTCCGGCGTCTGCGCGAGCGCGAGGAAGCTGCCGGCGCGCTTGCGGGTCGCGTTGTACTCGGGGAGGTAGCGTCCGGCCTGCCGCATGATCCACACCGGCGTGTACGGCGTGGGCTCGCGCATCAGCGCGCGCAGGAAGGTGTCGTTCTGGAGGGTCATGTCGCGAGCGCCATCTTAAAGGCAGCGGACGAGGAATGCGTGGATCGCCTGATCGTATCCGGGATGCAGCTCGAGGTCGTTGTGGCCGAAGCCCGGGAAACGCGCGCGCTCGACCGGGCCGCCCCAGGCCTGCGCGAGGCGCTCGGAATGGCGCATCGGGATGAGCGTGTCGGCCTCGCCCATGAGGATGAGCACGGGCTTGCGAACCGTGGGTGCCAGCGCGAGCGAGTCGAACGGGTGGCGCATCAGCAGCCCCACGGGAAGCCACCAGTAGATCTCGGCCGCGACGTCGCGCGCGGAGGCGAAGGGCGATGTGAGGATCACGCAGCGTGCGGGGCGTGCTGCCGCGACCTGGACTGCGACGCCCGTGCCGAGGCTGCGGCCATGCAGGACGATGCGTTCCGGATCGACATCGGGGCGGCGAGCCGCCCAATCGTAGAGCTGGAGCATGTCGGCGACGATCGCGCGCTCGCCCGGCTTGCCCGCGCTGCGCCCGTATCCGCGGTAGTTCACGTAGAGGGTCGCGACCGGGCCATACGTGGACGCGGCGGTCCCCGCGTATTCGGTCACCTCCTCCGCGTTGCCTCCGTAGTAGATGACCAGCGGGCCGCGCGCGGGCGAGGGCCGGACGAGCACGCCGGAGAGTCGCGCGCCGTCGGCGGCGACGTGAACGACCTCCTCCGAGGACCAGCCTGGGGGTGGCACGGGGGGCTGGGCCACCGGGCGTGGATAGAAGAGCAGGCGTTCCTGCGCGATCCAGACGAGGGCGGCGACCGCGAAGTAGCCCACCGCCACGCCGATCGCGAGCACCTTGAGCGTGCCCATGGAACCTTCTAGCGCGGCAGCTCCGAGCTACCCATCAGGAACTCGTCGACCTCGCGCGCGCATTGCCGGCCTTCCCGGATCGCCCAGACGACGAGCGATTGCCCGCGGCGCATGTCGCCGGCGGCGAAGACCTTGCGCACCGACGTTGCGTAGCATCCCGCGCCCTCGGTGGTCGCCTTCACGTTGCCTCGCGGGTCTTTCGCCACGCCGAGCTGGTCCACGAGGCCGTCGTGCACCGGGTGAACGTAGCCCATCGCCAGAAGGACCAGCCCCGCGGGAATCGTGAACTCGGTTCCCGCGACCTCCTTCATCACCATCGCGCCCTTGTCGTCCTTCACCCATTCGACGTGGCACGCGGTGAGGCTTTCGACACGCCCATCCTTGCCGTGGAACGCCTTGGTCGCGACGGCGAAGTCGCGCTGCGCGCCTTCCTCATGCGATGACGAGGTACGCAGCTTGAGCGGCCAATACGGCCACGTGAGCGGCTTGTTCTCGTGCTCGGGCGGCATCGGCATCAGCTCGAAGTTCGTGACCGACGCGGCGCCCTGGCGAATGGAAGTGCCGATGCAGTCGCTGCCCGTGTCGCCCCCGCCGATCACCACGACGTGCTTGCCGGTGGCGAGGATCTGGTTCGCGACCTTGTCGCCGGCGACGACCTTGTTCTGCTGCGGGAGGAACTCCATCGCGTAGTGCACGCCCGCGAGCTCGCGCCCGGGCACGGGAAGGTCGCGCGGCTTCTCGGATCCACCGGTGAGCGCGATCGCATCGAACTGCGCGAGGAGCTCGGCGGCCATCATCGTGACGCCCACGTGCACGCCTGTGCGGAAGGTCACGCCCTCGGCGGCCATCTGCTCGACGCGCCGGTCGATGAGCGTCTTCTCCATCTTGAAGTCGGGGATGCCGTAGCGCAGCAGGCCACCGACGCGGTCGGACTTCTCGAAGAGCGTCACGTCATGCCCCGCGCGCGCGAGTTGCTGCGCGCACGCCATGCCCGCCGGACCCGAGCCCACGACCGCCACCTTCTTGCCCGTCTTGCGCGCGGGCACCTGCGGCCCGATCCAGCCCTCGCTCCAGCCCTTGTCGACGATCGCCTGCTCGATCGACTTGATGGTGACGGGATCGTCGTTGATGTTGAGGGTGCACGACGCCTCGCACGGCGCGGGGCAGACGCGCCCGGTGAATTCCGGGAAGTTGTTGGTCGAGTGCAGGACCTCGAGGGCGTCGCGCCAGTGTCCGCGATACACGAGGTCGTTCCAGTCCGGGATGATGTTGTTGACCGGGCAGCCGGTCTGGCAGAAGGGGATGCCGCAGTCCATGCAGCGCGCGCCCTGCTGGGCCATCTCGGCCTCGGCCAGGGGCCGGACGAATTCCTTGTAGACCTTCACGCGCTCGGCGACCGGCGCGTACGGCCGGTCGCGGCGCTCGATTTCCATGAAGCCCGTGATCTTTCCCATGATTCCCGCTCTTATTCGGCGGCGCGCGCTTCGGCGCGCGGCGTCGGTTGCTCGTTGCGCAGCTTCTCCTCGGCCATCTCGGCGAGCGCCCGGCGGTACTCCAGCGGCATCACCTTCACGAACTTCGGCAGGTACTGCGTCCAGTTCTCCAGCACGCGGCGGGCGCGCTCGCTGCCGGTGTAGAGGAGGTGGCGCTGGATGAGGCCCTTCAGCATCTCGTCGTCGTGCCCGGCGACGTGGTCGATCTTTACCTTGCCGTGCCCCTCGAGTTCCCCGCCGCCCTCGGCCGCGGCGACGCTTTCCTCTTCGGGGATGGGCTCGAGCTCCACCATCGCCATGTTGCAGCGCTGCGTGAAGTCGCCTTCCTCGTCGAGCACGTAGGCGATGCCACCCGACATGCCGGCCGCGAAGTTGCGCCCCGCCTTGCCGAGCACGACCACGGTTCCGCCCGTCATGTACTCGCAGCCGTGGTCGCCAACGCCCTCGACGACCGCGGTGGCGCCGGAGTTGCGAACGCAGAAGCGCTCTCCGGCGACCCCGCGGAAGTAGGCCTCGCCGGAGATCGCGCCGTACATCACCGTGTTGCCGATGATGATGTTCTCTTCCGGAACGAGCGGGCTCGCCTTCGGCGGATAGACGATGAGCCGGCCGCCCGAGAGTCCCTTGCCCACGTAGTCGTTCGCGTCGCCTTCCAGCTCGAAGGTCACGCCGTGCGCGAGCCACGCGCCGAAGCTCTGGCCCGCCGTGCCCTTGAAGGACACGTGGATCGTGTCGTCGGCAAGGCCCGCGTGGCCGAAGCGGCGCGCGACCTCGCCGGAGAGCATCGCCCCGACGGTGCGATTGCGGTTGTAGATGCGGCTTTCGAAGGCGACCGGCTTCTTCGACGCGAGCGCCGGCTCGGCCTTGCGCACGAGCTCGTGGTCGAGCGCCTTGTCGAGGCCGTGGTCCTGCGATTCGCACTGGCGGATCGCGACGCCTTCGCGCGCGGGCGGCCGATAGAAGAGGCGGGAGAAGTCGAGCCCGCGCGCCTTCCAGTGCTCGATGCCCGCGCGGACGTCGAGGAAGTCGGTGCGCCCGACGAGGTCGTCGAACTTGCGCACGCCCAGCCTTGCCATCCACTCGCGCACTTCCTCGGCCACGAAGAAGAAGTAGTTGATGACGTGCTCGGGCTTGCCCTGGAAGCGCTTGATCAGCTCCGGATCCTGCGTAGCGATCCCGACCGGGCAGGTATTGAGGTGGCACTTGCGCATCATGATGCAGCCCTCGGCCACCAGCGGAGCGGTCGCGAAACCGAATTCGTCCGCGCCGAGCAGCGCGCCCACCACGACGTCTCGCCCGGTCTTCATCTGGCCGTCGGCCTGCACCGAGATGCGTCCGCGCAACTCGTTCAGCACCAGGGTCTGCTGCGTTTCCGCGAGTCCGATCTCCCAGGGGCTGCCCGCGTACTTGAGCGACGAGAGCGGGCTCGCTCCGGTGCCGCCATCGAACCCGGAGATCGTCACGTGGTCGGCCTTGGCCTTGGCCACGCCCGCGGCGACCGTGCCCACGCCGATCTCGCTCACGAGCTTCACGGACACGCGCGAAGCCGGGTTCACGTTCTTCAGGTCGTGGATGAGCTGCGCCAGGTCTTCGATCGAATAGATGTCGTGGTGCGGCGGCGGCGAGATGAGGCCAACGCCCGGCACCGTGTGGCGCACCTTGGCGATGTACTTCGACACCTTGTGCCCGGGAAGCTGTCCGCCCTCGCCGGGCTTCGCGCCCTGCGCCATCTTGATCTGGAGGTCGTCGGCATTCACGAGGTATTCGGTGGTGACGCCGAAGCGGCCGGCGGCCACCTGCTTGATCGCCGAGCGCATCGAGTCGCCGTTGGCGAGCTTCGCGTAGCGCACCGGATCCTCGCCGCCCTCGCCCGTGTTGGACTTGCCCCCGATGCGGTTCATCGCGACCGCGAGCGTGGAGTGCGCCTCGTGCGAAATGGATCCCAGCGACATCGCGCCCGTCGCGAAGCGCTTCACGATCTCCTTCGCGGGCTCGACCTCGTCCAGGGGCACGGGCTTGTCGGCTTCCTTGATGCGGAAGAGCCCACGCAGCGTGAGCAAGCGTTCGCTTTGCTCGTTGATGAGGCGCGAATATTCCTTGTACGTCGAGACGCTTCCGGCGCGCACCGCATGCTGCAGCTTTGCGACCGCGTCCGGCGTCCACATGTGCGCCTCGCCGCGGATCCGGTACGCATACTCGCCGCCCGGGTCGAGCTGGTTGCGATAGAGCGGCGCGTCGGAATACGCGAGGCGATGCAGGCGCACCGCTTCCTCGGCGACTTCGCGCAGCCCCACGCCCTCGACCGCGGTCGAGGTGCCGGTGAAGTACTTGTCGACGAACGGCGTCGCGAGGCCCACGGCCTCGAAGATCTGCGCGCCGCAGTAGGACTGGTAAGTGGAGATGCCCATCTTGGACATCACCTTGAGCAGCCCCTTGCCGATCGCCTTGATGTAGCGCTTGACGACCTCGTGCTCGTCAACCTTCACCGGCAGCGCGTCGCGCATGTCGAGCAGGGTCGCGAACGCGACGTTCGGATGGATCGCTTCCGCGCCGAAGCCCGCGAGGCACGCGAAGTGGTGGACCTCGCGCGCGCTTCCCGTTTCGACCACGAGGCCGCAGCGCGTGCGCAGGCCGGCGCGCACGAGGTGATGGTGCACGGCGGCGGTTGCGAGCAGCGCGGGGATCGGGATGCGCTCGACCGACACCTCGCGGTCCGTGAGGATGATGATGTTCGTGCCCTTGCGCACGACGTCCTCGGCATCGGCGCAGAGCTGCGCGAGCGCGGGCTCCATGCCCTCGGCGCCCCACTCGGCGGGGTAGCACATCGAGAGGATGTCGCTCTTGAAGTGGCCCTGCGTGAAGGTCGAGGCGCGGCGCAGCTTCTCCATGTCCTCGAACGTGAGGATCGGCTGCGAGACCTCCAGTCGCACCACGGGCTCCGTGGAGTCGGGCGAGAGCAGGTTGGGGCGCGGCCCGATGAAGGAGACGAGCGACATCACGAGCTGCTCGCGGATCGGATCGATCGGCGGGTTCGTGACCTGCGCGAAGAGCTGGCGGAAGTACGCATAGAGCGGCTTCGCGCGATTCGAGAGCACTGCGAGCGGCGTGTCGTCGCCCATCGAGCCGATCGGCTCCTCGCCCGCGATCGCCATCGGCGTCATCAGCATCTTCAGGTCTTCCTGCGTGTAGCCGAAGGCCTGCTGCCGGTCGAGGAGCTTGTCGGTGTCGGGCGTGGGGACCTCGCGCGGCTGCTCGATATCCTCCAGGCGCATCTGCGTGCGGTCGAGCCAGTCCTGGTAGGGGCGCTGCGCGGCGAGGTCGCGCTTCAACTCCTCGTCGGAGACGATGCGCCCGTGCTCGATGTCGACCAGCAGCATCTTGCCGGGCTGCAGCCGCCACTTCTTGACGATCTTTTCCTGCGGGATGTCGAGCACGCCCATCTCGGAGGACATCACGATGAGGTCGTCGTCGGTGATGAAGTAGCGCGCGGGCCGAAGTCCATTGCGGTCGAGCGTGGCGCCGATGAACTTGCCGTCGGTGAACGCGACGGCGGCCGGGCCGTCCCACGGCTCCATCAGCGCGGCGTGATACTCGTAGAACGCGCGGCGCTTGGCATCCATCAGCGGGTTGCCCGCCCACGCTTCCGGGATCATGAGCATCATCGCGTGCGCGATCGGATACCCCCCCATCACCAGGAGCTCCAGCGCGTTGTCGAACGACGCCGAGTCGGACTGTCCGTCGTAGACGAGCGGCCAGATCTTGTCGAGGTCGTCGCCCAGCAGCTTCGAGTGGATGGTCGCCTGGCGCGACTTGATCCAGTTGAGGTTGCCGTTCAACGTGTTGATCTCGCCGTTGTGCGCGATGAAGCGGAACGGGTGCGCGAGGTCCCACGTGGGGAACGTATTCGTAGAGAAGCGCTGGTGCGCGAGGCACAGCGCCGACACGAAGCGCTTGTCGGCGAGGTCCTTGTAGAAGCGGCCCACCTGCTCGGCGAGCAGCATGCCCTTGTAGACGATCGTGCGATGCGAGAACGACGGCACGTAGAACTCGCCCGCGTTCGACAGCCCCAGCGCGCGGATCGCGTGGCCAAGGCTCTTCCTGATGATGTAGAGCTTGCGCTCGAAGGCGTCGCGGTCGAGCTGGCCGCGCCCCGCGCCGACGAAGGCCTGGCGGATCACGGGCATGGTCTTGCGCGCGGTGGGGCCGAGCGACGAGTCGTCCACCGGGACATCGCGCCAGCCGAGGAGCTGCTGGCCTTCGTTCGCGATGGCGCGCTCGATTTCGCGTACGCACGCGGTGCGGGCAGCCGGGTTGCGCGGCAGGAAGAACATCCCCACCCCGTAGGCTCCCGCCTTCGGCAGCTTCACGCCGAGGCGCGACATCTCTTCGCGAAAGAACGCATCGGGAATCTGCGTGAGCAGCCCGGCGCCGTCGCCGTGCAGCGGATCCGCGCCCGTGGCCCCGCGGTGGCGAAGGTTGTTGAGGATCGAGACGCCCTTCTCCACGATGTCGTGCGACTTGCGCCCCTTGATGTGGGCGACGAAGCCGACGCCGCACGCGTCGTGCTCGTTACGCGGGTCGTAGAGTCCCTGCTTCGGCGGCAGGCCGGGTTTCATGTCCATTCGGGGCACCTCTCAACACAATGGTATCCGCGTTCGCCTCGAGGCCGAGGGGACGGGCGCAGGTTCGGATGCTCGTGGCGAGGGCCTCGCGACTGCGAGCCGCCGGCGCGGCTTGTGGCCTGGCGGGAGGGACGCGAGAACGGGGCTTTCGGGGCCATCGTAGCGCACCCAATGATGCACTGCAATATAACCGGCCGGCACCTTCGACCGATTTGGCGCGGGCGCATGCGCGTGCGTTGCCAGTAGAATCCACGGCAACCGTGCCGCGCGGTGCCGGCGGCCCTCACAATGATCAGGGACACCGCGTGATCTCTCAATTCGTCGCCCGTTGGGGCACCTGCGTTCGCCTCGCAACCGCGCTCATCGCGCCGTTCATCCTCGCTTCGTGCGGCAGCGGCGGCGTCTCGGGCCCCGTGCCCGTGAACGATCCGACGCGCATCACCATCCTGCCCAGCACGGCGATCCTCTACTCCGGGCTCGCCACCACGTTCACCGTCTCCGGCGGCACGGGCTCGTACATCGTGAGCTCGAGCAACCAGGCGGTGGTGCCCGTGAGCGGAACGCTCGATCGCACGACATTTACCCTGGTTCCCGCGAACGTCACCGTGGATACCAGTGTCACGCTGACGGTTCGCGACACCGGCACCGCACCCGTGGCGACAGCAAGCTTGACTGTGAGACCCGGCACGGTCGCGAACGACATCACCGTAATTCCCAGCACCAACCAAGGGGGCAACTGCGCGCCCGCGGTGTGCTCGGGCGGCGATGCGGTCCTCACGGCAACCATCTCCCAGGGGGGCAATCCGCTGCCCGCCCGCGGCGTTCGGCTCGACGTCATCTCGGGTGATTTCCGCTTCATCACCTCGCCGCCGAACCTCGCCGAGGTCCTCGAGGCCACCACGACGGTGGTCACCGACCAGAACGGCGCCGTCCACGCGCGGCTACGCGCGCTGCCCGGTGCCGTCAACCAGACAGCGATCGTGCAGGTGACCGACCTGGGCACGAACGCCTTCCGCCGCGCGACCTTCCAGATCGCGCAAAGCACGGGCTCCAGCCCCGGCTTCTTCACGGTGCCCGATAGCGTCGCCTTCACCGGGCCGAACGACCAGACATGCGCGAGCACCAGCGCCCGGGCCGACGTCTATATCTTCGGCGGCACGCCGCCCTACACGGTCGGCAACGGGGGCTCGGCCTTTGGCGTAAGCCAGAACGTCGTTTCCCAGAGTGGCGGATCGTTCTACGTCGTCCCCAATGGAACCTGTTCGTCCGGCGTGGCGATCCCCGTCATGGATGCCTCGGGACGCACGGCGATCGTGACGGCCTCCAACGCGCTCGGCACGCTCGCAGTTCCCGAGCTCCAGCTTTCGCCGAACGTCGTCACGTTGTCCGACTGCTCGGCGCAGGCCTCCGTTTCCGTGGCTGGCGGAACCGGTTCATTCACGGTGACCTCGGGCAGCGGCGCGCTGGTCGCGAGCCCGAACATCAACAACCGCATCATCACGATCAGTCGCGTCCCGAATACGACCGCGACCACGCCGGTCAACATAGGGGTCTCGAGTGGAAACAAGTCGTCGTCCGTCACGGTCAATCTGACGGACGAAGCGCTGAATACGCGTTGCGATGGCACGGGACTGCGTGTTACGCCCACCTCCGTCACGCTCGCCGGCTGCACTCCCGGCGTGACCGTGGCCGTCAACGGCGGCGTGCCCCCCTACGTCATTCGAAGCGACAACTCCTCGGTCTCGGTCACGCCCGCGACGCTTGCGGCACCCGGCACCTTCACCATCCAGCGTGCGCCAGGCTCGAACTCGTTCACTCCTCCGGGCGCGGTCACGGTGATCGACAACAACGGACTCGGCAACAGCCGGACGATTCCGATTTCCGGGACCGGCACGGGCCCCGGAAGCGGCACAGGCACCTGCCCATAGCGCTCAGCATCCCCGCAAGATCAGCCATGTTTTGCTGCGGTGCAGCAAGGCGCGGCTGCGCTTGCCCGCCTCTGGCCCGTAGAACATACTTGCAGTGAACTGAAAGTTGCGCTTTAATAACCCGCGATAAACCGCTAATTTGGTGAAGATTTAATCGGCGGCAGCGAATAAGGGGAACCCATCGTGAAACTCGCGTCCTTGCGCAACTCCGTCCTCAGTAGTGCTTTCGTCGTGCTGAGCTCCGCATTGCTGTCCTCGTGCGGCGGCGGAGGCGCTGCATCGCCGGGGCCCGTCGGCGGGCCGCCGCAGATCCTTCCGGAGAGCGGGACGCTCTACGCGGGCGTCGAATACACGTTCACCATTTCGGGCGGGCGTCCTCCATATTTCCTGAGCTCGAGCGAACCGGCCTTGCTCGCGGTTCCGGCACAGACCAGCGCCAACTTCATCAACGTGATCCCCGCCAATCCAGGGGTCATCGACAGCGGCCTCGCCCCGGAGGACCTGCCGGTCAGGACCGTGACGCTCACCATGCGCGATTCGGTGGGCAGCACCATGAATACCCAGCAGGGTCTCAAGGTCGGGATCAACTTCATGACGGGATACGGCATCTCGTTCAACAGCAACTGCCCGGCGACCGGCTCCGGCACGAGCGCCGTTGCGCCTGCGGCCTGCGCCGGAGGCGAAACCGCGGTCACCCTGCGGTCGGTGATCGCCGGAAACCGGTACGGCAACCGCCAGTACCGCTTCGAGATCGTGCGGGGTCCGCTCACGTGGACCTTCCCGAACGGCCAGCTCCAGGGCGGCACCATCTCCGGAAACACGGTGACCACGTCGACCGACCACGTGGGCGACGCGCACGTATTCTTCCGCGTGAACGCCGGCGTCGCGACGCAGCTCGCCGTCATCCGCGCGATCGACGTCGCCACGGGCGCTTCCCAGACCTATGTGTTCACGATCAACGGCACGTCGGGCCTGGGCGGCACGCTCACGGCCATCCCGAACACGCTCACGTTCACCGGCGCAACGACCGCGTCGTGCGGCACGGGCGCGTCCGATGTCCTCGTGTTCGACGGCCTGCCGCCGTATCGCGCCACCAGCACTGATCCGGGCATCCTGGTCACGCCGGATCGCAGCGACGAGAATCCCGGCCGCTTCCGCATCGCGGCGACCAATCCGAACGTCTGCCTCTCGAACGGCACGGTGGTCATCACCGATGCGAACAACGCACGGACCACGGTGACCGTGACGACGGAAGCGGGCAGCGCCGCGCCGCCGCCCACGCCGATCAGCGTGACGCCCGGCCAGATCTCGCTGGGTTGCGGTACCTCGGGCTCGGTCTCGATCCTGGGTGGCGCGAGCTCCGGCGGCGCGTTCAGCCCGAGCAGCAGCGACGCCCGCATCACGGCGACGGTTGCGACGCGGACGCTCACGATCGCCCGTTTGACGACCGACCCGGCCGGCACACCCGTCTCGCCGAGCCCGGGCGTGCCGAACATGATCAACTACACGGTGACCGTGACGGACGGCGCGAGCAGTGCCACCGTCGGGGTGTCGGCGCCCTCGAACTGCCCGCCGTAACCTCGCAAGCCTGACGGCAACGGGCATCTCCTCGCGGGATGCCCGTTTCGTTTCCGGCGCCCGGATCGCTCGTCCCTCGCAATGCAAGCGCTCATCACCGGCGCCGGAGGCTTCGTCGGCAGCGCGCTCGCGCGCGAGCTGCCGGCGCACGAGCGCCTGAGCCTGGGGCCTCCCGGCTGGGAAGAGCGGCTCGCAGCCGCGCCGTTTTCCGGCATGACCGTGTTCCACCTCGCGGCGCGCGTGCACGATCCCGGAAGCGGCGACGAGGAAGCGTTCCGCCGGGACAACGAGGTGAAGACCGTGCGCCTTGCCGAGGAAGCGGCCCGTCGCGGCGCGCGTCGCCTGGTGTTCCTCAGCACCGTGAAGGTCTTCGGCGAGGAGAGTCCCGGGCGCGCGCTTCGCGCCTCGGATGGGCCCACGCCGCGTGATGCGTACGGGCGCTCCAAGCTTGCGGCGGAACGCGGCCTTGCCCGCATCGCGTCGGAGTCGCGCCTGGAGGTGGTCGTCGTGCGTTCGCCGCTCGTGCTCGGCGCGCGCGCGAAGGGCAACCTGGAGAGCCTCATGAAGCTCGCCGACTCCCGCTGGCCGCTGCCCCTCGCATCGATTGCGAATCGCCGGTCGTTCGTCCACGTCTCCGACCTGGCGCGATTGCTCCTCGCGTGCGGGGAGGTCCCCGCGGCGCGCGGAAAGACCTACCTCGCGGCGCACGACGAAGCGTTCTCGACGGCGAGTCTCGTCCGGGCCTTGCGCGCGGCCCTCGGACGTCCGCACCGCCTGTTCCCGGTCCCGCCGGCACTGCTCGAAGCCGTCGCATCGATCGCGGGCCGCGGCGACGCGGTGCGGCGCCTTACGCGCTCGCTCGAATGCGATTCCGGGGATGCGCAGTCGGACCTGGGATGGCGCGCGCGCGTCGGGCTGGAGGCATCGGCAATCGAGATGGCCGATGCGTGGCGAGGGACACGGTGAGCGCCGCGGCCTGGCTCGCGAGCCTCGTTCCGGCCGCGATCGCGTTCGCGTTGATCTCGCTCGCGCGCCGCTCCCCATGGACCGCGCGGCTCGCGGACCACCCCAACGCACGATCCCTGCACGCAGACCCGACTCCGCGCATCGGAGGAATCGGCATCGTGGCCGCGGTCATGCCGTTCGCGCTGCTGCATGCGCACGCCGCGTTGGGCGCCGTGTTCGCATGCGCTTTTGCGCTTGCGCTGCTCTCGCTTGCGGACGACGTGCGCAGCTTGCCGATCGAAGTGCGGCTCCCGGGGCACGCGACCGCGGCGCTCGTCGCCGTGCTCGCGATGATGCAGCCGCCGTTCGCGGCGCTTCCCTGGGGCGGCGTGGGCGCCGCGATCGCGGTTTGCGCGATCGCCTGGTTCACCAATCTCTTCAACTTCATGGATGGCAGCGACGGGCTGGCCGGGGGCATGGCCGCGATCGGGTTCGCGGTCTTTGCGATCGCCGCCGCCCCGCACGACGCGGCGCTTGCCCTGGTGTGCGTCGCCACCGCGTCGGCTTCGTCGGGATTCCTCGCGCACAACTTCCCGCCGGCCCGCGTCTTCCTCGGTGATTGCGGCTCCATTCCGCTCGGCTTCCTCGCGGGCGCGCTCGGCCTCTACGGCGCCGGCATCGGCGCGTGGCCGTGGTGGTTTGCGCCGCTCGTGTTCTCGCCCTTCGTCGTCGATGCCACCGCCACCCTCCTCGCCCGCATCGCTCGGGGCGCGCGGTTCTGGACCGCGCACCGCGAGCACGCGTACCAGCGCCTCGTGCTCTCCGGTTGGTCGCGCCGGCAACTGGTGGCGCTCGAGTACGGGCTCATGGTGGCCTGCGGGGCAAGCGCGCTCGCCGCCCGCGCAGAAGGCGCCGAAGTGCAATGCGCTATAATTTTCGTCTGGGCGACGATCTACATGCTGCTCGCCGTTGCGGTGTACATGCGGACAAGAACACCCCGAAAGCCGTCATGAAGCCGATCCACATCGACGCGCGCCCGCTCGCGGCCGCACTGCACGACGGCATCGCGCTCGTGATCGCGATGCTCGCCGCCGCCGCGCTCCTCGACACCCGCGGCCTCTCGATCGACCGCCTCGACGCGCTCATCGGCGCCTCGCTCATCGCGATCCCGATCCAGGTGGCCGTCAACGTGTTCTTCGGCGTCTACCAGGGGGTGTGGCGCTACACGAGCCTGCCGGACATCCAGCGCATCGTCTTCGCGGTGCTCGCGGGCACCGTCTGCGTGTCGGCATCGCTCGGCGCCGCCGGCTTCGAGACCGTGCTCGGGATGCGCGAGTACCTCCTCTATCCGCTCCTGCTCGTGGCCCTCATGTCGCTCGCGCGAATGGGCTTCCGCTCGTTCAAGGAGTGGTCCCTCTACGGCCGCGGCGGCGAGCAGGGCACGCCGGTCGTGATCATGGGCGCGGGCGACGCGGCGGTGGGACTCATCAAGGACCTGTCGCGCAGCCACGAATGGCGCGTCGTGGGGCTGCTCGACGACGACGAGAAGAAGCACGGGCGGCTTCTCCACGGGGTGCGCGTGATCGGCGGGATCGAGGACCTGCCGCGCTTCGCGCAGCGCCTGAAGCTGCGCCACGCGATCATCGCGATGCCCTCGGTGCGCTACAGCGTCCGGCGCCGCGTGGTCGAGATCTGCAAGCGCGCTCGCGTCTCCGTGATGACGGTGCCCACGCTCAACAACCTGGTTCCCGGCAAGGGCGCGCCGGCGCGCATCCGCAAGGTCGCGGTCGAGGACCTCATGAAGCGCGACGCGGTCACGCTCGACGACGCGCAGCTGCACGAGCTCATCACCGGGCAGGTCATCATGGTCACCGGCGCGGGCGGCTCCATCGGCTCGGAGCTTTGCCGCCAGATCGCCGCGTACGAGCCCTCGATGCTCGTGCTCTACGAGATGAACGAGTACGCCATGTACAAGGTGGACGAGCAGCTGCGGGAGGATTTCCCGAACCTGCCCGTCGCGAGCCTCGTGGGCGACATCAAGAACGCGCGCCGCGTGAACCAGGCGATGCACCAGTACTCTCCCGCCCTCGTGTTCCACGCCGCGGCGTACAAGCACGTGCCCCTCATGGAGGAGGCGAACGCGTGGGAAGCCGTGCAGAACAACGTTCTCGGCACGCACGTCGTCGCGCGCGCGGCGATCGACTACGGCGTGAAGAAGTTCGTCTTCGTCTCCACCGACAAGGCGGTCAATCCCACCAACGTGATGGGCGCGACCAAGCGCCTGGCCGAGATGGTGTGCCAGGCCCTGCAGGCCGAGAGCCAGACGCGCTTCGAGATGGTCCGCTTCGGCAACGTGCTGGGCAGCGCGGGCAGCGTGATCCCTAAATTCCAGGAACAGATCGACAAGGGCGGGCCGGTGACGGTCACGCACCCCGAGATGGTCCGCTACTTCATGTCGATTCCCGAGGCCGCGCAACTCGTGCTCCAGGCGGGCAGCATGGGCCTGGGCGGCGAGATCTTCGTGATGGACATGGGCGAGCCGGTGAAGATCGTGGACCTGGCGCGCGACATGATCCGCCTCTCGGAGCTCTCGGAAAGCGACATCCGCATCGTGTACACGGGGCTGCGCCCCGGCGAGAAGCTCTTCGAGGAGCTGCTTGCAGACGACGAGCACACGCGTCCCACGCCGCACCCGAAGCTGCGCATCGCGAAGGCTCGCGAGGTGGACCCGGGCTGGCTTGCGGGGCTGCTCGAGTGGCTGCGCGCGCAGGAGAAAGTGCCGGCTTTCCAGCACAGTGGGATCCGAAGCTTGGAATTCACGTGACTTGAAGTCGCG
>JADMIO010604132.1_pt1 | contig 19936 bp, 12 predicted proteins | sample 8958161 | NCBI WGS metagenome assembly JADMIO01 (sample SAMN16585339, study PRJNA669376) | soil metagenome | isolation source: Crop rotation soil | place: USA: Cullars Rotation, Alabama | collected 2011
CTGTGACCGCCGCCGATCTGGCGGCATTCAATTACTTCAGCTATAAGATCAGCCCCGCCGCGTCGATCACGGAACTGCTGTCGGTGGACGACAACACGCGCGAAGACGTGCTGACATTGAACGGCGCGATGGTCGTCAATCGCTTCACGCCGTCGCGGTACCCGTCCACGTTCCAGGCGATGCGCGTGCAACTGCCCGCGCCCGGCGACGGCACTTCGCCCGTCGGCCAGCAATTGCGGCTGGTGGCCTTTGTGGACCAGAACCGCACGGGGCAGCCGCCCGCCAATCCGACGTTGATTGTGGACCGCACCATCACGATTCCGGCCTTGGCTTCGGGGCGGTTGATCGAAGTGTTGATTCCCAGCCCGCCGGCCGTCAGCGCGGGCGACCTGTACGTCGGCGTGCAATCGTCCAGCCCGAGCGTGCTCGTGGGCGGCGACCGCAACGGGCCGCAACAGCACCGCTCGTTTATTTCGACCAACAACGGCGCCAGCTTCGCGCCGCTGCTGAACGCGTCGAACGCGCCGCTGAATCTGATCCTGCGTGTGGAATTGGGCAACACTTTCGGCACGACGGTGACGGCCTCGCCCGCTGCGCTCAGCCCCAGCGCCGCCGCGCCCGGCAGCGCGGCATTCACGCTGACGGTGCAGGGCGCGGGTTTTCTGCCCGGCTCGGTCGTGCGCTGGAACGGCGGCGACCGCGTGACGACGTACGCCAACGGCGGGCGATTGACGGCGCAGGTTGCGGCGGCGGACGTGGCGGCGGCGGGCACGGCGCGCGTGACGGTCTTCAATCAAGCGGGCGGCGAATCGGCAGGGCTCACCTTCAACATCACGGCGAACAATGCGACGCCGGTGATTGCCCGCCTGTCGCCGGACGCGGCGGCGGCGGGTTCGCAATCGTCCGTGACGGTCAGCGTTTTCGGCACCGATTTCACGCCACAATCGGTGGTGCGGTTGAATGGCGCGAATCGTACGACGGCGGTGGTCAGTAGTACGCAGCTCGACGCGACCATTCCGGCCAGCGATCTGGCCGCGGCCGGGACCAAAGCGATTTCGGTCTTCACGCCTTCGCCTGGCGGTGGGGCGTCGAACGACGTTAACTTCTCTGTCGTCAGTTGCGCTTATTCGCTCAGCAGAAACAGTCATTTGATTTCTTCCACGGGGGCGGCGACGGGGAACGTGCTGACCACCTCCGGCGCCTGCCCGTGGACGGCGGTGCCCGGCGCGCCCTGGATTACGCTGACCAATCCGGCGAGCGGTAACGGCATGGGCAAATTCGTGCTCAATTATTCGATCGCCTCTACCGCCGACACCGCGGGACGAACCGGGAATCTCAGCATTGCCGGCATCAACGTCCCGATCCGCCAACTGGGCCGCGCCACCAGCGTTTCGGCGGCCAACTTCAGCGCCTCGCTCGCGCCGAGCGCCATCGGGGCGATTTTCGGCGCGGGGCTGGCCAAAGGAACGCAAGTGGCGGCCACGCAGCCGCTGCCGACCAATTTGGGCGGCACGACCGTGGACGTGATTGACTACGCCACTGGCGCGGTAATCGCGGCGGCGCCGTTGTTCTTTGTGTCGCCGGGGCAGGTCAATTTTCTGGCCCCGCCAACGGTCCCCCCCGGCATCGTGTTCGTCCGGGTTTCGGTGGACGGCGTTTCGACCGCTGACGGTCTGGTGATTATGACGGCGGTCGCGCCCGCGCTGTTCACCGCCAATTCCAGCGGCAGAGGGTTGGCCGCGGCCGTCGTGCTGCGCGCCAAGGCCGACAACACGCAGGTGTTCGAGCCGGTCTCGCGCTTCGATTCGACGCAGAACGCCTTCGTGCCCGTGCCGATTGATTTCGGGGCCGACACCGACCGCATTTTCCTGTTGTTGTACGGGTCCGGCATCCGCGGGCGTTCAGATTTGAGCGCCGTCACCGCTCAAGCCGGCGGCGCGGACGCGCTCGTCTCCTACGCCGGGCCGCAAGGGGATTTCGCGGGCCTGGATCAAGTCAACGTCGAACTGCCGCGCGGCCTGAAAGGGAGCGGCGAGATCACGATCAATCTCATCGTGGACGGCCGCCCCGCGAACGCGGTGACCGTGACGGTCAAATAACCGGACGGAGCGCTCCTCGTCACGACCGCAAAATATACAAGCTGCGCGGCTTCCTTATTTCTTTCCGGGATTTCTGTTGGCTGATCTGGGCGAAGGAAGGAAGCTGCGCGACCTCTTTTTATTGCGGTCGTGACGAGGAGCGCTCCGACTTGCCGTAACCATCCGCCGCCGCCTGTCGTACTCGGCCTTGCTGCATTTTCCCGGTCGGCTTTATAGTCGCGCCGAATTCCGCACTAACAAACTCAACATTCACGAGGGACGCTTATGCGAAAGATTACGTCTAGCCGCTGGCTGACGGCGCTGTTGTTCTCTGCGCTCGCTGTTATCAGTGCCGTTGCCCAAAGCAAGCTGACCAGCCCGAAGGAGTATTTCGGGTTCAACGTCGGCGACGATTACCAGCTTGTGAACTACACGCAGTACGAGGCCTACATCAAAAAGCTCGACGCGGAATCCGACCGGATGAAGGTCGTCGAGATCGGCAAGTCGGCCGAAGGCCGCACGATGTACGTCGGCATCATCACCGCGCCGGAGAACTTCAAGAAGCTCGACCGCTACAAAGAAATCTCCGCGCGGCTGGCGCACGCCGAAGGCTTGACCGACGACCAGGCGCGCGCGCTGGCCAAAGAGGGTAAGGCCGTCGTCTGGATCGACGGCGGACTGCATGCGACCGAAGTGCTGGGCGCGCAGCAACTGATCGAAACCGTCTGGCAGCTCAACAGCCGCACCGACGAAGAGACCGGGCGATTTTTGAACGACGTGATCGTGCTCACCTGCCTGGTTAACCCCGACGGCATGGAGCTGGTGTCGAACTGGTACATGCGCGAGCCGGAGCCGACCAAGCGCAGCTACCAGAGCATCCCGCGCCTGTACCAGAAGTACATCGGCCATGACGACAACCGCGATTTTTACATGTCCACGCAGCCGGAGACCGAGGCCATCAACCGAGTCTTCTTTCACGAGTGGTTTCCGCAGATCGTCTACAACCACCACCAGACGGGCCCGGCCGGCACGGTGATGTTCGCGCCGCCCTTCCGCGACCCGTTCAATTACAACTTCGACCCGCTCGTGCCCATCGGCATTGATCTGGTGGCCGCCGCGATGCACACACGGTTCCTGGCCGAAGGCAAGCCGGGCGTGACGATGCGTTCGGGGTCGAGTTATTCGACGTGGTGGAACGGGGGCTTGCGCACCACGGTCTATTTCCACAACATGATCGGCCTGCTGACCGAGACCATCGGCAACCCGACGCCGGTGGAGATCCCGCTGGTGCTGCGCAATCAACTGCCGCGCGCGGACCTTCCCTCGCCGATCGCGCCGCAGAAGTGGCACTTCCGCCAGTCCATCGAATATTCGATCACCGCCAACCGCGCCGTGCTCGACGTGGCGTCGAAGCACCGCGAAGATTTCCTCTTCAACATTTACCAGATGGGCCGCAACGAAATCGCTCGTGGCAGCCACGACAGTTGGACCGTCACGCCGCACCAGATCGCCGAGGCGCAAGGAGCGCTCGATAAGGAGCGCGGGCAGCAGCAGGCGCAGCGCGGGCAGGGCAGTGCGCGCGCCGCCGACAACGAACCCGACGCCGACCGACTGATTCGCGCCGGATTCGACCGCGGCACGCCGCTGAAATATTACGAGATGCTGCACAGCCCCGAACGCCGCGACCCGCGCGGATACGTCATCCCTTCCGGCCAGCCGGACTTTTTGACGGCGACCAAGTTCGTCAACACGCTGATCAAAAACGGCATCACCATTCATCGCGCGACGGCGGAATTCACAGTCAACGGCAAGTCCTACCCGGCGGGCTCTTACGTCGTCAAAACCGCGCAGGCCTTCCGCCCGCATGTGCTGGACATGTTCGAGCCGCAAGACCACCCGAACGATTTTCAGTACCCCGGCGGCCCGCCGATCCCGCCCTACGACAACGCGGGCTGGACGCTCGCCCTTCAGATGGGCGTGCAGTTCGACCGCATCCTCGACGGGTTTGATGGCCCGTTCGAAAAAATCAACGGTTTTGCCAAACCGGCGGCCGGCAAGGTCCCGGCGGCGTCCAACATGGCGATGTATGTGCTCTCTCACCAGACCAACGACTCCTTCATCGCCGTCAACCGGTTGTTGAAAGACGGGGAGGAGGTCTACTGGAGCAAGCAGCCAATGATGGCCGCGGATCAAACGTTGCCGGCCGGCACGATCTTCATCGCGGCGAAACCGACGACGGCGGCACGGCTGCAGAAGATTGCCGCCGATCTGGGGTTGAGCTTCGGCGGGATGACAGTGAGGCCGCAGGTCGAGATGATCAGGCTCAAGCAACCGCGCATCGCGTTGTGGGACCGGTACGGCGGTTCGATGCCGTCGGGGTGGACGCGCTGGATTCTGGAACAGTTCGAATTCCCGTTCACCGTCGTCTACCCGCAACAGCTCGACGCGGGCAACTTGGCCGACAAATACGACGTGATCGTCTTTGTGACCGGAGCGATCCCGGCGCGCGAGGCGCGTGCCGGCGGCGGCCCGGCAGGAGGTGATGAGCCGTTCCTTGGTCGCGCGCCGCGCGCGGAGGATCTGCCGGCGGAGTTCCGCGGCTGGCTCGGCAGCGTCAGCGTCAGCAAAACGGTGCCGCAGTTGAAAGCCTTCCTCGAAGCGGGCGGCACGGTGCTGACGATCGGCACTTCAACCAACCTCGGTTATCACTTGGGCTTGCCCATGGCTAACGCACTGGTAGAAAAGACCGGCAGTGGGGATGAGCGCCCTTTGAGCCGCGACAAGTACTACATTCCGGGCTCGGTGTTACAGGTCAGCGTAGACAACACTAACCCGCTGGCGTACGGCATGCCTGACAAGGCGGACGTCTTTTTTGATAACAGCCCGGTCTTCCGCCTGAAGCCGGAAGCTATGTTGAAAGGGATCAAACCTGTTGCCTGGTTCGACACTGCGCAACCCCTGCGCAGCGGGTGGGCTTGGGGGCAAAAATATTTGCAGGACGGCGTGGCCGTGATTGATGCCAGCGTCGGGAAAGGCAAGTTATTCCTTTACGGGCCCGAAATCGCATTCCGCGCGCAACCGCACGGGACATTCAAGCTACTCTTTAACGGGATCTATTACGGGGCCGCGCAGTCTCTGAAGTAAGAAGTAACTAAAATAAAAACTCCTCGTTACTCCCGGCCAGAAACCGGGAGTAACGGGGAGCTACAAAGAGCTACACCACTGCGCGACGGCCGGTGAACAGTTGGATCAACAGCACCACGGCCGCAATCACCAACAGAACGTGGATTAAGCTCCCGCCGACGCCGCCGATGAAGCCTAACAGCCACAACACGAGCAGAATTGCCAAAATTGTCCACAGCATAACTTTCCTCCTTTAGTTCAACCCCACCCCGAGAGGTGAGGGTTAATCATCATTGTTTCCGCCATGTATGTTAGCAACGCTCGTACCACCCGCGGCGCGACATGGAAGGTGCGGCCCTAACTTCTTTGTGAGAGAAACTTGTAGTTTGGACGGGAGAATTGGGCGCGACTCGGCAGGGGAAGAAACGTATCCTGCGTGCACAAATCGTACTCGCAAGCTACAGGAGAACTAAATGAAAAAAAACGTAACTACGAACCAGTGTCGGCGACTGCCTGACTTCCGGTTTCGTAGCTACGCTTTATCAGTCATCAAAAGTCCATCTATAACGTAGTGGCGTCAATACGACCGGACTTCCACCACCAGAGGGATATCGGGCGGTAAGGTGCTGCGGCAAGCCGTGCTGCGGCAAGCTGTTTTGTCGGCCTTGTTGGCGTCGGTGACTTACCTGACTTCCACCCGGCCGGCAACGCGCCTTCGGTGCCCTAAGCTGAATTCAGATCCAACCTGGGAGCATCATAGGGATTTTCCACTGCTTAGGAATACGTAGTTGTACGGGATTTTACGGTATTGGCGGGAATTCCCTCCGAGAGATTGCGGAAAGTTGCTCTCGCGCAGATCGATTGGTGGCCGTTTTCTACTGCGACATCGCGTGTGAGTACAGGCGGCCGCTCTGGGGCGCTAACGACAGACGTGGCTTGACCTGTGAAATCAAAAACCGCATCATAAGTCGTCCTTTCAACAAGCATTTCGGCACCCTTACTATAGAGTTGTAATTGAGTTGAAGATAGAGAAAATCCGACAGCTATTTGTGCGTCGAGAGGACGTGGCGCAAGTGAAATTGAAACCGGCTGGCACTTCTGATGAACCCAATCACCCGCGGCGTTTTCCAACTTCAAGAACAAACCCTGCTCATCGGGCGAGTGATACGCGGCCTTTTCAAAGCGCCGCGGTATGGGCGTGAGATCATCTTGCAGATGGACGTATTGGGTTTCGGCAGCCTGGTCATCATCCTGTTGACCGGCACGTTCACCGGGATGGTGCTGGCGCTCAACTCGGCCAACACGCTGCAGAAGTTCGGCGTGCAGAGCGTGACCGGGCAGTTGGTGGCCACCAGCCTGATTCGCGAATTGGGGCCCGTGTTGACCTGCCTGATGCTGGCCGGTCGCGTCGGGTCGGGCATCGCGGCGGAACTCGGTTCGATGCTGGTCAGCGAACAGATTGACGCCATGCGCGCCTTGGGCACGGACCCGGTCAAGAAGCTGGTCACGCCGCGCATCGTCGCGCTGGTCATCTCGGCGCCGGCGCTGACCGTCATCTGCGATTTCGTCGGCGTCATCGGCGGGCTGCTGATCGCGTTGACGATGCTGCACCAGCCCGCGTCCACCTTTATGTCTTCGGTGATGGAGGCGATCAATTACGACGAGATCCTCGGCGGTCTGATCAAACCGACCGTTTTCGGGTTCATCATCGCGTTGATCGGCTGTTACAAGGGTCTGAGCACGACCGGCGGCACGGTCGGCGTCGGGCGTTCCACCACGGAGTCGGTCGTCAACGCCTCGATCCTGGTGATCGCCGCAGATTTCCTGCTCTCGAAGATCATCATCTCTTTGCTGCTCGAACCGAGGTGAAAGAAGAGAAAATCAAAAGGCAAAAGGCAAAAGTTAAAAGTCAAAAGGGCGGAACTCATCTCTCCTATCTTCGCCGCCTTGGTCTTCCCGATTTTGCCTTTTGAGATTTGCCTTTTGCCTTTTGCCTTTTTATTTATGCCTTCTACCCCCTATGCCATAGAGTTTCGTGACGTGTCGCTGGCCTTCGGCGACCGCGTGGTACTGAATCGTGTCAGCTTCGGCGTGCGGTACGGCGAATCGAAGATCGTGATGGGCGGTTCGGGGACCGGCAAATCCACCCTGCTGCGGCTGGTGCTGGGGCTGATCAAGCCCGACGCCGGGCAGATCTTCGTGGACGGCGAAGAGATCACCGACCACGGGGAAGAAGAGATGATGCAGGTGCGCCGCAAGATCGGCATGGTCTTCCAGGAGGGCGCGCTCTTTGATAGCCTGCCGGTCTACGACAACGTGGCCTACCGGCTGCGCGAACAGCGGCTGCCGGAGGACCAGATCGAGCCTGCCGTCAGGCGCATGCTGCGGTTCGTCGACCTGGAGGACGCGATCGATAAGATGCCCAACGAGCTGTCGGGCGGGATGCGGCGGCGCGTCGGCATCGCCCGCGCGCTGGTCGGCAACCCGCGCATCATTCTGTACGACGAGCCGACCGCCGGGCTGGACCCGATCACCGCCCGCACGATCTGCGAGCTGGCGCTGAAGCTGCGCGACCTGGAGGAAGTCTCCTCAATCTACGTCACGCACCGGCTGGAGGACATTGACGTGCTCTCCAGCGAATACGTCGTCCGCGACGATTTCGGCAATTTGCATTTCGAGAAAGAAGGCGACACGCTCTGTCTGATCAACACCAAGTTCATCATGCTCAGGGACGGAGACATCATCTTCAGCGGGAGCGACGAGCAGATGCGCGTTTCGGATGACCCCTACATCCAGAAGTTTCTTCATAAGCGTTAATTCGTCGAGGCGGGCCCACCAGGGGTGTGAGCATGCCCGCCGCCGCGTGTGGCGGTGAAATAACACGGAGGAGTTATGCCGCAGAATAAACCTGCACGATTGTCTGAGCTGCGCGTCGGGCTGTTAGTCTTGCTCGCGCTGGCGGTCCTGGTACTGGTGATCTTTGCCGTCAGCGGCGATCTGAAATTCCCGGGCTTCGGCAAGACGGCGATCGTCCGCACGGACATGGCCAGCGTGGACGGGCTGCGCAAGGGCGCCGAGGTGCGGCTGTCCGGCAAAAAGATCGGCAGCGTCAGTGACATCAGATTCAGCGATCAGATCCCCACCTCGCCGAACTCCCCGAACACCATCGAGATCGTCATGTCGATCGACGGCAAGCTGGACGGGCGCCCGGCCATCGACCGCATCCGCAGCGATTCCATCGCGACGCTGAAAACCGCCGGGGTGCTCGGCGACAACGTGATCGACATTTCGCCGGGCACGCGCTCCGGCACGCCGATCAGAAACGGCGACAAGATCCCCAGCCAGGCGCAGAAGAGCGTCGGCGACATCCTGAACACCGCGCAGACGGCGATGGGGAACGTCAACGACATCTCCAAAAACGTGAACGAGATGATCAACGACCTGCGCGCGGGGAAGGGCACGGCGGGGCGCTTCCTGAAAGACGAGACGCTCTACCTCACGCTGGACTCCACCGTCCGCCAGGCCGAAAAGCTGCTCAACGACATCCGCACGGGCCCCGGCACGGCCAGCATGCTGATCAACGACCCGGCCCTCTACAACCAGACCACCGAAACCATCGCGCAGCTGCGCGGGATCGCCGACCAGATCAACACGCAGCTCAAGGGCAACGGCACGCTGGGCAAGCTGCTCTACGACCCGGAGCTGTATAAAAACGCCAACGCCGTGATCGCCAAGGCGGATCAAATCTCCGCCCGGCTGGACAACACCATGCAGAAGATCGAGCGCGGCGAAGGGAACCTGGGCAAGCTGGTCAACGACGAGAGGCTGTACGCCGACACCCGCGACACCATCGAAACCCTGAAAGGAATCGTCGCACGCCTGGAGAAGGGCGAAGGGACGGCCGGGCTGCTGCTCAAGGACGAGAAGCTGTATAACAACGTCAACACCCTGTCGGGCGAGATCACGAAACTGATTTATGACTTCCGCCAGAACCCGAAGAAATATCTGTCGGTCAAAGTGACGATCTTTTAAAGAAGGCAAAAGGCAAAAGGCAAATATCAAAAGTCAAAAAGGGGAATTGGAGCAGCCCCCATTTTTGCCTTCTGATATTTGCCTTTTGATTTTTGGTTTATTCCAGGGGGCATCCCGCCTCTCGCCAGGCGCGGATGCCGCCCGCCATCGAGAGCACGTTGGTGTAGCCCATCTTTTGCAGATTGTCGGCCGCCAGGGCCGAACGGTACCCGCCGCCGCAATACAGCACGACCTTTGCCGACTTGTCCGGGACGACCTTTTCGATGTCGCGCTCTATGACGCCGCGCCCCAGGTGCTGCGCGCCGCGGGCGTGGTCCTGCGCCCACTCGTGGTCTTCGCGCACGTCGATGAAGTGGAATGATTCGCCGGCCTCGAGCCGGCGGCTGACTTCGGCGGCGCTGATTTCGCGGACGCGCGATCGCGCGTCCTGGCAGAGCTTCTCGAACGCTTCGGTGTGTTTCATGATTGGCTCCTGCGGAAAATTGCCACGTAGCGGCGAATCAATTCGTCGCTACGTGGGGTGCTGTCATCGTTTCAGGGGGGGCGGTCGCGACATAAGCGACTCCTCCCCTTTGCTTCTGCCGTCCTTACTTACGCGGCATTTGTGCGATGAACCAGGTGATGACGGCGATAAACAGGAGGGCGAGCAGTGCGACGGTGGTGACCAGCGGGCCGGGCAGCCAGCTTCGCCGGGCGCGGCCGTAGTGTTCGCTGGCCTCGGCCAGGGCGGTGGGCAGGCGGTCGGATTTGCCCGCCCGCAACACGCCGTCGTCCATCGACACAGGCGCGCCGGTGCCGCCGGGCTGCGCATCAGCCCCTTCGGGCGCCGGGGGGCCCCCCGGTTTGCGCAGGCGCGTTGTCCCGCCGTGCACGACTTTGCGCCGTTGCCGCCACTGTCCGTGATGGTTCTCCCGTTTCATAGCCAGTTAATCTTACGAAAGTAGAAATAGAGCGCCAGGCCGATGACCAGCATCGCGGTGAGCGCGCCCGTGTACCCGTACCGCCACCCCAGCTCCGGCATGAACTGAAAATTCATCCCGTAAATGCCCGCCACCAGCGTGACGGACATCAGGATCGTAGAGATTGAGGTCAGCCGCTTCATGACCACGTTCATGCGATTACCCGCGACCGACAGGTAGGCGTCCATCGTCGAGGCGATCAGTTCGCGCAGCGTGTCGATCATATCGGCCACGCGCACCAGGTGGTCGTACACGTCCTGGAAGTAGACCATCGTCTCGCGCGAAAAGATCGGCTGTTCGCGCCGCTGCAGGGTGTTGAACACGTCGCGCAAGGGGACGACCGCGCGGCGGAAAAAGAGCAGTTGCTTTTTGATGTGGAAGACTTCCTGCAGCGCCCCCGGGTTGAAGTCTTCGAAGATCTGCTCTTCCAACTGCTCCAGTTTGTCCGAGATCGTGTCGAGCAGCGGCAGGTATTCGTCGACGATCGAATCCACGAGCAGGTAGGCGATCAGCCCCGTGCGGCGTTCGGCCAGGTCGGTCCATTCGCGCCACAGCCGCTCGGCGGTACGGACCGCGCGGATCGGCTTGCTGTGGACCGTGACCAGGTAGTTCGTGCCCAGGAAGATGTTCAGCTCGCGCAGTTCCAGGTCGCCGTCCTCGCACAGCGAGGCCTCGTACAGGACGATGAAGTAATAACCCTGATATTCGTCGATCTTCGGCCGCTGGTGTCCGACCTTGCAGTCCTCGATCGCCAGCGGGTGGAAGCCGAATTCGCGCGCCAGGTCCTGGAAGTCCTGGCTTTCGGGGTTATTCACGTCCGCCCAGATGACCTTGCCGGTTTCGGCGCACAGGTCGCTGATCTGTTCCGGGTCGTCAACTTCGGTGAAGGAGAGGGATGAACGGTCGAGGGCTAAGGTTCGGATCATCGCAGACGGGTCGCTACTCGTTGGAAGAGTTGATAATTTTGCCGCCCCCCAGCGCGTCGTCCAGCGCGCGCAGGCGGATTTTTTTCACGTCGTTGACCTTGCCTTCGACCGATTCGCGCAGCTCGAAGGGGATTTCGCGGACGATCGCGTCCAGGTTGTGCGACTGTTTGAAGATGGCCTGCTCGATCTTCTTCAGGCAGGCGTTGCGGTCTTTGAGCTGGGCGGCGGGCAGTTTGCGCGTGTAACTGTCGGCGTAAATGACTAGCGACGCGTACACGTCCACGTCCTCGACGGCAGTCTTGTATTGCTGCGCCTCGACGCTCTTGAGCGCCGTGGCCAGGCGCGCGTCCGAGACCTTCAGCGCGGCCTCGACATGCGATTTCGGGCTGGTCTCTTTGAGGATGGTCTGGGCCTCGTTCTCATGCAGTTGATCGGGCAAGGCGCGGTCGTCCACCTTCTTCGCCTGGGCCGCGGCGACGGCGGCCAGCGACAGGGCCGTCAACAAAATCGAGATCGCGTTCCGCCTCATAAACAATTTTCACCCCCGCTGACTACGGCTTGATGGGTCAATCGCAAGCGGCAAGAAACATAGCACCACGGCGGCGCAAATCCAAACTACACCTTATCAGCCTGCGTTTCGGCCAGGTCGCCGATGACGGGCATTTTGAACCGTTCGCCCTTGTAGGCCTGGTACATCATCCAGATGATCCCGCCGACCCACAACAGGCGCGCGATGCTGAAGAGCAGCGTGCTCAACTGCCACGGCAGGACAATGCTGATGATTCCCAGCGCGATGTTCAGGCAGACCATCGCCACGAAGAAAAAGATCGATTGGAATGCATGAAAGCGCACGAAGCGGTCGCGGTTGTACGGCGTCAGCACCAGGAAGAGGATGCCGGTGACGATTGACAGCGGGTAACAGAGCAGTCCCGCCACGTTCGGCTTGAGGTCGTTGGCGCCGGGCGCAGCCCCCGCGGGATTCGGCGGCCGGTAGGGCGCCGGATACGGCGGCTGGCCGTAGCCGGGCTGCTGGTAAGGCTGCTGGTAATTAGGCGGCGTTTGGTAGGGGGCCGACGGCGCGCCGTGCGGCGGCGGGTTGGGGGAGGCGGGCTGTGTGGGCTGCAACTGCGCACCGCACTTGTTGCAGAACCGCGCCGTGTCGCCGACCTGCGCGCCACACTGCTGACAAAATTTAGCCATGAAATTTATTCTCCTCTGAAGGTTGATCAAACTGTCAGTTCGATCAGTCCGGCTCACGTCCAATGTCAGGCGCCGAGACTCCCGGGCTGTTGAGAGCAAGGATGAGCTCTGCCTCCCCCGCTTGTCGCCTCTGCCTTACTAGCAGCAGAAGCTCCTCGGTAGCCTTCGACTGAAACTCAGTGTAGTCAGCAAACTCAGGATGGTTTCGGTACGAACATCGCCCTACCAAAGAACCATCCGGACTGAACAACTCTATATCAATTCTGTTTCCCCAAAGAGCATCCTTACGATTTGCTGAGACCCGGTAAGCGGCACCCGCCACCGCGATGGCATGCGAATCCGCGTTTTCTACGCCCAATGCCATATGGCTTCAGAACGTCTGCCCGAACCGGATGTGGAGGGTGCCCCGCGGCTGCCTGAGCACCGCGCCCGGTACGCCCGGGACCGCGAAGGCCGGCGGGTCGAGCAGGAAGCCGTAATCCACGCCGATCGGCCCCAGCGGCGTATTCACGCGCAGGCCGAGCCCGACCGTGTTGGTCATCCCCGACCAGTTGATGTCGCTGACGCGCCGGAAAACATTACCCAAATCGTAAAAAGGTACAAGTCTGAGCCGCCCGCTGAGCGGGTAGCGCAGCTCGAAATTGAGGATCGCTTGCGCGTCGCCGCCCACAGGGATGAGCGTCGGCAGCACGAAGGGCTTGTTCGGGCCGACGGGCTGGTTGGGGTCGAACAGCACGTCCTGCGGCCCGGCGGTTTCGAAGCGGAAGCCGCGCAGCGTGGTCGCGCCGCCCGAAAAGAAGCGTTCGCTGATCGGCAGCCGTTTTTCGCTGTCCGTGATCTGGCCGTCGTTGTTGCGGTCGGCGGGGCGGAAGACGCCGGCCAGCCCGACGCGCGCCGAAAAGGCCAGCGTCGTATTTTTGAGCAGCGGGGTGCCGGGGTCGAAGGTCTTGTAGCGTTGGTAGGCGGCGAAGAACTTGTTGAAGTTTTCGTTGCCGCCCAGGACGCTGGCCGCAAGCGAATAGTCGGCGCTGACCAGTTGGCCGCGCGTCGGGTTGAGCGCGTTGTCGCGCGTGTCGCGGCTGATGCCCGCCGACAGCATCCCCAGGCGGACGGCGCGCTCGTTGCGGGTGATCTCGGTTTCAGGGATGTTGTCCAGGTTAAACAGCTTGGCGCGCTCCAGGTTGTAGCGGAGGCGCAGGGAAGTCCGCTCGTTCAGCTTGCGCTCGGTCTGGATGAAGGCCGCGAACCGGCTCAAGCCGAACGTCTGGTCGCTGTTGTTGATGGTCTGAACCTCGCCGTTGACCAGCTGGTGCCGCTGCACGATCGGGATGAGGTTGTTGTTGCGGTCGTAAAAGAACGAGACCGTAGTCGGGAAGCGCGAGCCGAACGGGCGCAGGTCGGTGAAGGAGAATTGCGTGAACTGTTCGCGGCGGCTCCCGCGCATCCGCAAAGAGACCGAGTCGAGCGTGCCGCGGAAGTTTGTGTCGGTGATTTCGCCGAGGAGGCGCACCCCGTCGTCGGTCGAAAAGCCCAGGCCGTAGACGAACAGCAGCGGCTTGGCCTCGGTCAACTGGACCGTCACCTTGTGCGCCGAACCGTCCGCGTTGCCGGGGACGCCCACGGGTTCGGCGCGCACCTCGACTTCGCGGAAGGCGTTCGTCGCGTACAGATCCCGCTGCGTCTGCATGATCTTCCCGGGCGTCAGCAACTCGCCCTTCTGGAACACCAGGTAGCGGCGCACCCAGTTCGCGCCGGTCTTGGTCAGGCCCGTGATCTCGATGTCGCTGGCGACGGCGCGCGCGCCCTCGGTGATCTTGTAGACGAGCTGGACGCTGTCTTCGTCGACGTCCGCGACCTCCAGCTCGGTGTTGGCTTCCAAATAGCCGTGGTCGGTATAGATCTTCCGGATCTGCTGCGCGCCCAGCCGCACGCGCGTCAGCGAAAAGGGTTCGCCCGGCTTGATCGGCACGGCGCCGAGCAACTCCTTTTCGGCGAAGACCGCGTTGCCGCGCAGGACGATGCCGGCGACCTCCGACCGCGCGCCCTCGGTCACGTCGAAGATCAGAATCAGGTCGTCGTTGTCCGGGTTGAAGGCCAGCCGCGCTTTGACGCGCGCGCTGCGGAACCCCAGGTCTACCAGTCTGCGGCGAATGACCTCTTCGTCGCTGGAAAGGCGTGAACTGCTGGTCAGGCCGCGCACCGTGCCGCCGACGAGCGGCAGGTCTTTCAGGAGCGGAATGCCGCCGACTTTGCTCTCGGCCTTCGACTGCAAATCGTCGCTGACTTCCGACAGGCTGATTTGCGTGGTGCCTTCCAGGCGGATCTCCTTGAGGTCGTAAATCTGCTTCGGGTCGACGTCGTAAAACAAGTGCAGGCCTGTCCCGGCGCAGTCCGCGGGCTCGCAGCGGTAATTGACCTCGGCGAAGAAGTAGCCCTGCTCCTGCAGGTACTCCCGCAGCCGGCGCTCGCCCAGCCGCGCCAGCGAGCGGCTGAAGCCCTGCGTCATGACGGGCAGCAGGTCGCGCAGCGTTTTATCGTTGAGCTTCACTTTGGGGACCGGGCTCACCTGGACCTGCGCCGGGGGCAGTTTGATGCGCGCGGGGACGGCGGGCGCGGTGCCGGCCGTGACGGAGGGCAGCGGCGGCGTGTAGCCGAGCGAGAATCGCTGCCGCCCGCGCAGTTCGATGGTGAACGCGTTTTCGCGCGTGCCTTGCCGCACCGCGCTGCCGCCTTGCGTGTAGCTGGCCAGCGCCGAAAAGCGGTTCGACAGCGTGTATTCCGCCAGCGCCGTCTGGTCCTGCTCGGAGGCCAGGTTGGTCGAATAGCTGATGTAGACGTTGCGCGAGAGCTGCTGGGCGATGGTCAACCGCGCCGCCGGGTTGGCGTTCGGGCGCAGGACCGGGTCGATTTGGAAGCGGCTCAAGCCCAGCAGTTGTTCGGTCGGCCTGGAGATGAACCCGGAGGAGAGCAGGGAGGCCGCCGCGCCGAAGCCCGTGCGCAACGGGTCCTGGGCGGCGATGGTGCTGGTTTCGGTGCGCCCGGTGGTGATCAGCGCGATGATCTCGTCGCGCGTCAGTTGCGGCTCCGAACGCAGCCTCAGTTCGATGGCGTCAATCGGGCCGGACAGGCCCAGGTAGACGTGATAGCCGCTCAGGTCCGATTCGGCCACCAGGTCGATGACGGGCGTCTGCGCGCTGCCCGGCGGCAGGTCGAGCGTGCCGCGCGTGATCTCGTAGCGCTGGCCGCGGAAGCGGACCTGGCCGCTGTCGGTCTCGATGCGGCCGGACGGGTTGGGGTCGCTGAGCGTGCCGCCGATGGTGAACAGCGCCGAGCCGACCGCGTTGATCTGCTTGCTGCGCACCAGCAGCGAATCGCGCGCTTCGACGCGCAGGTTCAGGCTGATCGGCGGGATGAGCGACGATGACGGGCCGCCGCCGGCGTTGAAGTCGAAGCCCAGGCCGGCGTTGCCGCTGCCGAGCAGGTTGTCCAAATCCACGCGCGCCTCGTACTCGCCCTGCGGGATGGTGATGGTGCCGTCCAGCCGCTGCCCTTCCGGCGTGCCGACCAGCGTCAGCGTGCCGTCGACCGTGGCGCTGAACTGTTCGTAGAAGATTTCGGCGTCGGTCGCCTTGATGTTGAACTTCCACTCGGCGGGCCGCAGGGCGACCAGCTTGGCCGTGCCGTCCATCTCCAACCGCCCGTCATTCGCCTCGGCGACGAAGCGTTCGAGTTTCAACTGGTCGCCGCTGAGCGTGATGCGCCCCGTGCCGTTCGACAGGAAGACCGGCAGGTCCTGCGTCGAAAGCCCGAAGCTGGTGAAGTCCACGGCCCCGCTCGCCGACGGCTGGTCCGCCGTGCCGGCCAGGTGCGCGTCCAGCTTCACTTCGCCGATCAGGTACAGCCCGGGCTGAGTGGTCGGCAGCTTCTCCAGGTTGAGCGTGCCGCTCAAGGCGAAGTTCACCGGGGCGTCGTCCTGCAGCCCGATGGCGCCGCCCAGGTTGAGGTCAATGCCTTGGCCGGTGATGTGCGTCGCGGGCAGCCGGACCTGCGAACGGTCGAGCGCGACGGTCAGCGGCGTCGGGATGGTGATCGGGTTTTCGAGCACGTCCAGCTTGATCGCGGTCAGCGTCAGCCCGCCGCGCAGCAGGTCGGCGGTCGAATTGCCCTCGGCGTCCGCCGAAGGCCCTTCGATGCGTAACCTGCCGCTGATCGCGCCGGTCACTTGGGAGCCGATCGCGGGGGCGAAAGTGGTGATGATCGGCGCCAGGTCCAAATCGCTCAGGTCGCTTTCGATCGTGACGGGCCGGCCGGGCTTGCGCAGCTCGATGCTGCCCCGTACGACTTCGGGCTTGAACGACTTGTCGTTAGTGACTGTGGCCAGGATGCCCGTCACCAACTCGGCCTCGATGCGGCCGCCCGGGCTGGTGTGCGCGGTCAGCCGCAACTCGCCCGTGTCTCGGCCGTTGACGCGGACGTTCTTGCCCACGGCGTTCAATTCAACCTTCAAACTTTCCCAGTCCAGTTCGAATTGGTTGTGCGCCTGGTCCGGCTTCTCGAACCTGCCGCTGACGGTGAGCTGTGCGTCGGCGGTGCCTTCGACGCGGGCGCCCTTCAGCTCGAAGGAATCGGCCAGCGCCCCCAGCGCGACTTGGTCGGCCTTGCCGCTGGCCTCGAAGGCGAAATCATCCAGGTTGATCTTGCCGCTGCCCGTGATGTGCGTCTGCGGCGTTTGCAGTTCCAGGCTCTGCAGCAGGGCCTGCTTACTGTCGAAGGTGAGGTCGGCCTTGGCCACCTGTGCCGGCTGGCCCGAAACCTGCCCGTTCACCAGATTGAATTGCGCGGACCCGCGCGGCGCGGCCGGCAGGCCCGTCAAATTGGCCTTTCCGGTGACGTCGCCGGTGACGAACCGGCTCACGTCCGGCGTCCCGAGCGCGGCCAGAACCGTCTCCAGACTGATGCGGTCCACGGCGGCGTCCAGCCTGCCCGTCTCGGCCTTCCGGTCGAACGGCACGACCAGGTCGAGTTTGGCCGAACCGCCGCCCGTCGCGGTGACGACCGCGTTCGCGACGCGCAATTCGGCGGGAGACACGACGACGTGCGCCGAGAGCGCGCCCAGCAACGCGTCGCGCAGCCCGACGGTCGCGGCGTTCACGTCGCCCTCGACGACCGGCTCGCCGATCTTGCCGGTGACGCGCCCCTCGAATTTCAGGTCGCCGATCAGTTGCGGCTCAGTCTCGGTGATGAACGGTCGCGCCGCCTCGTAGGACCGCGCGATCTGCACGATCTGTTCTGCCTGCGTCGAGGTGAGCGTGACCCGCAAATCCGACTGGGCCTCGGCGGCCTGGCTGCCGGGCGGGCCGAATGCCAGCGTGCCGCTGGCGTCGAGTCTGGTCGCGTCGGTCGCGAGTTGGAACTGATCGAAGCGGAAGACGCTGCCGTGCGCCGTGACGGCCACCTCGCCGGTCAGCGGGATGGCGTCGGCGGGCTGGCCAGAAGCTTCGTTGGTCTTGCCCTCGAAGTGCGCCGTAATCTTGCCGTCCAGGCTTTGGATGCTGCTGCCGAAGTTCAAATCCACGTCGCCGGTCGCCTTGCCCGAAATGGGCGCGTCTTTGAAGTCGGCCAGGATCAGCGCCTCGGCGGTTTGTACGTTGGCGAAATGGCCCTTGACGTGCTGCGGCGCGCCCTTGGCCATCGGCAGCGTGTAGTCGGCTTCGACGGTGCCGCCGAGCGCGCTGGCCTTGATGTCCGTAACGTTGAGCGCCGCGTTGTTGAAGAGCGCGTTGGCAGTCGCGCCCTTGACCTCGGCGCCGCTGATCACGCCGCCGCCCAGGTTGGCGGTTGCCTTGACTTCATACGCGCCGCCGATGACGGAGGACGTGACGTTGCCCAGGCGCAGGTCGGTCAGCCTGCCGTCGGGCCAGGCGACGGCGGCCACGTTGACGGCCGGCGCGCTGAAGCTGGTCTCTGTCTTCTTGCCGTTGATTTTGACCTCGCCCTTGGCCTCGCCGAGGACGACGCCGTTGACCTCGACCACGTCTACCGTGACCGCCTGGACGCTCCCATGGCCGGCCGTCAGCGTCAGCTTATCGTCCGCGCCCTGCGCGACGATCTGCGGAAGCCGTACGCCCCGAAAGGTCGTGCCCGCGACCGTCAGGTTGTCGGCGGCGACGCCGCCTTTGAAATTGTACTTGCCGCCTTCGCCCTCGACGCGCCCTGTGGCGGTCGCGGGCCCGCGCATCGCAACGCCCGGGAAGACCACGCGCGATAGCTCCTGCGTCCGGACGTCCGTCTCCAGGTCGAAGCCGTAGCGCAGCTTTTCGAAGTCCTCGAGCCTGCCTTTGGCCTTCAGGTCCGCGATGTCCGAATCGAGCGTGAGCTGTCCGACATCTACGCCGGAGTCGCTGGCGCGCGCCGTCAAATCGAGTTTGCCGATCCTGGCCTCGCGCCCTTCGTACGCGGCGCGACCGCCGCCGGCCGCGAGCTGCAGGTGAACCGCGCCGGGCGACTGCGGCGAAAGCTGCGCGCTGGCCTTCAAATCGTTCAGGTCGGTCTCGACCTTGTGCTGGCGGTCTTTGAAATGAACCGCGCCGTTGGTGAGTGCGGCCCGGAGGTTGGCCGAATTGAATTCGATCCTTTCGGACGTCGAGGGCGCGTTGTGAACCCCATCCAGGTTCGTCTTCCCTTGCTCGTCAATTTCCAGGAAGGCTTCCACGCCGTCCAGCGTGAGTTGCTTTAGCGTGATTTCGCGGCTGAGCTTAATCGCATACAGGTCGGCGATGCTGGCCTTCAGCTCCAGGTCTTTGACGGAGGCGATCAACTGTCCCGTCTGCTGGTTGTAGATTTTCAAATCTTTCAACCGCGCGGTCTGCGAGCCCCAGTTGAAGTCGAAGCCGCCGATCTCGCCGCGCAGCCCGTATTCGGTCAGTTTCGCCTTGATCTCTCCGGCGACGTACCGGTTGAAGCTTTCAGACCGAAGCCACAGCCAGGCGCTGAGTACGATTCCGCCGACCAATAAGACTAGGCCCAATAAGGCGGCGAATAACAACTTCCAGCGGCGCGGGCGCGGCGGCCCTGGCTGGTTGGATGACATGACAGTTTGCTCCGAGGGTGTCTGGTTCATGTTCTGATCGAATGCTTGGATTGTGCGCGAAGAGGGGAGCGGGCCTATTGTTTACAAAGCGGCGGCGATGAGCAAGCCGGAAAAATTGCGGATTGCGGATTGCGGATTGCGGATTTTGAACTCGGGAGGGTTTCGGGTTCCGCAAGTCCGTGCAGTAAACTCCGTGCTTCGAAATCCGCAATCCGCAATCCGCAATCGTATGAAGCGCATTATCGTCGGCACCGCGGGCCACATAGACCACGGCAAAACTTCGCTCGTCAAAGCCCTGACGGGCGTGGACGCAGACCGCCTGAAGGAGGAGAAAGAGCGCGGCATCACGATCGACATCGGCTTTGCCGATTTGACGGTCGGCGACGTCCACTTCGGGTTTGTGGACGTGCCGGGGCACGAACGGTTCGTCAAAAACATGCTGGCCGGCGCGCACGGCATTGACCTGGTGATGCCTTTCCAGCACAGTGGGATCCGAAGCTTGGAATTCACGTGACTTGAAGTCGCGGC
>JADMIO011437926.1_pt1 | contig 19936 bp, 13 predicted proteins | sample 8958161 | NCBI WGS metagenome assembly JADMIO01 (sample SAMN16585339, study PRJNA669376) | soil metagenome | isolation source: Crop rotation soil | place: USA: Cullars Rotation, Alabama | collected 2011
TTCACAATCTCCGAGATCGTGCCCGCCCCCACCGTGTGCCCGCCTTCGCGGATGGCGAAGCGCAAGCCCTTCTCCATCGCCACCGGCGTGATCAGCTCAATCACCAGGCTCACGTTGTCCCCAGGCATCACCATCTCCGTACCCGCCGGCAACTCCGCTACGCCCGTCACGTCGGTCGTACGCAGGTAGAACTGCGGACGGTATCCCTTGAAGAACGGCGTATGCCGCCCGCCTTCTTCCTTGGTCAAGATGTAGACTTCGGCCTTGAACTTGGTGTGGGGCGTGATCGATCCCGTCTTCGCCAACACCATGCCGCGCTCGACGTCTTCCTTCGCAATGCCGCGCAGCAGCAGCCCGGCATTGTCGCCCGCCATGCCTTCGTCCAATTGCTTCTTGAACATTTCGACGCCCGTGACCACCGTCTTACGGGTGTCGCGGAAGCCGACGATTTCCACTTCCTCGCCCACCTTCACCTTGCCGCGCTCGATACGTCCGGTCACAACAGTTCCGCGGCCCTGAATCGAGAAGATATCTTCAATCGGCATCAGGAACGGCTTATCCAGTTCACGCGCCGGCTGCGGAATATACTTGTCGACCGCCTCCATCAGCTCGTCAATCTGCTTCTCCCACTTGGCTTCGCCATTCAGCGCGCCCAGAGCCGACAGCTTGATCACCGGCACATCGTCGCCCGGGAACTGATACGACTTCAGCAGCTCGCGCACTTCGAGTTCAACCAGCTCCAGCAGCTCGGGATCGTCCACCGCATCGCACTTGTTCAATGCAACAACTAGATACGGCACACCCACCTGGCGTGCCAAGAGCACGTGCTCGCGCGTTTGCGGCATCGGGCCGTCGGTCGCCGCCACCACCAGAATGCCGCCATCCATCTGCGCCGCGCCCGTGATCATGTTCTTGATGTAGTCGGCGTGCCCCGGGCAGTCGACGTGCGCGTAGTGCCGGTTCGCCGTCTCATACTCGACGTGCGCCGTGGCGATGGTGATACCGCGCGCCTTTTCTTCCGGCGCGTTATCGATAGAATCGAACGACCGGAACTGGATCTTGGGGTTGTGCTTCGACAACACCTTGGTGATCGCCGCCGTCAATGTCGTCTTGCCGTGGTCGATGTGACCAATCGTCCCTACGTTTACGTGCGGCTTTGTGCGGTCAAATTTTTCCTTCGCCATGTCTGCCTCTGTCTCCTGCCTAAACCCTTGTCATCCTGAGGCGCGCTCTTGGCGCCGAAGGACCTATGCAACTTCTTTCATCCCTAAGGGTACTTACCCAGCACTCACTTGGTCGCGCCCTGCACCTTGGCAATAATTTCCTCCGCAACCGAGCGCGGCGCCTCCTCGTAGCGGGCAAAGTGCATCGAGTATTCCGCCCGGCCCTGGGTCGAAGAACGCATATGCGTCGCGTACCCGAACATTTCGGCCAGCGGCACGATGGCCTTAATCACCTGCGATCCTGCGCGGTGCTCCATGCCTTCAATACGTCCGCGGCGCGAACTCAGGTCACCCATAATGGTGCCGGCGAAATCTTCCGGCGTCACGACCTCGACTGCCATCACCGGCTCGAGCAATACCGGCGAAGCTTTGCGCGCGGCCTCTTTGAACGCCATCGAACCGGCGATTTTGAACGCCATTTCGTTGGAGTCGACCTCGTGATAACTGCCGTCGTAAAGCTCGACCTTCACATCCACCATGGGGTAGCCGGCGAGAATTCCGCCTTCCATGGCTTCCTGAATCCCCTGGTCGATGGGCTTGATGTATTCCTTGGGCACTGAACCGCCCACGATCTCGTTCGAAAACTCGTAACCCTTGCCCGGTTCCTGCGGCTCGATCCGAAGCTTGGCGTGGCCGTACTGCCCGCGCCCACCGGTCTGACGGATGTACTTGCCTTCCGCCTCCGACTTCTTGCGGATGGTCTCGCGGTAGGCCACCTGCGGCTTGCCGACGTTGGCCTCAACCTTGTACTCGCGCATCATGCGGTCGACGATGATTTCGAGATGCAACTCACCCATGCCGCTAATAATGGTCTGCCCACTGTCGGGGTCGGTGTGAACTTTGAAGGTGGGGTCTTCCTGCGCCAGCTTGGAGAGAGCCAGCCCCATCTTTTCCTGGTCGGCCTTTGTCTTTGGTTCAACTGCCACCGAAATGACGGGGACAGCAAAGGTAATCGACTCGAGCGCGATGGGGTGATCTTCGTTGCAGATGGTGTCGCCAGTCCCCACGTTCTTGAGACCGACTGCGGCGCAAATATCGCCCGCCAGAATTTCGCTGATATCTTCGCGCTTATTGGCATGCATCTTCAGCAGCCGTCCGATGCGCTCGGTCTTTCCGGTACGGGGGTTCAGCACCGAATCGCCCGACTTAAGCTGTCCGGAGTAAACCCGAATAAACGTCAACTGGCCGACAAAGGGATCGGCCATGATTTTGAAGGCCAGAGCCGAGAAGGGCTCCTTGTCGTCGGCTTTGCGAACCAGGACTTCATCCGCCTTATCTGGATTGTGTCCCTTGGTTTCCGGAGTGTCGAGCGGCGACGGAAGGAAATCCACAACAGCATCGAGCAGCGGCTGAATGCCTTTGTTCTTAAAAGCGGTTCCTACCACCACAGGGAAAACCTTCAGGCCGATCGTCGACTTCCGCAAAGACGCCTTCAACTCATCAGCAGAAATACTCTCGCCTTCCAGGAACTTGTGCAGCATGTCGTCGTCGTTTTCGGCGACGGTCTCCACCAACTGAGCGTGAAAGGCTTCCGCTTTCTTCTTCAGGTTCTCGGGAATCTCTTCAATCTCATATTCCGCGCCCATGGTCTCATCTTTCCAGATGATCGCCTTCATGGCGATCAGGTCAACGACGCCGACGAACTTGGCTTCCTGACCGATGGGAATTTGAATCGCGACGGGCTTGGCGTTAAGGCGCTTGCGGAGGGTATCGACGGCGTGCTCGAAATCGGCACCCATCTTGTCGATCTTATTAATAAAGCAAATTCGTGGAACGCCGTATTTATCGGCTTGCCGCCATACTTTTTCCGATTGCGGCTGAACGCCGTGCACTGCATCAAACACCGCGACCGCACCGTCGAGCACGCGCAGTGATCTTTCCACCTCGGCGGTGAAGTCTACGTGGCCGGGCGTATCGATGATGTTGATGCGAATGTCGCGCCAAGTGCAAGTGGTCGCGGCGGATGTAATCGTGATCCCGCGCTCCTGCTCCTGCTCCATCCAGTCCATGGTGGCAGTGCCTTCGTGAACCTCTCCGATGCGGTGCGTGCGTCCCGTATAAAACAGGATTCGCTCCGTCGTAGTGGTCTTGCCGGCATCGATGTGGGCCATGATGCCGATGTTTCTGCAACGCGTTAATGGGACTGTCCTTGCCACGACTCTTCTGCTTCCTTCTGGGGGCTCTGCTAATTTCGCTTCTGGCCTCTAGCTACTCGCTCAAACGCTTGGGACTAAAAGCACAAGAACCAGAAGCTAGTAGCGGTTTTCACTACCACCGGTAATGCGCGAACGCCTTGTTGGCTTCCGCCATGCGGTGAACATCTTCCTTCTTCTTGATCGCAGCGCCTTTGCCGTTGGCGGCGTCGAGCAACTCATTGGTCAACTTGTCGACCATGCCTTTTTCGGCTCGTCCGCGGGAATAGGTAATGAGCCAGCGGATGGCCAGCGAGGTCCGCCGATCCGGGTTCACTTCCACCGGCACCTGGTAGTTGGCGCCACCCACGCGGCGGCTCTTCACTTCGAGCAGCGGCTTAGCGTTTTCCACCGCTTTCTTGAACAGCTTCAAGGCCTCGTCGCCGCCCTTCTGCTCAAGCTTGGTCAAGGCTTCATAGAAGATGCCCTCGGCGGTGCTCTTCTTGCCCTGCCACATCATCGAGTTCACAAACTTGGTCACGAGGTCCGATCCGTAAACCGGATCAAGCTCTGTGCCACGCTTTGCGATATGTCCTTTTCTAGGCATGTCAGCTTCTAACTCCTGGAAACGTCCGTAGAGGTGTAGCTGAACTACGTCTCTACCCGGCCAATATCTAGGCCTTTGGCCTCTTCGCCCCATACTTCGAGCGGCTCTGCTTGCGGTTGGCAACGCCGACGGAATCAAGCGTGCCGCGCACCACGTGATAACGAACGCCGGGGAGGTCCTTCACACGACCGCCGCGGATCAGCACAATCGAGTGCTCCTGCAGGTTGTGTCCGACTCCGGGAATGTACGTCGTGACTTCAATTCCATTGGAGAGCCGCACCCGGGCTACTTTACGCAAAGCCGAGTTCGGCTTCTTGGGCGTCTGGGTGTAGACGCGGGTGCAAACACCGCGCTTTTGCGGGCACGCCTGCAAGGCCGGGCTTGCCGTCTTGTAGCGCGGCCGCTTACGGCCTGCACGCACCAATTGATTAAAAGTAGGCACTCTTGCCTCTCCTTAAGCCGCGTTACGCCCTGCACATGCTCCATGCATATGCAAAAGAACGCGCGTCAAGTTTTCCTGATTCCCGCCTGGATGGCTTAGGCCAACCATACTCCCGCCTCAACTTCTGGGCGGGGATTTCTGCATTTCCCGTTACCGCGCTACGACGGTGGCACCAGGCCCTGATCTTCCGGGAGATGCTCCGTTTCGTCCGCAATCGATCCGCATAGTTTCTTCCGAGAAGAACGCGCGGAACGTTTCAGCGAGGATGTTTCCGATTGCCGCCGGAAACCTGTAATTCGTAAAGCTTACTGTCTCTTTCCGGGGAGTTTCTCACACTGTAAGAAAAGCCACCATCTACAGACAAGCCAATGTTGCTCGCGGAACTTTACAAATATAGCAACTGGACTTCCGTAACGTCAACCTGAAGATGTTGGGAGCACGGTCTTCCCGTCCCCTGCTTTGCATCCGTATTCAACCCCTCTATGCATCATAACTAGCGACGCCAACTTGCTGAAAAGAATGTCTGCCTCTAGTATGGAAATTTCCTATACAGCGAGTGCTCGCCTCACAGGCGGCTATGGGGCGGGGAGGATGCATGGGTAGGTCCGGTTCGGTTGGATCGGTAATTTTCTTTTTAGTGCTATCGATGGGATGGTCGGGTTGTGGCAGCGACAATCGCGGTCCTATCACCAATCCAGTTCCTGCCAGCCTTACGTTGTCGCCTAAAACGGATGTGTCCCTCGAAATAGGAAAGATACAGAACTTCACCGCCTCAGCCGTAAATGCGTCCAACTCCGCAATCACCACCCCCATCACCTTCATTTCCAGCAACACTGCCGTCGTTACGATTGCCGCCAGCGGCGCCGCCTGCGCCGGAACCTGGGATTCGCTCAGCAACCCGCAATTGTGTACTCCTGGGGCCGAAGGCACCGCCCAGATAACCGCTACCGCCCAGGGGGTCAGCAGTCCACCGACCACGATCTGGGTACATCAGCATATTGCCAGCCTGTCGGTTGTGCCGGTTACAACCCCTTCGGCCAGTTGCGTCTCGAAAGGGCAAACCTCTGTCTACCAAGCGGTTGCGAAGAATGCATCCGGGGTCGATATTTCTTCCACCATCGGCGCGCCCGTCTTTGCGCTGTCCACGCCGACAGTTGGCACAGTGACAACAACCAGTACAACCGATGTTCCTCTTTTGCCGGGGCAGGCTGCAATTACCGCCAACACGCCCGGAACCAGTCCTCTATTTGTGACGGTCGCAGGCGCCACCAGTGTTTCTAGTCCATTTACTACCTGTGCGGTACAGCAGATCACCCTCGAATCCGATAACAATCCCGTTAACGTGCTGACCTTTAACAGTTCAGGGTCAAAGGTGCTTACTGCGGTAGTCGTCGACACCAGCGGCACCACCATCACGGGCGTGCCCCTGCTGTGGACATCTTCGCGGCCGTCCTCGGTCACAGTCACCAATGGATCGGTCACGGGAAGCAAACCGGGCGGAGCCACAGTTATCGCGTCTTGCACTCCGCCGACTTGCAATATCGGCTTCCAACCTAGTTTGCCAATTTATCCAGTCAATCCGGTGGCAGTCTCGGTGACCGGAGCCAGCGCCACAACCACGGTATTAGTTTCGACCGACGAGTGCGGCAGCGACGACGATTGCGTCAGCCAGATTGTGGGGATAGACACCACTGCCAACGCCGTGAGCAACACCTTCGCACTGACCGCGACTCCTGATTCCATTGTTTTCAATCCGCAAGGGACCAAGGCCTTCGTCGGCACCGACAAGAGCCTGTTAGGAACTAAAGGGTTGATGGTGGTGGACCTTTCCGCCAGCCCGACCACGATCACGACCAACAATTCTGTTCCCGGCAAGGTGCTGGCAATATCGCCGGACGGAAATCGCGTCATCGTGTCGGATACGGCGGACATGGTAAATCAGGTATTTATTTTTAATACGGCAGATAGCAGCAGTGTGGCGTTGCCCATTACCGGTGCGACAGCTGCGGCGTTTTCTCCGGACAACCTCAAAGCCTTCATCGTTGCTGGAGACAAGCTCTACATCAATTCCACGCAGGATGCTTTGCAAACCGTTACCCTGACCGCGCCGGCTACAGGGATCGCCTATCTGACGGGAGGCATGGGCGGATACCTGGCGGGAGGCGACCCCGCCGGGCTTTCATTCTTTCCCACGTGTGGAACCCAGCCAGCGACGCCCATGCCGGTCACGCTGGCGGGCACTAACCTGATTCAGCCTTTGCCCGATGGAGTATCTCTGTTTACTGTGCAATCGCCGACGGTGCAAACCGTGACAACAACTTTTACCCCTGTCGGTCCGACATTGAATCTCGACGGCTGCCCGGCTCCCCGCGGATTCCTCTCCGTGGCGGGAACGTCCAATGGAGCAATCGATCTGGGCCAGGGTGCATTCACGCCAACCCAGCTGCTTATTTCAGCGGACGGCAACGCCGCTTACATCCTGACCAGCAACTCCCCTAACATTCTTGTCTTTGATATCAACAATCGCATCACAACAGCGATTCAGATGGCCAACAACGCGATTCCTCTACAAGGCGGGCTGACCACGGACGGTAAGCGCCTGTACGTGGCCGGAAGTGACGGGCAAATACATGTGCTGGACACGCCCACAGCGTCTGATTCGGTACAGATCACTTTGCCGCAACCCCTTTGCACCTCGACAAGCGGGCTGAAGACATTCACTTGCAAGCCGAATCTGGTAGCGGTCAGGCCTTAGCTGCAGGTTGCGAAGTGGCAGGCTGATTCTTTCCGCCGGCGTCAAGCTGGCGCCCAACGCTATCCAACACTCCGTTGATGAACTGCACGGATTCCGGGGTCGAAAATCTTCGGGCTATTTCCAAAGCCTCATTAATAACCACCGCCCGGGGAGTGGCGGGAAACGCCACGAACTCGGCGACTGCGGAGCGCAGAATATTGCGATCCACCGCGGCCATCCTTTCCATGCGCCAATGCTCCGCATGGCTCTCGATCAGCGTATCAATCTCTGCAGTGCGCTCAGTGGCGATGGCAAACAGGTCTTCGGCAAATCCGCGTATCTCCGGTGACACTTCACCGCGCTCAGTCCAAAATGTGCGGCGCACATCTGCAACCGGCTGCTTACCCATATCCAATTGAAAGAGCATCTGGAGCACGAGTTCGCGGGATTTTCTGCGGGTTCCCACCGGGTCAACCTAAACTTTCCAGCGCTGTCATGTTGGCTTCAGTGTACAAGAAGAAGCGCCGGGATTCGGGACTAGCGGGGCGCTTTACGATATACGGAACCCGGCTTGCGACGGCTTTTTTGAGACTTTGGATGCCTTCCAATAACTGAATGCAGGTTCGCCATCTCGATGGCCGCCAAAGCCGCTTCAAAACCCTTATTGCCCATTTTCAACCCAGCACGGTCGATGGCCTGCTCCAGGCTATCGCACGTAAGAACGCCAAAGGCATGGGGAACTCCCGTTTCCTGAGCCGACTGCCCTACTCCCCGGGTCACTTCATTCACGATTACATCGTAATGAGCGGTGTCACCCCGCAACAGGCACCCGAGACATAAAATGGCGCTGTATTTTCCGGTTTCGGCCAGAGCCCGGGCAGCAGAAGGAATTTCGAAGCTTCCTGGCACCCGGACGATTGCAATCTCTTTGCGACTCGCCCCGGAACGAAGCAGTCCATCCATTGCACCTTGAAGCAACCGTTCCGTAATGAATGCATTGAAACGGGCCACCACAATGGCGAACCTCTTCCCCCGCCCATCCAATTTGCCTTCGGTAGCGGCCATGGCAATTTCCGGCTGACCGTGGACGGCCACTACAATTCCTGACGGGAGTTCGAGCCAGAATGCGCGCTCGTCTGTCTCGGGAGAGATGGAATCGGCAAGGACCTTCAACTTCATCTTCTTGGCCAGCGCCAGCACGTCATCCGGATTTGTTACTTCGAGCACAATTAGCTTCGCTACGTCCTTCAAACGCTCGCGCAAATGCGGCGGGTGCGACGACGATGGCTGGTTGAAGCTGATCAACCCCTGGGGGGCCGAGAAAACCGCCGAACGATGGTCCCGTCCAGGCAGACTGTCAAATCCAATGGCTTCGAGAAACTTCGCGAGCCCACGGAACTGGGCCGGAGTCGCGACATAGCGTCCGATGTGAAGTGACTTGATCATTCTCAGCTCAATTCCTTCGATTTAGAACAGCGCAGACAAGCCCAGGAAAAAACGTCGGCAAGCTGGCGCTGATTGAACCATTGTTGCTCTGCTCACCTAGATTGTACGTCCTGAAATCACAAATCTGGAGTCCTGGGCGGTCGTTCCGGCCGATCCTCGTTGTAAGATTCCAAGCATGGCGCTCAACTCCCGAGCCGGGTTGCCTGATCTAGCCTGTTCGGCCAACCAGAGTCTGTCACGAGTTGTTTCGCTGCCGCCTGTCCGTTCGGCCCTGGCTTGGTTAAGGGCCCAGGAAGCTCAGTTTGCCCAATGGCAACTGGAGTTGTCGCGGATTCCGGCGCCTCCTTTCGGCGAAGCGGTACGCAGTGAGTGGTTAAGCGCCCGATTTCACGAGGTCGGTCTGGCGGACGTCACTATCGACGAAGTAGGAAACGTCCTTGGCGTCCGTCCCGGCATCGGTGGACACTGCATCTCTCTCAGCGCCCATATCGATACCGTCTTTCCTGCCGGCACTCCGCTCAACGTTCGGCAACTGGGAAGCAAGATTTATGGTCCGGGGGTATCTGATAACGGAGCGGGAGTAATCGCAATGCTGGCAGTTGCCGGGGCTATGCAAGTTTGTCAGGTTCCTCACGCCTTGCCGATTCTGTTTGTGGGCAACGTCGGAGAAGAAGGCGAGGGCGATCTGCGCGGCATGCGCCACCTGTTTACCGCATCTCGCTGGAAGGATGCCATTCTTTACAGTCTTGTGCTGGATGGTGCCGGGTCCGACACGGTCGTATCCGAAGCCTTGGGAAGCCGCCGGTTCGAAGTTATCGTGCGCGGCCCGGGAGGTCACTCGTGGAGCGACTTTGGTGCGCCTAACCCGATTTTGATTTTGGCCCGCGCTATGAATTCCTTCGCCAAAACCCCGGTGCCTTCCTTGCCAAAAACGGTTTTCAATATCGGCGTGGTGAGAGGCGGGACCTCTGTCAATTCGATCCCGGAATCTGCCAGCATGCGGGTGGACATCCGCTCAACCTCAATGGCAGAGATGGAACGCCTGGAAGATGCGTTGCGACTTTCGCTGGATCGCGCCATCCAGGAGGAGCTTCAGGTGCAGGAGCGGCGTGGAGTAGCTCCGCGCCGGCCACCGTCTCTAACCAGCGAAGTGGTGCCTATCGGCAATCGGCCCGCGGGAGAGCTCCAGCTCAATGCGCATGTTCTGCAGGTTATTGCCGCCGTCGATTCGCATTTGGGGAATGCAGCTCAGATCCACCGCGCCTCGACCGACGCCAACGTTCCTCTGTCGCTGGGGCGTGAAGCCATAGCCATCGGAGGCGGCGGCAGTGGGGGCGGTGCTCACACTCTGCAGGAATGGTTCGATTGCAGCGGCCGCGAACTGGGCCTGCGGCGAATCTTGTTGGCGCTGCTGACTCTGGCCGGCGTGGGTTAGGGCATGCACGCAGTTGTTGCTTCTGACGATTGGTGTTAATTCCGAATTACTTCATAGTCCGACAATTGACGACAACCCGCAGAACTTTTGGAGCTTCACACCCAAATTTCAGCACCAAAGGACTAGATAAAATGTCCCTTCGACCCGCTATGTAATGTAGCGACTCCCATTAGTCGCTGACCTATCCGGTAGATGCTGGCAACATATTGAAAACACAATGCGGCATTCATGTATTGCCGCTAAATGCTTCTCCCGCAAGCTCATACAGGGGCACCAGTATTACGCGTGTGATGTTGTGGCGGGGCCAGTGCCCACGCTAGTTTGGGTTTCACTTCGGGTACGCCCGCAGATGAAGTGAGCAAGAATCACGCATCACACATCATGCGGTAGCTTCCCCCAAAGCTCTCGAGGCATGGGTCGAAAATCGAAATTTGTTTTATGGGTCAATTCCGGAGGAATATGCTGGCACTGCGAAAATATCAATTACCAATTTCGTTTCTCTTACTGGCATTCATCACAGCGTTCTTGACGGGTTGCGGCGGGGGAAGCAGCACGCCAGCTACGACCTCCCCGTCCATCAGCACCACTACAGTCCCCAATGGAACCACGGGGACTGCGTATACCACCTCCATTTCCGCCACCGGCGGCACTGCTCCCTACACGTGGTCGCTGAGCAGTGGGACTCTGCCGGCCGGCCTCGCGCTGGGCAGCAGCACCACCAGTTCCGTAACCATTGAAGGAACCCCGACTGCGGCTCAACAGGACGCGAGCTTCACGCTGCAGGTCAAGGACTCCGCCGCCAAGACCGCCACCAAAGCTTTTACTATGAGCGTAGTCAGCACGGTCGCGGTATCGATCACCAACAAACTGGCAGGAATTGCGCCCGCTGCCGCGGCCGTAACGTTCCATGCCAGCGTGGCAAATGACACCTCGCACGAGGGCGTCAGCTGGGCATTGAAAGCAGGCGATGCGGATTGCTCTCCGGCCTGCGGCACTCTGACCGGCGCAACTAATGCGCTCGTCATTTACACTCCGCCCGCCAGCATTCCGGGATCGCCGAACAATTCAGTGACCATCACGGCAACCGCAGTGGCGGATTCGACCAAGTCAGATTCGAACCTTCTGACAATTACCAATTCCCCGCTTTCCGCCTGTTCTCAGTCTGGTAACGAGGCAGTGCTGAATGGCAAGTACGCCTTCCTGTTGCAGGGTCAGAATACCTCGGGCACGGCGCATATGGTGGGTTCGTTCACCGCTAACGGCAGTGGAAGAATTACCGCCGGAGAGGTCGACATCAACGGCTCCACTGCATCTCACGCCAACCTCGACACTACGGCGACCACCTATGCGGTCGGGGCCGACAATCGCGGTTGCATGACCCTGAAAACCGCGAGTGACACAGCGGTGATCCACTTTGCTTTGGGCGGCGTGACTGCCAACGTGGCCACGAAGGGTCGCGTCATCGAGTTCGATGATGCGGTTGGAACTGGAACCCGGGGCACCGGCCTCTTGTTGAAACAGGATACGGCTGCCATAGCCACCAATCTGAGCGGAAACTATGTCATCCACCTGTCGGGCTCAAATAACAGTGCCGGACAATACGCTGCCACCGGTGCGCTGACGGTTAGCGGCACCTTGTTCAGTAACGGTGAAGTCGATATTGATGACGCCGGGACGGCTGGCCATGCCACCGGCGCGGCCGGGTTGCTGAATGCAAGCCTGAGCGCGAATGGTCGTGGGACCTTCACCTTCAGTCCGACGGTGTTGTTCCCAACGAACTTCGCGTTTTATGTAGTTTCCAGCTCGAGGGTATTGGTGGCCTCTACCGACGCGGTTTCAGGATCGGCTCCCATCGTGAGTGGTGAAATGCGCCAGCAGAGCGGGACTTTCACCGCCGCCAGCCTGAGCGGGATTTCGATCCTGCACATGGCAGGGATCGACGGAACAATCCGCAACGCCGGAATCGGCATGCTGAATGCGAACGGAAGCGGGACGGTAACCGGAACAATCCAAAGCCAGGATGGCGATACTCCAAACACGGATCAGGCGATCAACACCACTTACTCAGTGGCGGCGAACGGAAGAACAACCCTGACTGCTAGTGGGACGCCCGTGTTGTATCTGTCAGGATCAAACGCCGGCTTCATTGCGGCCAACGACGCCAGCGTGACCTCAGGAGAATTTGAGGCCCAGACTGGGGGGCCTTTCAATGCGGCGTCCTTGTCGGGGGCCTACTTCTTCGGTACAGAAGCGGTGGGCAGCAACGCTGCGAATGCTCAAGTCGGCGTGGCGAACCCGGATGGATCGGGCAACGCCAACGTGCTGGTCGATGTGAACTCGAACACAGGGATTTCCATCGACAATAGTGACTCCTCTACCTACACGGTCAACGCTGACGGCACGGCCACCATCGCAGGCAACAAAGCGCTGGTCATCTCGCCGAATAAGGTGGTTGTGCTCGACGGAGGATCGGGCAACGCAAACGCCAATGTAGTTGTGCTTGAGAAGTAACAGGGATGAGTGACGCCTTGGCCCTGCCGCTTCGGCGGCAGGGCTTTTTTACGCTCGCAGTGTAGACGCAGCGCATACGTCTCTACGAAAAAACGGAATGTATAGGAGTCAAAAATTTGCGCGGGAGGGGCGGAACGGTATCACCACCACTGCCTCAAGCGTAACGGGCGCACCGTTCTTGGTAGCGGGGCGAAACTTCCAGCGGGCCAATGCGGCGCTGGCGAATTCGTCGAGACGGTCGTCAACACTTTGCAACACCTTAACGTCGCTAACCGATCCGTCAGTGTGAATAACGGCATAGAGGGTAACTGTGCCCTGAACATTGTGCCGCATCAACTCCAGCGGGTAGGCGGGATCTGCGGTACGGGTAGCCACCGGCGAGGTCAGGTCGCCTTTCTCGTTGTTCTCTTTTAATTCGGCAAAGCGCACGATCCAACTTCCACCAGCGGAATTCAGGTTTGGCACGTTGATGTTCATGCGGTAAAACCTCCGGTCGCCGAAGACCTGGCGTTCCAATGGCGTGGGAGTATCAACCGCCGTTTCGGAGGTCGAACGCGGAGGAATGCTGGTGACTCGCGGAGGCGTAACGCTGGCCATAAGACGAGAGCTGTCCGAAGGGTTTTGCGTGGCAGTTCCGGCATCGGGGCCAACGGTTGCTGTCTTCGGGGCCGCGCCGACGTAGAGACCAGGCGGAGCATCCGTTGACTTGCCAGTGCCTACGCCGGCACCGCTCCCGGTTCCTTTTCCGGGCTGGGCAGCAGTCTCATTTTTGCCAGTGACCTGTGGGGTTCCTCGAGCCCCAGGATTTCCCTCCGGAGTGGCTGCAAAGCTGCCGCGCCGGTTGGCGGCTGGAATTTCAGCGGCAGCATTGGGAGCGAGTGGCCGGAGGTTTAGTGCGATCACCCGTCCACCGTCAGCCTGGCTTCCAGAGGCTTGTATAGAGGGCGGCGGTGGTACAACCGAAGAACCAGAAGTCAGGGGGCCCACGCGGGTGGCCGCACTGCGGTCAACGGTTGGCAACTGTGGGGCAGGCGCAACCACAACGGAATGCCCTATGTTGATATCTCCTGATCTTCTGATTTGTTCGGCATTTACCTGCGGAGCCGGGGCCACCACCGCAGCTTGCGGCGCTTGCAGTACCTGTCTTTCCGCAGACAAGCTGACCTCCGGCGCAGGGGCAACCACGGACTGTGACAACGATTGGGACGGACGATCCAACGAGCGGCTTACGTCGGGCTGGGGCGCTACGACGGGCATGGCCAAGGCTGGGGTTTTCAGGTCGGCGGCATCGCGTGCCGTGGCGCCCAAGGGCACGGATTGCGGCGTCTGCGACCAGGCGACGATATTCGGCAGAGGAACATCGCGATCCAGCTTCACGTTCGGCGGAGTAACAATGGTCTGCACATGATTATCTGCTTGCGGAGGCACGGAGATGATCGGCTGGGGCGCAAATTCTGGATCGCCCCTCTCGGATTTTTCAGCGGGAGCACTGCCGGTGTCGAGCTGCGCCAGGTACTCTGCGGGGGAATAATAAATAACCTCGTTGTGGGCAATATCGGGGTGATCGACGATCGCGGGCCGGTCGGGGTAGAGGCGTACGAGGGTAAGAACAACTGCAATTACCACGACATGCCCCACCACGGACCCAGCCACGCCAGCCCACGGCAGCCGGCGGGGTACAAACACATCCGGCCATGGAGCGGCCGGCCAGGAGAGCAGGTGCAGCGGGGGTTGACGGGGAGTCCAAAAGAGGTCCCGTAAATTGACTAGAAAGGCGACCGGGCGAGACTCCAATTCGACCACGAATGCCGGCGCCGGTACTGCCGGCTCTGCCACCGACTCCTGTAGCTCTAAATCCAGTCCCATTCCCTACCCAGAGGGTTGATTATAGCTCGCTAAGAAGGGGCGCTTTGCCTCAGCGCTGGCATTTTCACCGGGCCCGAGAACGGTCTTACTGCGGTATCTTTGGGAGCTTAATGCCTTGGCGTGATTTAATAACGAACATGCAAAAGCTTTGCCTCGCTTTCGCGTTGCTTTTAAGCGTAAGCGGGCTGGTGGCTCAAACGCCTTCTACTCCAGCGCCCAGCTATTCCGGCACGTATTCCTTCCTGAAAGATGGAGAGTTTTTGCAGATTACCGTCGAAGAAGCAGGGAAGGTCACCGGTTTCATTTCGCGATTCGGCGATGCCGATAACGAGAAAGATGCATTCCTTGATCATTTTTTCAAAGACGGAAAACTGTCGGGCGCGAACCTCACCTTCACCACACAGACTGTGCATGGCGTCTGGTTCGATTTCAAAGGCGCCTTCGAGCGTGGGGAGGGAAAGAACCCCGGTGACGAGGCTTACTATCTGCTCAAAGGCACGCTTACCCGCAACAGCACCGATGCGAACAAGAAGGTGACCTCAACGGCAATCGATGTGTTATTCAAGTCGTTTCCGGAGAGTATGGAACCGATCGGTCAAAAGCAGGATTGATTCCGGTTTGGTGCGTAGAGACGTGACTCCGTTTCACTTCCGGCCGGTGACTCAGAACTGTTGTATCCTCGCAGCGTGCAGCGCTCGCTAAGTACAGGCCGGTCGCCGACACCGGCCCTCATCCTGGGACTGATAGTCACGCTGGTGGCGGTGTTCGCCTATTCCGCCTATATCACGCAAAAAATCAGCGGGCTTCGGGAGCTGCAGAACAATCTGGTGGCTCGCAACCGGAGAGATTCATTACAACTGCTGCGCATTCAGGACGACCTGAACTCTCTTGGGTTGGCCATGCGCGACATGCTGGACAACGATGAACCGTATCCCCTTACCGCATGGCAGGCTCAGTTCCAGCGCATACGCGCCGATCTCGATGACGCGGTCCGACTGGAAGAACAGGCGGCGGTATCGGGTCGTACGCCGGAGCAGCGTCAATATCTGAGAAATTCGCTGGCTCAGTTCTGGGACGCAGCCGAGCGAACCTTCGCGCTGGGCCGCCAGGGGAAAGAGAAAGAGGCTCGCGAGCAAATTCGACTGTCTCTTCAGGCTCGGCAGGCTAGTTTGAGCAATACCGTGGCCCGGCTGCTGGTGCAGAACAACGAAAGCGAGGAGCAGGCTGCGGTCAGCATAGGAGCGATCTACGACGGCGTGCAGCGGCAGGTATATCTGTTTCTGACTGCAGTCCTCATCGCCATCGTCCTGACCAGTCTTTACCTGATTCGCTCGAACCGTCAGCTCTTCGCCCGGCTCGCGGCTTTGTCCGAACAGCGCAGCGACCTGGCGCAAAAGCTGATTTCCACGCAGGAATCGACCCTGCGCTCTATTTCCCGCGAACTGCATGACGAGTTCGGGCAAATTCTGACCGCCATGGGGTCCATGCTTGGCCGCGCTGGAAAGCACCTGCCAGTAGATTCCCCGTTACGCGAGGATCTCTACGAGGTGCGTGATATCGCACAGAACACGCTGGATAAAGTCCGCAGTCTTTCCCAGGCTTTACACCCCGTCATGCTGGACGAGCTTGGCCTCGAGAGTACCCTCGACTGGTATCTGCCTACTGTGGAAAGGCAGACAGGAATTGCGATATCGTATGAAAAATCCGGAGAGACATTTTCCGTGGATGGCAACGCTTCAGTCCATGTCTACCGCATTCTGCAGGAAGCTTTGAACAATGTCGCCCGGCATTCAGGCGCCAAGCAAGCGTGGGTCAGGCTGGCCTTCCTGCCATCCTCATTGGAATTGGAAGTGGAAGACCAAGGTAAAGGGATCACGCCGGGACAAAACCGTACTGGAATTGGGCTGGTCGCGATGCGTGAGCGGGCAGAATTGCTGGGCGGCACGCTCGAGTTTATGAAGCCTTCCTCATCTGGAACGCTGGTTCGCCTGAAGGTGCCAAGACACGTGGAAGCGGAAAAGGGGGAAAACCATGCCGGAAAAGATTTCCGTCCTGTTAGTGGATGACCACACCCTGGTGCGTCGCGGCTTCCGCCGCATCCTCGAAGATGAACCCGATATGGAGGTTGCCGGGGAAGCCGGGGACGGCGAAGAAGCGGTGCGCATGGCGACGCAGCTGCGTCCCAGGGTGGTGGTGATGGATTGCGCCATGCCGAACCTTAGCGGCCTGCAAGCCACCCGCAAGATTCTGGAGGTCCTGCCGGAGACTCTGATCCTCATGCTCAGCATGCATGAAGAAGAAACGCTGGTCCGGCAGGCACTCGATGCTGGAGCCAAGGGATACGTTCTGAAGAATGCGGTTGACCTCGAGTTGGGGTCGGCAATCCGGAAGGTTGCCGCCGGCGAAACCGTACTCGATGCCCGCATCGCGAAAACCTCGTCCCTGAAAGGCGAGCGCGACTACGGCCTCACTCAGCGCGAGCTGGAAATTCTTCAGTTTATTGTTGACGGGAAGTCGAACAAAGAAATCGCCACTCAACTCGACTTGAGCGCCAACACCGTCGCCGCCCATCGTGCCAACATGATGGAAGCGCTGGGCATTCACAAGACGGCTGAACTGGTGGTTTATGCCATCCGCAATGGCCTGGTAAATGTCCCGTGAACCGTCGGTCCTTCCTGCAGGGAATGGGCGGACTGGCAACAGCTTCCGGTCTGGGACTGCTTCATCCACTGGCCTTCGCCGCAGATTCCAATCCCGGATTTCGTTTTGTAGATGTCACTACACAGGCCGGCCTTCAGTTCCAGCACAACAGCGGGGCCTTCGGCGGAAAATACCTTCCTGAGACTCTGGGCTCCGGCTGCGCTTTCCTCGACTACGACGCCGATGGCTGGCAGGACATCCTGCTAGTCAATGGAATGGACTGGCCAGGCCACAAGCGCGCCCGCAGTACAATGCGCCTCTACCGCAACAACCGCAACGGAACTTTCACCGACGTAACCCGCAAGGCGGGATTGGATATCGAGATGTACGGCATGGGCGTTGCCGTCGGCGACTACAACAACGACGGCTTTCCCGACATTCTCATCACCTGCGTAGGCCAAAGTCGACTTTTTCAAAACACCGGGAAAGGGACCTTTACCGACGTGACTAAGACCAGCGGGCTGGGGGGACGGCAGGGATTAAGCACCTCCGCGCTGTGGTTCGATTTCGACGGAGATGGGCTGCTCGATCTGTTCGTATGTAACTACGTGAAATGGTCAGCCGAACATGATGTGTTCTGCAGCCTCGACGGGAAACATAAATCGTATTGCACCCCAGAGGCGTATCGGGGAGAGACGTGCTGGCTGTTTCGCAATCGCGGCAATGGGACTTTTGAAGATGTCACTGCCAGTAGCGGGATCTTCGACAGCAGTTCGAAGTCGTTGGGAGTAGCGATGTTCGACTATGATCACGACGGCTGGCCCGACCTGCTGGTTGCAAATGACACTCAGCCTAACAAGCTCTATCGCAATGCGCGTAACGGGACATTCAAGGATGTTGCGGTGGAGGCCGGGTTAGCCTTCAGCGGAGAAGGCAAAGCCCGGGCAGGAATGGGAGTCGATGTCGCCGATTACGAGAATTCCGGCGCGGCTGGGGTGGCGATCACCAACTTCGACAATGAGATGGTTGGACTCTACCGCGCTGCAGGCAAGGACGGCTATGCGGACATCGCCACCCAGAGCGGAGTGGGCCTGGCTTCAAAGGATCGGCTGGGATTTGGCTGTGTATTTTTTGATCCCAACCTGGATGGGCTTCTCGATCTGGCTGTCGCGAATGGACACATCGACGAAACCGTCCGGAACATCCGTGGGAATGTGGGATACGCGCAGCCTCCGCAGATGTTCCTAAATTACGGGGGAGCGAAATTTAATGATGTCGCGGCATCGATTGGCGGCGGATTCAATACGCCCAAGGTGGGCCGCGGACTGGCTTACGGAGACTTTGACCGCGACGGCGATCAAGACCTGCTCATGACGACCAACAACGGGTCGGCCTATCTTTACCGCAATGATCAAACGGCCGGCAATCGCAGCTTGCGACTGCATCTGGTCGGAACAAAGTCGAATCGCGATGCAATTGGGGCGACGGTTCAGATTTCTTTCGGCGGGGAGACTCAATCGCGCATGGTGAAGTCGGGGTCAAGCTACTTGTCACAATCAGAACTGCCTGTGACGTTCGGTCTGGGCAAACGCGACCGCGTCGACCGCGTGGTGGTCAAGTGGCCCAGCGGGCGGACGGACGATTTCAAAGATGTCGCAACCAAGAAAGGCTACGAATTGGTAGAAGGAAAGGGATTGGTGGCATCCCCATGATCGAAGCGTAGAGACGTTGCTCTGCAACGTCTCGGCAGCGGCGTGAGACAAGCGAAGCTGTACTGCAAAAAAGTTGCATTCCTAGTTGTTTCATACGATTGCGCTGCTTTTCCTTCCGCGCTATTTTGTTTCCAACTTACCTGACCTCATAAAGCGGCCTCTACCGCTGAGGAACCCACGAGAAAGGCAGGTCCTGACCGGGGCCTGCCTTCATTTTTTGGCGATATCGCGTCCACGCCCGTCAAAACTAGCGGCTACAACACTTTCCATTGTGCTTTGCGTCTAAGCTAAGGAACACATTGGAATCCGTTTGAGCCAGGAACGATAAAGGTATAATCTTGAGGTTCATACATTTACGGAGGAAAGTCAGCCTATGGAGCCGCGCGTAAGCGCATTTTGGGCGCGTATTCGAGCCCATCGTTTAGCGTCCACCCTCACGATCATGGCCACCCTGGCGGTGGGAATTTTGATCGGGACAGTTATCTCTTTTGGAGTCAAGGGACAAGAGAAGAACAACAAGTCAGCTGACGCCACTCCGTTGACGGTCCCATCCCCGCAGCAGCTATCGAATCAGTTCTCCCAAATCGCTAAGCAATTAGAGCCCAGCGTGGTGAACATCAACACCGAATCGATGGTGAAGACTTCCCCGCACGCCCGGCGGCGCGGCCAACAGCAGCCTGATGACGATCAGAATCCGTTCGAGGATTTCTTTGACCGGTTTTTCGGTGGGCAGGGTGGACAGGGCGGGTCGGTGCGCGAGCGCTCGCTGGGTTCGGGTGTGATTGTGGATTCCAAAGGCTACATCCTGACCAATCGTCACGTGGTAGAGAAAGCTGACCGGATTCGGGTGAAACTTCAGGACGATCCGCCGTCGGTTTCGCATGATGCCAAGGTTATTGGCACAGACCAGGAGACTGATCTCGCCGTCATCAAGATTGATGTGACTAAGTCTCTGCCGGCAGCCAAGCTGGGAAATTCCGATGGTATGCAGGTGGGCGACTGGGTGATTGCCATTGGAAGTCCCTTCGGGCTTCAGGAGACTGTAACGGCGGGCATCGTTTCCGCCATTGGTCGCAGCATCGTTCCTAATCGTCAATTTCAGTCTTTCATCCAAACCGACGCCGCGATCAACCCCGGTAACTCCGGAGGTCCGCTGGTCAACATGGCGGGTGAGGTGATCGGAATTAA
>JADMIO010607206.1_pt1 | contig 19934 bp, 10 predicted proteins | sample 8958161 | NCBI WGS metagenome assembly JADMIO01 (sample SAMN16585339, study PRJNA669376) | soil metagenome | isolation source: Crop rotation soil | place: USA: Cullars Rotation, Alabama | collected 2011
GCCGCGACTTCAAGTCACGTGAATTCCAAGCTTCGGATCCCACTGTGCTGGAAAGGTCTACAAGAAGCTCGGGGGGCACACACCGCGAGCCGGTCTGACGGTCGCGCCTGTATTCGAAGGGCGTCGGCTCCTCGGGCTCTGCCCGAAAGACGACACCGCGTTGCGAGCTTCGAACAACGTGCCTCTGTCGAACCTCCCAGGGCGGTCCTACCAGTTGCAGCCCAACGAAGGATCAATGGGGGTCCTCCTCGGCCGTGACTTCATCCTTCAAGACCTGGGAGCCGGCTCGATCGGATCATGTCGATTCCTCGCGGTTCCCTCCTGTACCCTCCTCGACTCGCCGAGCGTCTCCGACTTCAGGTCGAAGGCCGCGGAGCAGGCGAGGCGGCACGGTCGCCCGGTGCTCTACGCCAATCACGCACGCGAGGGACACTCCTCGATCTTCGTGGACTGCGGGCAGCTGGAACCAGACCCCTTCCCGAGCGGCGTAGGTCACTTGGCGCCGAATGAGGAGGGCGTACTGGTCGCCGACGTCAACCTGGGGTACCGCCCGGTCGGCGGCTCCGAGCGCTATGAGACCTCGCCCGTCGCCAGACCCTTCGCGGCGGCAACGCTTGTGTACCGTGCCTCGTCCCATGAGGCTGCTTACGCGGCGTGGCTCAAGCGCATGGCCCGCCCCCTTCTCGGTGCAGAGGAGATCACACACAACCTCCGCGTACGCTTCGAGAAGGTGCGGGACCTGCTCACTGAGGCGTGGGAGTCGCACCGCGAAGGTGCGCGTCGCGTGCGGCTCGAGCTGCTGACAACGCACAGGCTCCGAAACCTCGTTGAGGTCGAAGACTTGAGGCGGTGCACGCGTGAGGTCCTCATGCCAGATACCGCGCTCCCCTTCCCCACACTCTGCGCTGCGCTGGCGCGTGGCGCCACGAAACCGATCGCCGCGTGGCTGAGCAACCCCGCGCACCACGCGCTCGGGCGAACCCTGGGATCGATCCTGTCCAGCCTCCATGACAGATCGCAGCCCCTCGACAAGAACCAGTGGACGGCTGATGGAAAAGCCGCCATCGAGGCCGTGATCCGCGCCGTCGAAGGCTCGGAGGCGACGCGGAGGATCGCCATGCGATCTCCTGCGAGCAGCGCGGCCGTGACTGCGCATCCGTCGCGTCCCTCACGCACGCCCCACCCGTACCGGATGATCGTCGAAGACGCCGTCACCAAGATCGGATTGTTTCGTGATGTGCACCTCACCGCCTACCCGGGCGCCGAGGTGCAATTGATTCTGCGAGACGTCCATGGCGAGCTCCTCGGGGCGGGACATGACGTTATCAAGTCGTCCGCGATGGGCTCGGTGTCTGAGTTCTGGAGGCGCATCAAGCTCTTTGTCGAGGCGAGGGACACGCGCCTCGCCTCCATCGAAGCCGCGCTGGCGCGTCGCGCGGCGCAGGCCGACTGGTCTGGCGCGCTGATCCTCGAAGACGCGGACCAGATTTCGTCGGACGACCCGAACGGTGTGCGCCAATGGCTTCGCGACGTGCTCCGCCTGTTCGATAGCTTCAAGATCTTCTGGTCGTTTCTGCGATCGCCGCACAGGATTGAGCGTCTGAAGCCCCTCCCCGAACGCCTCGCGAAGAGCGTACCCTGCTCACTCCACGTCTCCGCCGAGGCGTGGGACGAGCACCTCAGACTACGAAGGGAGGCCCCCATGGACCTCCTCGGGAGGCATCGGAATTACATGGGGATCGAGGGTCTCGTCTCTGACGCCGGCCGGCACTACGGCTTCTTGAACCTCGCCCTCGTCAACCCGGACAAAGGCTTCGACAGCGACCAAGTGACCGAGCTGGCGGGGCAGATCTTCAGCGTCTGCGACGAGCGTGAACGCGCGGTGCTCGTGGCCCGTTGCCTCGATCCCTGCGCGGAGGCGGCCCGACACCTGTGCGACGGTGGACTGCTCCTCCGGGAGAGCAGCGGCTCGTTGAGCCACCACAGCCGTCGCCTTCATGAAGTATGGAAGCGGCTTCGAGGTGAAGGTCATGGCGAGGATTAGCCCCGAGCCCGATTGGACGGCATGTCCCTACCCCCTCGACGTCGTCCCCCCCGGCCGCTTCGTGGGCCGCGAACGAGAGCTGGCCACCCTCCAGAACTGGCTCGACACCCCAGGTGTCCGCCAAGTCATCGTCGACGGTCCTCGACGCATTGGCAAGACGGCACTCCTCCACGAGCTCAAACGCCGCCTCCCCCCGGAGCGCTTCGCCGTGGCGTACTTCGACCTTCACGGCGTCGCGCCTGGCGTAAGGGCGTCGCCTGTATCCAACGACCGCCATGTCGTGCTCCTCCTCGACGGCGCGGATCCGATGGACGGGGGCACGGCAGCGGCGCGAATCAAGGCCTTCACCGAGCAGCTCGGCGCGGCGGGGCACGCTCCCCGTGACATGACCACGATCCTGGGAATGAGCCGGACCGCAGACACTGTGCGCGGACCATCCGCGAGCCAGTTTCCCAACGCGACCCTCCTCCAGCTCAAGCCTTTTGAGGAGCCGGAGGCGCGCGATGCCCTCATCGCCCCCGCGCGCGGATACTATGACTATCAAGCGCGTGTATGGATCGGCACCACCCCCGAGAAGCGGGCTGCCGAGCTCTGCGGAGGCATCCCGTTCGCGGTCAACGCGCTCGGAGCCGCGGTGTTCTTCAGGCGGCAGAAGCTCTGGAACGAACACCAGGAAACGAAGGCGCGCGGCGAAGCAAGGAGCAACGATCTGGACCTCGCGGCCCCGCGCGCGATCGAGCTCACGATGGCGGGCTGGCGCTGGCTCTGGCAGAGCCTCGACCACACCCACAAGCTCGTGTGCCGCGCTCTCGCCGAGCAGGGCCCACGTGCATCGGTCACCCTCGCCTTCCTCCAGGTCAAGCTCGATCGGTTGGGCATCGCCGCGCGGCGGCTCGCCGCGCTGCTCGCGGACCTGGAATCCCTCGCCCTGGTCCAGCCTGGGAGCTCGTCAACCTCCCCGAGTCTGCGCTCCGAGCTCTTCGGGCGCTGGGTGCTCCAGGAGAACCCGGCGCTCGATGTCGCTGACGCGGAGCCGCGCGCGGACGCCGCCGATGCTCTCTGCAGAGAGGGGCAGCTCTACTTCGAAAATGGCCTCTATGAGAAGGCGCTCGAGCACTTCCAGAGGGCCCTCGCGGTCAACGAGCGCAGTCGTCAGGCGCGGCTCGGGATGGCGCAGGCGGAGGCGGCGCGCCGGGACTATGACTCGGCCATCACGCGCTTTGAATCGCTGTGGTACTTCAACCCCGACGAGGTGCGCGAGCCGCTCGCCCGGGCGCTGGAAGCTCGCATCAAAGACTCGCGGAGGGACGGCGCGCCCTTCGACAACGACCTGAGGCGCCTCGAGGAGCTCAAGCCCACGGATCCCGGGGTCGTGGAGCTGCGCCGCAGCGTGCTGCTCGATCGATTCCTCGTCGCGCTGGAGGTCTCGCCTGTTGATGCGGTTCGAACCGCGCTCCACGAGCTGAGGAAGCACACGCAGGCTGGCTGGCAGGAAGCCGCCATCGAGGCGGCCTCGCGTATCCTCGCCGCGGCCCCGGACCAGGATCCCGATCGCACGCTCGGCGTGCTTGTCTGCATCCTTCCTGAGTTCGTTCACGAGGACCCCGTCCCCGCGCGCCAAAGCGGTATCGACCAGCTCTTTCTCCTGACCTCCAACCTGCTCCAAGGGGCGTGGAAGAGCGAGGCGAGGGGAGGCGTGTTGGAGCGTATCCTGCGCCAGGATTTCAAACGGATCCTCGATGTCGCTCCCACGCCGCGGCGCAAGGGCCTGCTCGCGGCGATCCGCGTCTTCCTCGACCGCACCTTGAAGCAGGACCTGGAAGTGCGGCGGCTCTCGGAGGCAGCGCGAGTCGCGGAGACCTACGCGGCGTACGCGCAGGAGGAAGCCCCGCACGATCTCGTTACCCTGGCCGTGGGGGCTCGCCAGCAGCTCGAGCACGTGTGCGCGAAGGAAGCCCGCGGCGCGCCGATCTACGTCCTCGAACTCGCCCTGCGCCTCGGACCGCCGCTCATCCACGGCGTGAATAGGGATCTCCCCTGGGAGCAGTCCCCTTACGAGTGGGTGCTCTCGCTCGTAGAGCCGGCACTCCGCGCGACACACGTGGACCACCTCGCGCAGTCGCAGCCGATCTGCGTCGCCCTTGAGAACTTCCTCGCAAAAGCACCGACGGTGCTGGGTAAACGGGCCGAGGATGCGCTGCGTCTCCTCCCGAAGCGCCGTCAGGACGATGCCCCTCTCCACAAGGCAGGCGACAGGATCCTGCGCCGTTACGTCGTCGAGGACCGCCTCGACGTCCGCCTCGCCGGGCAGCGCAGCGCGAAGGTGGAAATCTACCGTTGTCGTGATGAGGTCACGAAGCAGCCAGTCAATGCCAAGGTCTTCCGCATGGGGGTGGCCGAGCGTTCGGGCGTCCTCGACGTTCTCTGGGAGCGCGAGCGGCGCGCGCTCATGGCCCTCAGCGGCCTCGATGACGCCTCCGCGATCGCCCGCTTCATCGAAGCGCGACAGGACGCGAACAACGGCGCGCTCGTCGTGGTGACCGAGGCATACGGGAAGCAGACGCTGCGCGACCTGCTCGATGCGCCCTCTCAGCGTACCGCGAGCGGTCCTGCGGACATCCTGCGCCCGGAGCAGCGCCAACGCCTCTGGCGCGAGCTCTACCGGTTGATCGTCGCCGTCCAGCTCTTGCGGAGCGTCCGCATCCTGCACCGCAACCTGTCGCCGGACGCGGTTCATATCGTGAGCGAGGGGGACGCAGAGGAGGAGCGTCCGCTGTTCCGGCTCGCGCACTTCGAATGGAGCGCCTATCTCCGCGATCTGATGTCTCTCTCGAAGAACCAGCGCGTCGAGACCTGGACGCACTACCACGCGCCCGAGGTTCTCGCGCAGGTGCTCAACCTCACCGAGGGCGGCGTCGAGGTCCGTGGTGAGAGCGGCGCGGCCGACCTTTTCTCGCTCGGCGTCCTCCTATTCGAATGCCTTGTGGATCGACTCCCGGAGGCCGACCGACGCGAGTTCAAGGCGCGGGGCGATCTCGACATGGGTCGCCACCGCCGATGGGTCGAGGGGCTCCGGCGCACCGCGCGGGAGCACCCCGCCGTCAGCCGCGAGGAGAGCGACATCATCGAGGCGCTGCTCCAGTTCGACGTCTCCGCGCGCGAGGCCGTCGACCTCGACACCCTGGCCGAACGCGCCGAGCAGCTCGGCTACCACGACGGCGGCCTGCAGGGGGCTCTGGACCGCGGGCGTTCGCTCCTCATCGCGACGGTCATTCAGCGCGGCGAGTTCGACTTCACTCGGAAGCTCCTGGCTCGCCTCGTCGCCGACGCCATGAAGATGGACAACGACCAGCTGCGAGCCTTCTTCAACAAGGAGCTCTCCCGCGCCGCGGTCTACCGCAACACGGAACGGGGTAGCTGGCCACTCCTCTTGAAGGGACAGCTCTGCTGGTTCCGCGCCAAACCATTCGAACACGATGACGAGCTGCAGCACGGGATCGCGTACGTCGAGCTCTGGCACAACGCGGACACGCGAGGCCGACAGCCCATCGCGATCCTCTCCGAGGTCGACGTGCAGGACCAGTTCGATGTCCACGTCAACCTCGCCGTGCTCCGGACGCGTCATGGGAGCTGGGAGGATCTCTTCAAGCCTCGCCAATCAGTGGAGCGCCTGCTGCCCGAGCACCGGCAGGTCGGGCGCTTCGTCCAGATCCTGAACCAGCTCGAGACGCAGCTCTGGGACGAGCAGATCTATCCCTACAAGATCTTGAACCCGACGGATGACGGAGAGGCGCCCGACCGGATCGTCATCGTCGAGGACGAGGCTCGCCAGAAGGAGCGCGAGGACACGCTGCTGCGCAAGCCCCAGCGACTCGCGGACTTCATCAGCCGAAAGCTTCAGGAGAACGAGCGGCACTTTGAACTCGGCACGGACCCGACGCCGACCCAGCCCTTCGACTGGGCGCTCCGGTTCCGAGTCGAGCGCGTCGAAAGCGAGAGCGGCGAGGTCCATCTGGTGCGCGAGGGGGCGAAGTTCTTTAAGCGCCCGCGGAACATCGGCTGGCTCCGCCCGTGGGTTCTGGAGAAGAGCCTCCCCCTCTATCGCCGCCGCGCCTATCTGGAGGAGGAGCTCCCCGGCGATCGGTACCTCCTCGACGCAGTGGTGCGCCCGAACAAGCCGCGCCACCGGCTCGAACTCCCGAAGAACCTGAAGCTCTTCAACAAAAAGCTCGACGGCGCGAAGGTGGGCGCCGTCCGCGGCTTTCTGTCCGTGATCCCGCTCTTCCTCGTGCAGGGCCCTCCCGGGACCGGCAAGACTACCATGGCGCGCGAGGTGGTGCGCCAGCTGCTCGAACAGAGTCCGTACCTGCGGATCCTCGTCACCGCACAGTCGCACGAGCCGCTCAACAACTTGCTCTGGGAGATCGAGAAGGATCACGCGTCGCAGCCCGCCGCGGAGCGCCCGCTTGGCGTCCGTCTCCTCAACGAGAGTCGCCTCGATCCGAAGCTCTTCGGTGAAGAGGCCGAGCGGCTCAAGGCGCACACTGCGGTCCACAAGGCGGCCGCGATCCTCCGGGCGAGCTACGAGTGGATGCCGAACGCCAGGAGCCCGCTTAAGCCGCTGCGCCAGCGCTGGATAGACGGCGTGGAAGCGGAGCTCAAGCTGGGGCCTGGCGACCACGTGGTCCGTCGGATCCAGCAGTCGGCGAACGTCGTCTACACGACGTGCAACGACAAACGTCTCGAAGAGCTCGACGTCGGCGAGTTCGACGTGGCGATCATCGAGGAGGCGGGCAAGGCCTACGCGTCGGAGCTGCTCGTGCCCATGAGACTCAGCCGTCGCTGGCTCCTGATCGGCGACCACCATCAGCTCGACCCGTACCGCATCGACGACCTAGGCGAGCTGTTCGCCCTCAAGGTCGAGCGGCTGCGCAAGCAGGAGGCCGAAGCGCGCAAGACCGCGCCCCGGGAACTGACCGCCTACCACGAGGAATTCGACGTCAAGGATGACAAGGCGCTTCGCAAGAACTTCGGGGAGCGGCTCAAATTCTTCGAATGGCTCTTCACGAACGCGGAGGAAGGAACCACGCGAACCGCACTCAGCCAGCAGTGGCGCATGCACCCGGACATCAATCACCTGGTGGCCGACCTGTTCTATTCCTCCGCGACGCTCAAGCCCGGGGACCCGAAGGGGATGAGTGAGAGGCAGAACCCGTTCTCCGAGCCGGCGTGGCTCCGGAAGAAGGCCCTCGTGTGGCTCGACGTCCCTCACGGCGAGGAGCAGCATTTGAGGGAGGGCGGCTTCGTGAACCCCGCGGAGGTGAACGAGATCGTCAAGTTCGTGTCGTCGCTCCGCCCCACGGCGAACCGCAAGGAGATCGCGTTCCTGAGCCCCTACAAGGCTCAGGTGCGGGCGCTCCGCGATGAGCTCGCGAAATCCTTCGAGCTCGGGGACGCCTGCCTTACCGTCGATTCCTCGCAGGGCCGTCAGTGGCGCGTGGTCGTCGTCAGCCTCGTGCGCAGTCAGCCTCCCGGGAGGTCGCGCCATCCGGCCGCTGGCGTCGGCTTCCTCATGGCGCCGGAGCGCCTCAACGTGATGTTCTCACGGGCGGAAGACCTGCTCGTCATCGTCGGCAACCGCAAACACTTCGAGCGGTATGCGAGGGACTGCCGCGTCTTCTCGGCGTTCCAGATCATCAAGCGCTTGGGCTTCGAGCAAGGAGCGCGTTCGTGAGCGAGCCCCCCCTCTACGTGCGACTCACTGGTACCCTCTACACGGGGAAGCTGCGCTTCGTCGGTCCCAGATACCTCGATTTCGTGAGCACCATGATCCTTCGGGCCGTCGCCAGGGAGCCGAGCCTCGCGCGCCTGCGTGGAGTCTTCGGGCTCCCTGAACGACTGGTCAACGACATCATCGGAGACCTCATCCGCCGGTCGCTGGTGCTCCTAGACGTGGATGCGGGCACCTGCGAACTCCCGGAGTCAACACGGAAGCGCGTGGAGTCGTACGACGCGCTTCCCCCCGGGGCGCTCTTCGAAAGCGGCGCCGACCACAAGATCGAGGGACACGGCGAGCTCTGGCAAGATAGGCTGACGGGTAGGCTCCTCGCGTGGAAGACGCTGATGGGCGTCAACCGTCGGCCGCCCGACAATCCGCGGTATGTCGACCTCCTCCCTCACGCGGACACCAGGCTGCCCGACCTGCTGAACGCGCCCGACGGACAGATCGTCGCCGTGCTGGGGCCGGTGTTCGGGTGGCACTCGCAGAGCCGCGGACCGGAGTGGCGGCTCGATGGCTTCGTCGAGCGGAGCGCGATGCGTGAAGCCCAGATCTGGCTTCCGGTGCGTCTGGCAACCGTCGATCAGAGAGAGCACCGCTTCATCGACGCGCCTGAAGGGATCCCGCCCGAGGTGGTCGAGCGATGGACGCGTGCACTGGGCCGATCGTCCTCCGCAGAACCTCCGGCAAGGCCGTCCGACGAGTCGTCGCCGGTCCAATACACGCCGGTTCGCGACGCGTCCCGCGAGGCGCGGACGTTCCTCGGGCAGATCCGCCCCGACCGTCAATGCGCGCGCTGGATGGATCAGGTGCGCGCCATCCTCAACGCCGAGAAGCTCCCCAACGCCACGGATCTCTCCGAGCTGGAGGCGCGCTCGGCCGCGTTCGTGGAGGCGTGCAGAAGGTTCGGGCATGTCGAGTTCCTGAAGGGGCCGGAGGCCCACGCGGAGCGGCTGCGCTCCCTGATCCAGGACGCACGACGCTACGTCATGCTGGGCTCAACGCAGGTCTCGAGCGGGGGCGTGCAGAACCTCCGGCCGGTGTTGACACAGGCCGCGCGGCGCGACGTTGACGTCTTCCTCCTTCGGGGGAGTCGCAAGCACGACGACGCGCACATGGCTGCCGCGATCGTCGAGGAGCTCGAAAAGATCCCGAGCGGCCATCGCTACGTGCACCTCGTGCCCCATATGCCCCACGTGTCCTTCGAGGCGGAGTTCGCCATCGCCGACGGCGTCGAGGCCCTCGTGACCTCGTGGCCGCTCCTCGATCTGGCAGGACAGAAGCACCGCGTCCTCGGCGCACGCATCGTCAATCCGCACGCGCTGGCGGACCTGGTGGGCTTCGCCCAGGAGGTCGCTGGATCTTCGAGCCAGGAAGGGCGCCTCTTCCGACAGCTCAGCGCCTTCTCTCGCGGAGAACCCAAGGAGCTCCGCGGGGTCGTGGCACTGCGGGACGTGGTGCTCCGCGGGATCGACGCCATTCGCACCCGGCTCTGCGCGTACGGCGGCGAGGAAACGACGGGGGACGTCAGGGAGGGCGCGCCGATCGGCGGCCCCATGTGGAGGGAGGCGCGCGCCTCGTGCAGGAAGATCCTCGAGGAGGTGGACGCGGGCTTCGAACGTCTGTCACGCGAGCCGCCCTTCGCGCCGGCTTACGTGCTCGACAACATCGCGCATCACAGCGCCCTCCTCGACGCCTTCAGCCCGCGAGGTGGCGCCGCCGCGCTGATCACGGAGCGACTCCAGCCGAGCGCGCTGGAAGACGACATCGTGGACGTCATCGCCCGCGCAACCAGGCGCGGATGCAGTGTACAGCTCTTCTGGAAGCCCACGCCCGCGCACGCGGCCGAGAGCGCCGAAACGGCGGCGAGGCTCGTCGAGAGCGTCGACCGAGATGGGTTCTCGGTGGCGCCGTCGAGTGGGGAACTCGGTGGCGAGGCCTTCGCCGTGCACGACGTCGCGTGCGTCACATCGTATGGCCTGCTTGGCAATCCGTTGGAGCCGAAGGGCTCGAAGCAGGTCGGGGTCGTGCTCCTGAGCGAGTGGGCCGCCCAGGATCTCCACGCGGCCATCACAAGAGAAACCCCAGCGCCATGACCACCTACACGCGCATCGCCGTCGTCCAGATCGACTACCTGCCCGCAATCGTCGCCGATGGGATCTCACTTCTCGAAGATCCCGGTGTCACCGGCGCGTTGCTCCCCGCCGACAGCAAGACTCCGGAGGGAGTTCGGGACCGCATGGGTGAGCTCCGCGGGCGCATCAGAGCCACATACACCGGGCAGCTTCTGCGCAAGGTCGAGGCCATCCTGGACGCGTGTCGCGTGTGGCAGACGCGTGTGGTGGTCTTCCCGGAGTACAGCATCCCCTGGGAGGTTCTCGAGGTGATGGCCGCCATCGCGCCTGACATGGTCGTCGTCGCGGGAACGCACATGATCGAGTTCACGGGACGAAGGTCGGGTGTATACGATCGCCTCGGCGTTTCGGCGGGGGAGCTGCCCCGGACGGGCGCGGCGGTCGCGCCCGTTCTCCACGGCGGTCGCATCATCGCGCTCTCGGCGAAGTTCAATCCAGCCGTGGCGGTGAACGAGAGGATCGAGCCGGGTACGCGCTGGGATCCTGTTCCCCTGCCTGATGACATTCCAGGGCCGATGGGGGTCATGGTGTGCCTCGATTTCCTGTACCGTGAGAATGACGGTTACCGCACGCTCGTCGCCGGGCGTCTGAACGAATGTAGATTCATCACCGTCCCGAGCCTCACTCGCTCCCACTCCGTCGAAGAGTTCACGGTAGGAGCCTGGAAGGAGGCCAAGCGATACGGCCGACCCGTACTCTATGCCAACACCGCCAGCGGCGGCGGAACCTCCATCTTCGTGGACGAGGGCAAGCGATCCGCGCTCACCCCCTTTCCCGGTCACGTTGGCGTGCTGCACCCCGGCGAGGAAGGCGCGATCGTCGCCGACGTGAACCTCGGTCTCGTCGAGGTTGGGAGCTCGACACGCTTCGGCGGGGGACCTCCCGTACACCCGATCGCGGCGGCGACGCTGGTCTACCGAGCAGAACCGGGCGGAGAGGCCTATGCGAGGTGGCTCGACTCTCTGACGCACCTTCTGGAGCACGACGACGAGGCGGCGCTCGACTCGCTCGTCGCGCGCATCGCTGAGTCGCGGGACTTGCTTCGGAACACGCAGGGCGCGGCGAGCGCACCGGTCCGGGCGGAGCGGCTGGCGCCACTTCTCGGTGCCGCACTCCACAACACGACGACCGTCGAGCAGCTGCGCCAGCGTCTACGAGAAATCACATTGCCCCCCGAGGTCCTTCCCTTCCCCGCCCTCATGGGTGCCATGTCGCGCGGTGCGGCGAAGGCTGTCGTGGACTGGCTGCGTGACTTCACCGAACTGGGAGGAACCGCAACAGCATTGCGCCGCGCGGGGGGAGCTGGAAACGTCTGCTGGACACCGGCCGCGCTGAGCGCAATCCAGGCGGTCGAGCGAGCGGTGCATGGCGTGTTCGATGCTCCACCACCGTCGAGTGCACTTCCGGCGCACGAGTCCGTACAGGATGCTGCGACTTCGAGTGTGGACACGCCCGCGGTTTCCGTGCCCGGTCGCTCCTCGTCGTCACGTTCAGGCACATCCAGAACGATCGTCTCCGTCCCCAGCCCCTACCTGACCGACGTCGCGATCGTGACGGTGATTCCCCCTGAGTACGACGCGGTGCTTGCGCGCTTGCGCGATCCGCGCCGCGACTCCGGCTCGCTCGAAAGACCGAACCAGCACGCGTGGCAGGTCGGGTTCATCGATCGGGTCGAGGGTGGGACCTACCGCGTCGTGCTGGCGCTTGCCGGGAAGCCTGGAACGACGTCAGCCGCAATGACCACAGTGGAGACTTTCTCTCAATGGCGGCCTCGCTACGTGCTGCTCGTAGGCATCGCGGGTGGACTCCCGCTGGATGGTCTTCAGCAGGGAGACGTGGTGGCCTCCACCGTCATCTGGGGGTACGAATACGGCAAGATTTCCGCCGGATTTCATCCGAGAAACGACTTCACCTACCCGGCCGATACTTCGCTGCTCACCTCCGCCAGGACCCTCTCCCCTCGATGGAAGTCCGATCTCCGTGTCTCACCGCCGAGACCAGAGCACATACCGAAGGCACTTTTCGGGCCGGTCGCCTCGGGTGACAAACTCATCGATGAGGTGACCGACTCCTTCTTCGTCCGGATTCGCGCCGCCTGGCCGAAATTGCAGGCGGTGGAGATGGAGGGCGCCGGAGCGGCCGAGGCAATGCAACGAGTGAATGAGCGGACGTTGCAGGCAGGCTTTCTCATGATCCGCGGAATTTCGGACGTTCCGGGATTGGCGAGCGCGGACCCTCAAGCCGCGCGACAGACCAGCGAACGAGATGCGTGGACGTCCTACGCATGTGCGGCCGCCGCTAGCTTTTCGGCGCACTTGATCGCGGAGTCATGGCCTATTCCGCCTCTGGATCTTTCGAAGACCGAGAGGTGAGCCGAACCTGAGCCCCCCGGCCAAGCGCGCTGTAGATCCAAGTGCCGTCATCATTGCGGCGGTAGTGTTCGACACGCCGCGTCCCCGTCGCGACCAGGAGGTAGTGGCGCAGCGACGGGAGTTCCTGATAGTCGGAGAACTTGTCACCTCGATCGAAGGTCTCCGTCGACGGTGAGAGCACCTCGACCAGAAGCGTCGGGTTGGTCACCGCGATGGCGTCACCAGGATGACGACTGGGTCGGCCGCACACGACCGCAGCGTCCGCGTAGTACCCGTTGCCCGTCGCGGGGATGCGCAGCTTCAGGTCGGAGGAGTACACGCGGCACGATCCTCCACGCAGCAGGTTGCCGAGCGCGGTGATCACGTTGGCGCTGACCTGCGCGTGCTCGGGGTCACTGCCCACCATCGCGTACGCGACGCCGTCGACGTACTGATGACGCACTCCCGTCGAAGCTTCCAGCGCGAGGTACTCCTCGTACGTGAGTCTGATGGCCTCGGCAGCGCTCGTTGCGCAAGTATGGGGGAAGGAGGTGAGAGCCGACGAGCGCCGGGTGCGCATCGCGTTCTGCGGCGCGTGTGTGACGAGAAGGCCACGCTCGTGGCGCCCATCCCAAACGTCGGCATGGGAACGGGCGACGCACACCGGTCTCACGGCGATGACGACAACGCGTGGCCCGAGGTGACATCCTCCCGGCGATGAACCCTGCGCTCCGAGAGGTATTGCTCGCATTGGGCGCGGCTCTCGGCGCGGGCCTGCTTATCGGCGCGGAGCGGGAGCAGAGCGGAGGACGCCCGACCGTCGCGGGCGTGCGAACCTTCCCCCTGATCGCGCTCGCGGGGGCCGTCGCGATGCTCGTGGGACCGTGGCTCGCATTGCTCGTCGGGGTGAGCCTCGGTGTGCTGGTGGGCATCGCGTACCTTCGCGACACCCGAGAGGGCGAGCACCTCGGGATCTCCACGGAGACCGCGACGATCGTCACCTACAGCCTCGGCGTTCTCTCGACCGCACGCGGCCTGCCCCTCGCGGTGCACGACCGGCTGCTCGTCGTGGGAGTAGCGGCCGTGGCGGTGGTCGGACTCCTCGCTGCGCGCCGACCGCTGCATGGCCTCGTCGGACAGATCTCGCCTGACGACATGGCCGCGACGGTGAAGCTTTTGGGCTTCGCGGTGGTGGTGCTCCCCCTGCTCCCCGACCGCGACATGGGCCCCTGGGACGCGCTCAACCCGCGCCGGATCGGGTGGCTCGTATTGCTCATCGCGGGCATCGGCTTCGTGGGCTACGTGGCGATGCGCCTCGTGGGGCCGCGCCGCGGCATCGGCCTCACGGGTGCGCTCGGCGGGCTCGTATCGTCGACTGCGGTCACGCTCGCCTTCGCACCGCGCGCGAAGCAGGACCCGGACCTCGCGACGGCCAGCGCGGTGGGCATCGTCGTGGCCTCGTCGACGATGTTCCCGCGGGTGATCGCCGAGGTCGCGGCCACCAACCCGAGGCTGCTGGCGATGGTGGCGTGGCCGATCGCGGCGGCTGGCGTCGCGGGCTATGCGGCCGCGGGCGCGCTCTATTTCATGGCCTCGCGCGAGTCGGCGAAGAACGCCCCCGCGGAGGGCGAGGTCGCCGTCACCAACCCCTTCTCGCTCGGGAGCGCGGTGAAGTTCGCGCTGCTCTTCACGGTGATCCTCGTGGTGAGCCGCGCCTCGTCGCAGTACCTCGGCCACGCGGGCACCTATCTGGCCGCGGTGGTCTCGGGGACCACCGACGTCGATGCGATCACCCTGTCGCTCGCCGGCATGCACCGCCACGGCGGGCTCGACGCCGCGATCGCCACCAACGGCATCGCGCTCGCCGCCGCAACCAACACCCTCGTGAAGATCGGGATGGTCGTCGCGCTCGGCGGCCGCAAGCTCGCGGCGCGCGTCGCCCCCGCGCTCGGCGGCGCGCTGCTGATCGGCGCGCTCACGCGGGTCTTCATGTGACGCGCCGACCGGCGCCCCGCCCCGCACTCTTCGCCGCGCGCTCCACCAGCCCTTTCACGAAGCTCACCGTCTCGTCGTCGTCCCTCGGGCTCCGCCACAGCATTCCCAACGGCGTGCCCTCCAACACGAAAGCCGACGGAAGCGTCGCTGTTTTCAGCCGCGGTCGCTCCAGCACCACCTCGCACGCCACCATCTCGGGCACCGTCGCGAGGAGCGCGCTCCCCTCGACGACCGCAGAGTCACGCCGCCGTCGCTGTGCAGGGCGTGCGTCCCTCGCGCAGGATCTGCATCGCGCTCTTCGCAGGCTCCTCCCAGCAGACCCGCCGTCGAAAGAGCCCGTGACGTGGTGGCGTGGGCGCGGCACATGACCTGCTGTGATTGAAGCCATGTCGACCATCCCTGCGTGCAGGTCCGATTGGCGCTCACGCGCAGTGAGCCCCGCCGAGGTCATCGCGCAGGTCTCGAGCGGCGACCGCGTCTTCCTCCACGGCGCGGCGGCCACGCCGACCCCGCTGCTCCGCGCGCTCGCCGAGCGCAACGACCTGGAGGGCGTCGAGCTCTATCATCTGCATCTCGGGGGCGACTGCCCCATCGCCGCCCCCGAACACCGCGGGCACCTCGTCTCGAACTCGCTCTTCACCGGCGAGTCCTTCCGCAAGCCGATCGAAGAAGCCCGCGCGGATTTCATTCCGGTGTTCCTGTCGGACATCCCGAGGCTCTTCAAGTCGCGCCGCATCCAGCTCGACGTGGCCGTCGTGCAGCTCTCGCCGCCCGACCGCCATGGTCTGTGCACCCTCGGAACCTCCGTGGACGCGGCCCTCTCCGCGGTGCAGACCGCGAGCGTGGTGCTCGCCGAGATCAACGAGCAGATGCCTCGCACCGTCGGTCACACCGTGGTCTCGCTGGAACGCGTGGCGGCCTTCACGCTCACCAACCGGCCGCTCGTCGAGTCCCCGTGCGCACCCGCGGGCGACGTCGAGGCGCGCATCGGCGAGCTCATCGCGGAGCTCGTCGAAGACGGCTCGACGCTCCAGCTCGGCATCGGCGCGATCCCCGACGCGGTGCTCGCGCGCCTTGGGAACAAGCACGACCTCGGCATCCATACGGAGATGTTCTCCGACGGCGTGATCGATCTGGTCGAGAGCGGGGTGATCACCAACCGCTTCAAGCAGGTGCACCAGGGGCGCATCGTGACGAGCTTCGTCTCGGGCACGCGGCGGCTCTACGACTTCGTCGACGACAATCGGCTGGTGGAGTTCCACCCCTGCGATCGGACCAACGACGCGTCCATCATCCGCCAGAACCCGAAGGTGGTGGCGATCAACTCCGCGCTCGAGGTCGACCTCACGGGCCAGGTGTGCGCCGACTCCATCGGCCACCGCATCTATTCGGGCATCGGCGGACAGATGGATTTCATCCATGGCGCGGCGCTCTCCGAGGGGGGAAGACCCATCATCGCGCTCCCCTCCACCGCGCAGGGGGCTCGGGTCTCGCGCATCACGCCGACCCTCAAGCCCGGCGCCGGGGTCGTCACCACGCGAGGGCACGTGCACTGGGTAGTCACCGAGCATGGCGCCGTCGATCTCTTCGGCCTGACGCTCCGGCAACGCGCCGAGGCGCTCGTCTCGATCGCGCACCCAGACTTTCGCGGCGAGCTCCGCCAGCAGCTCGTCGAGCTCCGCCACTACCCGCTATCCTGAATGCGGCGACGCGTTCGATCGGAGACCATCCATCGAACGCCCTCGGGATCCCCCGGACTCGGCACGTCCGACGTACCGCGCGTCATGCTCCACAACTGGCAGAGAACGCTCTGCGATCGTGCGTCAAATGCCCGCGAAGCTCTACTCACGGAAGGGACGCACCCGCTGCACCGGGACGTGCAAGCGTCGCCGACCTCCCCGGGTGTCAGGGCGCGAGCGGCGCTTCGGACCATCGCGCGGCCGGGACCGTGGGTACGAGCTGCCGGGGTGGCTTCTGCTGCGATCCGAGCGCACGCCCGAACGCGTCCTGCAACTCCTTCGGAAGGAAGGGCTTGGGCAGGAACTCCGTCGCGATGAAGTCGATGAATTCCATCAGCGACAGGTCATCACCCGACGCAACCACCACCGGCAACGTCGGATAGAGCGTGCGCAGGTACGTGAACACCCGCTCGCCGGGCGTGCCCGGAAGCTGGAGGTCGAGGTACACCGCGCGGAGGGAATCGCCGTGCGTCGCGAGCATTGCGATGGCGCCATCGCCGTCGCTCGCGAGCTCCACGCAGTAGCCCCCGTTGTGGAGGGCGCGCTCGATCGCTCGTCGGAGTTGGAGGTCATCTTCGACGACGAGAATGGTGCCGGGATGGGTACTGGCGTCGAGAAGGTTCATCATGGCGAGAGGCCGTGCAAAGGGACGGCCATCGCCCACACGTTCAGGGCGCGTCGGTGCTCGCCGCGCGCGTCTCCGAGGTCGGGGGGGTGAGCAGACGAACAGCCGAGTGACGAACAGCCTCCGCACGCGCCTTCACCCCGAGCAGCATGCGCCGATCCATGGTGAAGCCCACGGGTTCGAGGAGGCCAGGCCCGGACGTGGCGCGCGTGGCGAGGTCGTCCGAACACGCGCATCGATAGCGGCTCACGAGGCGGCAGCGACTGGCACCCAACGGCTCGAGTTGGAAGAGCCACGAGGCGGTGACCCAGGGCCTCCCCGCCGCGCGTGCGTGCGTGTCGGGCGCGCTGAACGCCAGCAGATGTCGGCCACGGACGAGCGAGACCACCCACAGCGGAGGCACCTCGGGGTGGAGCACCAGTGCGTCGCCCTCGCGGAGCGCCCACTCCGGGTGAATCGCCTCGGCGTTGTGGAGCTCGCAGCCGGCGAGGTTCTCGATGGCCTGGTAGCTGTAGAAGCCTCCGCGGTCGGCGCCGAGCTGCGCGATCCAGGGCCACACCTCCGCCGCGGACGCGTCGATCTCGACGCCGTGCGTCCAGCTCCAACGAGCCTCTGGAACGAGCGAATCGCCCGTGCGAGGGATTGCGGCGATTTCCGGGTCGAGACCCCAATGCTCCCGGCGGCTCCTCAGAAAGGGCGTGATCCACGCGAGGGCCATGATCGCGACACCGCCGACGCCCTCGATCAGGTCGCGCCAGTCGTCGGGTGGGAGGCGACCCTCGGCGCGCGCGGCGAGGTGTCGGAGCTGCGCGGCCTGCATGAGGTGATGGACCGGACGGATCCACTCGAAATGGAGGCGTTCGTCCGGAGAGAAGGCCGCGCGCGCCCGCACGTGCAGGCGTGTGGACAGGTCGTCGATCGCCTCGAGCGCGAAGGTCCAGGTGACGTGCCAGTAGTGCTCGGGCCGAGGCGCGGCGAAGCGGAGCTGCCGCTTCGCGTCGACGTCGTAGAGTCCGCCCAGGATGAGCGTGCGCGGCGCGTCGAGGCGCAGCACCTCGAAGCCGTCGTCGCCCTCGGGCGCCGCGGGGATCACGTCGCCGACCGCGAGGCGCTGGAGCTCGGGGTGAATCTCCCGCGCGCTGCGCTCCCCACCATTGTCGAGCAGGTCGTAGGAGTAGAAGCCTCCGCGGCGACAGCCCATCTGGACCAGCCAGGGCCAGATCACCTCGGGCGTCGCGGCGATCGTGATGCTCCGGGTGACCTCCCCCGCGGCATCGGGGAGGAGTTCGTCTCCCGAGAGGGGCCGACCGACCTCGCGCTCTTCGGGCGCACCGAACTCGCGCTCCAGCGCGAACAGCGTAACGCGGCGGATGAAATGCGACCCCGGTCCGATGAGCAGGAAGTAGCGCTTGAACTTCTGCCACGCGGCCTCGTCGGTCGCGTCGACGCGCACCTCGATCTCGACGCGCGCGTCCCGCTCGCCGCGCGGCACCACGCGCAGCGCCCAGGCGACCTTGACGAAGTCCGACACGTCGAAGGCTGCGTAGGCGCGCGCGTTCGCGACGTGCACGAAGGGGATCTCGCCCTGCCACACCTTGCCGATGGCGCCGAGGGCGACCTCCCGAGGGGGGTCGTCGACGAGGATCTGGAAGCCGGGGCGTTCAGGGGAGGACACGAGGTCGTCGAGGTGCATCGCGAGAGGCGCAGGGGTCTCGCCGCGGAGCCGCTCGGGCAGCGCGCGGGCCGCGAACAGGGCGCGGACGAAGGGCGAGACGAACAGATCGCCGCGACGGATACGCTCCCAGACGCGTTCGGGCGTCGCGGCGAGGTCGACGTGGTCGAGCTCGATCAGGCGGGCGGTGGGGAGGAGAAGGTCGAGTGCGTTCATGCCGTCCCGCTCGAGCAAGCGCCGCGCCGCGGGCGAAATATGGCACGTGTCCCCCGTCGCATTCGGGTGCCAGGCCTCGGCGTGCACGCCTTGCGCGGTCTGGTGTAAGGCGTGCGCTGCGGGAGAACCGCGACGGCGTGTGGCTGAGACCTGGCTACTTCGCGATCGCCCGGAACAGCAGCGCGACCTCGACACTCGCGCACAGCGCCGCGAGGGTCACGACGTCGAGTGCACGTGCCGGAAGGGCTGCCCCGGCCAGCGTCGCGCCGAGCACCGTCGCCGACACCACGAAGAGCCTGCGATCGATCGTGACAGCCATGGCCCCGAACACGGTAGCCGCCGCCAGCATCCCCATCACCGCCGACGCCCCCGCCGACAGGCCCAGCTGCGCACCCACCCACAGGCTGGCCAGGGCGCCCGCCAGCGCCACGAAGGGCATCGCGATCAGTTCCCGCCCTACCCGATTCGCCAGGAACACCTTGCGCCAGCGCCACGTCGCGGCCGCCGCGAGCGCGGATACCGCCGCGAGCACGACGGCCAGGCTGCCGTGCGTGAGCGCGATCACCCCGCGGCTCCGAAGCGCCGCGACGACGAGCAGCGCGCCTGCGGTCGCCACCACCACGACTGCCGCCGCGCGCGATCGCTCCCACGCCGACACCCGCGTATCCATCTCGCGTGCGAGGTCCCGAAGGCTCGCGACCTCCGAGGCCTCGCGTTCGCTCTCGCCACGCAGACGCGTGACCTCCGCGGTGAGCTCCTCCGGCGCCGACTGAAGCGTCAATAGCAGCGCCTCGGCGGCGTCCACATTGCGGCTGGCGAGCTCGTGACCGACCATCCAGATCGTCGTCTCGCGCCTCCCCGCCGCGGCGCGTGGGTTCTCACGCCAGGCTTCGGTCGCCTGGTGGAAGCCGAAGTTTGCCTCCGCCCAGAGCCGCTGCGCGGTTGCCGGGTCACTCCCTGGCGTCAGGGCGCGCAGGACGTCGAGCCTCGCGAGCGCAGCATCCACGAGATGCTCGGACGCCTGGTGCTCCCCGAAGGTCACCAGCGCGTCGGCGAAGGCCTTCGCGTCGCCCGGACGCTGCGATGGATCCCGGTGCGTCGCCCGATTGCACAGCGCCGCGAGCTCGCGCGGAACGCTCGCGTGGTAGTCGTAGGGCGCCGAGGTCCACGCGTGATGGAGCACCTCGAGGAGATTGAACCCCTCGTGCCGTACACGCCCGGTGAGCGCCTCGTGGAGAATCCCCCCGAGCAGGTACACATCGGTGCGCGGAGTGAGCGGCTCCTCGCCCTGCGAGAGCATCTCGGGCGCGATGAAAGCCGGCGCTTTCCAGCACATTGGGATCCTAAGCTTAGAATTCCACGTGGACAAGTTGTCGCG
>JADMIO011478713.1_pt1 | contig 19930 bp, 16 predicted proteins | sample 8958161 | NCBI WGS metagenome assembly JADMIO01 (sample SAMN16585339, study PRJNA669376) | soil metagenome | isolation source: Crop rotation soil | place: USA: Cullars Rotation, Alabama | collected 2011
CGCGACAACTTGTCCACGTGGAATTCTAAGCTTAGGATCCCAATGTGCTGGAAAGGCGGTTGCCGGTGTTGCAACATTCGTCGGTTGCAAGATCGACGTTGCGAACACCTATACGTTGACCGCGACCGACGGTGCCTTGACCGGCACGGCCACCGCATCGTTGACGATCACGGTCGGTGCCGCCGGAAAGCTGGCGTTCACCACGCAGCCGAGTGGTTCGACCGGTGGTGTGGCATTCGCCACGCAGCCGGCGGTGACGGTGCAGGACCTCGGTGGCAACACGGTGAGCGGCGACACCAGCTCGGTGACGCTCGCATTGACGACCGCCGCCGGTGCGACATTGACCTGCACGCCTTCGAACACGAAGGCAGCAGTTGCCGGAGTGGCGACGTTCGTGGGTTGCGCGATCGACCTTGCGAACAACTACTCGTTGACCGCGACGGACGGCGCGTTGACGTCGGCCGTGAGTAGCGGCGTGACGATCACGGTCGGTGCCGCGGCGAAGTTGGCGGTCACGACGCAGCCGAGCGGTTCGACCGGTGGCGTCGCGTTCGCCACGCAGCCGACGATCAGGGTGCAGGACCTGGGCGGCAACACGGTTACCGGTGACACCAGTTCGGTCGCGTTGGCATTGACGGTTCCGGGTGCGGCCACGTTGGCGTGCACCGGTGGGAACTCGAAGGCTGCGGTTGCGGGTGTGGCGACGTTCGTCGGTTGCAAGATCGACGTTGCGAACACGTACACGTTGACGGCGACTGACGGTGCCTTGACCGGCACCGCGACCGCGGCACTGACGATCACGGTCGGTGCCGCCGCGAAGTTGGCGTTCACCACGCAGCCGAGTGGTTCGACCGGTGGTGTCGACTTCCCGACCCAGCCGGTGGTCAGTGTGCAGGACCTCGGTGGGAACACGGTGACGTCGAACTCCAGCTCGGTGACGCTCGCGTTGACGACCCCCGCCGGTGCGACCCTGTCGTGCACCAACAACCCGCAGGGTGCGGTCGCGGGTGTCGCGACGTTCGCGGGATGCGACATCAACCTCGCGTCCTCGTACACGCTCACCGCAACGGATGGTGCGTTGACCTCCGCAGTCAGTGGAACCATCAGCATCACGGTAGGTGCGGCAGTGAAGCTGACGTTCATCCTTCAGCCGGTGGGCTCGACGACGAACACGTCGTTCCCGACCCAGCCGGTGGTCGCGATTCAGGACGCCGGCGGGAACACGGTCAGCGGCAACACGAGCGCGGTGACGTTGGCGTTGACCACTCCGGCCGGCGCGGTGTTGACCTGCAACGTCAACCCGCTCTCGGCGATCGGCGGCCTCGCGAACTTCGCGGGTTGCCAGATCGACCTTGCGGGTTCCTACACGTTGACGGCGACCGACGGTGCGTTGACGGCCGCGATCTCCAACACCGTGACCGTCGTCTAACCGAAGCAGTTCGGAAACCTTCGCCCCCCCGGCGAGGGCGTCCGCCGGGCACCCGGCCAGTGGGTGTCCGGCGGATGTCATTCCGCCGTGATACAACGCGTGCATGCGCTTCGGACTCGACATCGCCCAGCAACGCATGCCGTGGTCGGAGGTGGCGGGCCGAGCCCGCTTCGCCGATGCCCTCGGCTTCGACGGAATCTGGGGCTTCGACCACTTCCAGCCGATGTACGGCGACGGCCCCGGCGAGTGCTTCGAGGGCAACACCACGCTCGCAGCGTGGAGTGGCATCACCGAGCACGTCCGCCTCGGTCTCCTCGTCACCGGCATGACGTATCGGCACCCTGCGGTCTTCGCGGCCGAGGCCATCACGATCGACCACGCGTCGAACGGCCGGCTCGAGCTCTCCTACGGCGCCGCGTGGTTCGACAGTGAGCACCACGCGCTCGGCATCCCCTTCCCCGAGCTGCGCGAGCGAGTCGACGCGTTCGAAGAGGCCGTGCAGATCGTGCGCGGCCTGCTGACGAGCGACGGTTTCACGTTCGAGGGCCGGCACTTCCAGGTGCACGACGCGACACTCCACCCGCGCGCGGTGCAGAAGCCGCACCCGCCGATCTGGATCGGCGCGTCGGGGGAGAAGCGCATGATGCCGATTGCCGCGCGGTACGCCGACGTGTGGCACTGCTTCGGTCCGGTCAAGGTTCTCACCGGGAAGTCGCAACGATTGAGTGCGCTCGCTGAAAGTGCCGGACGCGATCCTTCGACGATCATGCGCGCGGCTTCGCTCTCACTCGAAGACGACCTCGACACCATCGCGAGCAACGTCGCCGCGTGGGAAGCCGCAGGGTTCGAGTACCTCGTGTGCGGCTGGCCTCCCGGCGGCCGCGCCGACGTCGAATCCTTCGCCGCGCGCTTCCTCACTCGTTAACCGCGTCAGACGCGGTCGAGGTCGAGCATCTTGATGGCGTTGCCGCGCAGCACCTTGTAGGCGACTTCGTCGGAGAACCCCGACAGCATCTTCTCCGCGTACTCGCGGCTGTTGGGCCACGTGGTGTCGGTGTGCGGGTAGTCGGTCTCGAAGCAGATGTTGTCCTCACCGACTTCGGGCAACGAGGCGAGGCCGTGGTGGTCGGCGGTGAAGCAGCCGAAGATGCGGCCGTAGTAGTAGCTCGACGGCGGGTTCGGGATCGTCTCCTTCGAGTGCTGCCAGCTGTCGTGCTGATCCCACACCGTGTCGGCCCGCTCGAGCGCGTACGGGATCCAACCGATCTGGCCCTCGGAGTACGCAAGCTTCAGCTTCGGGAACTGGATGAGCTTGCCCGAGAACAACCAGTCGGCGAGCGATGCCATCGAGTTGTTGAACGCGAGCGTGCCGCCGACACCGCCGGGCGCGTCGGGTGACGCGGCCGGGTTCGTCGACGACGAACCGATGTGCATGCACAACGCCACACCGGTGTCGTTGCAGACCTCGAACACCGGGTCCCAGCCACCGCTGTGAATCGTCGGCAGCTTGAGGTGGTGCGGGAGCTCACTGAAACAGAACGCGCGCACGCCGCGATCGGCGTTGCGTTGGATCTCCGCCGCCGCGAGCTCGACATCCCACAACGGCATGATGCACAGCGGGATGTTCATGCCGCGCGACGGACCGCACCACTCTTCGACCATCCAGTCGTTGTACGCCTTCACGCACGCGAGGCCGAGCTCTTTGTCCTCGGCTTCGTAGAACGTCTGCCCGCAGAAGCGCGGGAACGTGGGGAACGGGAGTGACCCGTCGACCCAGTTGAGCTCGAAGTCCTTGATGCGGGCCTCGACCTGGTAGCAGCCCGGTCGCATCTCGTCGTACGTGACGGCTTCCATCACCATCTTCGTGCGGTCGAAGCGGCTCACGTCGCCGTCGGGTGTCGCGTCGAGCGGGATCGAGACGAACCGCTTGTGCACGTAGATGAGCCGGTCCTCGAAGTACCACGCGTCGCCCCACCGACCGTTGGGATCTTCGGGATTGATGTACTTCGCGCCGGGTCGGTGCTCGAACTTGCCCCACCGTTTGCGCTCGACGCGCGGGCCCTTCTCCCGGTACTTCTCGGGAAGCCAGGTCTGCCAGACGTGGGCGGGCTCGGCGACGTGGTCGTCGACGCTGATGATCTTGGGGAGCTCCATGAACCCTGACGCTACCGTCAGCTACATGGTCTCCGGAAGCCGGCCTCGTAGGCTGCACGCGTGAAGGAGTTGGTGTTCTCCCGGTTGATGATCCCCGCGACGGAGCGGTGGAGCGATCGGGTGGGATACCACGACGGCGACTATCACGCGACGTTCGCGGCGCACCTCGAGCGCGTGTTCCGGCTCTCGTCCGCGCTGCAGGGGCAGTTGAAGTTGGGCCGCGGCGACCGGTTCGCGGTCGTCGCGGGCAACGGTCACCAGTTCTTGGAGCTGTACCACGCGGGCTTTCTCGGTGCCGGCATCGTCAACCCGCTCAACCTGCGGCTCGCGCCCGCGGAGCTCGAGTTCATCCTCCGCGACTCGGGCACGAAGGTCGTGTTCGTCGACCCGTTGTTCGCCGGGGTCGTCGATCAGGTGCGAGCCAACACCGATGTCGAGCAGGTCGTGCTCATCGGCGACGGCGACGTTCCGCACGACATCGGTTACGAAGACCTGCTCGCCGCGGGAAGCGTGGATGCACCGCCGGAACCCGACGAGTCCGATCCCGTCATCCTCATGTACACGGGCGGAACCACGGGCCGGCCGAAGGGTGTGTTGCTCGACCAACGCGCCGAGATGCTCAACCTGTACCACGCGGCCGTCGCGGTAACCCTCGACGAAGACCGCGTGTACCTGCACCAGACGCCGATGTTCCATGCCGCCTCGATGGGTGGAGTGCTCGGCATCCCCGCAAGCGGGGGAGTGTCGGTGTTCGTGCCCTACTTCGAGCCCACGGCGGTGCTCGCCGCGATCGAGAAGTACCGCGTGAACATGACGCTGATGGTTCCGGTGATGATCGCGATGATGATGGCGCACGCCGAGTTCCGCCCCGAACGGGTCGAGTCGTTGAAGACGCTCGTTTACGGCGCCGCGCCGATGCCGTCGGGGCTCCTCGATCAGATTCTCGAGCAGATGCCCGGGCTCGATCTGTTCCAGGGCTATGGCATGACCGAAGCGTCCGCGGTGCTCACGATGCTCACGCCCAACGATCACCGTCGCGGTGGCGATGCGCGGCGCTCGGCCGGTCGACCGGTGATCGGAGTCACGGTCAGCATCCGCGACGAAAGCGGGCGCGCGGTTCCGGTGGGCGATTCCGGAGAAGTGTGCGCGCAGGGCGGTAACTTCATGCGCGAGTACTGGAACCGCCCCGAAGAGACGGCCGAGGCGTTTCGCGACGGCTGGTACCACAGCGGCGACATGGGTTATCTCGACCCACGCGGTTACCTCTACCTCGTCGACCGCGTGAAGGACATGATCGTCACCGGCGGCGAGAACGTGTACTCGATCGAAGTCGAGAACGCGATCTCCACGCATCCCGGTGTCGCGCAGGTCGCGGTGATCGGTATCCCGCACGAGTTCTGGGGCGAAGCCGTGCACGCGATCGTCGTGCCGAAACCCGGTGTCGTCCTGACCGAATCGGTGATCGTCGAGTGGGCCAAGCAGACGATTGCCGGATACAAGGTTCCGAAGTCGGTCGAGTTCCGCGCCGAGCCGCTGCCGTTGTCGGGCGCGCTCAAGCCGCTCAAGCGCGACCTGCGCGCCCCCTATTGGGAAGGGCGCGAGCGCGCGGTCTAGTTCGGTCCCCCTGCGAACCGGCGTGACTTCGCCGGACTATTCCCGCTCAACTCACGCCAGTTCGAGGGAACCGGGTGTGATTACCAGGCGTAGGCCTCGGGCGCGCGTCCGCCCGGGCCGGGGAAGATCGCGTCGAGCTCCTTCAGCGCGTCGGCCTCGAGATCGATCTCGGTCGCGCGCAACGACGCGCCTTCGAGCTGCTCGAGCGTGCGCGGACCGATGATCGGCGCGGTGACACCCTTCTGCGCGAGCAACCACGCGAGCGCGACCGCGGCGGGCTCCTCGCCGAGCTGGTCGCAGAACTCTTCCCATCGCGCGATCTGCGGACGGATCGCTTCGTAGCGGGGATTCAGGTTCTTGCGCCGTCCGGTTGCTTCCTGCTTCAACATCCCGCCGAGCATCCCGCCGGCGAGCGGGCTCCACGGGATCAGCCCGAGACCGTACGCGCGACAGGCGGGAAGCACTTCGAGCTCGATCGTGCGCGACGCGAGGTTGTAGAGGCTCTGCTCGCTGACGAGTCCGAGGAAGTTGCGATGCTTCGCGGCTTCATTCGCCTGCGCGATGTGCCAACCCGCGAAGTTGCTGCTGCCGACGTAAATGACCTTGCCCGCGTCGACGAGGTTCTCCATCGCCTGCCACACCTCGTCCCACGGTGCCGCGCGATCGACGTGATGCATCTGGTACAGGTCGATGTGATCGGTCTGCAACCGGCGCAGGCTCGCGTCGCACGCGTCGCGAATGTGGCGCGCCGACAGACCACCGTCGTTCGGCCACTCGGTCATCGGGCCGAACACCTTGGTCGCGAGCACGACCTTCTCTCGTCGCCCACCACCTTGCGCGAACCAGTTCCCGACGATCGACTCTGTCGCGCCGGGTCCCTTGTCGCCGCCGTAGCGGTTCGCGGTGTCGAAGAAGTTGATGCCGTGTTCGAGGGCGCGGTCCATCACCACAAAGGAGTCGGGTTCGCTCGTGAGCGGCCCGAAGTTCATGGTGCCGAGACACAGCTCGCTCACCCGTAGCGCGGTTCGTCCGAGTCGTCGGTGCTTCATGAACGGGACCCTATGCCCGCCTGGCGACCCGCGGTGGAGGTGAGGTAGCCTTTACTTAGGTACCCCTTACCTAACCGGAGGACTGTTCGTGCTGCCGACATTCGTCATCGGTCTGCGAGAGGGGCTGGAGGCATCCCTCATCGTGGGGATCATCGCGACATTCCTCGCCCAGCAGGGCCGGCGCGACGTGATGCGCTGGGTCTGGCTCGGCGTCGGCATCGCCATCTCGCTGTGCGCGGCCGTCGCCGTCGCGCTGAAGATCGCGGAGGAGAATCTTCCGCAGAAGCAGCAAGAGGGCCTCGAGACCGTCATCGGGCTGCTCGCGGTCGCGATGGTCACTTGGATGATCGTGTGGATGCGCAAGCACGCACGCGGTTTGAAGAACGACCTCGAGCACAAGACCGCCGCCGCGCTCGTCGGTGGTTCGGTCGGCACCCTCGTGTTCATGGCGTTCCTCGCGGTGTTCCGCGAAGGGTTCGAGACGGCGGTGTTCCTGCTGGCCGCGTTCCAGAGCTCGCGCAACCCGGGGCTGGCGGGCACCGGTGCCGTGCTCGGCGTCGTCGTCTCGATCGTGATCGGCGTGGCGATCTATCGCGGCGGGGTCAAGCTCAACATGGAGAAGTTCTTTCGCTTCACCGGTTTCGTGCTCGTGCTCGTTGCCGCCGGGCTCCTCGCGACCGCCGCGCACACCGCGCACGAGGCGGGTTGGCTCAACTTCGGTCAGCAACAGATGTTCGACCTCGCCTGGTTGGTCAACCCGGGATCGGTGCAATCCGCGCTGCTCACGGGCATGCTCGGCATCCAGCCGCGACCAGTGAGGATCGAAGTCGTCGCGTACCTGCTGTATCTGATTCCGATGTCGATCTTCGTGTTGCGACCGCCGCGCCCGCGGCGTGATCGCGGGACGTCATCCGAGAAGCGCGCCGGCGCGCGCCCGTCGCGCGGTGCAGCGACTGCGGTCGGCACCTCCGCGCTCGTAGCCGTCGTCGCGCTTTCGGGGTGCGGATCGTCGGGCTCCAAGGCGGGAGACGGCGCGACCGACTCGAACGTGAAGACGGTTTCGATCGAGCTCGTGAAGGCGGGTTGCAGCCCGTCGAAGTTGACCCTGCCGGCCGGACCGACCAAGTTCGAGATCGAGAATGTCGACGCCGACGCGATCAGTGAGTTCGAGATTCTTGATGGTGTGAAGGTCATCGGCGAGGTCGAGAACATCCCGCCCGGGCTCACCAAGTCGTTCTCGAAGACGCTGAAGCCCGGCAGCTTCGTGCTCTGGTGCCCGGGCGGCAGTGAGAACGACGGCAAGGGCACACTCGAAGTCACCGGTGAGGCGACGGCACCCGACGCCGACACCGAAACCGCCGCGGCGCGCAAGGACGCAGTCGACAACTACCGCGCGTACCTCGAAGAGCAGGCGGCGTTGCTCGTCACCACGACGAAGACGTTCACCGACGCGGTCGAGGCGGGCGACATCGAGGCCGCGAAGGCCGCGTACGCGCCGGCACGCGTTCCGTACGAGCGCATCGAACCGGTCGCGGAGTCGTTCGGCGATCTCGATCCCGAGATCGACGCCCGCGCGAACGACGTTCCGGCCGCGGAATGGGGCGGTTTCCACAAGCTCGAAGAAGCGTTGTGGGTCAAGGGCAACCTCGAAGGCATGACTCCCGTCGCGCAAAAGCTCCTCACCGACGTGAAACGGCTCGACACGCTGGTCAAGACGGTCGACCTCGAGCCCGCATCGATCGCGAACGGTGCGGTCGAGCTGCTGAACGAGGTGAGCTCCTCGAAGATCACCGGTGAAGAGGAGCGCTACTCGCACATCGATCTCGTCGACCTCGTCGGCAACGTCGAGGGTGCGAAGGCCGCGTTCGAGTCGGTCGAGAGGCTGCTCCCGACCGACTCGCCGGTCACCGAGGCCGAGATGGACAAGCGGTTCGACGACATCGAAGCCGCGATGGAGCCCTACAAGGACGGCGACAGCTACGTGCCGTACACCGATCTCACGAAGGCGCAGACGCGAGCAATTGCGTTAACGATCGACGCGGCCGCCGAGCCTTTGTCGAAGGTTGCGGAGCAGATCGTCGCGTGAGCGACGACGAACGCGTAGCCGACGCCGTCGAGCGCGAACGCCTCAGTCGGCGGCGCTTTGTCGGTGGACTCGGGATCGCGGGCGCGGCCGGAGTCGGCGTTGCGCTGGTCGGGAAGTCGACCTTCTGGACGTCGGACACCGACTCGGCCGCAGCGTCGGATTCGTTGGGCTCGGCGGTCGACTTCTACGGCGCGCATCAAGCCGGGATCGCGACTCCGGCCCAGGACCGGTTGCTGTTCGGCTCGTTCGACGTCACCACGAAGAGCCGTTCGGAGCTCGTCGACCTTCTGCGTGAGTGGACCACCGCGAGCGCGACGCTCGCGACCGGCGCGGAGCTCGGCCGCAACAACTCGCGTCCCGCGCCGCCCGACGACACCGGTGAGGCGCTGGGCCTTGCGGCCGCGCGGCTCACCATCACCTTCGGCTTCGGTCCGACATTGTTCGACGCTCGCGGCACCGATCGGTTCGGGCTCGCGAAGCAGCGTCCCGCCGCATTGGCCGATCTCCCGCCCTTCGCGCACGACAACCTTGATCCCGAACGTTCGGGTGGTGACATCGGGGTGCAGGTGTGCGCGAACGATCCGACGGTCGCGTTCCACGCACTGCGAAACCTCACGCGCATCGGCAAGGGCGTCGTCGGGCTGCGCTGGACGCAACTCGGTTTCGGCCGCACGTCGAGCACGACGGTGAAGCAGGAAACGCCGCGCAACCTGATGGGCTTCAAGGACGGTACGAACAACGTCGGCGGCGACGACGCCGAGCTCATGGCGTCGCAGGTGTGGGTCGGCGCGCACGATCAGCCGGCGTGGATGCGCGACGGGTCGTACCTCGTCGTCCGGCGCATCAAGATGCGCATCGAACAGTGGGACCGCGATTTCCTCGGCGACCAGGAAGACATCATCGGGCGCGTGAAGTCGACCGGTGCGCCACTCGGGAGCCGGCACGAACGTGATCCCGTCGATCTAGCGGCGAAGCACGCTGACGGTTCGCTGGTGATCCCCGCCGACGCGCACATTCGCCTCGCCGCGCCGACGACCCACGGCGGCGCGCACATCCTGCGGCGCGGCTACTCCTTCACCGATGGCGTCAACCCGGTGACGGCCGGCCTCGACGCCGGTTTGTTCTTCCTCGCGTACATGCGCGATCCGCGCGACCAGTTCGTGCCGATCCAGACCAAGCTGGCAAACGAAGATCCGCTCAACGAGTACATCGAGCACGTCGCCAGCGCGCTGTTCGCCATCCCTCCCGGGGTCGAGCAGGGTGGCTACATCGGTGAGACACTCTTTGGTTCATGACGCGAAGCAAGAAGGACGCGGCGCTCACGCACGTCCGTAAAATCTGCATGGCGCTGCCGGAGACGGTCGAGAAGTTGAGTCACGGCGCGCCCACGTTCTTTGCCGGTGGCAAGAAGACCTTCCTCATGTTCCATGACGACCATCACGGCGACGGTCGCCTCGCGATCTGGTGCACCGCGCCGGCGGGGGTTCAGGCCACGCTCGTCGACGAGGAACCGGACCGCTTCTTCGTACCCGCGTACGTCGGTCACCGCGGGTGGGTGGGAGTGCGGCTCGACGTCGACGTCGACTGGGAAGAGGTCGCGGGGATCATCGAGGACGGCTGGCGCGAAGTTGCGACCAAGCGCCTCATCGCCGAACATGACGCGAACCAGACCGACTGACGGAGGACGTTGTGGCAGAGCCGCAGGCGATGGGTGGAGGCGTCAAGCAACGCGACGTCATCAAGATGACCGACGCGGAAGTCGAGGCGTTTCTCGTCGAGGGCCGCACGATGTCGTTCGCGACGATCAACCACGACGACACGATCCACGTTGTCGCGATGTGGTACGGCTACCTCGAAGGTGAGATCGCGTTCGAGACGAAGTTGAAGTCGCAGAAGGTGCGCAATCTTCTGCGCAAGAACACGATCACGTGCATGGTCGAGGACGGCAAGACGTACGAGGAGCTCCGCGGCGTGGAGCTCGTGGGGACTGCGGAGATCGTCGACGATCCCGACCGGATGTTCGAGCTCGGTATCAGCGTGTTCGAACGGTATCAAGGCCCGTACTCGGAAGAGATGAAGCCGTTCGTCGAGATCATGCTCAACAAGCGCGTCGTCGTGAAGGTCAAGGTCGACCGCGTGGTCTCGTGGGACCACCGCAAGCTCGGACTCCCGCCGACGAACCCGGTGGGTTGAGCTCCCGTCTTTCACCGCAACTCCAACGACGCGAAGAGCGGGGCGGGGTGTGGGTGCGCGTTGCTCGCGCGGTTTGCGTGCGCGGCGCGGGTGCGTTGCCAACCGCAAGGGCGCGAAGAGCGGGGGCGGGGTGTGGCTTGCGCGTTGCCCGCGCGGTTTGCGTGCGCGGCGCGGGTGCGTTCTTAACCGCAAGGGCGCGAAGAGCGAACTGGCGTGGGTGCGCGTCGCCGGGGTGTCTCACGGGAGCGGCGCAAATGTTGAAAAGTGCCTGGAATCATTGAGGTTTTGAGGGCTTAAGTGTCACACCCCCTTCGTACAATGGGAGCATGTTCGACACGCTTTCGACCACGTGCTTGGCGCTCGAGATGTTGGCGGGGGAGTTCGAGCCGCGTTGGTTGTCGGGCGCGGAGTCGGTGCGGGTTGTCGAGGAGTTGGGGGTGATGCGCCGGCTGCTGGATGGCATGTTGGGGAAAGCAGCGATGCGGGTCGAGGAGACTGCGGCGCACAAGGAGAACGGGAAGAGTGAGCGTGACGCGGCGCATTTGGTGTCGCGTGCGTTGGGTTCGGAGACGAGTGAGGCGCGCAGGGCGATCGCGACCGCGAAGCAGCTCGAGGAGTTGCCGGACACGGACGACGCAGTGCGCGCGGGAAAGTTGTCCGCGCGGCAGGCCGAGTTGGTTGCCGATGCCGCGACCGTGAACCCGGGTGCGGAACGCAGGTTGCTCGAGACTGCGGCGAACGAGGGCATGGTCCGCTTGCGGGAGGAGTGCATCAAGGCACGCGCTGAGGTGGAGGACGAGAAGAAGCGCGCGGTCCGTCAGCACGCCGATCGTCGCCTTCGCATGTGGACCGCGAAGGACGGGATGGTCGAAGGCCACTTCCGGCTCGCACCCGAAGTTGGCGGGCAGCTGAAGACGGCCATCGAAGCTCGGACCCAGCAGATCTTTCGGGAGAACTGGAAGTCGGGTGGGCGCGAGCAGCTCGGGGCGTACGCGGCGGATGCGTTGACCGAGCTGGTACTCGGGGACGGAACCAAGAGCAGCGGCGTCACCACCCATGTAGTGATCGATCACGAAGCGCTCGTGCGTGGAAACGCGCTTCCGGGTGAGCAATGCGAGATCCCCGGCGTCGGTCCGGTCAGCGTCGAGTGGGTGCGCGAGATGCTCGGCGAGTCGTTCATCACCGCGATCGTGAAGAAGGGCCGCGACATCGCGACGGTCGCGCACTTCGGACGCCATATCCCCGCACATTTACGCACCGCGATGATCGTCGCCGGCCGCGAATGCGTGATCGAAGGGTGCGAATCGCGCGGTTACCTCGAGATCGATCACTGCGACGTCGACTACGCCGAAGGCGGACCCGCTTCGTGGTTGAACCTCGGATACGGGTGTTCCATCCACCACGATCAGAAGTCCCGCGGCTGGAAACTCGGTCCCCGCAATCCAAGGACCGGAAAGCGAACACTCAGCCCGCCGTGAGACGTGAAACGCTGCACCCTCGATGAGCGCTACGAAACCCGAAATCGAACCGACGCCACCGGTCGCGGCGATCGCGTTTCCGTGGGACGACGCCAACGCGCCGGATCCGGTCGAGGCGCTGAGCGCGGCGCGGCGCGAGCTGGGCGACACATTCGTCGTCGACTCGGGTGATGACCGGTACCTCTTCGTGTTCTCCGCGGAGGCGTTGCGCGGGTTCTACGCGATCGAGGAACGGGTGGCGAGCAAGGGTCTGGCCGACTATCGGATGCTCCTGCGCAAGCTGCCCAATGAGCTGTTCCTGGGCCGCCGCACGTATGCGCACGACTTGTTCGGCGCGCAGGAGGTCGAGGGTTATCTCGGGCATCTCGACGTCGCGATCGAACGCCAGATCACCGAGCTCGGAAGCGAAGGGACCTTCGACGCGTTCGCCCTGGCGCGGCGGCTTGGTCACCGGCTGGCGCTCGGGTGTTGGATGGGCGATGCCGCGGGAGTGCCTCCGCAGCTCGACGCGCTCATCGACGATCTCGAGTGTCTCGACGGCGCCGAAGCATTCGTGCATCCCGAACGCATGGTCGGGAGCGACGCGGCGAAGCAACGCGAACGCGACGCGCTCGCGCGGCTGGAGCAAGTGATCGCGGCGCAACTCGAGGCCGGCGACGCGACCGACGGTTTCCTCGGTGAGATCGCGCACCGATGGGACGACGTCGAAGGCGACGAGCGGGTGCGCGGCATCACCGGCGACGTCGTGCTCCTGCACATCGCGACGATGACGAATCTGTTCGCGGCGATCGGTTGGACGCTGTGCCTCGTGCTGCTCGACCCGGCAGTGCGCGGCACCGTCGAAGCCGGAACCGACCGCGCGTTCCTCGACCGGTGCGCGCTCGAAGCGGTTCGCATCGGCCAACGTTCGATCATGTTGCGCCAGGTGCTGAAACCGTGCGACCTCGACGACGGCACCACGACCTATCGCATCGAGCCCGGCGTGCTGCTCGCGACAATGCTGCCGCTCACCAACACGACGGCACTCCCGGGGCTCGAGCACTTCCATCCCGATCGTTGGCAGGGCCGGCGGCTGCGCGCCGACGACGCGCTCGACGGGAGGGAGACCGTCACGACGTTCGGGCACGGCAGCCACCGGTGCCCGGCACAGCGGTTCTCGCTCTCGGCGATCGGTCGCACGGTCGAGCGCCTGCTCACGACCTTCGAGCTCACGCCGGGATTCGACGCGGTGCGCGCGGTGCCGTCGCAGATCGGGGGAGTGGCGCGCTCGGCCGACCCGTGTCCCGTCGCCTACGTCCGCAAGCCCGCAGGTACTGTGCGCTCGAACCGAAACGGGGGAGTTTGATGGCCGACGAGATCGAGTTCGAGACTCCGTGGCGCCGCGAGCTCGACGAGTTGGGGACCGCGCTCGGAGCGTGGGCCGTCGCGAAGATCGGTCCCGACGCGGTCGTCACCGACGTTGCGTCGCCCGGCAACGGCATGTCGAGCGAGACGGTGTTGTTCGCCGTCGGTCGGGAGTCGGGCGCCAGTGATCGCTACGCGGCGCGACTCGCCCCGCTTCCCGAGCTCTACCCGGTGTTCCCGCAGTACGACCTCGAGCTGCAGCGCAAGTGCATGGATCTCGTGCGCGCGAACACCGATGTTCCGGCGCCCGAAGTGCTCTGGTTCGAATCCGATCTGAATTGGCTCGGCACACCGTTTCTCGTCATGCGCCGCATCGACGGTGAAGCGCCACCGGACATCCCGCCCTACGTGTTCGGCGGCTGGATGATGGACGCCACGCCCGAGCAACGCGAGCGGTTGCAGAACAGCTCCGTCAGCGTCATCGCGCGACTCCACGAGATCACGCCCGACACCCACGACCTCGCGTTCCTCGCGCAACCGGCCCACGGAAAGTCTCCGCTCGACCAGCAACTCGGATACCAGCGCTGGTACTACGAATGGGCGCGCGACGGCGTCTCCTATCCCTTGATCGAGCGCACGTTCCAATGGCTCGACGACAACCGGCCCGCCGAAGGCCGCACCGTTCTCAACTGGGGCGACGCGCGCATCGGCAACATGCTCTACCGCGACTTCGAGCCGGTCGCCGTGCTCGACTGGGAGATGGCGACGGTCGGTCCGGCCGAGATCGACATCGCGTGGATGGTGTTCCTCCACCGTTTCTTCAACGATCTGGCCGAGAAGTTCGAGATGCCGGGCATCCCCGACTTCATGGATCGCGAAGATGTCGCGCGCGCCTACGAGCGGATGACCGGTCGCATCGTCGGCCCGCTCGAATGGTTCGAAGTGTTCGCGGCCCTGCGGTTCGCGGTCGTCTCGATTCGCACGAGTACCCGCGGCATCGCGTACGGCACCATGGAGCAGCCCGACGATCCCGACGACCTCGTGATGTTCCGCACCCTCGTCGAGAAGATGCTCGACGGCAGTTACTGGTCCTGAGCGGAGCAACGCGTGAAGCGGTTCGCAGGGCGCAACGCGATCGTCACCGGCGCGAGCCGCGGCATCGGAGCCGCGCTCACGGAACGGCTCGCGGCCGAGGGTGCATCGGTGGTGATCGCGGCACGAACCGTCGATCGTCACGACCACCTCGCGGGGAGCCTCAACGAGACGGTCGAACGGTGCCGCGCGTACGGCACCACCATCGAAGCCGTGGTTGCCGATCTGGCCGACGCCGACAGTCGCGCCACGATCGTTCCCAAGGCGTTGGAGATCTTCGACGGTCGCGTCGACATCCTGGTCAACAACGCCGCGGCCGCGGTGTACGCGTCGTCACTCGACTATCCGCTGCGCCGGCGCCGGTTGATGTTCGAGGTGAACTTCCAGGCGCCGGTCGACCTCATGCAAGCAGTGGTTCCGTCGATGACCGAGCGCGGCGAAGGTTGGATCGTCAACGTGTCGAGCGCGACCGCGCGCATTGCGCCCGGTCCGCCGTACCGAACCGGCGGCGTTCACTCCGTCATCGGTGTCTACGGCGCGACGAAGGTCGCGCTCAACCGCATCACCCATGCGTTCGCGGTCGAGCTCGACGGCACCGGTGTTCGCGTCAACACGATCGAACCGCGTGCCGCGGTGATGAGCGAGGGCGCGGAGGCACTCGTCGGCGGGATGGTCGGGGCCGAAGCCATCGAGTCGATGGAGGCCATGGTCGAGGGCGCGCTCGTGTTGTGCGACTGCCCGCCCGAGAGCACGGGCGGCACGCACGTGAGCCTCGACCTGATCAAGCAACACGGCCTCACCGTCATGACCCTCGACGGAACCGCGTCCTACGGGGAATGATCTGCCCATGATCAAGCGGGTGTTCAAGAACCTCGGTGTGTACGACGGTGAAGCACCCGCGGAGAGCGCGCAGCTCGAACGGGACGGGTGGGCGCTCCTCAGTGGCGTGTTCGCGGCCGACGCGGTCGAGGCGATGAAAACCGAGATCGATGTCGCGTTCACCGAGTTTCCGTCGGAACGGTCGCGCACCGACAAAGACGAGTTCCGTTACGAGATGTTCAACCGGAGCGCGGCCTGCCAGCGCGCGATCGGCGACCCGCGCATTCTCGAAGTGATCGAGCCGTTGCTCGGCGACGACTGCCACGTGATCGCGAACACCGCGTGGAAGAACCCGCCCGACTTCAAGGGTGGACCGTGGCACTGCGATGCGGGGCCTCACGTTCCCCGGCCGGAGGGCGTCGAGTGGGACGACCGCATCCCGTACCCGGTGTTCGCGGTGGCGGCGCACATCATGCTGGCCGACTGCTCCCGCGCCGACGGCCCGACCGCGGTCGTGCCCGGTAGTCACCGCTCGGGTCGGTTGGCGCCGTTCGGCAGCATGAACAACGAAGCCCTCACCTACGACGGCCGTCCGCCGCGGCTCTTCGAGGTGTCGGCGGGTGATGTCGTGCTCTTCGTCTCCGACGTGTGGCACCGCGGGATGCCCGCGCGGGAGGGCGGCCGGGGCCGGTACTTCCTCCAAGCCCACTACGCGCGACGCGACATCGCCCAACGGGTGCGGGCGACCGAGCAGGTGAATCAGTGCTCAGCCGAGGCCATCGCGCGTGCCGATACTCCGAGGGCCCGGGCCCTGATCGGCCTCCACGACCCGTTTTTCTACGACGGCTGACGGTTCCCCGCCGCCTTTCGCGGCCGGTGACCCTGCCGCTAACGTCCCTTCCAGAATCCGACGACAGGAGTCAGCCGTGCTCGAGTACAAGCAGTTGTTCATTGGTGGCGAGTGGGTCGACTCGACCGGCAAGACCACCATCGACGTGATCTCGCCGCACTCCGAGGAGCTCGTCGGCCGCACGCCCGAGGGCACGAAGGAAGACATGGACCGGGCCGTCACCGCGGCTCGCAACACCTTCGACGACGGCACGTGGAGCCTCGCTTCGCCCGAGGATCGCATCGAGGTCGTCGCCAAGTTCGCCGACCTCTACGCCGCGAAGATGATGGAGCTCGCCGACGTGATCACCACCGAGATGGGATCGCCGATCTCGTTCTCGCAGCTCGCGCAGACCCCCGCCCCGTGGCTGATGCTCAACTCGTTCATCAATGTCGCGAAGGAGATGCCGTGGGAGGAGCGACGCCTCGGCACGCTCGCACCCGAGGTGCTCGTGCGTCACGAAGGTGTCGGCGTCGTGGCCGCAATCGTTCCGTGGAACGTCCCGCAGTTCGTGACGATGTCGAAGCTCGCACCCGCGCTGCTCGCCGGCTGTTCGATCGTCATCAAGCCGTCGCCCGAGACCCCGCTCGACGCGCTGTTCGTGTGCGCGCTGCTCGAAGAGGCCGGCGTGCCGAAGGGTGTCGTCAGCGTCGTTCCCGCCGGTCGCGAAGTCGGTGAGCACCTCGTCCGCCACCCGTTGGTCGACAAGGTCGCGTTCACCGGTTCCACCGCGGCCGGCCGCACGATCGGTGCGATCTGCGGCGAGCAGCTGAAGCGCTGCAGCCTCGAGCTCGGTGGCAAGTCGGCGGCGATCATCCTCGACGACGCCGATCTCGCGGCCACCGTCGAAGGGCTCAAGTTCGCGTCGCTCATGAACAACGGGCAGGCGTGCGTCGCGCAGACCCGCATCTCGCGTCGCGCAACCGCTACGACGAGGTCGTCGAAGCCCTCGGCGCGATGGTCGGCGGCATGAAGGTCGGCGACCCGGCCGACGCCACCACCGAGATCGGGCCGCTCGTCGCCGAGCGTCAGCAGGAGCGAGTGGAGAAGTACATCGCGCTCGGTCAGGAAGAGGGCGCGCGTGTGGTGGTCGGTGGCAACGGCCGGCCCGAAGGCACCGACAAGGGCTGGTACGTGCGGCCCACGGTGTTCGCCAACGTCGACAACAGCATGCGCATCGCGCGTGAGGAGATCTTCGGTCCCGTCATCGCCGTGATCCCCTACGACGACGAGGGTCAGGCCGTGAAGATCGCCAACGACAGCGACTACGGATTGGCCGGCTCGGTCTGGACCGCCGACATGGGCAAGGGCATGGACATCGCCCGTCGGGTGCGCGCCGGAACGTTCGGTGTCAACCAGTACACGATGGACTTCATCGCCCCGTTCGGCGGCTACAAGGCGTCGGGCATCGGACGCGAGTTCGGTCGCGAGGGCCTCGAGGAGTACCTCGAGCTCAAGTCGATCGTCGCACCCCCCGGATCGTGACGTGGCGTACGGGTCGTAGCCGGTGAAAACCGAAATCGTCTACGACCCGTACGACTACGCGATCGACTCCGATCCGCACCCGATCTGGAAGCGGATGCGCGACGAAGCGCCGCTGTACTGGAACGAGCAGTACCAGTTCTGGGCGTTGAGCCGGTTCGCCGATGTCTACGAGGCATCGCGCGACGTCGAGACGTTCAGCTCCGCGCGCGGCACCGTGCTCGAGATCATCGACCAACCGATGCAGCAGTTCGCGCCGATGATCTTCCAGGATCCGCCGTACCACACGTTGTTGCGTGCGCTCGTCAGCCGCGCGTTCACGCCGCGCCGGATCGCCGCGCTCGACGTGCGCATCCGTGAGCTGGTCGCGCAGTACCTGGATCCGCACGTCGGCGGTGGTTCGTTCGACTTCGTGCAGGAGTTCGCGGCCAAGTTGCCCGCGATGGTGATCGGGTCGCTGCTCGGGGTGCCCGAGGCCGACCAGGAAACGGTGCGGATCCAGACCGACGAGATGCTGCACATCGAGCCGGGCGAGACGTTGACCAGCAAGCCGGCGGTCATGGATCTCTACGCCTACTTCCACGAGCTCGCGAAGGAACGGCGGGCGAATCCGCGCGACGACCTCATCAGCGCGCTGCTGCAGTCGGAGATCCTGGGCGACGATGGCGAACCGCGGCGGCTCGACGACATCGAGCTGCTCGCGTTCATCGGTCTGCTCTCCGGTGCGGGGAACGAGACGGTCGCCCGACTGCTGAGTTGGGCCGCGGTGTTGCTCGCGCGCAACCCCGACCAGCGCGCGTTGCTCGTCGCGGATACTTCGCTGCTGCCGAACGCGGTCGAGGAGCTGTTGCGCTACGAGGCGCCGTCACCGATCCAGGCCCGCTTTGTGACGCGGCCGGTGGAGCTGCACGGCGTCACGGTTCCCGCGGAGTGCAAGATCGCGCTGCTCACCGGGAGCGCGGGGCGCGACGAGCGTGAGTATCCCGACGCCGACCGCTTCGACGTGCAACGGGTGTTCAGCCGCCACGCGGCATTCGGGTACGGACCGCACTTCTGCCTCGGTGCTGCACTCGCGCGACTCGAAGCCCGGGTCGCGCTCGAAGAGACGCTGAAGCGCTTCCCCACCTGGGAGGTCGACGAGGCGGGCCTCGAATGGGTGCACACCAGCACGGTGCGCGGCTACGAGACCGTGCCGTTCACCCCGTAAAAAGATGGAGCCCCCGCCTTTCGGCGAGGGCTCCTTCCCCACATACACCCCACACAGATCGCCGACCCCCATGGCGGCGCCCCACAGCGGTGCTACCCAAACACATGGATTACGCCGTGTCTTGAGTAGCGCGCTACTCAGGCGCCTCTCATGAGCCGCTTCTCATGTACCTACTGGCCGAAGAAGCCGACCAGGTTGCGGCGGTTGGTGAGCCCCAGCTTCGACAGCGCCCGGGCGAGATGGTTCTCGACCGTGCGGACCGAGAGGCCGAGCTGCTCCGCGATGGCCTTGTTGGCAAGTCCCTGCGCGACGAGGATCCCGATCTCGCGTTCGCGGTCGGTCAACTCCGCGGTGTTGCCGAGGTCGTCGATGTCGATCAGCGCGGGCGTCCGCGCGCCACCGCACGCCGAGAGCATCGTCAGGCATCGGTTCTGTGCGTGTTCGAGTTGTTTGGTGTCGCCCCGCCGCGCGTAGCGCCGCGCGGCCGCGGCGTAGTTCTCGGCCGCGAACAGGAGCGCGCCGAGCTCCGCGTAGTCATCGGCGACGGCGAGATAGAGATCGGCATCGATTTGGCGAACGGCACCGCGCAACATCACTTCGAAGAACGGACCTTGGAGGTGCGGCCGCGCCTGTTCCCACAGGTGCGCGGGGCGACCGGCACCGATGCGCGCGGCGTCGTGCAGTACGAGCACGCCGGCGCCCCACGCGCCGTTCGCGAACGCTTCCTCCGCGGCGGCGAGGGCCGACGACTGCGCGCGGGCGCGCTGGCCGGTCATCATCCAAACCCACGTGCGGGCGAGCGCGAGCTCCACGTCGTAGCAGTGAATCGATTCGAGCCGCGCCCGTTCGGCCGTGGCCAGCGCGTCGTTCGCGGCATCGATGTCGCCGCGCATCGCGTGGGTCTGAGAGAGCACGCTGGCGCACCAAACGAGCGACCGGCCGGGGTCGTTGCGCGCGAGCAGTGACACGGCCTCGGTGAGCCGCGTCACCGCGAGCTCGAGGTTGCCGCGACCGAACGCGGAGCGGCCGAGCATCAGCGCTTTCCAGCACAGTGGGATCCGAAGCTTGGAATTCACGTGACTTGAAGTCGCGGC
>JADMIO010970575.1_pt1 | contig 19925 bp, 17 predicted proteins | sample 8958161 | NCBI WGS metagenome assembly JADMIO01 (sample SAMN16585339, study PRJNA669376) | soil metagenome | isolation source: Crop rotation soil | place: USA: Cullars Rotation, Alabama | collected 2011
GACCGCCGGTCCCGAGCATGAACGTCGCGGTACCGCCGCTGACGCTACCTAACGGCATCGGCGGCTTCACCGACGAAGGCCGCTGCTACGCGATCGTGCTCGACGGCGATCAGGACACGCCGGCGCCGTGGGCCAACGTGATTGCCAACCCGCGTTTCGGCACCATCCTGAGCTCCAGCGGCTCGGCGACGACCTGGTCCGAGAACAGCCGCGAGAATCGACTGACACCATTCGCGAACGATCCGGTGATCGATCACGGCGGCGAAGCGCTGTTCGTGCGCGACGATGATTCGGGCCGCGCCTGGTCGCCAACTCCTGGACCGATGCCGCGCGATGCCTCGAGCGGCCGAACGCTGGTCCGCCATGAAGCCGGCGTGACCCGCTTCACGCGAGCCTACGAGGGCATTCACCATCAGCTCGATGTCTTCATCGATCGTGACGACCCCGTGCGCATCGCGACGCTGACCGTCGCGAACTCGTCGCAAGCGCTGCGGCACCTCAGCGTATTTGCGTACAACGACTGGGTCATCGGCGCGCCGCGGGAGCGCGATCCGCAGCACGTGGTCACGGAATACGATGCGGCACATCACGCGGTGCTCGCCTCGAATCCGTTCAACACCGCATTCAAGGGCCGCGTCTGTTTCGCGGCGTGCAGCGAGCGTCCGATTTCAGCAACCGGCAACCGCCGTTCGTTCATCGGCCGCAATGGATCGATGGCATCACCAACGGCCCTCGTCGAAGACAGCCTGACCGGCGAATTCGGCGCCGGCATGGATCCCGGTGCCGCCCTGCAGGTTCGCGTCGCGCTGCGCCCCGGCGAATCGCGGCAGCTGGTGTTCTTGTTAGGCGAAGGACAGTCGCGCGCCGACGCACTGGCCCTGATCGAACGTCACGCGAAGCCCGACCTCGCAACCGCGTCGCTGGCACGCGTGCGCGAGCACTGGAACGGCATCCTCGGCACCATCCAGGTGAAGACCCCGGACGATTCGTTCGACATCCTGATGAATCGCTGGCTGCTCTACCAGTCGCTGTCATGCCGCATCTGGTCGCGCGCCGGCTACTACCAGCCCGGAGGTGCCTTCGGCTTCCGCGATCAACTGCAGGACGTCATGTCGATGCTGTACGCCGCGCCCGAGCTCGCGCGCGCACACATCATCAAGGCGGCAGGGCGCCAGTTCGTCGAGGGCGACGTCCAGCATTGGTGGCATGAACCAGTCGGACGCGGACTGCGCAGCCGCTGCTCCGACGACATGCTGTGGCTGCCGTTCGTCGTCGCCGAATACCTCCGCGTTACCGGTGACTACGCGTTGCTCGACGAGCAGGCCCCTTTCCTGAGCCAGGCGCCGCTGCCCGAAGGCGAGGCTGAGATGTACGACTTGCCGTCGCTTTCCGGTGAATCGGGATCCATCTTCGAGCATTGCCGCCGTGCCATCGAAAAGGGCCTGACAGCGGGCCCGCATGGCTTACCGCTCATCGGCGCCGGCGATTGGAACGACGGCATGAATCGCGTCGGTCATGAGGGACGCGGCGAAAGCACCTGGCTGGGCTTCTTTATTCATTCCGTGCTCACCGACTTCGCGCCGATCTGCACGATGCGCGGCGACGGGACTCTCGCGGCTCGCTATCGCGAGGTCGCGCGGCAGATGGCGTCCCGGCTCGAACAGGCATGGGATGGCGAATGGTATCGCCGCGGTTATTACGACGATGGCCGGCCACTTGGATCGGTGCAGAACGACGAGTGCGTCATCGATTCGATCTCGCAGTCGTGGGCGATGCTGTCCGGCGCCGTCCCCCGCCGCTTCGCCGAACGCGCGATGGACGCCGTTCGCGCCCGGCTGATCGATCGCCAGTCAAAGCTCCTGCTGCTGCTGACGCCCGCGTTCGACAATTCCGATCAGGATCCCGGATACATCAAAGGCTATCCGCCCGGCATTCGCGAGAACGGCGGCCAATACACACACGCCGCGGTCTGGGCGCTGATCGCGGTCGCAAAGGGCGGCAACGGCGACGAGGCTGCCGAGCTGTTTCACATGCTCAATCCCATCAACCACACCCGCACGCCTGAAGAGGTGGCGAGATATCGAACCGAGCCGTACGTGCTCGATGGCGATGTTTACGCGCGTCCGCCTCACGGAGGCCGCGGTGGATGGAGCTGGTATACCGGTTCGGCGGGCTGGTTATATCGCGCCGGGCTCGAACACATTCTGGGCTTGCGGCGCCGTGGCGACCACTTCAAGGTCGAACCGTGTGTGCCCTCGTCGTGGACGAATTTCTCGATCACGTGGCGGCATGCGGGCACCACCTACGACATCGAGATTGCCAATCCCGATCGAGTCTGGACAGGCGTGCTCGACGCTGAATTTGATGGGGCGCGCGTCGATCACCGGTCGATCCCGATGATCGACGACCAGCGCACACACACCGTTCGGATCAAAATGGGGCGGAAATAAACCTTAACGCAGCGATGCGCTGAGCGCCGGATCGCGCTGGATCACGGCGCGCGCGTACGAGCAAATCGGCACGACCCGCAGTTTCGAATCGGTCGCGAATGACACGGCTTTCTCGACGAGCTGACGCCCGAGGCCTGTTCCGCGGCACTCGGGGGACACCTCCACATACTCGATACGCATCATCCCGACGTCAGGACGGGTGAACTCGAGGAACCCACACTTCTCGCCATCGATTCGCAGGACGAATTCGTGGACGCCGTTGAGTTCCTCTCGTTCGATGCTGACGGTTTTCTGCGTCATCTCAGGCTCACGCGCTTAGTGTGCCACGGAACGGGCCGACGTCCTCAGGCCTGTCCCATTCGCTCGCCGGTGGCACCCTTGTTGGTACCAAGGATGTTGGTATCCACGAAATTTTCGGCGGCGTCAGCCACCTTCGCGGAAACGTTTTCCTTGATGTCCGTCGCCACCCGGCTGGCGCGCTGCCATGCCGCATCGCGGGCCTGGCCCATCGCACGATCTTCAGCCTCGGAGCGCGGGACCGAAAGTCCGATCGCGGCGCCAACCGCCGCGGCAATCAGGCCGGCCGCGAGGGGATTCTCACTCGCCCAATCGTCGACGGTCGTCGTGGCCGTTCCGGCGGCACTGCGCACCCGCTGCGATGCACGCACCGCACCTTGGCGCGCTGACTGCGCATATTCACCGGCGGTTTCGCGAGCGGTGGACGCGACCTGGCCGACGGTGTCGCGGGCGGTCGAGGCGTATTCGCCGACGGTGTCACGCGCGGTCGACGCATAGTCACCGACCTTGTCGCGCAAGGATCGACGCTCGTCGTAGGTGTATTCACCATCGTCCTGCCACGCTGTGTCGGACACGCCTTCCCAGTCGAACGACCGGTCACGGCCGCGCAACATCCACCACGTGACTGCGCCGACAGCCACCGCGATGCGAATCGGATGCGACACTGCGTAGTTCGCAAGATGGTCGCCGGCGCCCCTCGCACGGGTTGCCGCTGTCTGAGCTCTTTCACCTGCCGAATGCATGATGTTCCTCACTTTTTCTGTGGCCGCTTCCGTGACCGCTTCTTTGACGCCGTGCTTCGCCTGCTGTAGCAGGTGATCCGGACTCAGCCGATCCTGGATCTGGCCGATCGTTTCGCTCATCTCGACGCGGGTCCGTTCGATTTCGCCGCGGATCTCGTCGGTCTCGTGCGAGGCGCCTACCGGGTTTCGTTCTTGAGCCACTGGGTGGTCTCCTTGATCGATTGCATGGTTTCGACTGGCGCGATCGTCGTCTTGCGCAACGCGGAAATGCCGCTCTGCGCGAAGGCGAACGCGATCGCCGCCATCACGGCGGCCGTGATTGCCGCGGCGAGCCATGGCTCGACACCGCGATTGATGATTAACAGGGTGGTGGCGGCCGCGACGGCGATCACTGCCGTCAGAGCGAATACGGCGGCGGCGCCAATCATCACCACGTGGCGACCGGCATCCGAGAGCTTCTCGCCGAGCTCCGCCTTCGCGAGTCGCATCTCCTGCCGAATCAGATCGGACGTCTGTTGCGAGAGGTCCGACACCAGTTCTCCGAGCGAGCGTTCGGTGCGCTGCAGATCCATGTCGTTACCTGCCGGATTCCCCGAAGTCGCCGGAGTAAGACGGGTTGCCGGTGCCCGCCGTCATCGGATCGACGCTGCTGAAGTCGCCGTAGGCGCGGTTGTCGCCGCGCTCCGCCGAGCTCTTCAGGAACCGCGCGATGCCGAGACCCACGAGAAACGCCCCGCCGATAAACAGCGCCGGTCGGCGCCGTGCGAACCCCGCGACATCGTCCATCATGTCAACCACGCCACGCTGCCGGATGTTGTCGGCAAGACGCCGCATCTGGTCGCCAGCCATGTCGACATACGACGCCAGGGCCTCGTTCTCCGAACGCAGCTCGTTGCCGGCGCTCCGAAAAACATCGGCAATGCCGCCGAGTCCATCCGCAGCCCGATTCTTCTGTTCATCAACTCGAGAGGTGACTCGCTGCTGGATGCCGCCAAGGACTCCCTTGGCTTCGTTTCCAACTCCGCCGTTGCCTTTAGTGCCGGCGGTATCGAGGACCGGTCCATTGCCGGTCTTCGCAGCTGATCCGTTGAAATCCTGATTTGTGGGCATTGTGCCGCTCCTCCAACCATCTGGCAGAGCAAGACGCACGCCAGATTCAGGTGCGCAAAGGAGGCACTGTGAGTCGCGAAGCGAGAACGTCGATGCTTACGTACGGAAGGTCACTGCAGGGCGAAGCGCAAACCGGCTCGGCTCTGTTACTTGGTCACCGTGATCGTGACTTGCCCATCCCCGGTCAACGCGCCGTCGTCCGCGCGAGAGCGTAGGACGTAGGTCCCCGGTTCGGAGAAGGTCGCCCACACGGTCACCTTGCCGTCAGGGGGCAGGGTCGGCGCCACCCACACCGGTGCCCACGGCGAGTTGGCGCCAACACGCGTGTCTTCCCACGCCATGATCTGCTCGGGCGAAAACGAGACGTTGCCCTTGCCGCGGTAAACGAACCAGGACAGATGGAGACCGACGTTCTTGCCGACAGTGACGCGAGCCGGCGGCTGCATCGCGCGATTCACGCGCGTCTCCGGCGTGATCTGCCGCGAACCAGTGTTGTTGACGGCGGCGCCCGAGAGTCCCGCGCCTCGTCGCTTTGGAATGCCGTCGTCGGTAACGAGTGTTGTCAGCTCGACCGCTTCGCCGACCTTCGCCGTAAGCGACTTCCTGCCCTGCACTTCAACCATGGGGGGCTTATTGGCGCGAATCTCCGGGCTGCTCGAGCCCGCGCCGAGGGCGCCGGTTTCCGAGGCCCGCACCACATCATCTATTTGGTAGTCGAGGCGCAGACTCGCAAACGCCTTTTCGGTCTTCCCTTGTGTGGTCAAGGCCCACACCAGTTCGTCGGTGTCCTTGAATCCTGCGGGCACGGGCACGCGAAAGATGAAGCGATTACGCCGCGGCAGGAAATGCGTGGGCTGGCCTTGATCGACGCCGCCGACGTTGAAGCCGTTGTCGGGCCCCACCGGCACGTCGATCTCCTCCTGCCAGTTTCGATTCATGTAGCCGAACACGAAATACTTCACGCCATCGGTGCCCACTTCCCAGCCTTCATATGCGGGCGAGACGGTCTGGCCGCTCGAGTACGACAACGACTGCCCTTGTGGTCGGGCCAGGGCAGAACTACACAGCAGTACGACCGCCAGTGCCCAAACGGTCTTCATTGCTGCTGCCTCGGCATCGCAGCGGGCGCCTGAATCACATTGCAGAGTGGACACCCGAGCACCATGCTGTTGCGTGTCAGCTTCAGCTTTTCCTTGCGCGCCAGCATCTCCGCCTGGAATTGCTCGTCGGTGAGGAAGACGCGGTTCCCGAGATCGATGAACATGTTCGCCACCGATCGGTTGCCTGAGCCCTGCCAGTTGCGAGGATCGGGCACGTTCTTGTTCGACGGCGAGTTGTCCATGTAGCCGATGATGTGGAGGATGGTGTCCTTCGGCAACAGCGGCGCCGAGTCATCGTCGTAGTCGTACCCGCGAACCCAGTTGTGGTCGTAGCCGACGCAGTTGATCGTCTGGATGTTGTAGCCCCAGATTGCTTCGAGGCACATGCGTGCCCCCGGCGCATGAAGGTGTGGTTCGAACGAGAGAATCTTGGTGTTCTCCTTCAGCAACGCATACGCGTGCAACTGTTGGTTCGGCTCGTTTCCCTTGATATCGATGTCGACGCCGTTGCCCAGCGCGTACGTCGCGCGGCGGTATTCGGGCTTGTAGCCTTTCGGCATGAACTTGAACGCGATCTCGAGGTGGGCGGTCGTGTCGCGGCCGTTCGAATGCAAGTGCACTGAATCGGAGACGATGCTCGATCCTGCCTTCAAGAGGCGCGCCGATCGCGCGTCGAAGAAATCGGCTTCGCGCCCGACCTCGTGAACCGGCCACGACGTGCTGTCGTCCGGCACCAGTGGATCGCCGGCATCTTCACCAATTACTCGCGTGTTCCAGATCATGTGATGGAACACGAATCGGCCGCCGACGGTCTCGCGGCCGGTGCCGCCCGATCCGACGTCGTTGACTTCCTTGATCTCGAGCGCCGAGACGTAGCGATCCTCGGTCAGGCCTGTCGGCACGCGTTCGATCTCGCCCCACCAGTCGGGTGCGGTTCCCTTGACGACGACATCCTTGGTCCGGACGACGAGATCGGGCGTGCCGATCGACCACTTCATCGAGTCGTTCCACGTTCGCAGCGGCGGCATGTCATCGGCGTTACCGCGCGGCGCGCCGCCGTCAGCCCATCGGGCGATCATCGCGATCTCTTCGGCGCTCAGCGACGGATCGTTCTTGAACTTCTGGATGCCGATGTTTTTCTCGACATACCACGGCGGCATCACCCCGGCATGCGGACCGAGTCCCGTGCGCTGCTTGATGGCGCGGGCCCATGGCCGCACCTCTTCGTAAGTGCGCAGCGACATCGGCGCGACACCGTCGGGGCGATGGCAGTTCTCACAGCTACGCTGGAGAATCGGCGCGATGTGCTTGGTAAAGGAGACGTCGGGCGCGGCGGACGGCGCCTGCGCTCGAGGGAGCGCCATCGCACCGACCAATAGACACAGGCTGAGCAGCATCGAGACACGGGCCATTGACGTCGCCTCCGGCGCTAAATTTACCTCAAATGAGCCCGAAGGAAGTCGAGACCCTGCTGCAGGATTCGCCGGGTCTCCGGCCGGTCGAGATTGAGGTCGAAGGAGTGCGGCGCGTCAGGGTAGTTGACCAGGGAAACTGGCCGATTCTCGGCGATTGCTCGCGCCAGAAGCGCATCGAGCGCGTCATTGAGGCCCGGCGTCTCGTCCTTTCCCGACCGCACAAGGAGGAGCGGCGTTTCAGGCACCACGTCGGACGTCACCGGGTTGATCAACACCGTACACGCCGCCTGATCGGCCACCGACAATGCCACCGGACTGTGTCCGGATGTCGCCCAGATCCCGACGCGACGCCCATCTGCGTTGAGAGCACTCAACAATGCCGACGCGTCGGCGATCGGCTCTCGATTTGTGTGAGTGATCGCCGTCATGCCGGACATCGCGATCAGCTGCGCCGTCGAGATCGCCCACTCCATCTCCATGAACTTGCATCCAAGATGCGTTTCGAAGCCGGCATCGGGATAGCCCGCGATCACAACGACGACCGGTGCAGGATGCGCGATCGCTGAAGGCGATTCGTAGATCGACATTGCGAGGGATTGACCATCAGCGCCGGTGAAGACCTCGTGCCGCGGTCTGATGGACCGCATGCCTGGAATTTCGTACAGCACTCGTCGCGTCGTCACTTCGTGTCGCATCGTTGTCACCCTGAAAAAATGCGGACAAACAAAAAGGCCCTTCGGGGGAAGGGCCTTAGGCTGAGGAAGAACTCTATCGAAGCGAGGTGGCGTCGCGCAAGCGGCTATTGGCCCACGCCGAAAAGCTTCGACCAGAAGCCGCGTTTCTCCTGAATGGGCGGCGCCAGTCTGGCGTCGGTGCTGGCGCCGCGCGGACGAAGCACCCATGTTGCTTTCTCGCCCTTGGTCGCGGCCTTCATGAACCGCGTCCACATCGGAACGGCAAGTTCAGCAGCGTAACCATGGCGGCGAATCGTTTGCGGCTGGTCGTAACCCACCCAGACGCCGGTCACGAGGTTCGGCGTGAAGCCGATGAACCACGCGTCCTTGTAGTCGTTGGTTGTGCCGGTCTTGCCGCCGGCCGGCAACGTGAATCCCAATTGCCGCACGCCGTAGCCAGTGCCGCCGTCGATCACTCCGCGCAGCATGTCGGCCATTAGATACGCCGTCACTGGCCGGATCGCGCGCTGCGGCGTCTCGTGGCTCTCGAACAACACCAGGCCGTCGTGATCGAGAACCTTACGGATCAACGTCGGATGAAAGATCTCGCCGTTGTTCGCAAAGGCGCCATACGCGGCGGTGATCGCGCTCAAGGTCACTTCGCCAGAGCCGAGGGCCACCGACGGCACCGCCGGCAGGTCATCAAAACCGAAATCCTTCGCCGACTTCATCGTCTTACGGAGCCCGACGGTCGTCAGCAGCCGCACCGCGGCGCGATTGCTCGACATTCGCAAGCCCTCACGCAGCGTAACCGAATCCTCTTCCAGGTGATCATCGTCCGGCGTCCACGCCGCGGCTTCGATGTCCTCTGAATCGAACAATCCCTCGATCACGTCGTCGGGACCAAAGCCGCTCTCGACCGCCGCCGCATACACAAACGGCTTGAACGCTGAGCCCGGTTGACGACGGGAAAGAACCGCACGGTTGTACGAGCTATTCTTGAAGTCGCGTCCGCCGACCATGGCTCGAACGGCGCCGGTGTCCGGATCGATCGCAATCAGGGCACCCTGCAGTGGGTCGCGCGGCGTCTTGGTTGCCGGCAGCGACTTCTCGATCTCGGCAATGCTCTGCTCGACCGCGGCATCCGCGGCGCGCTGCATGTACGGATCGATGGTGGTGTAAACCTTCAGGCCGCCTTGTTCCACACGCTCAGCGCCAAATTTCTCGACCAGCTGCCGCCGTACTTCGTCCTTGAAGTACTGGCCGTACGGCTCTTCCGCGCGCAGGCCATCGTAGATCTCGATCTGCGTCTTGAAGGCCGTGTCGTATTCAGCGCGCGTGATAGCCTTGCTCTCGAGCATCGCCTTCAACACCACCGTCTGCCGTGCCTCGGCCTTCTGCGGCCGCTGCGACGGGTCGTAACTCGATGGCGCCTTCAGCAAGCCGGCAAGTAGCGACGCCTCGCCAAGCGACAACTCGGAGGCCTTCTTGCCGAAATAACCGCGCGATGCCGCTTCAGCCCCGTAGAGGCCGTCGCCGAAGTAGACCTTGTTCAAGTACAGCTCGAGAATTTCCTTCTTGGTGAAGTGATGTTCGAGCTGCGCGGCAAACAGCATTTCCTTCAGCTTGCGCCGAACGGTTTTTTCGCGGCCCACGCTTTGCCGCGCCAACTGCTGTGTGATGGTACTGCCGCCCTGAATCGGTTCCCCGGCGCGAGCGCTGGCCAGCGCCGACCCGGCGATGCGGATCGGATCGAAGCCGTCGTGCTCGTAGAAACGGCGATCCTCGATGGCGATCACGGCTTTAATGAGGTTTGGGGAGATTTCAGACAGGGGCACCTCGATGCGATGCTCCTTGGCGATGGTAAAAACTTCCCGATCGGCCGCGTCAAAAAGGATGTTGGCACTGGCAATGTCGCTAAACTCGCGAAGTTCCGTCCGTCCGGGGATACTGCCGAGCAGGCCGGCCACAAACCACCCGTATCCGGCCAAAAACGCCAGCAGGACCATGGCGAGCGCCCGATATGGCCACGTCCGATACTCCAGGGGGATTTGAACCATCGGTATGGCATCTGCAACGGCCGTTCCAAGGCGAATCGTCCTGACCGAGCGACAAAATAACAGCAACGTGTCGATTTAGCCGATAGCCGACCGACGAGTCAGTAAGGAGACAGAGCCATGCGCTTCATGATGTTGGTAATTCCAAAGGGCTACGAGACCGCCGCCCCTGACGTCACACCTGACGCCAAAGCGGTTGAGAAGATGATGAAATACAACGAATCGCTGGCCAACGCCGGGGTGCTCCTCAGCCTCGACGGCCTGCATCCACCTTCGGCCGGTGTGCGCGTCAGCTTCGCCGGCGGCAAACCCAAGGTGACCGACGGCCCGTTCTCCGAAGCCAAGGAATGCGTCGGTGGTTACTGGATGATCCAGGTCAAGTCGAAGGAAGAGGCCATCGAGTGGGCCAAGCGCGCACCTATGGGCGATAACGAAACCATCGAGGTTCGCCAGGTGCATGAAATGTCCGACTTCCCGCCCGACGTTCAAGCGGCAGCGGCAGGGTTCGAAGAACTGCAGGGGAAAAAGTAAACACATTCCTGAACCACGCGGTTCCAAAGGTTCCAGGAGTTCCAAAGGTTCCAAGGGCGGGGTTCTGTTGGGTTAAGGGTTTCAAGTACCCTTGGAACCTCTGGAACCCGTGGAACCCCTGGAACCTTTGGAACCCTTGGAACCTTTGAGAAGTGCGATTGATGCCGTCTGGCGCATCGAATCGCCGAAGTTAATCGCAGCCCTGGCGCGCATGACGCGCGACGTCGGGCTCGCTGAAGATCTCGCGCAGGATGCGCTCGTCGCGGCGCTCGAGCAATGGCCCGGCGACGGCATCCCGCGCAATCCCGGCGCCTGGCTGATGGCCATCGCAAAGCGGCGCGGCATCGATCATTTTCGCCGCAACAAGATGCTCGACCACAAGCACGAACAGGTCGGCTACGAGATGCAGGCTCGTCAGGAGGACGCGGCGCCGGATTTCGATACGGCGCTCGATGACGATGTGGGCGATGACTTGCTGCGGTTGATCTTCACGGCATGCCACCCGGTGCTCTCGACCGAGGCGCGCGTGACGCTGACGTTGAAGCTGCTCGCCGGCCTGACGACCGAAGAGATCGCGCGCGCGTTCCTTTCCACCGAAACCACCATCCAGCAACGCATCGTTCGCGCCAAGCGCACGTTGGCCGACAAGAAAGTCGCTTACGAAGTCCCGAGCGGACCGGAACTGTCGGTTCGTCTGGCGTCGGTACTGGAAGTGATCTACCTGATTTTCAACGAAGGCTATTCAGCGACTGCGGGAGACGACTGGATGCGGCCGGCACTCTGCGAGGACGCGCAACGGCTGGGACGCGTGTTGGCCGGCCTGGCGCCGAACGAACCCGAAGTGCACGGTCTTGTGGCCTTGATGGAGATCCAGGCGTCTCGCGCCGCGGCGCGAATCGGGCCAAAGGGCGAGCCTGTGTTGTTGATGGATCAGGATCGGCGGCGCTGGAATCAGCTGCTGATCCAACGCGGCCTCACCGCGCTGTCGCGCGCCGAACGCCTGCGCGCCGAGCGCGGTCCCTACACGCTGCAAGCCGCGATCGCGGCGTGCCACGCGCGCGCGCGGCAGGCCGATCAGACGGATTGGCCGCGCATCGCGTCGACCTACGATGCCCTTGCCGCGATCATGCCGTCGCCGATTGTGGAGTTGAACCGCGCGGTCGCATACGGCATGGCGTTCGGCCCGGAGCGAGGCCTGGCAATCGTGGAACCTCTGTATGGCACACCGGCGCTGAACGGTTATCCCTACCTTCCGGGTGTTCGCGCCGATCTGCTGTTCAAGTTGAATCGCTTCGACGAAGCGCGCGTGGAATTCGAGAATGCAGCGGCTTTGACCAAGAATGCTTCGCAGCGCGCGTTGCTACTGGACCGCGCTGCTCAATGTGGTCCGGCTAAAGCCGGACACCACAGATAATTCTTGTGGTCCGGCTTTAGCCGGACCACACCTTTCTGAAAGGGTCTCAGCGATCAACAAGCTGAATTTCAAACGCTTCCAGGTCGAACATGTCGTGGCCGAGGGCCTGAACGACGACCTTCTCTCCCACGACCAGCCTGGCGCGATCGATCTTCTTGTGGTTCTTGTCGGTGATTGGCGTGGCGTCGTTCATGTCGATTTCGTAGGTAGCGCCGTCGATCGACTTGACTGCAATCTCGTCTTTCTTGAGACCGGCTACTGATCCGGCAATCTTGAACTTCTCGTGCGCGGAGGCCAGCCCAATCGCGAGGACGATCAGGCCGATGGCAATGGCGAAACGCATGACCCCACTATAATCCCGCCCATGATTCGACGCCTCCTCGCAGTTGCTGCCCTGCTGGCCGTGTCTGCCCCGGCCGTGCCGGCGCAGGACCATCACGAAAATCGCTTCGACGCAATCGTCGCGCTCACCGAGGCCAGGATGCGCGAGTTCAACGTGCCGGGCGTCGCCATTGGCATCTTCGACAACGGCGTCGTCACCACCCGCGGACTCGGCGTCACCAACGTCGAGGATCCGCTGCCGGTCACGCCGCACACGGTCTTCCCCATCGCCTCGATTTCCAAGACCTTCGCTGCCACGATGATGATGCGGCTCGTCGAGCAGGGCAAAGTCGATCTGAAAGCGCCGGTGCGGAAGTACCTGCCCGATTTCAAAGTGCGCGACGAGGCGGTCAGTCGCGATGTTACGGTGTGGAATTTACTGACGCACACTCCGGGCTGGGAAGGCCAGGTATCCGGGCCCGAGCGCGGCGAAGACACGTTGCGTAATTTCGTCGCTATCGTGATGCCGGACCTGATGCAGGTCGCTCCGCCTGCCGCGGCGTGGAGTTACAACAACGCCGGCTTCAGTGTGTCCGGTCGGGTGATAGAAGCCGTGACCGGCACGTCGATCAATCGCGCGATTCGCGACCTGGTCTTCACGCCGCTCGGTCTCGCGCACGCCGGCACCACCGCCGGTGATTTCATCGTCAATCGATTCGCCGCCGGTCATGGCAATCGCGGCGACTCCCCTGCCACGCTGCAGCGGCCGTTCTCTCCTTCGGTGAGCGTCACGGCCGGAGGCGTCGGCTTGTGCATCACCGATCTGCTCGCCTACGCGCAGTTTCATCTCGGCGACGGCCGCGCGCCGAATGGCGAGCGCCTGCTGAGCCGCGCGTCACTCGAGATGATGCGGACGACGCAGCTGCACAAGCAGGGCACCGACGACGATATCGGCATCGCGTGGCATTTGCGAAACGTCGGCCCGCTGCGCGTGGCCGCGCATGGCGGAACGCTGTCGGGCCATATCCTGCTGCTCGAGATCATTCCCGAGAAGAATTTCGCGATCGGCATCCTCACCAACTCAATCAATGGCTGGCGTCTGATCCAGGACGTCGAGCGCGAGGTCTTGAAGTCGTATCACGGCGCAACGTTTCCGAAGAACTACGCGATCGCGCATCGCGGCCTGGTTGAGACGCTGCCAAACGTCGAACCCTTAGCGCAGCAGCCCGATCTCGCTCCGTACGTCGGCCGTTATCTCCGCCCGATGAACGCGGTATCCGTGCGCGTGGAAAGTTCACGATTGGTCGTGCAGGAACTGCCGAACACCGGCGATGCGCGTCCGGTGATGCCGATCGCGTTCTTCGGCCCGGATCGCGCCGTGATTACCGACGGAACTGATCGCGGCCAGACGGTCGAGTTCGTCCGCGACGCGGCAGGCAAGATCAACTGGGTCCGCGTCGTGGGCCGCGTCGCCGTTCGTACGGAAGGACGTTAGCCACAGACACACAGAGGCATCGAGAAATTATTTTCTCAAATGGCCAGCGCTGCTTAGCGGCCCCTACCAGGCAACCAGTGCCTGTTCGAACAGTTGCGCTAAATCGTCTGGGCCGGCGGGACGCGGCGATAGCTTTGTTACACGGTGTTGCGGCAAGGTGCCTTCAACCAGGGTCGGGATATCGGACGACGAGTAGCCGACGGCCTTTAAGCCGTTTGGGACCTTGAGCTCACGCATGAACCAGGTGATGCGATCGGCGAGGACGCGGCCGGCATCGTCGTTTTTCACACCCGTCACATTCGCCCCGAGCGCCTCGGCGGCCTCGAGATGGCGCTGCGGATTCGCCGATGCGGTGTAGCGAAATACCGCCGGCGCATTCAGGATCACCGAAATGCCGTGTGGCACCAGCGGATGATCGGACGTGTAGCCGGGCGCGATGTAGCTCTTGACGTGCCCAGACACCGGGTACGACATGCCGTGCGGCAGGTGCACGCCGGCGTTCCCGAACCCCACGCCCGCATAGGACGCCGCCAACAGCATCTGCGCGCGCGCTTCGTCGTCGGAGGTGTCGCTGACCGCTCGCACCAGATACTTTGCCACCATCCGCAGCGCCTGCAGCGACCACACATCGCTGATCGGATTCGAGCCCTGGTAGGCGGGGCGTAACCGTGGGCTATCCGGCATGGGCCGGCCGGTGAACGGCATCGCCGTGAACGATTCGATCGCGTGGCTCAGGATGTCGAGGCCGCTCGATGCGGCAACCTCGGGCGGCATGGTGCGCGTGTTATCGGGATCGAGCATGCCGAGTGTCGGCTTCAATCTCCTGTTCGCTATGCCGGTCTTCGCATGCAGCTTTGTCAGGTCGAAAATGCTGACGCCCGTCGTCTCGCTGCCGGTTCCCGCGGTCGTTGGAATCGCAATCAATGGCTTGAGCGGGCCTGGTACCGGAAGGCCCTTGCCGATCGGCGGATTCACATAGTCGAGAAAGTCGGCTGGTGGATAGGTCACGTACAGGTTGACGGCCTTCGCGGTATCGATCACCGATCCGCCGCCGACGGCGACGATGGCATCGAAACCGGCGTTGCGGCCGAACGCTATCGCCTCGAGAAAAGATTCGTCCGTCGGCTCCACGCGAACACGATCGAACACGGTGTGGCGAATTCTGTTTGCCTCGAGCGACTCGAGCACGGTCTGCACCGGCTTCAACGATCGCAGCGTCTGGTCGGTCACGACGAGCACGTGCGCCGCGCTCATGTCGGCCAGGTCCTGCCCGACCTCGCGAGTGACCCCGGTGCCGAATCGAATCGACGAAACCGCCATCTCGAACGCGTAGTCAGAGCTCATGCAGGAGGGATTATCCACCTAAAGTAAGCTCTCTTCAGAGGAGGGTGAGATGGACGTTACGATCGTTCAGCAGCCGGACCTTCGCGTCGCCGGCATTCGTCACATTGGCGCCTACGATCAGATCGGGAGGGAGTTCGGCCGCCTGGGTGGCCTGCTGAAAGGCCCGCCGCCGCCGGGCTCGCAGATGATCGCCGTGTATCACGACGATCCCGCAAGCACACCGACGGACCATTTACGTTCAGACGCCGCCTTGACGCTGCCGGGCACGACGCATGCGCCGGATGGGCTGATCGAACAGCACCTGCCGGCCGGTCGATACGCGCGAACAGTGCACAAGGGCGGCTATGAAGGCTTGCCCGCCACCTGGGATTCGCTGAAGAACGAATGGCTGCCGAAAGGTGGCCACTCGATGGGGCATCCGAGTTACGAGGTTTACCTAAATAACCCCATGACGACACCCAAAGAAGAGCTGCTGACGGAGATCTATCTGAGAATTTCTGGATAAAACGACGGTCTGATTGTTGCAGTCCAGGTTGAAGCCGGTTTTATCGGCAAGGAGACCGCTATGACCTGGAAAGACAAGCTGGAACTCGGACTGAAGCACGACGCGCCGTTTCGCAAAGACAACCTGCCCGAGCAGGAGGTAGAGGGACCCGAAGTTCCAGCAGGGCCCGGCCGGTCGCCCGTCGTCGTCGACGCCGTCGTGAAGCACGACGACAAGGAGCGCGAAGAAGTCGCCGCTGCCGAAGACGAGATCCCGACGGAGCAGCTGCCGAACAAGTAAGTCGCTAGGACTTCAAAATCTGTCGGATGGGATCGGGATTCAATTTGGTCCCGAACTTCCAGCAGGTATTGCATCCGCCGCAGTCGTAGTAGTGGATCGGCATCTGCGTCATCGATGCCGCCTGCGGCCGGAAAGCGCCCGACGAGATTTCGGTATCAACGTAGGTGAGCGTCGTACCGCAACTTGGGCACGGTGGATCGGGTTGGCGCTCGGAGGCATCGACTTGCATACCGCAGTGTAACGCGTGGGCAGCCTAGGCGAATGTCAACTGCAGCGGTTGACCGGCAAAGGTCAATCGCTGCGTGGCTTGCGTGCCTGCGAGGCGCACATCTAAAGGCCGCGTCACCGGTGGCCGCATGCGCGATCCGGGCGCGAGCGCAACGCTGAAGGTCCGCATCTCCTCATTCCACGTCATCGCCATGCGCATGAAGTCGCCGCTCTTATGCGCGAAACTCTTGCCGTCGTCTTCGTACATCGTGAAGGCGCCGTCGGCTCCAGGATAAATGGTGATCGCCAACGGCGCGTCAATCGGCTCGTCCACGTACTGCTTAATCGGGCCCATCGGGATGATGGCCCCGGCGCGAACGTGCAGCGGCATCGTTTCGAGGTCCACCGTCCGCGCGATCTCGCGTCCGCCATCAAGCTTTTCTTCGGTCCAGAAATCGAACCACGCTCCGCGCGGCAGGTAAAGGCGGCGGGAGACTGCGCCCTTCTCGACGACGGGCGAGACCAGCAGGTCGCGGCCCCACAAGAATTGATCACCGCGCGCAACGGCCTGCGCATCGTCGTGATGATGCAGCCACAACGCCCGCATCATCGGCAAGCCTGTATCGCAGCACTCGCGCGCGATCGTGTAGGTATAGGGCAGTAATTGATACCGCAACTCGAGATACTTCTTCACGATCGGCTCGACGCGCGGGTTGTTCAGCTCCTTCGGATCCGGATCGGCCGCGCCGCCGGTATAGCCGCGCAATTCCGATGGCCCGATCTTCCCCATGTTCCAGCCCCATGGCAGCCGCAGGTGCCAGTTACGACCGTGGGAGCGGAACGAGGGACAGAACGTGCCGAACTGGAACCACCGGACGTGCAGTTCGCCGGTGTAGTCTGCGGTCGGCACGAAGCCGCCGATATCAGTGCCCCAGAACGGCAGTCCGGACAACCCGGTGTTGATCGCCACGGGCACGTGCGTCTTCAACGTTTCCCAGAACGAATACACATCGCCGGACCACAGGAACGCGCCATAACGCTGCATGCCGGGCGTGCCGTTGCGATGCAATGCGAACGGCCGTTCGTTCGGGCGGTATTGCTGCGGCCCCTCCCAATACATGCGGATGCGTGCCATGCGCGACGGTTCGTCCAGGCCATCACCTTGATCGGGCCACATGCCGTCGACGCCAAGATCGTACAGAGGCTTGTGATACGGCCAGTAGCACGGCACCGCGCGATCGGGCGGCCAGCGATCATCCGGAGTGCGGCCGCTCGGTACGGCCTGTGCCGGCGTGCACGGCTCGGCCACCGAGCCGCTCATCCGCTGTCCTTCGATCACGACATGGAGCACGACCTTGAAATGTTGCGCGTGCATCTCGTCGATGAACTTCTTCGGTTCCGGAAAGTTTTCCGTCTTCCAGCCGAATTCGCCGTTGCGCGTGTTCCATCCCGACGGCGTGAATTCTGTGCCGAGATAAATAAGGGCATCACATGGAAGCTTCTTTTCCCGGAAGGACTTCGCAACCCAGTCGATCTCCTGCGGTCCGGCCAGCGTGCGATGCGATTGCATGTAGCCGAACGACCAGAGCGGCGGCAACTCCGCGTAGCCGGTGATGCGGGAGTACTCGCCGATGATCACCTTCGGATCCTCTGAGGCGACAATGAAGACGTCGAGGGGCAATGCCTGGTTCGACGGCGTGAAACGGCCGATGTCGCCGGCGAGATTGAACGAGCCGATCGGCTGGTGAATGTACATGCCCCAACCGTCCGTGCTCACCAGCCACTGGATTGGCACCCGGCCGCCGTGCGTGCGCAGTTGATAGCCGCCCTGGCCGTTGCGTGACGGGAATTCATTGCCGCGGCGATCGAATTGCGGTCCACCTTCGCCAAGACCGAACAGCGGTCCTCGACCGGAGAGTGCAAACGACACCGCCGGTTCTTCATTGTTCAAGGTCAGCGTCTGGACAATACGGCCACGCGTCCGAACCTCGATCGCGGTCGTCGCGCCATCGCGCACCGTGACGACCATGTCGCCCGTTTGAACGCGGCTCCCGTTGCCGCCGACAGGCTCCACCAGCGCGCCTCGGTTGACCACTGGCTGCGGCTGACCGTTGACGATTGGCAGCAGCGTGATGCGTACCGTCGAATCGCCGAGCGGCCGTACGACCACTTCGACGGGCGTCCCCGCCACCGTGATCGCGGCGCGCTGTCCGCGGATGAATGTCGGTGCGACTGCCATGCCGGCAGTTGCGGCAGCGATCTGTTGCAGGGCCCTGCGTCTCGACACTGACATGGGCAGAAATCATCACACGAATTCCGAGGGTCGTACCCCGGATTCCAAATCGGGTAAGCTCGGCGCGTGAGTTTGAGGCTGGCACTGGCGCGCCTCGTCGCGGCGCCGACATTTACCGTCTTCTCGGTGTTGTCGCTGGCGTCCGGTGTCGCGATCACCACCGCTGTCTACTCGGTCGTCGACACGCTGATGCTGGGCGACCTCGGCATCACGGAGCCTAGCCGCGCTGCGTTCGTGGTGACGCCGATTTCAGGGCGCATGCAGATCGGATCGATCTCGGATGTCGACTTCGAACAGCTGAAGTCCACGCAGCGATCATTCAGCATCCTGTCCGCGTCGCTCGCGATCACACCGTCAGTCGCGGCCTCCTCGAACGCGGCAGTGCTGAACGCCGAGGCGATTGACGCAACTTACTTTTTCACGATCGGTGTCACGGCCAGCCACGGGCGCCTGATTGGACCCGGCGACGATGAGGCACGAGTCGCGGTCCTGAGCGATGAAGCCTGGCGCAATGATTTCGCCGCCGATCCGAAGGCGATCGGCCGCTCTGTTCGGCTGAACGGGCAGGCGTTCGAAGTGATCGGCGTCGCGCCACCAACGTACCGTGGACTCTTCGGCGTCTTTCGGACGACGAGCGTTTGGATCCCCATTGGTACTGAGCCGTTGCTCGAATCCCGACCACCTGCACGAGGCGATCGACTGGTCGTCGTCGGACGCATGGCGAACGACATCACGCCGACCGCGGCATCCGCGGAACTGGCGACGATAGCAGCTCGTCTCGATCAGGCACTGCCCTTGCGCAACCCTGGCACTCTCGGCGCACCGATCGCGCGGCGCTGGTCGGCCCGATCGATCGAGTCGATGAGCACCGACGACAACGCGCTCCGCCGCTTCGGCCTGACCATCGTCGGGCTCGTCGGCCTCGTGCTCGTTGTCGCATGCACGAACCTCGCGAACCTGGTCCTGGCGCGGGGGACCGCGCGGCAAGGTGAGCTGGCCGTGCGCATGGCGATGGGCGCATCGCGCGGCCGGTTGATCTGGGAGCAGTGCATCGAGAGTCTGATCCTTGCGACCCTGGGCACGGTCGCTTCGTACCTGATGTTTCAGCTGGTATCGGCGCTGATGACGACCGACTTCGTGATGGGCGTGCCCTTTGGCGGCACGGTCACGCTGTCAATCAGGCCGGCATTGAACCGCAGTGCGGTCACCGTCGCAGTGGTGTCGACGTTGCTGGCGCTCGGGGTGTTTGGACTCGAGCCGGCAGTGCAGTTGGCCCGCACGCTCGACATCCGCAGCGCGCTGGCCGCTGGCGCGACCGGCATCCGGCCAAGAGTCGGCCGGCAACGGATGGTGATTCGCTGGCAGGTCGCGATTGCCGCCGGCTTCTTCATCGTCGCGACCATGTTCATTCGATCGACATTGTCCCAGGCACGTCACGATCCCGGCGTCGATCTCGATCGCCTCGCAGTGGCGGTGCTGAGTTTCGAGAACGGTGTGTGGGACGACGATCGCATTCGCCGCGTCATCGATCGCCTCACCAAACAGGGGCGAAGCATCGCGAACATTGAATCTATCTCCGCATCAACGGGACTGCCTTTCGGTGTTCCGGCACTCGACGCGACGATTGCCAGGCCAGACGATTCTGATGCGGTCAAGCCGCAGCAGATCACGGCGGTCGCGGTGACACCAT